>SMVA01098001.1_pt1 | contig 10317 bp, 10 predicted proteins | sample 2456451 | NCBI WGS metagenome assembly SMVA01 (sample SAMN11095933, study PRJNA526329) | marine sediment metagenome | biome: Marine sediment; feature: Surficial sediment; material: Deep marine sediment; isolation source: Hadal surficial sediment | place: Pacific Ocean | collected 2014-05 | depth...
CAAGTGCCGGCGCTGATCGCCGCCCTGCCGGACGCGGTGCGCCAGGACATGGCAGCGCTCGACCTCAAGTCCCGCGACCTCTCGGCATTGCGGGCCCAGCTGATCCTGATCCACGGGCGCGACGACGCCATCATCCCCTACACGGAAAGCCAGGCGCGGGCCGCCGCCGTACCCCCGGGCCAGAGCGATCTCTACGTGACCGGCAGCCTCACCCACGTGGACCTGGGCCCCGGCGACCTGATCGAGACCCTCACCCTATGGCGTGCGGTCCACCGGGTGCTCCAGGCCCGCGACGAACTCGCGGCGCCCTGAGCCAGGGATGAGCGCCCGGTCAGTCAGGACCTGCGGCAAAGCAGGATCGTCGCGAATGGAGGAAGGTTGTCAGCCAAGCCCGAAGTCCCCGTCATCCCGCCACCACCGGCTTCGCTCGTCCTGATATTGAAGTCGGTTCCACCACTGTTGTCGTCCACCGGAGCGATCTTCAATTCTGGCTCCCAAGGCTCGAGATTGTGGCGGTGCGCGGCACCCGTAAGGGTTCCCGCGCCGTGGCTATGGTTGTTGGAGCCGCCCGTGTTGCCCGGCGAATTCGAAGCCACGAGGAACCGCCCGTCGAAGGTGGTTACGCGCGCGAACCCCGTGGGACATGTACCGTTTTGATCCCAGAGGATAATCCCATTTGTCGGGACTTCCCCCGTGGGGCCGGTCGCAGGGATGGTCAGGTCGTAACTATCCGTCCGGCCCGGTCCACCGCCCGTCGTCACGGTGAGCAGGTAGTCCCCGGCCGGCAGGTCCTCCGGCAGATCCACGATGATCTCGGTTGCCGCCGGGTCCGGTACGACGACGAGGGTTCCAGGATCCTCGCCAAGGGTCACGTTCGGGAAGCCGCCACTGTCGAAGTCAACTCCTTTGATCGTTAGTTGGCCTACTCCCGGAGTGTCCACGAAGACTTCCATAATGAGAAGTTGGGCGGGTTGGGCCGTGGCAGCCTGGCCGAAGGCAAGCATGACCAGGCCAAGGCCCCCCAGTAGACCCGGTGTGGCAACTTTCTGCACGCGCTTGAGAATCCTCAATGTCGTCTTATCCATTGGCTTCACCCCGTTGCATTGCATCTAAGATCAGATATTCTCCCTAAAATGTGACGGTATGTCGAGTCTTACCACCATGACTCATCATAATGTGGATGTTTTTCTCTATGTGAAACTTGACGAGGAAATCTGGGGGACCCGGCCCCGCTCGGAACGCCGTCAGGGAAGTGACGGCCCAGGCCTCAGGGCAGCCAGACCCACATGATCATGGGTATGCCCACCAGGACGATCAGGATGTCCAGGGGTATGCCCATGCGCGCGTAGTCGCTGAAATGGTAGCCGCCGGGGCCCATGACCAGGGTGTTCGACTGGTGGCCGATGGGGGTCAGGAAGGGCGAGGCGGCGCCCACGGCCACGGCCATGAGAAAGGGCTCGATGGGCAGGCCCAGCTGGATCGCGACGGTGGCGCCGATCGGCGCCATGAGGATCGCCGTGGGCGTGTTGTGGATCAAGTCCGACAGGATCATGGAGCTGACCATGAGCAGGCTCAGCATGGCCCAGATCGGCAGGTCGCCGGCCAGCGCGATGATGGCGTTGGAGATCAGCGTGGTGCCGCCGGTGGCCTGCAGGGCCTCGCCGATGGGGATCAGGGCGCCGAGCAGTAGGATCACCGGCCACTCGATGCTCTCGTAGATGCCGCGCAGGGACAGGGTCTTGGTGAGCACCAGCGCCACCACGGCGGAGACGAAGGCGATCTGCACCGGCACCAGGCCATAGGCGGCCGCGGCGACGGCGGTGCCGAAGATCCCGATCGGCAGCAGGATCCGCCGGCGCCGGGCCGGCCTGAGCCCGCGGTCGGCCAGGGGTAGGCAACCCAGCACGGCCAGGGCCTGCTGCATGGCGTTGCGCTCGCCCTGGAGCAGCAGCACGTCGCCGATCTTGAAGCGGATGCTGCCGAGCCGGGTCCGTGGCGCCTTGCCCTGGCGGGCCATGGCCAGAAGGTTGATGCCGTAGCGGTCGTGCATGCGCAGGCCCCGCATGGACTGGCCCTCGATCGGCGAGTTTGGCATGAGCACGGCTTCCACCATGCGGATTTCGTCGGAGCGCAGCTCGCTGGCGGTCACGTCGTGGCCGGTCTGTTCCAGCTTGCGGTCGTCCAGGAGCGGCTCCAGCGCCGCGGGGTCGCCTTCCAAGATCAAGATGTCGCCCGCCATCAGACCGAAGACCCCGGCCGGCGCCAAGATGCGCCGCCGGCCGCGGATGATCGCCATGATCGTGACTTCGTTCTCGCACAGGTGCTCGATCTGGCGCACCGTCTCGCCGGCGAGTTCCGACTCCTCGGGGACCCGCGCCTCGATGATATAGGCCTCGATGTGGAACAAGTCCTTCGGGTCCGCCTCACCGGCGCGCTGGCGGGGCAGCAGGCGCCAGCCGATCGTGGTGATGAACAGTAGTCCGACCGCGGCCACCGCCAAGCCGACCGGCGCGAAGTCGAACATGTGGAAGGGCTCGCCCCCGTAGCGTTCGCGCATGGTGGCGATCACGATGTTGGGCGGCGTGCCGATCATGGTGATCAGGCCGCCCAGGAGCGTGGCGAAGGACAGGGGCATCAAGACTTGGGACGGCGGGCGTCCGGCCCGGTAGGCGTTGCGCAGGGTGACCGGCAACATCAGCGCCAGCGCCCCCACGTTGTTCATGAAGGCCGAAAGCACCGCCGCCAGGCTGCTGGCTCCGGCGATCTGTGAGACCGCATCCCGGCGGGTCGGCGCCAGCAGGCGCACCAGATGGTCGACCACTCCGGAGGCCTGCATGGCCCGGCTGATCACCAGCACCGCGGCGACGGTGACCACCGCCGGATGCCCGAAGCCGGAAAAGGCGTCCTCGGGCGCCACCACCCCCAGATAGACCACGGTCAAGAGCGCCAGGATCGCCACGATGTCGTAGCGCCAACGGCCCCAGACGAAGAGCGCCATGGTGACGGCGATGACGGCGATGACGGCGACTTGGTCGAAGGTCATGAGGTGCCGGGCGTCGTGATTCCAAGCGGGTTCCTGTTCGCTGCCGGTGCGAGGCTAGCACGAGCCCTTGAGGGTGGATAGCCGGACACTGGCCCCTGTGGTGGAGCACCGGTTTAAGAATCCGGGCCGGAGGTGGCGCCGGTTTCCGCCAGAATCCAGTCGGCGAAGGCCGCCACTTTCGGAACCGCCGCGGTGTCTTCCGGATACACCAGGTGGGAGGCGAAACCCAGGGGCAGCGCCAGGTCGAACGGCCGGAGCAGGCGGCTGTTGGCCAACTCGTCGCTGGTCAAGGACGGGCTGCCCAGGGCGATGCCGTGTCCTTGAATCGCCGCTTGCAGGGCGATGTTGCTATGGGTGAAGCGCAGGCCGCGGGTGGCATCGGCGGTCTCAACGCCGGCCGCGCGCAGCCAGGTCTCCCAGTCCAAGGTCTCCCCCGACCGGGGCGTCCATTCCACATGGAGCAGGGTGTGGCGGGGAATGTCGCCCGGGTCGTCGAGCGGCGGTCCGACCCTGGGACCAGGAAATCCGCCATGAACCAGTCAGTGATTCACGTCGTCGACCCCACGATGCCAGGTCTCAGCGGCCGCGACCTGGCCGGACGCGCGGCCCATGAGATCGATCCCAGGGTCGCCGGCCGTGGCAGCGTCTTGGCCTCGGTGCGCCGGGGCTTCGCCATCCGCAGGGCGCTGGCGGACCTGGATCGACATCAGCGACGCGATCTGGGCCTCGATCGCGGCGCCTCGTGACCTGAAGGCACCTTGCCAGATCCCATGACCGACGAGGACGAGCAGCGTTGGCCGGCTTTCCCAATCGACGTGGAGTGAGTGGCCGTCGGGCTTCGAAATTCTGACGCAATGGGTCTTATGGCGGGTTCGGTTGGGGCCGTTGGTATTATCGCGGTGCCCGAACCGGCGACCCTGCTGCTGGGCCAACGGCGCGAGCGAACCGCGGGCGGTGGGCAGGGCTTCGGGGATGTGGCCTCTCGGTCGGGCTACTGGTCTGGGGAAAAGCCCGGTGGGTATTTACGCCAGGGGTACCCGTTCTTTGACTTCTCGAACCCATAGGCAAAAAGCTTGCGCATGTACGCCGTATCGAACTCTTCTTTATGAGTGTCCGTGAATTCGGGTTTGATGAACGCCAGATTGTAATTCACGCCGTCTTTTTCGGTCTGCGCGTACATTCGAAAGAGATCCCCGATTCCCTGGAAATTTATGAGCGACGCGATGGACCGGCCGACGATATTGAGCGTGCTTCGCTGGACCGACGCCCACTCGGCATCCAGGCGCGAGTTGCGAATGATGTAGAGATTGCGCTGGCGCACTAGACCTTTCTTGGCCGAGAGCTCCTTGACGTTGAGAGTCGTCGGATAGACGAAAGCCTGCGTGGACGTCCCTCCATCCACGTGCATCTCCTGATAGGGTTTGCCATCGACCTCAACGTCGAACATGACCGGTGGAAAGGCGCCGGGAATGGCTGCCGAGGCGACCAGGATTTTGTGAATCAGCTCGAGCCGCTTGGGATCATTGCTCGCCGCGATCTCGCCAATGTTCCAAATCACCGGCTGCTGGGCATCCAGGTTGGTCGTCGCAATCAGGAGAATACGGCCTTTTTCGTATTCCGCCCCAATTGCGTCGAGCATCTGCTGGTCCACTTCTTTGGCGACCAGGCGGTAGAGCGGCGCGTTATCGGCCAGCCCATCGCCGAATATGCCCGAGAAGATATTGCGGGTTTCATAAATATCGTCCGGTGCTATCGAAGTGAAGACGTGTTTCAAACGCGCGTCGTATTCGGTTCCCAGAAAGGCGAAAGGCGCAATCAACGCTCCGGTGCTGACGCCCGTCACCAGCTTGAACATTGGCCGATCGCCATGCGCCGTCCACCCCACAAGCAAGCCTGTGCCGAAGGCGCCATTGTCTCCGCCGCCGGAAATGGAGAGATAATTGGCCGGCGGCAGGGCGCCGCTATGACCCGCCGCTTCGAAAGCAGCTTGCTCGCGCTCCACTGACTTCTTAGCGATACCGATAAACGACTGTGTGTCGGAGAGCACGTAGACCCGCGCCCCCTCTATTCCGGGAATAATCGCGTCTGCCGCTCGGCCGTCAGGCACCGCGGCGATGCGCGAAGGTGCGGCACACCCCACCACGATGGCGAGCAACGCGATCACACAGGCCGTCCGCGCGGCGGTAAGACTCGACTGCAAATTTCGATCGTCAAACATTATTCACCCCTAACTCTCTATTTTTGGTCAACATTTCTCTGAATAGCATCCATTTCATGGCGCTGGTAGCCATATTGCGCCGCGTTGGAATTGTATCTTCTCCGCGGCCACGGTCGCCGGCGTCATGGGGCCGAACAGCCTGTGGATATGATGGACTAGGTTCGCGCTTAGCCCACATCCCCACAGGCTCAACAACCGCAACTGGACGTGATAAACAAGGCCTTGGCAGCATGATCAGCAGCCGGAATACACCATAACAGCGTTGCCAGATCGGGACGACTCGGGGGCGTTTGAGTACCGCGGCACTGCCGGATGACGGCGAGGGGAGGGGCCGGGGCGCCGGTGAGAACCGCGGGAATCCAAGGCCCGTCGGTTTCCGTTGAGCGGGCCACGACCTTGGCCTATCTTAGCCAAGCTGCTTGGCCGGCGCGGGGGGCTATTTCGGCGACAACTTGAACATCCCTAGGGAGACATTTTTGATGGCAACGGTACCTGCAAGGGCCAGCGGCCCCGCGACTGGTCTGGAACGTCCGGTCCGCACCTGGCCGGGGGCGCCCGGCGCTCCGGAAATCGATCAACCGGACCTGCCCAAGGTCGATACCGAGTCGGCGCCCAAACGGGGCAGCGCCCTGGTGATCGGCGAAGGCATCGAGGTCAAGGGCGAGATCACCTCCTGCGAGACCCTGGTGGTCGAGGGCCGCCTGGAAGCCTCGGTGGAGGTCGATATTCTGCAGTTGTCCCAGAGCGGCGTGTTCACGGGAACCGCCACGGTGGAGACGGCGGATGTCGCCGGCCGCTTCGAAGGGACGCTCACGGTCGAGGGCGACTTGAAGCTGCAGCCCAGCGCGCGGGTCGACGGCAAGATCCGCTACGGCTGCATCATCATCGAGCGCGGCGGCGAGATCTCCGGCGACGTGGCGGTCCGGCGCGCCGCCGCTGCCGAATAAGCCGCGTCAGCGCCTAACCGAGCGGCGCCCGCGCGTCGGTCACGCGATTCGGGAGGCCCTGTAGGATCTCCCGGTGCGCCGCCGCATAGCCGGGCGACTGGACCGCGATTCGCGGCGCCAATAGGTCGTGGGCTTGGGGCAGGGCGTGGAACGGCACCGCCGGGTAGGCGTGGTGCGCGCTGTGGAACGGCATGTTCCAGGCGAGCCGGCGCAGGAATTGGTTGGTCTTGGTGGTCCGCGAATTCTTCAGCATGTCCGGCACCAGTGGGCAGCCACCGTGCTCGGCCAGGAGAAAGAGCCGCAACGCCGGTTGGCCGAGCAACGCCGGCACGATCCAGAAAGTGACCGCCACCCAGCTTCCCAAACCGAGCGAGAGCGCGGCCACGGCGCCATAGAGGCCGAGCAACACCCGCGCTTCCCCGCGGATCGCCGGACGCTGCCGTTCGGGGATAAAGGGCGCATCGACCCGGCCCGCGGCGTGCTTGAAAGTGGTGCCGAGTCGTTCGGCCCAATACGGCAGGCCGGAGGCGGTCCAGAGGTAGCTCTTGAGATCGTAAGGTTTGGGGACGGCCAGCTCCGGGTCCCGCGTTGGGTCTTGGGTGAAACGGTGGTGGGCGAAGTGGAACGCCCGGAAATAGTCGGGCGGCAGGATCAGCACCGCGCCGGCGAACCAGGCCACGGCGTCGTTGAGCCGGCGGGCCTCGAACGCGGTCCTGTGGATCGTCTCGTGGAGCGGTGCGAAGAGGAACACCAGCACCACCCCATGGACCCACAAGGCCGGCGCCAACCAGAGCGTGCCCTGGGCCGTGGCGACCAGGATGCCGGTCGCCGCCAACGCCGCGCCATGCTGGGTCAGCCGCGCCATGCCCTTCCTGTCGGAACGCCGGCAGAGCGCCTTGAGCCGGGTCTTGTCGATGCCATCGACGGGGCCGAAGTCTTGATCCATGGACGCCAGTCTAGCGTGACTTGCCGCGGCGCGGCAAAGCCGTTAGATGGACAGGTCGTCGCGCGGCAATGATCGCCCGGGCGTGAGAAGCGGAAGAGGTGCGGCGATGAGCGACGCGCTGTGGCAGGACAAAGTGGATTTGGCGGCGGCCCTGCGCCTGGCCGTGCGCTGCCAGTTCCACGAGGGCATCGACAACCACTTCACCTTGGGCCTGGCGGGGCGCCAGGACCGCTTTTTCCTGCACCCCTACGGCCTGCACTGGTCGGAGATCCGGGCCAGCGACATCATGGTGGTGGACGAGGCCGGCCAGGTGGTCGAAGGCGAGGGGATCGCCGAGACCTCGGCGGTGTGCATTCATGGTCCGGTTCACCGGGCCCACCCGGAAGGCCGCTGCGTCCTGCACACCCACATGCCCTACGCCACGGCCCTGGCCATGGTCGAGGGCGGGCGCCTGGAGCCGGCCAGCCAGACCGCGCTCATGTACTACGACGACGTGGCCTACGATCCGGATTACAGCGGTTTGGCCGCGACCACGGCCGAGGGCGAGCGCCTGGCGGCGATCATGGGCGACAAGCGGGTCCTGCTCATGGCCAACCACGGCGCCTTGGTGGTCGGCCAGACTGTCGCCGAGGCCTTCCACCGGCTCTATTTCCTGGAGCGGGCCTGCCAGACCCAGGTCTATGCCATGTCCACCGGCCGGGCGCTGAAGCTGATCGGCGACAACATGGCGGCGGCGACAAATGTCCAGCTGCGTGCCGAGTTGCCGACCTCCGCCATGGCTTTCTTCACCGCCATGAAGCGCCTATTGGACCGGGACGACCCGGGATATTTGCAGTAGGCCGGTTTGGCGGAGCGGACGAAGGGACTCCGCCGGCCTCACTCAGGCTCGCTGGTCCCTACGGTGCCGGCGGTGCGGGCGGAACCATCAAACCCAGCGGCGGGGCGGTTTCCGACGACGCGTAGAAATTCCGGATATTCGGGATGATGGTTTCCAAGACGTTGTCGTTTTCCATTCCGAACCAAAGCACCAGATCCGCGATGTACTCGTCCACCGAAGTGGTCGGGATCAGGCGGCCCCGTCCCAGGTCGAGGCTGTTGCCCGGCGCCAGAGAGTCCGGGTAGGTGCCGAAAATCCTGCCGCCGGCCACGCCGCCGCCAAAGGCGATTTGGTTGGCGCCCCAGGCATGATCGCTGCCGGCGTTGGAATTGGCGCCGAGGGTGCGGGCGAAATCGGACGCGGTGAAGGTCACCACGTCGTCGGCGAGTCCAAGATCGGCCGTCGCATCATAGAAGGCCTTCAGGGCGCGGCTCAACTCCGGCAGCATGTTGCCCTGATTGGCGATGAGGCCGGTGTGGTGATCCCAGCCGCCACGCTCCACGAAGAACACCTGCCGGTCTTGTTCCAGGCCCACGTGGGCGCCGATGGCCTTGGCCACTTGCAGCAGTTGTCGGCCAATGTGTCCGGTTTGATTTTGGAGAACGTCGGTAATACTGGGATCGAGATAGGGGATCTCCGGTAGAGAATCCGGGGGTTCACGGTTGGCCGGAGCCGTTATTACGGCATTTGTGTACAAATTGTAGTTCTCGGCGGCTGCGATGGCCTGAGAATTCAGGTCCGCGAAGGTACGCTTTACCAGATCCGAGTAAGTTTGGTCGAGAAAACTGCTGGTGGCACTCGCAAAGATGAGATCCGCTTTGTTGGTGGAGTGATTGGCGGCAAACACCTCGGCGCCGTTACGATCGTCCACCACGTAGGGCACGATGGTGTCGCCGGTCTGGAAGATGTTCAGGTAGTCGACCGCAATATTCATGGGGATCGCCGGGTTGCGGTTGGTCAAATCATCGAGAACATCCGCCATGCGCCCGGCCCAGCCGGTAATCTGAGTCCGGGACTGGGGGGTCGAAGTCTGCCAATGGCGCTGCTGGTCGCTGTGGGAGAATAGACCCAGGGGTAGACGGAAGCTTCTGTAATTGCTCGCGTTGTCGATGGGCTCTATCAGGGAGCCGACGTTGGCGACGAAGGCCAGATTGCCAGCTTGGTAGAGGTCCCAAAGACCCCCCAGCCCCGGATGCATACCGTAATTGCGACCATCGAGATCGGAAATGAGATGAAGACCAGAGTCCGGATTTCCGAGCAGGTTTTTCAACGCCAAGTCTCCGCGCGCCAATTTATAGTCTTCAAAGGCCAACGGATCGGTTGGGATACACAGGTTGTAGGAATCGATGCCGCCATGGAGAAAACAGCACACCATCGCCTTGTAGCCTGACGTTTCGACGGCCGCCGTCGCGGCGCGTGTCACGTTTAACGTCAGCAAAGTCGACAGCAGAGATGTCTGGGTCATGGCCGCACAGCCGCCGCCGAAAGTGCGCAGAGCATTGCGGCGCGTCAGGCCCTTGGATTTGGTGTTCCGGGTCGTATTCATGGGTTCTCTCCCCTACCAAGCATGGTGTATGTGCGAATTGCCAACGAACGCGCCCATCATTCGTGAATCGCGCAATCGGGCGCGGTCAGCAGCGACATGATCGCGCCTTTCACTCGGTATGTGGAATTATCGGTTGTCGTCCTGATGATTTCGGAAAGGTTGTCTTTCGTGGTGTCGCTCAAGGAACCCTGACAGAGCAGGACGTTCAGGTGTTGGAGCAACCCTTCGATGTCAGGGTCGGGGTCGCCGGCATCGAGGATCGCAATCTCTTGAGAAAAGTCGAGCAGGATATCGATTGGGGCGTTGTAGTAGCACTGCTCTGTGAGCGTCGTCCCGCAATATGGAACCGTCTCCTCAGAGATGATGCAATTGAGGCATCGGCGCACCGTCAGGTCGACATCCGCGTCAAGCACGTCGTAGCGGTAGAAATTGGCGATGCGGTTGGCGGCGACCGCGGTCAGGATCTCGAACTCGGGCGCATAGACCGTCCGGTTGGGGATACGCCCCTTGGAGCGGTAGTCCTGCAGATCCCCCCCGGGACATGGTTGGGCAGGTAGAAATTGAACACGTGCGGCGCCCTATAGGCCTCCTGGTTCAGCCAATAAGAGCGGTCCGGGATCGAGTAATATTGGTCGGAAGGGTCCGTACCTCCCTCGAAGGCCCGCACCATGGCCGCATAGCGCACCACCGGCTCCTGCAGCCGGGAGTCTTCCGTGCCGCCGCCTTTCACCACCAGCCTC
>SMVA01105970.1_pt1 | contig 10316 bp, 13 predicted proteins | sample 2456451 | NCBI WGS metagenome assembly SMVA01 (sample SAMN11095933, study PRJNA526329) | marine sediment metagenome | biome: Marine sediment; feature: Surficial sediment; material: Deep marine sediment; isolation source: Hadal surficial sediment | place: Pacific Ocean | collected 2014-05 | depth...
AAACCGCTTAGAGTCTTTCCGATTTAGACGGAACCAGCCCACTCCCCCACCCGACCACCCAATGAGGATAATCCCCCATGGGAGTCTGGGCGGTGGCCGGGTGGGGGAGTGGGCCGGAGCCGGTTCCGCGTAAGCGGAACATGAGAAAAAGGAGATCCCCATGAACAAGCCCGGCCTGCCGGCTGCCCGCCGGTTCGTCGATGCGGTCCGCGCGCTTTATGCCAGCGGGCAGGACGGCGAGGCGCTGTGGGGCGAGATCAGGCAGGCGATGAAGCCGCTGCTCGCCGACCCCGGCCTCAGGCAAAGCACGCGGAACTGGCCGCTGACCGTCGAGGGCGGGCCCCGGGTCCGGAACCTGTTGTTCTATGAGGATCCGGATTACGGCTTCGTGCTGAACGCGACCGTGCGCAAGCCCAACCTGATCACCAGCGTGCACGACCATGGCGACGTGTGGACGCTGTACGGGCTGATCGAGGGGCACGAGACGATGTACCGCTATGAGCGCACCGACGACGGACCCCGCGACCAGGGCCCGGCGACGTTAAAGGAGACCGGCCGCGACCGGATCGGTCCGGGCGATGTCGATGCCGTGCCGCCGGGCGCGATCCACCAGGAACATGCCGGGCCGAAGCCGAGCATCGCCTTCATCGTCCGCGCCCGGAAGGCCGGCACCTTCAAGCAGCGCAATTTCGACCTCGAAACCGGCGCCGTCACGCTCAATGACGGCCCGCTGCTGGTGCCGTTTGAGCTGAACTGAGGATCAGGTTTCGGCCACGACGTCGTTGCGCAGCACGCCGATCCCGGTGATCTCGACTTCCACCCTGTCGCCCGGCTTCATGGCCCTCGGCATGCCGTCGGTGCCCATCCACATCACGTCGCCGGGATGGATGGTGGCGTACTTGCTGACCTCGACGATGAAGTCGGCGGCCGAGAAGATCATGTTGCTGGTCGCGAAATTATCGGTTTCCTCGCCGTTGAGCCGGATGATGGTGCGCGCCGCGTCGGCGTCGAAATCGGTCACCATCCACGGCCCCATCGGCTTGAAGCTGTCGCAGTTCTTGGCCCGCGCGTTGGCGCGGTCGCTGGACTGCTAGGTGCGTTCGCTGACGTCGTTGCCGATGGTCCAGCCGAACACGCAATCCAGCGCGTCGTCATGCGACACCTTGCGCGCCGTCTTGCCGAACACCGCCACCAGCTCGCCCTCATATTCGAACACCTCAGTGGAATCGGCCGGCTTGACGATGTTTTCGCCGTCGGCGACCAGCGCGCTGTTGGCCCGGTAGCCGATGTCGGGGCGGGTGGCGAATTTGGGTTCGCGCCCGAACATCCTGGCCCGGCCCACGATGTGGTCGCGGTAGTTGGCGCCCGCGCAATAGAACGTGCCGGGCATGACCGGCACCAGCAGCCGGACCGCGTCCAGCTTCTGGCGGGTCGCGCCGACCTTATGCTCGCCCCACGGCGTACCCTCCACCCGGATGACCTGGTCGCCCTCGATCAGCCCGAAGGTGGCCCCGTCTTCGGCCTGATAGCGGCACCAGATCTGTCCCTCTGCCATCGTCTGTCCCCCTGTTTTATAGTTGGCGGTAGTTTCCAGCATCGAGCAATGAGATACTAGGGACACGGGGCAGTTTAGAACAAGAACGAGGGAGACGATCGATGACCAACACACTGGATGGCGGCGAAGCCATCGTCGAGGCCTGCCGCAAGCTCGGGGTCGATTACATCATTTCATCGCCGGGCACCGAATGGGCCCCGGTGTGGGAAGCCATCGCCAACCAGACCAAGGAAGGCAAGAACGGTCCCGGCTTCATGGATTGCTGGCATGAAACGCTGGCGGTCGATATCGCGGCCGGCTACACGCTGGTCACCGGGCGGATGCAGGCGGTGCTGCTGCATGCGGGCTCGGGCCTGCTGCAGGGCGCGATGGGCATTCACGCCGCCTCTCTGGCCGGCGTCCCCATGCTGGTGGTGTCGGGCGAAACCATGACCTATGGCGAGCAGCCGGGGTTCGATCCGGGCGCGCAATGGATCAACAATCTCAGCATCGTCGGCGGCACCACGCGTCTGGTCGAGCCGGTGGTGAAATACGCCGTGCAGGCGGGCAGCCCGCACATTGTTTACGAAAGCGTGATCCGCGCCGGCGAGTTGTCGCAGCGCGTGCCGCAAGGTCCGACCTATGTCAGCGTTTCGACCGAGACCCTGATGGACGAATGGCAGCCGCCGAAGGCCGCCCGCGCCGTCCCCTCGGCCCCCAGAACGCTGACCGCGCCCGAGGACATCAAAAGGTTGGCGGAGCTGCTGGCCAAGGCGAAGAACCCGGTGGTGCTGACCGAGGCCGCCGGGCGCGAGGTCGAAACCTTCGAGGCGCTGGTCAAGCTGAGCGAATTGCTGGCGTTGCCGGTGATCGAGACATCGAGCGCGCTGTTCGCCAACTTCCCGAAATCCCACCCGATGCATCAGGGCAACGACCTGACGCCGTTCCGCGAGGACGCCGACCTGGTGGTCGTCATCAGGGCGCGGGCGCCGTGGTATCCGCCGAGCAACTGCCCGCCCAACGCGGTGATCGCCATCATCGACGAGGTGCCGCACCGCGAAACCATGGTCTATCAAAGCCTGCAGGCCGACATGTATCTGGAAGGCAACGCCGCCCAGACGCTGCGCGATCTGGCCGACGCGGTGCGCGCGATCGGCGCCGACGCGGCAATGGTGGACGCAAGACGGGCGCGGCTGGTCGAGCAGCACACTAAGCTGTGGGAAGCTAGGGACGCCCAGCAGGTGGAAGCCCGCAAGCAGACCCCGATCGACCCGGTCTGGCTGTGCGCCGCCTTGAACGAGGTGATGCCGGAAAGCACCATCTATATCGACGAGGTCACCACCCATACCGCGTTGCTGCGCCAGCATATCAAGTGGGACAAGCCGCAGAGCCTGTTCACCCGCCAGGGCGGGCTGGGACAGGGGATGGGGCTGTCGCTCGGCATCAAGCTGGCCAAGCCCGATCAGCCGGTGGTGACGCTGATCGGCGACGGCGCCTTCCTGTACAATCCGGTTCTGGGCTGCATGGGGGCGGCGCGCGATTTCGGGCTGGCGACCCTGACGGTGATCTTCAACAACCGCCGATACGCCGCCATGCAGGGCATGCATCTCAAGATGTACCCGGACGGCACTGCGGTCGATACCGACAATTTCCACGGTACCCATATCAACGCGCCGGATTTCGCCAAGGTCGCGGAATCGTTCGGTGGCTATGGCGAACGGGTCGAGGATCCGGAGAAGCTGGAAGATGCGCTGCGCAACGGGCTACGGGCGGTCAACGAAGGCCGTCCCGCGGTGATCGACGTGGCGGTGGCATAAACGCCTGCCCGTCGGGCCGCCGGGTCGCCAAACCGTCTCAGGTCGAGCTGGCGTCGTCGTCGCGGTCCGGCTTGGCCGGTTTGGGCGCGGGCCTGGGGTTTTTGCGGCGGATCAGGATGTCGCCGTTCTTTTGAATCTCGGGCATTTCGTAGAGCGGCACGGAGCCGGCCAGCGCCTCGAGCGCGCGCAGGACTCTCTCGATGCCTTTGCGCAGGGACTCCTCGAAGCGCTGCTTGTCGCTGTCGGTAGCGGTCGGCTGTTGCGCGAAACCCGGGGCGGCGGCGAGGGAAACGACGATCGCCGCGGCGCCAATCGTTTTAAGAAGTCGGCTCATGGCCGCCTTGCTACGCCCGAACTATGGCCATTTCGCGGCATGCCGGCCCTCGTATGCGGACAATCCGCTGGCCCGGCCGCGGTCGGTCGGGTATCACTCATCCATGTGTGAAATCGCGGCCTATTCCAAGCTTCTCGTCTGGTTGTTTCTCGCCGGGTCGGTCTGCATGGCGGTGCTGTCGCGCAAGCTGAACGAGCATCTGCTGGTGCCGCCGAAGCCGGAGAAGCACATCCTGTTCCGCCGCAAGCACTTCATCAAGCCGGCCTATCTGATCAAGCCGGACCTTTATTTCGACGAAGCGGGACAGCGGCTCGCCTGGCGGGTCGCCCTGCTGACCGTCTTCTCGTTCACGACTTTCCTGGCGCTGCTGTACGTCATGCTGATCTGCCGCCCGGCGGTCGGCGGCTGATCCGGCTTGGGCGAGCGTTCCGGCCTGATCTCGGTCGTCATCCCGACCCTGAACGAAGCCCGGCGCCTGCCCGGCCTGCTGGCGACGCTGGCCGGCGAAACGGCGGCCCATGAGGTCATCGTGGTCGATGACGGCAGCACCGACGGCACCGGCGACATCGCGCGCGACCGGGGCGCGCGGCTGATCGCCGCCCCGCGCGGCCGGGGCGCGCAGCTCGCCGCCGGGGCGGCGGCGGCGCACGGCGGGGTGCTGTTCTTTCTGCATGCCGACACCAGGCTGCCGACCGGCGCGCTGGCCGCCATTTCCCGCGCGCTGGCCCGGCACCCGGCGGCGGTCGGCGGCAATTTTCGCCTGCTGTTCGACGGCGACGATGATTTCAGCCGCTGGCTCGACGGGTTTTACGCGCGCATCCGGGCGCATGGGCTTTATTACGGCGATTCCGGCATCTGGATCCGCCGCGCCGCCTATGACGCGCTGGGCGGCATCCGCCCGTTGGCGCTGATGGAGGATTACGACCTGGTGCGCCGGCTGGAGCGCGCCGGCGAAACGCTGTGCATAGACTCGCCGCCGCTGATCACCTCGTCGCGGCGCTTCGCGGGCCGCCGGAAATGGCGCATCGTCGCCGGCTGGCTGGCGATCCACCTGCTGTTCCATCTGCGGGTGCCGCCCGCGTTGCTCGCCCGGCTGTATAATTCGGCGCGTGATCCTGCTTAATCGCCGGCGGCGTTGAGCGACCAGTCATAGGCGTGATCGGCGATTTCGGTCACGCCGTCGAGCCGTTGGCGGAGATCGCCCTCGGCGTATTCGCGGAGATGTTTCAGCACCCCCGCGTCGCCGCCGAAATCCTCGCCGAACCAGACATAGATGCTGGACACCACCAGCCCGCCGGCGGCGATGCGCGCGCCGCGTGGATGATTGACATAGGCGTGCGCGGCGCTCTCGAGCATGGCCTCCCGCGTGGCCGCGGTGAACGCCCGCGCGGCCAGGTCGGGGCAGCCGATGGCGGCGCAGTTGACCGCGTAATGGATGCGCGGGTCGCGGAAGATCGGGCGCAGGATGCGGTGTTCGATATCGTTCAGCGTGACCGCGCGCCCCTCGATGGTGGCCAGCGCCGCCCCCCACGGCCCCACGGCGAACAGGCCGGGCGAAATGTCGATGTCGCGGATCGAGGTGACGCCGGGGTGGTCGAGGATGAGCCGCACGGTGAGCGCGTTGTAGAGATTGATCCAATAGGCGAACTGCTCGGGGCGGGCCAGCCCGCTGACCCGGGTCGCCGACAGGCGGGCGATATAGTCGTCGAGCGCGCGGCGCTCGGCGGGCGTCACCGCATGGCAGGCAAAGCGCGCGACCCCGTCGGCCCCGCGCGTCACGCGGGCGCGCAGCAGCCGGTCCCAGGCCGTGTGATCGACCCGCGCCGTCGAGGCCCGGTCATGCGCCTGCCAAACCGGCCACAGTTCGGACGACGGCGCGAACAGCGCCTCGAACGAGAAAATGCCGCCCAGCGCCATGGCCAGAAAACCGGCCAGCGTGGCCCGTCGTACGACGCGGTTCAATCTCCGTCCCATGCCGACAGACATGGGCGTCCCGCGGCGGTATTGGAAGTCATGTTTTCGCGATCCTTGGTATTATGATCGGAGAAACTTTTGAAGAGTTCCGCCATGGCTGATGCCCATCTGCGTTTCGGTGTTTTTCTCGCCCCCTTTCACGCCCTGAACGAGAATCCAACCCTGATGTTCGAGCGCGACCTCGAATTGATCGGGTTGCTGGACCGGCTCGGCTATGACGAGGCCTGGATCGGCGAACACCATTCGGGCGGCTTCGAAACCATCGCCGCGCCGGAAATCTTCATCGCGGCCGCGGCCAGGGAAACCCGCCATATCAGGCTCGGGACCGGTGTCAGATCGCTGCCCTATACCCACCCCTTCATGCTCGCCGATGCGATGGTGCAGCTCGATCACATGACGCGCGGACGGGCGATGTTCGGGGTCGGGCCGGGTGCCTTGCCGTCGGACGCGGCGCAGATGGGGATCGATGCGCGCCAGTCGCGCCGCATGATGAAGCAATCGCTCGACGTGATTATTCCGCTGCTTGAGGGTGAGCGCGTGAGCGCTAAGACCGACTGGTTCACGCTGGACCGCGCCAAGTTGCAGCACGCGTCCTACACGCGGCCACGCATGGAGATGGCGGTGACCTCGATTCGCTCGCCGTCGGGCGCGTTGCTTGCCGGCCGCTACGGCATCGGCCTTCTTTCACTCGGCGGCCATTCCGACGACGCGCTCGCGGCCTATGCGAAAAACTGGGGGATCTACGAGGAAACCGCCGCGGCGCACGGCCATGCCGCCGACCGGCGCAAGTTTCGTATCGCGGTCCAGATGCATATCGCGGACACGCGTGAACAGGCGTTGCACGACATAACGTTCGGTGTCGAACAGTGGGGCGCTTACGCCCGCGACGTGCTGCCGCTCGGGCCGGTTCCGAAAGAGGTGACCAACGTCGCCGAGTTCATCGTCGAGGCGCGGCGCGCCATCATCGGCACGCCGGATGACGCGATCCGCGAGATCGAGCATATGCAGGCCGGGTCGGGCGGGTTCGGCGTGGTGATGTTCATGTGTCACGACTGGGCCGATTGGGCGGCGACGCGGCGCAGCTACGAGCTGTTCGCGCGGCATGTGATGCCGCATTTCCAGGGTCAGTTCGCCGCCCGCCAACGGAGCTATGACGATGCCGCGACGCGTCAGCCGGAATTTCGCGCCGCCGCTCTCGACGGTGTCTCCACCGCGACCGAGCAATATGAGGCGGGCGCCGAAAGCCGGCAAAAAGAAGCGGCGCCCGCCCGGCGCGGAATACGGCGAAACTGACTTCGGCTTTCGAGGGCGTGCCGCCGCTTACCCCGGGTTGCGCGCCCGGTCGCGCTTGACCGCCCGCACCAGCATGTCCAGCCAGTCTCGAACCCGCGCGCGATTAACGCCGAAATCCCAATAGCCGTAGTTGGACCGGCTGTAGATGATGACCGACGCCCGGGCGCCGACGGTCGCGCCCTGAACCCGGATGGTGTCGGGAAATCCGAACAAACGGGAACGCTGGACAAAGACCAGCTGGTCCAGCGCGGGGTCTCCGCCGACCAGTTCGGTGCGCGGCTGGTTCTTGAAGGTGGCCCGGGCGATGTCGGTCAGCCTGGTCTGTCCCACGGCAAAGACCGGCGTTTCAAAATCGGCCTGCGCCCGGCAAATTCCGGGCGGGCAGGCCAATGCATCGTTGGGCGAGGCCGATCGCACGATGTCGCGAAGATCCATTTTGCTTGCGTCAAAAGCACATCCGGCGATCAGGAAGAAAAGCGCCGCAATGAATAACGGCCGAAACCTATAGCGCATTCGCGGGCCGCCTCAGGGTCCGCCACATGTGTGACGCCGGCGTGTCGTCGTTGCCGAGCCCGTCCTCGGGCTGCTTGAAGTGCCGGGCGATGACGTCCTCGAAATCCTCTATGTCGATCACGTTGTCGGGGTCGAACGCATAGAGATCGTTGAGACAGATCATGCGGGCGGACATGTACCATTTATGGGCCCGGGCGGTTTCGTAGTCGCGCTGGATGTAGGGGGCGACCCGATAGTCCGCGCCGAACCGTTTCGCGTAGGCCTCGGGATATTCGTACCCGACCGACTGGTCGGGGAAGAAGCGCAGCGCCTGGTGCATCCGGATCGCCCAGGCGACTTCCTCGTCGACATAGGGTTCCAGCATCTGAGCCCCCCAATAGCCGTGATCGGGCCGGAAGAAGGCGATCACCGATATGTCGTGCAACAGGCACGCCAGGACCATTTTTTCCGGCAGGCCGTTGTTGCGCGCCAGTTCCGCGCTTTGCAGCAGATGTTGTTTCGACGGGCCGAAGCGGTATTTGAAAAAATCGATCAGGGTCGGCCTTTCCGGCATCGCGGGCAGGCGCGGATCCTCGCCCATCAGCGACGGTTTAAGAACGCCCAGGCTGAACTTTGTCTCCTCCGACCATTCGCCGTCGGCCAGCTTGTTGATCGCCGACCGGTAGATCATCAGCTCGCCAAGCTCCCGCATGCGCTGGAATTCCAGCTCGTCGGCCTGTTCCGAAATATCCTTCGTCTCGTCCATGGTCTCCCTCGCTTTGCCGCCGCCGGTATTCTCGTGTCGAACGCCGCGAAGTGTAAAGCCCGGCCCGGCGTCATCAGATGAAATATTTGATTGCAGTGGGAATAAACAGCGCTCTCCCGCCGTTCTTTAGGAGGGTCTACCCCGCGGGGACGGATTTGGATAAACCGCCAAACGCCGGTCATCTGGTAGGTTGGTAGAGACCGTCATTTCGCGGCGTGTCATCCGGGGGTACGATTGCCATGAACGTTGAGCCTATCCAAAAAGCCGGCCGGTTGCCGGCGTTGCTTGCGGCCGCTGTCTTGCTGGCCGGCTGTCAGAACGTTCAGGATTACGTCGCCAAGTTTGCCGGTAACCCGACCGAGCCCCGCTTCGAGCGCAATGTCGGCCCGAAACTGGCTCCGGCGCCGCTGCCGCGCTACCGGGTCGGCGAAGCCTTCAGCTTCGATGACGGTCGCCGGGAAACCGTACTGGCGGTAAAGGGAGAATTCGTCACCTGGCGCAAGAACCGGTTTTCGACCGCGGCGGGATACCGGAATTTTCTGCTCCCCTCCCTGTCGTGGGAGACCCGCACACGCAAGAGCCGGGTTCGGCTCGACGCTCCGCCGGGGACGTTGTGGCCGCTTCGGGTCGGCAACGACCGGCGTTTCAGCATGACCCAGGTGATCGAGGCGAAAGGCAACAGCCGGCTGACCGGCGGCAAAACCCGTATCGAGTTCAAACGCAATTGGCGTTGCGCCGTCGAGCGTACCGAGACCGTCACGGTGCCCGCCGGCACCTTCGACACGTACCGGATCGCGTGTTTCCGCTATCAGCCCGGCACCGGCGACTGGCGCCAGACGCGCATATTTCACTACGCGCCGAAAATCGGGCATTTCGTGGCACGCCAGGATATCTATGCCAGCCGTCCGGGGCGGCGCATCCGGCTGACCGCCGCGGGCTTCAACAGCACGGTATTGTCGCGTGCCCGGCAAGGGTCGCTCAATCATGTGTTGCAGGATGCCCTGAACCGCAACCCCGACAATGTCGGCGCGAAGTGGCGCGGCGGCGGGCTCTCCGTGACCCTGACCCCGGTCCGGACCTACCGGAACGCCAAGGGCGCCAGGTGCAGGGCCTATAGGAGCGCCTATCGTCTGGGCGATCGAGTGCGGTCGAACTTTCGCCGCGTGTGCCGCGACGCAAAGGGGATTTGGCAACGGGTCCGCTGACCGAACCCGCCGATTTTTTTGTTTTCGGCGGGAATAAATTTCTCCCACCTTTCGTTGTTTATGAAGAACCGCCTCATGGGGAAGCGCGTGGACGAGGGTATCGAACGACAGTTGATCGCCTTGCTTCCCCGGCTCCGGCGGTTCGCGCGCGGTTTGACAGGCACGGTCGAGGACGCCGACGACCTGGTTCAGACCGCCTGTGAACGGGCGGTGGAGCGTATCGACCAATGGCGGCCGGGAACCAGACTGGATAGCTGGATGTACCGAATCGTGCAAAACGCGTTTATCGATTTCCGACGCGCCGAGGCATCCCGGCGCAACCGGTTGGAGGCGATGGCCGTCGACATCCAGCCAAGCTCGGACGGCGAGGCGGCGGCGGAGGCGCGTGTGACGCTGGATCGGGTCCGGGAATTCCTCGGAGAGCTGCACGATGATCAGGTTTCGGTCGTGCTGCTGGTCTGCGTCGAGGGGTTTTCCTACCGGGAAACCGCCGACATTCTGGAAATCCCGACCGGGACGGTCATGAGCCGGCTGGCCCGCGCGCGTCGGGCGATCGGCGAGCACTTTGACGTTGGAGTCCAACCGGCGACCGAAAAACGGACGCTGAACTGAGGGCATGATCGTGAGACTGGACGATAATCTGCTTCTCGCTTACGTCGATGGCGAGCTGGATGCCGAGACGGCGCGGGAAGTCGAGGCCAATTTGGCGGTCGATGAGGACGCGCGCCGCACGGTCGCCCTCTTTCGCGAGAGCTCGATCCTGCTGCGGACGGCTTTAAATGAGGCGGCGCACGAACCGGTTTCCTCGCGCCTGATCGAAACCCTGGTGACGCCGCGATCGCCAAATCGCACGCAGGGTCGATCCTCGGGATGGCAGCCGTATTTTGCCCTGGCGGCGTCG
>SMVA01391376.1_pt1 | contig 10315 bp, 5 predicted proteins | sample 2456451 | NCBI WGS metagenome assembly SMVA01 (sample SAMN11095933, study PRJNA526329) | marine sediment metagenome | biome: Marine sediment; feature: Surficial sediment; material: Deep marine sediment; isolation source: Hadal surficial sediment | place: Pacific Ocean | collected 2014-05 | depth 0-1...
GTTCCCCGCTTGCCAAGGCAGCGCCCGCGCGACCCAACAGACCGGCCGGGAAATCGGCAACCGTCTCGAGAGCCGTTTCGAAGGCAGCGACCGCCTCCTTCGTTCGTCCCGAACGCAAGAATGCATCGCCTAACAACGACTGAAACTCGGCATTATCCGAATTCGCATCGACCGCCGACCGAGCCCTCTCGATCGCTTCGTCGAATCGCTTGAGCGCCGACAAGCTCTTGATGAGCTCTGCCAGTGCCGGCGCCGACGGAGCCGAAGTCAAGTCGAGCCGATCCGCACCAATAATCATGGAAACGACATCTTCCTCCCCTTGACGGCTTCGAACACCTCGCGCGACAGCGGCGACGGATTCGCCCCAAATGCCCGGGGAACTGATTCTTTCCAGCAGATCCGGGGGAAGGTTCAAGAAATGTCCGAGCGCACCGACGGCTTCGAGTTCGATCCGAACGACGGGCAGGCTTCGTCGAACGCTCGATTGTTCCATGCCGCCCTGGTATCGGATGATGTAGAGCGCGGCCTGTGGATTGGCCTCAGCAAGATGTAGACGCGCGAGCCGCTCTCTCGAGTCGGCGGCATCGGCGTCGATCCGCAATGCGTTGCGATATTCCTCGATCGCGCGATCGAAATCGCCCACACCCTCCGCGGCCAGCGCCGTGTAATAACGGGCCACGGCATTGTCCGGCCATAATTCGATGCCCTCGGTCAATAAGTCGAGCGCCTTTTGGTATTCGGCGCGTTTGAGCGCCACGCGGCCTCGAATGAGGGCCTTATGGCTCTCCGGACCGGCTTGGTCCGCGGTCGCCAGCGCTTCGTCGAAGCGTCCGGTCGAAATCAACAACTCCCCAAAAGCCAACAAGAACTGGGCGCCGGAGGCGCCTTTGGATTGGGCGTCGCGATAGATCTCGATGGCTCTCTCGACCTCTTCGTGCGCGGCCAGGTAGCCAGCCAAATCGATCAGAGCGCGGGGATACTCGCCATCCGCGCCCTCTTCGAGAATTTCCTTCGCCCGATCCAGGTTGCCAAGGGCCTCTTGCCGGCGTGCCATCGCAATCCGAAAGGACCGATCCTCGGGAGCCGCCTCGTAGGCGGCGGCAAAGATCTCGTCAACGCGTTCGATCTCTCCTCGGTCCGTGAAGAACTTGGCCGCCTCGGCAACCGCCAGCGATTCGGCTGGATACGCCTCGAGGCAACTCGAGAATCGTTCGGCGGCGAGATCATCGCTGCCGTCTTCGAACGCAAACTTCGCGCGCCCGATGCACGCGAGCACCTGGGCTTGCCGCTCCAGATCCGTCCAGTCTTCGCGTTCTTCGGTCTCGCCGAAGAACGCCTCCGAGTCGAAGGCATCGATCGCGATCCGCGCCTCATCGATTCGCTTTAGCCCTAGCAGAGCAACGATTCTCGCCGAGAGCATGTCGCTGGCGCCGGGATCGAGATCGAGCGCGCGTCCAGCATCATCCAGAGCCCCCTCGTAGTCTCGACGAGTATGCAGCCGAGACATGCATCGCATCTTCAAAGCATTCAACTTCTCCGGCACTCGTTCGAGTAATTCGTCGAGGTGCTCGATTGCAAGGTCATGATTCCCGGTGTTGTAGGCGCCGGCCGCAAGAAGCATCGTCGCTTTCTCGAACGCGTCGGGATCCTTCGCGGCTTCGCGCAGCGGCCAGAACGCCAAGGAATGGGATCCCGTTTGGGACAACGCCACGCCATACCGCAACAGAACCTTCGGATCACGGTCCCCGTCTTCAACACGCAATCGCAGGCTCTCGATCGTTTCGTGCCAGCGTCCTTGCGCATGAAGGGTGTCGATTTCCTCAAGGCTGAGCTGCGAAGAATCACAGCCGACGACAACAACGAAACTCAGGATCAAAGCGCGGAGCGCGACGACGCGGAGCGAACGAAACGCGCGAGCGATGACCCGATCCCGATGCGAACTGGGCTCGGCCCACACATTCCAAGCGAAACGATTTCGATTCATGCCGGGGACTATATTCAATTTTCCCCTGGAAGACGGGCTACGAACGGATCCAACCCTCGCAGGCCACCAGGCTGCTAGAGTTCCGCGCCGTGACGACCAACCCGCTCTCTCAACGCTGGCCCTGGCTCTTGGCCGCCGCAATCGTCATCGCGGCGTATCTGTCGACCCTTGTCGAAATCAACCCACCGAGCGCCGACAGCCGCCCAGTCGGAACCCTAGAGGACATTCGTGACTTCGCCGATCGATCGGATACGAACGTCGTCTTCGTCTTGATCGACACCATCCGAGCCGATCGCATGGGCATGTACGGCTACGAGCGCGATACGACGCCCTTTCTAGACGAGATCGCCGCGCGCGGCGTGTTGTTCGAGCGTCATCTCGCTCAGTCTTCCTGGACAAAATGTTCGATGGCCTCACTCTGGACCGGACTCTACCCACCGCGGACGGGTGTCACGCGGTTCAACCATGCGCTGCCCGACGAAGCCGTCATGGCAGCCGAGGTCTTCCGCGACAATGGCTTCGTGACGACCGGCATCTATCGCAACGGCTGGGTCAGCGGTTATTTCGGGTTCGATCAGGGGTTCGATACCTATATGAAACCCACACCGCGAGGTGTGCCGCCTTCGATTCGACGAGAAAATCCAACGCTCACCACTCAGGGAACCGACATCGACGTCGTCGAGACGGCGGCCGAATTCATGCGGCTCCACAAGAACGAACGCTTCTTGCTCTATCTCCATTTCATGGATGTCCACCAGTACACGTATACGGCCGAGACCGCGCTCTTCGGGACCACGAATTCCGACATCTACGACAATGCGATTCTGCATGTCGATTATGTGTTCGAGATGCTTTTTGCTCAGCTCGAACAACAAGGCCTTCGCGAGAACACATTGGTTGTGATCGGCGCGGATCATGGCGAAGCCTTCGGCGAGCGCGGCATCGAAGGTCATGCCCGGTCCGTTCAGCGCGAAACCACCGAAGTTCCGCTCATCCTGAGCTTTCCGTTTCGGCTCGAGGAGGGAGTCGTGCTTTCGAATCGCACGACGAACGTCGACCTCTGGCCGACCGTTCTCGATCTGGTGGGCCTCTCCTTCCCGAACGAAGTGGACGGTGTTTCAAGACGAGAAGAAATACTGGCGGGCGGCGATTTCAGTCGACCGGAAGAGGAGACTCGTCTCGCCTTTGCCTACCTCGATCAGAGTTGGGGATCTCGAGGGGTCAAACCACAACCCTCCGTCGCCGTCTCCGAGGGATCACTTCGGTTTGTCGTCGGCAAGGAACATGGTCCGTGGATCGATACGCTTTTCGACGCCGACGCCGATCCCCTCGAGCGCCGGAATCTCGCCGCCGAGCAACCTGAGACCGTCGAGCGACTAAAGCGTATAGCCAGCGACTTCCGCAACCAGCGTTCCGTGTATGAAAGCGGCGCACGGGAACTCGAAATCGACGAGATGGAACTCAATCAGCTGAGGGCGCTCGGCTACTCAATTCCCTAGACCGGGGCAGAGACCAAAAATCTTGGATCCAGCCCGCGCGGCACCCGCGATGGCTCACCATTCGAACGCGAGGTCGGCCCCGCAGCTACGCGGATCGCCCACAAGGCTGATGACCACATTTCTGAATCTCGACACATCGAAAGCATAAGTCTTCGTTCGCTGATCCGTCACATTTCGACACCAACCCGTTAGCGTCACGCCCAAATCCCGCGGGCGATAGGCGAGCGACACGTTATGCCGGATATACGCCTTCTGCCCAAGCGTGAATTCTGGCAACTGCGCGCCGTTGGGGCGAGCGGCCCCTCGGCCTTCAGCCGGATCGAAAAACACATCATCCGTCCAAGAGAAGTCGTATCGCGGCGTGATTTCGCCGAATCTGCCGAGACCAAAGCGCCACGTCGCACCGCCGCTGATTTGGAACTCGGGTGCATTGATGAGCGTGTTCCCAGTGAAATCCGACACAATCTCTCGAATAGTCGCACCGGATTGGAGAAGTGACGTGTTCTGGAAGTCAAGGAATTTTGAGTCGAGCCAGCCACCACGAATGCGGATCTGCAGTCCCTCGATCGGACTCGGGACGAATCCGATCAGCGGATCAATCGTCAGATCGATCTCGGCGCCGAGCACCCGCGCATCATTCGCATTGATCACTTGGAGACTCGGGGGGCCATTGGGCGTGTCTTCGAAAATGAAGACTTGATAGTTATGGTAGTCGTAGTGAAAGAGCGCGGCGGAAAAACCGATTCGCTGATCCCACGACGAGAGGGTCATTCCAACCTCGAAGGAATCAATGACTTCCTTTTCCGCGGGCTCGCGAACCTGTGTTGCGACGCCGACTAGAGCCACCCGCATTCCATTCGAATTGAAATGCCCCGGTTTGAAGCCGTGGTTGAACTTCACATAGGCCGACGCGGAATCGCTAAACCGATAGAGCAGCTCGACCGTTCCCGTTGGCTCTTGCCAGGTGATGCTCTTCGACGCTTGCCGAACTCGGAAATTAGCCGGGAGAGCGGGCGTAGTCTGGGTGATGTCAAATTTCTTTCTCTCATGATTGAATCGAGCGCCCATTGAAAGTGTGAAGTCGTCCCAGAAATCCAGCTCGAAGCCCGCAAACACGGCCGCGCTGAGGGTGTCTTGTGAATAGACCCGTCGGCTGTTGATGAAACTGATATTGAGATCGAGGAAGCTATCGGAATTGAGTTCTTCTGAAAGAAGGAACATTCCGACATTCCAATTGAGCGGGACCGCTTCGAGTTCACCTTTCAAGGCGAGATCGACGCTGTATTGAATTGCGTCGCTGTCTTCGTCCACTTCGAAGAGCGTATTGGGTATGAAATCCGTGTCCGCTTCGTTGATCGCATCAAAGTGCGCGACCGCGACCGTCGACGAGAAGTCGAATACATCGGTATTAAAGGCAAAGTTGATCGAACCGCCGACGATCTCGACTCGAACTCGACCATTCTTGTTGAAGTCGCCATCGAAGGGCGCCTTATCAAGCGGACGATCCTGAGTAAAATTGTCCGCGAAGGCCCGCTCCGCCGAACCAAGATCGAGCCCTCCCGCGACAAGCCCGTCGATTTCCGCCCGGGCATCGGGCTCCTCGTATCGAGATCCCCCAGACACCGTCGTCTTTCTGCCGAGGACCGGGCCGCCGCCGGCGCTTCCGGTCCCAATCGCCTGCCCGAAGCGACCATCCTGATCACGGAGGCTGTAATACACACTCGCCGAAATCTCGAGATCGAGTTTCGTCGGTGGGATGAACAACCAACTCGAACGCAACGAGAAAACCGACTCGTTCCCGATCTGCTCTTTCAAGCCACGTGGAAGGAGAACCGGATCGGCCGCAGTCCCGGGACCCTCCCCGCAAACACTCAAACCAGGCTCGTCCGGCCGGGCTGCACAGCGGTTCTTGAAGAGTCCGTCGGATTCTTTCAGCTGAAAAGCGAAGCGAGTCGCGAGAATGTCGGGGATGATGGGAATACTCACGCCGGCGTCATAACGACGCGTATAGGCGTCGAACGAATCCCTGCTCGTGAATTGCCCTTGGCTGATCGTCGCGTTTACGGCGAAAGAATCCAAGCTTGGCTTTCGTGTTCGAATCGAGATCACGCCCGCGCTTGCGTTTCGGTAGTTGCCCTGCCCCTGTGGCCCTCGCAAGACCTCGACTCCTTCGAGATCGAAAATGGGTGCAACCTGAAGCGTGGGCGAAGCGAGCGGTACGCCGTCCAGGTAGACGGCGACGGCACCGGTCGAATTCGCGCTGAAATTCTGAAGCCCGACGCCTCGAATAAAAAACGAGGCTTGAGTCGCGCTGCTCTGGACGATTTCGAGGTTTGGCGTATACGTTGCAAGATCGGTCGTATTCTCGATCCCGTAGGCGGCCAGGTCAGAGGCATCGAAGGCGACGATCGATCCGGTTTGCTCGAGAAGGCCAAAGCTGCCGGCCGCCGACCCAACCACTAGCATCTCTTCGACGCCGGCCCAGACATCGCCTTCGCCGTTCGCGTCCTGCGCATTCGTTTCTCCGGACAGAATCATGGCCATCGCCACGATCAAACCCACAATCGCTTTCGTGAAGACTCTCTGACCTCGGGAAGAGTCCAATTGAACGCGTGACACCATCCTGCAAGTATTACCCAGCCAGGCAATGCACAACAAGGTGACTCTGGGAAGGTGACTCTGGGACTTCGCGTGGTCGACCGTGGCGGATTTGCCTCCGATCGCTTGAAATCAGACTGACGACCTCGTAGACATAGGGGGTGAAAATTGTCCAATTCATTTGCGTGTCGATTTTCTCGGTGGTCATTTTGGCCGGCTCGTCCCTTCGAGCGCTTGCCGAGGATCGTCCTCCGGAAGTCGAACGTTGGCTCCCCGCCATTGGCCTCTCGATTGGACTGGAAATTTACGACATCAGTGCCAGCTCAATCACGAATGGTTTGAACGCGCCTTTTCGGTCTACCGAAGAATCGCCACTGCGACCCGCGTCGAACGGAGATGTTCGAGTTACGGCGTCCACAGTCGATACCGACTTCTCCTTGATGGCTCCGTCGTTCTTGTCCTTGCCCGGGAAACCACGATTCTTTGTACATGGAAATATTCAACTCAATCTCGCAGCGGATACCGTGCCCACGTCGGAAGGCGCCCGAGGCAGTATCCGGGTCCCAAGCGATGCAACCGGTACCCCTGTCTCTCGCTTTGACGCCGCGGGAATTCTTGGCCAGGGAACCAAAGCCCAAATCAAGTACGATCGAATTCAATATCGCGCCGGCGCAGGCGTGGCCTTCACGATCGACACGCAAGACCGTCGGTTTCGAATCAAACCTTCAATCGAATACACACGCAGAGAGATCGAAGTCTTGGGAGGCGCCACCCGCGTCGTCCAACTTCCAGGGACGCCGCCCACTATCACGGTCCTCGATGAAACGACAGTTCGTATCGAAACCATCGACTTGAAGCGGAAACGAACGCTTCACGGGGTCGGGCCGGGGCTTGAAGTTGAATTCGACGTGCGGCGGACAGGACCGACGATACTCACGCTCTTTGCCGGCGCTTCTGCCTACTACTTTATCGGAGATCTTGAAAATGATCTCGTCGGAATCAGCTCCGTCGATGAAACGCTTCGACTGCATTTCGAATACGATCGATGGACCTATCGTGCGAACATCGGCTTTCGTTTTCGCTGGCAACCCGAATAGGTCGTCGCGGTCGGCCAATGCACTCCAATGACATCAGTGCTCGGCTCTTCGACTCGACCGATCACAATCTTGGGCGCCCCCGATGCTGAACCGTCGCCATCTCGCGTATTTCACTTTTGTCGTTCTGCTTGGCCTCGCCTATCGCCCATTCTCAGCCATTGGCGAAGGTGGGAGCAGCCCGCTTCAACAATTTGAATATTGGTTCTTCGACAGCAAAGGCTCGTCGGCAGGGTTGGTAGCCTGTGTGGCGGCGTGGATGGCATGGCGGCGACGGTCCGTCTTCTTTGAGAGCGATGGCCGTCCGGGGAGGGTGGGCCTGCGGCTTTCGCTTTCCGGCATTCTTTTTCTTGTTTCGGCAGGCTGGCTGGTCTGGGCTCGGCAGAACGATGCCCCCGATCTCATTTTCATTTCTCTTGCTTGGCTACTGGGAAGCCTCGCGTTCTTGTCGTCCGGGTGGGCGGGCCTGCGGGCGATGGCTCTGCCGATGGCGGTTCTTGTCTTGGCGCTGCCAATTCCTTCCCCACTCAGCAACGAAATCCTCTGGACGTTGCAGATCTGGAGCGCGACGTGGACCGCCTGGCTGCTACAAGCCGTCGGTATCGCGATCGAACAATCCGGCGCGCATCTGGCTCGCGGAGAGATTCACTTTCTCGTCGTTGAAGGATGCAGCGGCTTGCGATCCATCCTGACACTCACCATCGTCTCCCTCGTCGTTCGCGAACTCCTGGGCACACGAGGACTCCGCGGATGGTTCTTGGTTGTGCTCGCCCCGCCGATCGCCCTTGCGCTTAACATCCTTCGGATCGCGACCATTGTCATGAGTTCGACACAACTCGACCAGCGTGTCGGGGATGCACATCTAGGGCAGGGGCTCACGGTGTTGGCGATCGGCACCGGCATCCTCTTCGGACTTGGACATTTCCTGTCCGACAGCAACGCGCATCCTTCGAACTCACCCTCCGGGCCCTGGGTCGATCCAGGCGATCTTCGATTCAAGTTCGTCGCGGCGATGTTCTCGATTCTCTTCGCAGCTTCTATTCTGGTGGAACCCTGGCCCGTTCCAACGGGATCAGAATTAGCTCCGATTGACATCCCGACAAGGCACGCCAATTGGCAATCGTCGCCACTCGTCCTCGACTACCCCTTCATCGGCCTACTCCCGCGTGGTCGAATCGAAAGCCGCGTCTACCAGCTCATCGAGAACGAGGATCAAACGCAGGCACCTACGATCGACCTCCTGATCGCTACGGACTCCAATCGTCTTTCCCGCGGTAGCCCCATCTCATCAAAACTCATGGTCCCCGGCCGAGAGTGGAAGATCGACAGGGTCGCCATCACACACAATTGGACGTTAGGCTCGCCGATTCACGTCGTGAACGCCTCGTCCCACGACAGTCGGGCGCTTGTGTACGTCTGGTTCCTTCATGCTGGAAATTTCTGGCAAGACTCCATTCGATCGCTGCTTGCCCTCGAAAGAGGACCCTTCGAGAGGAAGCGAAGGCGGTACATCATCCAGATCGCTGTCAGGATCGGCGACAAACCAGAAGCCGAGCGCCATTCTAGACGGGTGCTCGATCGTTTCGTCTACGACTTCGCGGACGTGCTTCGCGCCCTCTAGGATCCTTCGACGGCGAACTAACGTTCATCCAGATAGGGGAGTGGGGCAGCGAGATTCGTTCGAACTCCGCTCCAGCCAGCCTGACAGCACTCGATCGTGAATTCCAAACGTTTATTGGCACGAAGAATCTCGACGCGATGGAAGTCTCCTTCCGAAACAAGATGAAGGCCGTCTTGAAAGTCGGGCCTGTCGAAGACGCGGATCCCGTTGACTTTGATGATCTGATCGCCCTCACGAAGTCCGGCGGCCGCGGTTCGCTTCCCGTCGGCGATGCGTGTGAGGACAACTCGATTCCTCTGGTTGGTGGCGAACAAGGCAGCGTCGAATGCACGATCCGATATGAGGCTCTCACGAATCGCGCGTCTTTCAGCCCGCTCGGCCTCGTCGAGTCGGTAACTCGGCACGAACGTCCCATCTTCAGACTCCTCGCGAATGGCCTCCGCATAGCGCTGAAAATTCTCGCGAATTTGGTCGATCTCTTCCTCTCCGAATCCCTGTTTTCGCAAACGCTCGACATCCAAGACAGAAGCCGGGCGACCGAAAACCCGATTCGAATCCGCTTCTCGCAGCCGTGCCTCATTCTGCTCGTGTTTCTTTTCTCGAGATCGTGTCGACACAGCGAACGTCGCGCGGTCTTGTTCATCTCCGGCCGGTGCAACCGGCTTCGATGTGGACTCACCATTTTTCCGCTGATCGAAAAGCGAATCCACATTCGATTGAGATTCGAGCGCGCCGTATTCACGCGCGACCCCGGGAGATGATTCCAAGGAGGAGGAGGGGCCGACGCGCGATTGCCAGATCCACAAGCCGAAGGCGAGTACGCCAATTGTAATCAGCACAACTGGAAGAGTTTTTCCTCGATCGGCCATGGATTTCCCTCGATTCGAAATGCGCCAGAACGAGCGCCCTCATGAGCATGACAGAATCGCGCGCTCGTCGCCTGCCGGGCCACTGATCCTCAGAATGCCGTGAGCTCGCGACCCACTCGCACATCATCGACGAAGAGCGAAACGAGCGCGTCGAGATCACGGGCCTCGACGCCCTGCGTGCGGATTTCGATCGGCAGCTTCGGCAAATCGGGATCAGCATCTTGAACGTCGGCAACGACGTCATCGATTTTGCGGACAGCGACGAAGAGACCGGTACCCAGCGCGCAACCGGCATCGTCGATTGCCCGGAACGCGGCGAATATGCCTCATTCGATGTGTGTCGGCCCAAAGTACAGATGTCCGGTTTTCTCCAAAGTAAAAATGTCCGCTATTGCCCTTTCGGTGGTTCAAGGTGGAGTTTCCAGCGATGCACTCGGTGCGGTTCGCCGGGGTGTTCCCGCGCGTAGCAAGCGGGCCTTACGTAGGGTCGTCGAAGGCTTCGCGATCCTTTCTTCAGCGCGCCGGCGCTGCTTCTCCCTGATGAAGTCCATCGTTTCCGAAAGTCGCTTGTTCTCAACCACTTCTCCCTGCCGTATTCCGTGATCCCTCGGAAACGCTGTCGCCAGCAACGCGGGCTCACCGTGCCAGAA
>SMVA01088073.1_pt1 | contig 10314 bp, 12 predicted proteins | sample 2456451 | NCBI WGS metagenome assembly SMVA01 (sample SAMN11095933, study PRJNA526329) | marine sediment metagenome | biome: Marine sediment; feature: Surficial sediment; material: Deep marine sediment; isolation source: Hadal surficial sediment | place: Pacific Ocean | collected 2014-05 | depth...
ACCTCGCCGACCAGTTCCGGGTCGAGCGCCGAAGTCGGCTCGTCGAACAGCATGACATCCGGCTCCATGGCAAGCGCCCGGGCGATCGCCGCGCGCTGCTGCTGGCCGCCGGAGAGGTGTGCCGGGTAGTAGTCGAGCTTGTCGTCGAGCCCGACCTTGGTGAGCACCTGGTTGGCGCGCTCGAGGGCCTCGTCCTTGGGCACCTTGAGCACGTGGATCGGCGCTTCGACGACGTTCTGCAGCACGGTCATGTGAGACCAAAGATTGAACTGCTGGAACACCATGCCCAGGCGCGCGCGGATGCGGTCGACCTGCTCGCTGTCCTCCGGCACCGCCCTGCCGCTGCGGTCCTTGGTCATGCGGATCAGTTCGCCGCCGACGGTAACCCGGCCCGCATCCGGTATCTCGAGCAGGTTGATGCAGCGCAGGAAGGTGGATTTGCCGGAGCCGCTCGACCCCAGCATGGCAATAACGTCACCCTGGTTGGCGGTCAACGACACACCCTTCAGGACCTCGAGCGGCCCGAAGCTCTTGTGCACATCGTCGCAGACCAGCGCCGGTTGTGCGGCGTCCAAGATGGCGGCAGCATCCGCCATGGGGACACTTGTTCTCCCTGCAATTTATTAACAGCCTGTTTCCAAGGCCTTAGGGAAACAAATTAAGGGCCTTTGGTCGGGTTTCAAAGGAAAAACGGACGCGCGGGGCCCTCGGAATCGCCGCCACCGCCCAAGCCCTCGGAATCTCTACGGATTCGCCGAATCAGGCCCCCCCGGGCAGCGCCTTGCGGGCCGCCTCGAGCTGCGCCCGCTCGAGCGCAGCCTCCGGCAGCTCGCGGATCGCCGATTCGGCGCGGGCCAGCGCGGTTTTCGCCCGGTCCGCCTCGCCGAGCACGCCGTAGGCCTGGGCCAAGCGCAGCCAGCCCTGAAAGTCGCCCGGCTCCGCTTCCAGACGTTCGGCCAGGCGCGCGACCATGGAGCGGATGAAGGCGGCGCGGTCCTCGGCGCTCATCTCCCCGGCCGCCTCGACGTCGGCCGCGCTCGGTCCCGGTTGCGCGCCCATCCGCGGGACGCCGCCCGCCGAATCGGGGGCGACATCGGGGGCGGTCGGCATCTCCGGGGCCTCGATGCCGAGGTTGGCCGCGGCTTCCCTGATTTGCTGCGCGACCACCGGCCGCCAGGGCGCTTCGGCGGTCGACTGGCGCAGCAGACCGAGCCAGATCTCGATCGCCTCCGCCGGGCGGCCGTCCTGGGCCAGGGCCAGGCCGGCGTAGTAGCGCGCGCGCGGGTCGTTCGGGTCGTGCTCCAGGGCGGCGGCGAAGGCGTCGCGCGCCTCCGGCCCGATCGTGCCGCCGGCCTGGGCGGCCAGCATCTCGCCCAGCGAACTCTGAGTATCGGCGTCGTCGAAGCCCTGGGTGATGGCGCGCCGATACGCCTGAGCCGCGGCATCGAATTGCTGGAGCTGGGCGTAACTGCGCCCGAGCAGCAGCCAGCCGTCCCGGTTGTCCGGGTCCTCGGCCAGGCGTGCCGCCAGGCCCGCGGCCAGCGCTTCCATCTCCTGACCCGCGACGTTTTCCGCCGGCGCTTCCGGCACCGGACGCTCGGCGAAGGGCAGGGACGGCAGGCCCGGATTCCCGAGCTGCAGGTAGAGCCCGACCGCGGCCAGGGGTATGGCGATACCGAGCGCCAGCGCCAGGCTCCAGGTCACCGCGCGGCCGATAGTGCCCGGTTTCCCCGAGCCGTCCGGCGCAGAAACCGCCGTCTCGGCCGTTGCCAGCAGGCGGTGTTCGATTTCGGCGCGCGCGGCGGCGGCCTGCTCGGCGCCGAGGTTGCCTTCGGCCGCCTCGCGCTCGACCTCGGCCAACTGATCGCGGTAGACATTGAGGTCGTAGGCTTGGCGCGGCGCGGCGGCGGCCGGCCGGCGCAACAAGGGCCAGAGCAGCAAGGCGATGGCGAGCGCAGAGAGCCCCCCGGCGAACAGCCAGAAGGTCATCGGTTTTCGGCGCCGGGTTCGTCCCGCTCCGCCTCCACATCCAGCAAGCGTTCGAGGCGGGCGCGCTCCTCGGCGCTGAGCGGGGCCGGCGCCACCTGCGCCCGGCGCGCGCCGGAGAAGAACCGAAACACACCGAACCCGCCGAGCAGTAGGATCAACGCCGGACCGAACCACAGGGCGTAGGTGGTCGGCTTCATCGGCGGGTCGAGCAGCACGTAGTCGCCGAAGCGGGCCACCAGGTAGTCCTTCACCTGATCGTCGCTGTCGCCGGCGACCAAGCGTTCGCGGACCAAGATGCGCAGGTCGCGCGCGAGATCGGCGCCGGAGGAAGCGATCGGCTCGTTCTGACACACCAGGCAGCGGATTTCCTGGGATAGCGCACGCGCACGCGCCTCGAGCACCGGGTCGTCGAGTATCTCGTCCGGTTCGACCGCCCCGGCCGGCGCCGCGATGATGGCCCCCAGGGCGAGGGCGAGCGCGAGTAACAGCGCCCTCATTCGCCGATCCCTTGAAGCGCTTTGTTCAGCGCAGCGGCATCGAAAATGCCGGTGTGGCGGTAGCGGATACGGCCCCGTGCGTCGATCAAGAAGGTCTCGGGCAGGCCGTAGACACCCCAATCGATGCCGACCCGGCCGGTGGTATCGGCGCCGATCGCGGCATAAGGGTTTCCGAGCTGGGCCAGCCAGGCGCGCGCCTCCTCGGGTTCGTTCTTATAGTTGATGCCGACCAGCCCTATGTCCTCGCGCCTCATCACCTCGATCAAGAACGGATGCTCGGCGCGGCAGGGCACGCACCAGGAAGCGAAGAAGTTGACCAGGGTCACCTGGCCGCCGGTCAGATCGGCGGTTTCCAGACCCGGCCCGGCCATGCCCTCGATCGGCTCCAGATCGAACTCGGGCACCGGCTGATCGATCATCACCGAGGGGATCTCGCGCGGGTCGCGATCCGATATCAGGCCCCACAGGAAATTGCCGGCGATCACGCCGAAGATCACCGCCGGGATCAGATAGAGCAGCTGCCTGCGCATGCCTGGAGTCAAGAGCCGAACCCGCTCAGGCCCGCGCCGGCGGGGCCGCCGCAGGGGTCTTGCGGCGCCGGGCCGGGGCGCCGACCCTGAGGCGCCGGTCGCTCAAAGAGATCAACCCGCCCAGGATCATGATCAGCGAACCGGCCCAGATCCACGGCACCATGGGCTCGTGGAAGATGCGCACGGTCCAGCCTCCTTGGCCGTCGGCATCTCCGATCACGGCATAGAGGTCGACCATGCCGGTGGTGTGGATGGCGGCCTCGGTGGTCGGCATGGCGCGAACCGGATAGAGGCGCTTCTCCGGGTCCAACAGGGTGACGAATTCACCCTCCACGGTGGTCACCGTCAAGCGCGCCCGGTCGATCGTGTAGTTGGGGCCCTGACCCTGCTCGACGCCTTCGAGGCGGTAGCGATAGCCGGCCAGTTCGATAGTCTCGCCCGGGCGCAGGACCTGCACGGCCTCGTCCTTCCAGTTGCTGGCCCCGACGATGCCGGCCATGGCGATGGCGAGCCCGGCGTGCGCGAGGGCCGTGCCGTGGGCCGCGCGCGGCAAGTGACGCGCCCGGTGCAGGCTGTCGGCAAGCGGCGCACGGAACAGCTTGACCCGGCTGCCCCACTCGACGACCGAGCCGGTGAACAGCCAGGCGGCCAGGCCCATGGCCAGCACCGGCAGGATCGCGCCGCCTTGCTGGTAGTAGGCGATCAGCACTGCCAGAATCGCGGCTCCGAGCGCCAGCTTGAGCCGGCTCAGCACGCCGGCGATGTCGGCGCGCTTCCACGACATCATCGGCCCGAGCGCCATGGCGGCGATGACCGGCACCATGATCGGCACGAAGGTGCGGTTGTAGAACGGCGGGCCGACCGAGACCTTGTCGCCGGTGAAGGCCTCGAGAAACAGCGGGTAGAGCGTGCCCAGGAACACCGTGGCGCAGGCCACCGAGAGTAGCAGGTTGTTGAGCACCAGCGCGCCTTCGCGGCTGACCGGCGCGAACAACCCGCCGGGCTGGAGCGCCGGCGCGCGCACGGCGAAGAGGATCAGCGAGCCGCCGATGGTGATCCCCAGCAGCAGCAGGATGAACATGCCGCGCTCGGGATCGGTGGCGAAGGCGTGGACCGAGGACAGCAGCCCCGAACGCACGACGAAGGTGCCGATCAGCGACAGCGAGAAAGTCAGGATCGCGAGCAGGATGGTCCAGGCCTTGAGCGCGTCGCGGCGCTCGACCACGATCGCCGAATGCAATAGCGCGGTGCCCATCAGCCAAGGCATGAAGGAGACGTTCTCGACCGGGTCCCAGAACCACCAGCCGCCCCAGCCGAGCTCGTAGTAGGCCCACCAACTCCCGAGCACGATGCCGGCGGTCAAGAAGCACCAAGCGGCCAGCGTCCAAGGCCGTACCCAGCGCGCCCAGGCGGCGTCGACCCGGCCTTCGATCAGTGCGGCGATGGCAAAGGAGAAGGCGATGGAAAAGCCGACATAACCCAGATAGAGCATGGGCGGATGGAACGCGAGGCCCGGATCCTGGAGCAGCGGATTGAGGTCGCGGCCGTCGAGGGGCGGCGGAAACACCCGCTCAAACGGATTGGAGGTGAACAGCGAGAACGACAGGAAGCCGACCGCGATCCAGGCCTGGACCGACAGCACCCGGGCGCGCAAGGTCGGTGGCAGGTTGCGGCCGAAGCCCGCGACCGCCGCGCCGAACAGCGCCAGGATCAGCACCCAGAGCACCATGGAGCCCTCGTGGTTGCCCCACACGCTGGTCACCTTGTAGAGCATGGGCTGGGCCGAGTGGGAGTTGATCGCCACGTTGCGCACGGTGAAATCCGAAGTCACATAGGCGTGCATCAGCGCGAAGAACGCGCCGGCGACGAAGATCAGCTGCAGAAAGGCCGCCGAGCGCCCGACCGACATCCAGGCGATATCGCCGCGCGCGGCGCCGATCATCGGCACCACACCTTGAACGACGGCGACGGCGAGCGCCAGGACCAGCGCGAAGTGACCAAGCTCTGGGATCATGGGGTCTCCGGGATCATGGGGTCTCCGGGTTCATTGGCCCGCCTCCGCGCCCTTCCACTGGCCGGACTTCTTGAGCGCGTCGGCAACCTCGCGCGGCATGTAGGTCTCGTCGTGTTTGGCCAGGACCTCGCGCGCCACGAACACACGGTCGGGGCCCAGCGTGCCCTGGGTGATGACACCTTGGCCCTCGCGGAACAAATCGGGCAGCAAGCCTTTGTAGGTCACGTCGATGCTGTTGGCCATATCGGTAACCCGGAAGGTGACGGTCAAGCCGTCGGCCTGACGCTCCACCGAACCCTCCTCGACCAACCCGCCCAGGCGAATCGAGCGGCCCGGGGGCGCCTCCGAAATGTTGCTAGGGTCATAGAAGTAACTCAAGTTCTCGTCCAGCGCCGCCAGCACCAGGGCGACCGCGCCCGACAGCAGGACCATGCCGGCCAGAACCATGTAAAGCCGCCGCCGCTTGCGGGTCATGGCGCGCGCGCGCCTTGGCCGCCGCCGGGCTGGGCGATTCCCTGCTCGGCGAGCGCGCGCTCGAGCCCGCGCAACCGACGCAGACTGCTCACCAGAAGCCAGCCCAGCACCAAGGCGCTGATGCCGAAGGCGGGCCAGACATAGGCCCCGTAGCCGCCCATGGCGAGGAAATCCTGCAGTTGATTCATGCCGTTTCTCTGATCCTCGGTTCCGCAGCTACTACATAGGGTCTCGACCCACTATCCGGCCGTGACATAAGTCAAGCCAACCTGACGCGCCGCTCAGGCCGCGTCCAACACCGCATAGGTCCGGGCGCGCAGGCGCGCGGCCAACAGCTCGGATTTCACCCGCAGCAGCAGCAGCGTCACGTAGTAGAAATTGAAGCCCAGCGTCATGGCCAGGAGCGGCCACAGCATGGACGGGTGGATCGCCGGGCCGCCCATGCGCAGAACGCTGGAAGGCTGGTGCAGGGTCGACCACCATTCGACCGAAAAATGGATGATCGGCACGTTGACGAAGCCGACCAGCGCCAGCACCGCCGCCGCGCGAAAGCCGCGTAGCGGGTCCTCGAAGGCGTTCATGATCGCCATGTGCCCCAGATACAGGAAGAACAGCACCAGCATCGAGGTCAGGCGCGCGTCCCAAACCCACCAGGTGCCCCACATCGGCTTGCCCCAAAGCGAGCCAGTGAGCAGCGCCAGGAAGGTGAAGCCGGCACCGACCGGCGCCGAGGCCTTGGCGACCAGGTCGGCGAGCGGGTGGCGCCATATCAGCGCGACCGCACTCGCCGCCGCGATTCCGGTATAGACGAACAGCGCCATCCAGGCCGAGGGCACGTGGACGTACATGATGCGCACGGACTCGCCCTGTTGGTAATCCGCCGGCGCGACGAACAACGCGAGATAGAGTCCGACCGCGATCAGGACCGCGGTCAGCCCCGCGCACCACGGCAACAGCGCGTTGGCGAACCGAATGAAGCGGCCAGGATTGGCGAAGCGGTGCATGGTCTCAGGCCTTGAAATCCGCGGTCGGCGTCCGGTGGTCCGAGCCGTCGACCCTGTGGAATAACCTAGTCATTCGAGCGCCTGCCGCAAGGCCGCGGCGGCGGCCAAGGGGGCCGTCACCAGAGCGACCAGGAACAGCGCCCCCAGGAACAAGAGATTCGCCTTGGCGTCGAATCCGGCCAGCGCGGCGTCGATCGCCCCAACCCCGAAGATCAGCACCGGCACGTTGAGCGGCAGCACCAAAAGCGGGATCAGCACCCCGCCACGGCGTGCGCCCAATGCCAGCGCCGCGCCGATGGCGCCGATCAGGCTCAGACTCGGCGTGCCGAGCGCCATGGCCAGGATCAAGATCGGCAGGCCGGCCAGGTCCATGTTGTAGAGCAGCGCGAGCAGCGGCGCGGCCAGGACCAGGGGCAGGCCGGTGGTCAGCCAGTGGGCCAGCGCCTTGGCCAACACCGCGAGCTCGAGCGGCAAGGGCGACAGCGCGAGCAATTCCAGCGTGCCATCCTCGTAGTCGGCCAGAAACAGGCGCTCCAGCGACAGCAGCACCGCCAGCAGCGCGGTCACCCAGATGACCCCCGGCGCGATGCGCGCGAGCAAGTTGGCCTCGGGCCCGACTCCGAAGGGAAACAGGGCCGCGGTGAGCACGAAAAACAGCACCACCATGCCGGCATCGGCGCGCTGGCGCAGGGCCAGGCGCAGGTCGCGGCCGACCAGTTGAACGAAGCCGTTCACCACGCGCCCCCCTCGGCCGCGCCCCAGGCCGCATGCGTTTCGCCCGGTGCCACGGCGAAGGTGCCCAAGTCCAGGATCTCGGCGCCCTCGGCATCGAACGGTACGTGGGTCGCGGCGATCACCCGGCCGCCCGTGCCGCGGTGTTCGGCGATGGCGGTGTGAAGACGCGCCAACGAGGCGGTGTCGAGACCGACCGTGGGCTCGTCCAGCAGCCAGACCCCGGCCGGGGCGGCGAGCAGGCGCGCGAGCGCCACCCGGCGCTTCTGTCCGGCGGAGAGCATGCGCCCCGGCACCTCGGCCAAGGCGGTCAGATCGAAGGCGGCGAGCGCGCGTGCGACCTCGGCCGCGCCCCGGCCGTGGAGCGCCGCCCAGAACGCCAGGTTCTCGGTGGCTGTCAGGACCGGCTTCACGGCGTCGAGATGACCCAGGTAGTGGAGCCGCGCGGCTTGCGCCTCGGTGTCGCCGGCGATTGGCGCGCCGTCCCAGTAGAGCGCGCCCCGGGCCGGGCGCAGCAGACCGGCCATGACCCGCAGCAGGCTCGATTTGCCGCTGCCGTTGGGCCCGGTCAGGACCAACAGGCCGCCCGGGGGAATCGCGAAATCCAGGTTTGCGAAAACCCGCCGCTCGCCACGCACACAAAGCAGGTCCCGGCCCTCGAACAGGGTCATGGCCAAGTGCTCGGTTCTGGGGCCTGGAAGTTCGGGGGCACCGATATCTTGCTCGCGCCAAGGGGCCATGGGGGCGGTGTCTTGGCCGCTGCTATAGCAGATTCGCCGGCCCGGGGCCAAACCGTGCGACGCCTTCGGCCCGGCCGCCCCAGGCGCGGGAAAGAAAACGGCGGTTGCCGGGATTGGGACCGGCAACCGCCTGAGTTTCCAGCCATTTTTGGGGGGCAATAGGTATGAGGCCGGCTGGGCACCTCTGACAGAGAGGGGAAGTCTCCGTGCCCTAAGAGATAAACCGGGATTGCGGCCGGACTTGGCCCCAAATGTGGCACAATCGTGATTTCCGCGAGAACCGCCATGAGTGCCTTGGGGGCCGGGGTCTGCTGGGCGCGCAAGGGGCTGGGCGCGCAAGGGGCTGGGCGCGCAAGGGATCGTGCCATCGTGTGGACCAAGGTTCCGTTGACGGCGCACCGGGGCTATGGTGGATCGCTAGGGGGTGGCGCCGGCCGCGTGCACGGCACCGCCGCGGTTCCGATCCAAGGGAGAGCAGTGCGATGTATGATGCCCCGCAAAGACTTTCGGTCGTCCTCGAGCATCAGGAAGACGGCGACGAATGGGCTGTGGTGGCGATCCTGATCGACGAACGTGGCAGCCGCCGGCGATCGACCTTGGGGCGTTTCGCCCGCCGCGCCGACGCGGCCCGCCAACTCGGCGAGATTTACGGCACGTTGCCCAAAAAACGCAAATCCAAGGACTGATCCGGCCGCCGGGGCATGCGCCGAGGGGTGCGCCGGGGGGTGCGCCGGGGGGTGCGCTGGGGGGTGCGCTGGGACCGGCTCAGGCGGCGAGCGTTGCCCGCTCGACCGCTCGGGCTTCGGCCTGCATGGCCTTGCACAATTTCTCGTAGGCGCGCACTTCGATCTGGCGCACGCGTTCGCGGCTGATGCTGTACTTGCGGCCCAGGCCTTCCAGGGTGATCGGTTCGTCGCGCAGGCGGCGCTCGATCAGGATGTGGCGCTCGCGCTCGTCCAACTGCTTCATCGCGGCGCCCAGCATGCGGCGGCGCAGCAACAGTTCCTCGCGCTCCGCAAACGAGGTTTCCTGGTCGACCGCCGATTCGTCGACCAGCAGGTCTTGCCACTCGCCCTCCTCGGCCTCGCGCGGGCTGGCGTTGAGCGAGTGGTCGGGCCCGGCCAGGCGCCGGTTCATCTGCACCACTTCGTCCTCGCGCACGGCGAGCTCGGTGGCGATCCAGGTCACGGTCTCGGGTGAAAGGTCGCCCTCCTCGACTTCGCGCAGCTTGCGCTTGAGCTTGCGCAGGCTGAAGAACAGCTTTTTCTGGGCCGCGGTGGTGCCCATCTTGACCAGCGACCAGGAGCGCAGGATGTAGTCCTGGATCGCGGCGCGGATCCACCAGCGGGCGTAGGTCGAAAGCCGGAAGCCGCGCTCGGGATCGAACTTCTCGATCGCCTGGACGAGCCCCAGGTTGCCCTCCGAGATCAGCTCCGCGACCGGCAGGCCGTAGCCGCGGTTGCCCATCGCCATCTTGACCACCATGCGCAGATGGCTCGAGGCGAGCCGCGCCAAGGCCGCCTCGTCGCGCCCATCGCGCCAGCGCCGGGCCAGGTCCAGCTCTTCCGCTTGGGAGAGCATGGGAAAGCCGCGCACCTTGTCCAGGTAGCGAAACAGGTTGTCGTCTCTACCGAGTGCTGCGTCGGTCACGGGATCTTGCTCCTCCTCCCGATATGTCCCTCTTTTTTTGGCGGTTCCTCCCCTGGGCGTCCGCTGGGACGCTCGTGGAGGCCTTGGCCCGCCGGGGGACCTGCTCGGGTTTTGCTAGAAAGTGCAGAAGATATAGGAACGAACCACGAACGATTCAAGGGACGCCGCCAAAGATCGCGCCTGCCGTACACCCGCAAAAAAAGGGCCGTTTGCACGAGATGTGGAGCGGCAAAGTCGTAGGGGGGAAAGAGTCGTCTCGGATACGGAGGGTAGCCGTTTCGGATGACCCTCCCCGTGCGGTCTCCCGGAAGATCGAGGCCCGGGTCGGCGCGCTGATCGCCGAAAAGGCTTGAACCAGCGCCCGGGACCCCGCGATAGTTGGCGTTATACCAAGGAGCGTTGATAATGACCCATAGAGACGGCTTCCCCCAGTCTTTTGGCCAAAGTCTTTCGGCCAGGAGCGCGTGGCGTGGCGGTGCTGGCACCGCGAGCCGCGCGCGACGCCGCCCGAAAACCTTGGGAAGCCGCCTGCGGTCGCGCGGGCGAACCGGCAGTGGACTCCCTTGCGGCGTCGGGAAGCCTTGCCGCTGACCCACATCGCCCGCGGCCCCCCTCCTGCCCGCCCCCTGGCCCGACGGATCGCCCGCGCGATCTCTATGGGTCATTATCAGCGCTCCTTGGTAT
>SMVA01100892.1_pt1 | contig 10313 bp, 10 predicted proteins | sample 2456451 | NCBI WGS metagenome assembly SMVA01 (sample SAMN11095933, study PRJNA526329) | marine sediment metagenome | biome: Marine sediment; feature: Surficial sediment; material: Deep marine sediment; isolation source: Hadal surficial sediment | place: Pacific Ocean | collected 2014-05 | depth...
AAAACATTATCCACTTCTGCGGCACGATTACCTGCAATAATCTTTTTTGCTTCGCTGACGACTTCTCCAACCAGCAATACCACGCCCTGGTAAACCTCGACCTTGACGTGATCGCCTCCTGTAAAATCCGGTGCAGAGTAAATGTGGTCCTTTACGGCTATTTCGATGGTCTGGTCGTCAAGTACAGTTCCTGCGGTGCGACGGTCTGAAGCCACCATTGCTGCTCCACCGACCACGATCGCAACACAGCCGCTGAGCAGGGCTGAACTTAGTAGCAGACAGGTCAGTTTGACTAAAAGCGGGTTGCTCGATGTTGTTTTATTGCTCAAACTGCTGGTATTCATGAATTTACCTCGATGGTGCGTCAAAAGCATTTTTGATCCAGTTGAAAACGGTCTTGCCTTGTTTTGTGCTCACGGATATTACGTCAAATCTGCAAGGTCTTTGTGAATAGTAAGGATTCAATCGCAGGAAATACAGGGCTGCTCTCGCCAGCTTTGCCTGTTTTGAACTTGTAACGGTCTCTGCGCCACTTCCATACCGGTGATCATCCCTGAATCTGACTTCAACAAATACCAGCATATCTTCATCTTTCATGATCAGATCAATCTCTCCGAAGCGGCTATAAAAATTCCTATTACGAGTGATAAGACCCCTGGAGTGTAGAAAAGATTCCGCGGCTTTTTCCCAATGTTTGCCAACCTGTCGACAATTCGGCTGTGCTTTAGAGGCCGGCGCCATATCTCAGATTCAATTGTTGTCTGCAGGCCATTCGACAGGTCTGGGCCGGCCACGTGAAAATTGTGCCCACACAGGGTCTCGAATAAGCTGTCCGTTCCGGTCCATGTGCAATGAACCAATTGAGCCCGGAAATTGCAAGTCCGTGTCCTTGTGCATGAGGAACAACCAGGGCAACAGGTTCCAGGCGTCTCTTCCAAGCGCATGAAGTGACGAAAAACTGCCCCCGCGGAGACTGGCCAAATCCGGGTAGGTGCCCGTTGCGGAATGGGAGAGCAGAAAATCTGTGCTTGGAAAATAAATTCCATTGAGATCCTGATCTTTGGTTGCATCAATTTGACCACCAAAAATTCTGCTCATGGCATATACAGGTTTGTCGCCGGCGTCATGAAACCTGAATTGAGGCCTGAGTTGCCGGCCCTGGGTTGGGTTGGCTGCGAGGAAAAACAAGTCAAAATCATCCCGCCTGGAAGGTTCGAAATTAAGTGCGATACTCAGGGTAGCCTGTACACGGTTTCGACGCTCATTGCTATTATCGACTTCAAGCAGCGCGGTCAGCAGCGCGCTGTGATCATTTTCTGCAGGGTCAAATTTAGAACTCGTTGAAATCCTACCCCCACCGTTGGTAAAAGCCTGGCCAAACGCCGCTTCCATTCGGCTGCCCCAGACACTGTCGGGAGTTAGCATAATGGCCCGGGAATGACCATTTTTAAGTGCTTGCCTGGCAATTGCACTGGCCTCATGCTCCGGTGACAAAGAAAGCCTGAACAGAAGGTCATCATTGGATCGGGGTGAGTTTTGTTTTGGGGTATTATTCAGTACCAGAGCCGGAACTCCAAGGCTGCCAAGTTCCGATATTGCCTCTACAGACTCCCGGCGTAGTGGCCCGATAATCCACTGTGCGCCTTCACGCACTGCCTGAAAATAAGCGGAAACAGCTGACTGCGGATCTTCGGTAGTCGGGTAAAATCTCAGTGTCACACCCTCAGGCTTGGAAAGAAAGGCACTGACAAGCCCGTCCCGGATCGCCTTGCCGGCTGCTGCAAGGCTTCCCGCGTTGGGCAATAGAACGGCTATGTTTCCCGGTAGAGAGAACATGGCCCGGTAACGCCCGGCAAGTTCTGCAAATTCCAATTCAGCAACTTCATGGCCAGGGTGCTCATCAGCCCATTTTGTCGCTGCAGAACTTACGCTTTTCTGGGTGATGAGCGTTTCCCTGATAAGTACGGTCAACTCCGGCCAGTCGTTCAATCCATATGCATTCACTACATCGGCTGAGACGCGGCGCAATACACTTGAAGATACATCTTCCAGTAATTGAAGGATTGCCACACCGCGGGTGCTGTTATAGGGGCCCGAGGATCGTAACGCATACGCTGCAGTTGAAAGCGCAAAACTTGCCGGGTCAGTTTGCAGTCGAGCCGCCCTGGCCATGAGCCTTTGGTAACGGGGTTGTTGGTTTGCAGTCAGGTTCGGGCGGGCTGATGCCAGGTAGGTTTGTGCAGCTTCGCCGTCAGCGACAGCCAGGGCAAGTTCGGCGTGTAATAAGGAATAACGTGAAACTCTGTCTGTTTGCAGTTTTTGAATATCCACCTGCTTTAACAGGGATGCAGACTGAGCGTTATCGCCGGCTTGCAACCAGGCTTCTGCTGCCTGCAGGCGATATTGATGACGCTCCGGGCCAACCGCGACCATGGCGGCCTGTTGCCAGAGTTTTGCTGCCCCGGAAAAATTCCCCGTTGCCTGTTCGCGCTGTGCCTTTGTTGCCTCAAGCGGAATTTCTATGACTGGTGCCGGTGGACCACTGACGCACGCACTCAGAAAAAGTACCATCAGGCCCGTACTTAATCGGGTTTTGCCGTTAGATAAGAAAATTTGCATCAATGCGTGTCACGTGAAAGCAGTTTCAATTGTACCTTTACAGAATGATAACCTATGCATCGTAATGCAGAGCACTGGAGTTTTATGCTGGATCCTGGTCTTTATGTTGTAGCAACACCGATCGGAAACCTGGAGGATATTTCCTACAGGGCCGTGCGAATACTGGGTGAGGCTAATTGCATCGCCGCGGAAGACACCCGCCATAGCAGAATTTTGCTCAATCACTTCGGAATTGATACATCAATGATATCCCTGCATGAGCATAATGAAGACGCACAATTGACCGGTCTGATTTCCCGAATCAGGGCAGGGGAGGCAATCGCGCTGATATCTGATGCAGGTACGCCGCTAATATCAGACCCTGGCTTCAAGCTCGTCAGGGCATTGGCCGCCGAGGGCCTGCCGGTTTTTTCCGTACCTGGCCCAAGCGCAGTCACTGCTGCCCTTTCCATTGCTGGAATTGCTTCTGACCGGTTCAGGTTTGAAGGCTTTCTTGCTGCAAAATCTTCAGCCCGCATCAAACAACTGGAATCTCTAAGAAATGAAAAGGCGACACTGGTGTTCTTTGAATCCAGTCACAGAATTGAGGCTTCAATTTCAGATATGTTGAATGTCTTTGGCGCTGACCGCGAAGCAGCCATTTGCCGGGAGTTAACCAAGAGGTTTGAAACCGTACTCAGAGGAAGCCTGGGGGAGTTGCAGGAAAAGCTCGGCTCGGATGGCGATCAGCGCAGGGGTGAGTTCGTTGTGCTGGTCAGTGGAAGTTCAGAACAAGGTACGCCGGTCGATGGGCTGGAACTGGCAACAGCATTGCGGGATTACCTGTCAGCAAGCCAGGCCGCCCGTGTTGCCTCCAAAATCACCGGCTCCTCCCGGCGCAGGATATTTGATGCACTCAAAGACTCGTAGCAGCGATTTGAATTGTGGGAACGATTTGAATTTGTGGGAGCGATGACCACTGTGGGAGCGATGACCACTGTGGGAGCGATGACCACATCGCGAATTACTTAATAACCCACAAAACCATCAATCGGGTGAAAACCGCGTATCTATTTAACGGGACGCCTTTCAAGTACATCCTTGTAGGGCTCAGGCGCAACATCCATGTTGCTTATGCCCTTATAAATAGACACCCGATTCTCCCCTGATTTATTGTGCAAGGCTTCTTTAATTCGCGATGTAGTCATCGCTCCTACATCAAGGGAACAGCCGCTGTTTATCCCAGGTATCGTTGTTAAGCGTGTAACGAATACGTTTGTGCAGTCGGCTTTTCTTGCCGGTCCAAAATTCAATCATGTGCGGAATTACCCGTAAGCCGGACCAATGCAAGGGGCGGGGCACGGTACGACCTATGAATTTCGCTTCAGCTGCAACGACTCTTTTGAGTAGCTCGGCTCGACTTTTGAGCGGCCGGGATTGATCCGAAGCCCAGGCACCCAGCTTGCTGGCATGATCGCGACTGTGGAAGTATTCATCAGCCTGCTCATCGGAAACCTGCTCCACCGCTCCCTCAATCAGCACCTGGCGAACGATAGATTTCCAATGAAAAACCAGGGCTGCGAACGGATTAGTCTCCAGTTGAAGGCCCTTACGGCTCTCCAGGTTGGTATAGAAAACAAAACCACGTTCATCAAAAGTTTTTAACAAAACCGTTCTTGCAGATACGCCGCCGGTCAGCCCATGACTTGCCACGGTCATGGCGGTTGGCTCGATTTCTCCGGCCTTGACGGCTTCATCCAGACAGGTCTGGAACTCCTGCAGTATGTATCCTGGTATGGTCTTGCTCATGACACTTGATCAGGCCGGTTCCGGCTGTGCCTGGTCTTCAGCTTCAATCCGGGGGAGGGTTCGCAACCAAATCAGCCACACTACCAATGCATCCAGGATAATCAATGCCTGCCAAAGATAAAGATGGAACCACTCAAAGGCTGTGTAATTCCACTGGCCGAGGTAAAACAAGCTGATGATCCTGACCAGATTGAGCAGCTGAATTGCAAAAAACCCGGCAACAAAGCCGATAAATTTATTCTTGAGTGGTGCCGGGAAAGCAAATATTGCTGAGAAAAGAATGATGACAGCTTCAAGCCCGTTACATCCACGTTCTATTCTCACACCGAAACCACTCACCTTGTCGCGTATCACATTACCTGTTGCAATGACATTGTCGTCGAACAATTGAACGATCCAGACGCTGATGTCTGCAATTAGTGATGTAAATGGCAGGATGACGAACCTTTCCGCCGGCTGTAGAATCTCAAGCGTGAAGAGCCCAATCAAAAGCACCAAAAATATGACAAAAAACCGTAACATTAATTATCCTTTGATTTGCCGTTCCAATAATCGGCACATATTACCGAAAGCACTACAACAGTGCATCATTCACTGCGTATCATCTGCATAATGCCATGAACCTCTCCAAGCAAAATATTTACCTGGTGGGCGCGATGGGATCGGGCAAAACGACGATCGGGCGTTTGATCGCAAAAGAACTCGGGCTGGATTTCCAAGACTGCGATCAGGAACTCGAGCAAATCACCGGTGCCAGTGTCAACCTGATCTTTGATGTCGAAGGAGAACAAGGGTTCCGTTTACGTGAGACCCAACTTCTCAAATCAATGTCCAAACTGGAAGGGGTCGTTATTGCAACCGGCGGAGGCGTTGTTTCCCGTTTGGAAAACCGGAAAATATTATGCAGCAATGGCCTTGTCATTTGGCTGAAAACAACGGTTCAGCAACAAATCAATCGCCTCAGCCAGGACAAATCGCGACCATTGTTGCAAACACCTGACCGTGAAGAAACATTGCAAAGACTTGCTGAAATACGCAACCCCCTGTACCGGGAAGTTTCGGATCTGCAGTTTACTTCGCCCAATAAAAACACTAAATACTCAGCACATACATTATGCAAACTGATCCGTAATCATCAGGATTCCGGATCTGGCGGAGAGATACGTGCTCAAAATTGATGTCGCACTGGAGGAGCGCAGCTACCCTGTGATTATTGACAGTGGTTTGCTGCAACACGCTGATCACTGGCGCAGCTACCTGCCCGGGCAAAAAACCCTGGTGATCAGCAATGACACGGTGGCACCTTTGTATCTGGAGACTTTGCTGGATTCACTGCGCGGGCTGCCAGTGGAAACCCTGATTCTGGATGACGGAGAATCTTCCAAGACCGTTGCAAACTGGACAATCATTATTGATCGACTCATTGAAATGAAAGCAGGCAGGGATGTTTGTTTGATTGCGCTTGGTGGCGGCGTGATTGGTGATATAAGCGGGTTTGCTGCAGCAACCTACATGCGCGGTGTTCCATTCCTTCAGGTACCGACCACATTGCTGGCGCAGGTGGACGCTTCAGTTGGTGGTAAAACCGCTGTCAACCACCCGCTTGGAAAGAATCTGATTGGTGCATTTCATCAACCCCTGGCAGTGCTTATAGATACCGATACCCTCAAAACCTTGCCGGATCGCGAATTTCGGGCCGGTATCGCCGAGGTGATTAAGTACGGTGTCATTGGTGACATGGAGTTTTTTGAATGGCTGGAATCGAATACGGGTCAAATTCTGGCAAGGGAACCAGACTTACTTGCAACCCTGATAGAGCGATCAGTTAGAAATAAGGCCCGGGTTGTGGCTGAGGATGAACTGGAATCGGGCGCAAGGGCATTGTTGAATTTTGGCCATACTTTTGGACATGCTCTGGAGACGGTTACCGGCTACTCGAAATTCAGACATGGCGAGGCTGTTGCGATCGGAATGGTGATCGCCGCAAGACTTTCAGAATCACGCGGGCTTTGCCCCGGCGGTGTCGCCAGCCGGATTTCCAGGCTATTAACCAAATTGAAGCTGCCAACCACTCTTCCTGATGACGTGCGTTCTGAAAACCTTATGCAGGCTATGGCCCTGGATAAAAAGAATCTGGCCGGACAAACCAGGTTGGTACTCCTTCAGAACCTGGGCAACGCAATCATTGATTCTCAAAGCAGCACCAGGCAGATCGAAGCGGCACTGGCGCAAAGTCGATGATGCGCTTATCGGTTAAATTCCTGCTTTTGATCCTGATGCTGGCCGGATGCTTGTTGGTTACTACGCTTGCAGCCCAGACCCGGCCAGAGGGAGACGAGTGCCGGCCCGAAGAGGTTGACATGGGCGATTATTGTGCCAGTTTGCCGCCAGCACAAACAGAGTCCGAAAAAGACCGGCGCAGGGTGACGCATTTCAGGAGGGAAAGCATGATGCCAGGCAAGGTTGATAGCAGTGGCGTATCAAAAAAGGACAAAAACACACTGGTACCTCAGAAAACTGAAGCTGGCGCACCGCAAAAGCCCGTTGGTGAAATTGACGGTTTCCTCGTCCAGCTTGGTGCTTTTTCTACCCGGGAGATTGCACAGTCCGTTGCAGCATCCGTAAAGTGGCCCCACGCGCCTGTCTTGATCATCCCGCTGGAGCGTGGCGACAGGATACTTTGGAGTTGTGCCATTGGCCCATTTCCGGATAGAGAATCTGCAGATGCTGTTCGTGATCAAATGCGGGAAAACAAGAAATTTCGAACCGCATTTGTGACAACATCAAGTTCAGAAACGGCAAAAACAGAAACATCGACAGGACCTGTAAATGACAGCACTGAAAAATGACCGGCTTATAAAAGCATTGCTGCGACAGGATGTTGACCGCACTCCGGTATGGATTATGCGCCAGGCCGGTCGGTACCTGCCTGAGTACCGCAAAATCCGGGCTGAAGCCGGAAGCTTCATGTCACTTTGCACCAATCCCGAACTGGCTTGTGAAGTTACCCTGCAACCATTGCGACGATTCCCTCTTGATGCCGCCATTCTATTTTCAGATATCCTGACTATTCCCGACGCCATGGGCCTGGGATTGTATTTTGAGGAGGGCGAAGGGCCGAAATTCAGGAAAACCATAGACAGTCCTGCAGACGTGGCAGCGCTGCCCAGGCCGGACCCCAATGATTCCCTGTCCTATGTAATGGATGCCGTAAGCCTGATTCGAAAAGAGTTGAATGGTGAGGTTCCTTTAATCGGATTCAGTGGCAGCCCATGGACGCTCGCCACTTACATGGTTGAGGGAGGATCCAGCAAGAACTTTGGCAAGGTAAAAGCAATGCTTTACAACGAGCCTGAGGCAGCTCATGCACTTCTGGGAAAGCTGGCAGATTCTGTGACTGATTATCTGAACGCACAAATCGAATCCGGGGTGCAGGTTGTGCAGATCTTCGATTCCTGGGGTGGCGCACTGGCTTTTGATGCGTTCACAGAGTTTTCACTACCATATTTACAGCGAATTGTTGCCGGCCTCAAACCAGCCTCTGATGGATCGAAAATACCGGTCATAATGTTTTGCAAGGGCTGCAACGGGCAACTGGCTTCCATTGCAGATACCGGCTGTGATGCCGTCGGCGTTGACTGGACAATTACGCTTTCACACGTGCGCCAGCAAATTGGTAACCGGGTCGCAATACAGGGCAACCTCGATCCCTCAATTCTGCTGGCCTCACCGGATGTGATTCGTCAGCAGGTAGCGCAAACCCTTGAGAGCTTTGGCTCCGGTAATGGTCACGTGTTTAATCTTGGGCATGGAATCACCCCTGACGTACCACCTGAACACCTGGCTTCACTGGTAAACGCGGTGGCTGAACTCAGTCCTCAATACCATTCCTGAATGGTAGCAATAAGCGTATGGCACATGGCTGAAGTCACTACAGCTGCTTAAAATCACAGTATGTCGGTCAGGTTTTTTATATTTGCAATATTGCTGCTGGTCGCAATGCTGGCGTTTTTCCTTGTACTGGTAGCAACCGATACCGCTCTTTCTGTCTGGCAGAGACTTGTGGAGGCACCGCTGTGGCTCCAGGCAGGCTATGTTTTACTCCTGGTGCTGGTATCAACGGCTGCTACGACACTTGCATGGCGGTGGCTGCGTCCTGCAAAGAAAGCAAGCCCAAAACCCCGAAATATAGTCGTCTGCGAGGAGTCCCTGCACGATGATCTGCTGGAGTCCGCCCGATCAGGTGTCGATGTCGCAGATGCGCTGGCAGAAATTCATGAACAAAGACGACGCAAACAGGCCGGGGAAATTCATATCTCGGTGTTCGGCGAAGTCAGTACGGGGAAAAGCAGCCTGGTCAATGCATTGCTACCCGGGGCTGAAGTGAAAAGTGACCCGCGTGCCGGAACAACTGTTGAGATTATGAAATATCGCTGGATTTCTGACAGTGGCGATGAGGTGATGATCACGGATCTCCCGGGGTTCAACCTGGATGGAGACAATGGAATTGCCGAGGAAGCACGACGATCGCACCTGGTTATATTTCTCTGCGACAGCGACCTGACATCCAGCCAGGCAAAGCAATTTAAAAACCTGCAAACCCTGAACAAGCCGTTGCTGCTTGCGGTTAACAAGATAGACCGCTTTGAGCAGAACGAAGTGGACTCGATCCTGCACCGGCTTGGTGAGCAAACCGGTCTGCCTGGAGAAGATATTGTCACGATTCAAACCGGTGGCCGCGAGGAAATCATCAGGTTACTGAGCGACGGCAGCGAAGCAGCAGAGACCCGTGAACGATCTTCGGATATCCGTAACTTGAGAAACGCCATTCAACGGCACCTGGATGGAAACCTGGCCCTCATGGAATCCCTGCGTGATACCTCAGTACTCATGCTGGCCTCTGAAAAACTGGAAGTGGCCCGCAACCAGCATCGTGAGCGACAGGCACAGGAACTGGTTGGCAAGTACTCAAGAAGAGCGGTGGTCGGGGCGATGGCAGCAGTTGCTCCGGGATCAGACCTGCTGATTCAGGGTGTATTGGCCACCCGCCTGGTCACCGAACTGTGTGGCCTTTATGAAGTTTCGGTTAAAGAAGTACAAATTGAATCATTTATTAAACTGGCCGGCAGTAAACTGAGAAACATAAGCGCCATCACCATGGCCATTGCAGGCAATGCAATGAAGGCATTTCCTGGCATTGGTACACTTTCGGGCGGCTTGTTACATGCTGTGGCCTATGGTCTCATTTTTGACAGCCTCGGGCGTGCAGCGGCCCAGACACTTTCCAGCCGGGGGGCACTCCGGCCCTATCCGGCAGCCCAGGCCTTTGAGGATTTACTCCGTGAAAATCTTGAATCAGGTGCAGGACGTTTTGCGAAACTTGCGGTTTCGCAAAAAACCCGCACAAATCCTTCCTGACCAGCACCTGCTCGAAGCCAACCGGAACCTGCGTGAACTGCTGGAAGACACCAGTATTCCTTCCCCTGTACGACAGGAACTGGATTCTGAATTTCGCGAAATTGAAGAGATCATGGACAAGCTACGTCGCGAAGAAATACATATCGCGGTGTTTGGTCGTGTTGGAGCAGGTAAATCTTCGCTGTTAAACGCATTGATCGGTAGCGAGGTTTTCGAAACCAGTCCCCTGCATGGTATGACCCGCGATGCAAAACAGGTCAACTGGAAATCAGTGAACCAGGGTCATGTTCAGTTGATTGATACACCCGGCATCGATGAACTCGATGGCGAGCAACGCGAAACGCTGGCTAACGAGGTTGCACGAAAAGCTGATATTTTGATCATGGTCTGTGAGGGCGATCTTACAGAGCGGGAATTTTCAGCCCTGCAAACCCTTGCAGCCCGTCAGCGACCCCTGATTCTGGTGCTCAACAAATCTGACCGCTATA
>SMVA01012364.1_pt1 | contig 10312 bp, 8 predicted proteins | sample 2456451 | NCBI WGS metagenome assembly SMVA01 (sample SAMN11095933, study PRJNA526329) | marine sediment metagenome | biome: Marine sediment; feature: Surficial sediment; material: Deep marine sediment; isolation source: Hadal surficial sediment | place: Pacific Ocean | collected 2014-05 | depth 0-1...
TAAAAGCCAATTAAATACTTTTTATGATAGATCGAATGAGCCCAGATTACTTGAAATATTCACGCCAAATACCGTTAATGACGAAGAATTAAGAGGGTATTTTCAGTTTTTGAAAAGTTAGTAACTATTTAAATTTATAATAAATACTCAGTATAAATTGTTCCGGACGAGTGTCAACTGAAATATTTATATCATTATCTTCAATTACAGATGCTGTATATTTAGATTCAGAATCGCTTAAACCACGTTCCCATCTAAAATCAACGCCAAATTTACCAAGTTCAATTGCAACGCCAAAATTAGCACCAACAGAAAAATCAGTTGAACTCTTTTTAGTCAAATCTGAAAATTGGTCTGTGAAGGATAGATCTGTATCAATAATATATTGAAAAGAAGGGCCTAAATACACTCTGGCAATCTTTAAAAATCTTAACCCGACTAAAATTGGTGCATCAATTTTATCAATGGTTAAGTCTGAGTTCTCTCCTTGATATGCATAGCCGCTTTTGGTATGGGTATAAACCAATTCAGGCCGTATATATAAAAATAAGGGTAATTTCATTTCGGCAAAAATACCAAGGTGAAAACCTGTATCTCCATCAGAACTAATTTTAATATTATTAATATCAGCTATGAGGTCTCCATTTGAATTATAGTTTAAACCTGCTTTAATTCCTCCGGTAAAAATTTGAGATTTAGTATTTAAAATAGATCCAAGTAAAATAAGAACAAAAAATAATTTTTTCATAGAAATATCATTAGCAATTATTGCAAACCAATTTACGAATTATTTTCTATTGATTACTTTTTCAACAGCTGCAACTATAGCTTTATCATTCAGCTTATATTTTTCCATCAATTGTGCCGGAGTAGCAGATTCACCAAAACTATCGTTAACAGCAACAAATTCTTGTGGAACCGGGTAGTTCAGGGTTAAAGTTCTTGCAACGCTTTCTCCCAATCCACCAAAAACATTATGTTCTTCTGCGGTAACCACACAATTGGTTTTTACGACAGATGCTAATATGGCTTCTTCGTCCAAGGGTTTAATCGTGTGAATATTAATTACCTCAGCAGTAATTCCTTTGGCTTCTAGTTGTTCAGATGCTTGAAGTGCTTCCCATACCAAATGTCCTGTAGCAATAATTGTTACATCAGTACCTTCGGTTAATTTTATCGCTTTACCTATTTCGAATATTTGATCTTCAGGCATAAAAATAGGAACAGCAGGGCGGCCAAATCGTAAGTAAACAGGGCCTTCATGATCTGCAATGGCAATGGTTGCAGCTTTTGTTTGATTATAGTCACAAGTATTAATTACCACCATTCCCGGCAACATTTTCATCAAGCCAATATCTTCCAAAATTTGATGTGTGGCACCATCTTCGCCCAGGGTCAAACCTGCATGTGATGCACAAATTTTTACATTTTTATTTGAATAAGCTATGGATTGACGAATCTGGTCATAAACTCTACCCGTTGAAAAATTTGCAAATGTTCCGGTAAAAGGAATTTTACCTCCAATAGTCATTCCGGCGGCAATACTCATCATATTTGCTTCTGCAATACCTATTTGAAAAAATCTATCAGGATTTTCATCAATAAATTGATTCATTTTTAACGACCCTACCAAATCTGCGCAAAGAGCTACAACATTTTCATTGGTTCTACCCAGTTCAGCTAAACCAGCTCCAAACCCGGAACGCGTATCTTTTTTTTCCGTGAATGTGTATTTTTTTATTTCTGTTTTTAACATTGGATAATCTTTGTTTTTAATTGGCACAAAAGTAGGAATTTAATAATAGTAAATTAACCAAATTTGGAAATCTTTGATTAAAATATTAACCCTTTATAATTTGATCAATTCTCGATAAAATTTTTGAACCGGAAAACCCATTACATTAAAATAACATCCCTCGATCTTTTCTATTCCAATATATCCAAGCCACTCCTGTATTCCATAACTGCCTGCTTTGTCATAAGGTTTGTAATTATCTACATAAAATTCTATTTCCGAAATATGTAATTCACTAAATTTAACAAGGGTTGTATCGTTTTTAACAATTTGGCTATCATGGGTAGTAATACAAAATGAGCTGATAACTTTATGCGTTTTATTTGATAAGTTTTGTAACATTTTAATGCTTTCGTCTCTGCTACCGGGTTTGCCAATAGCTCTATTGTCTAACCAGACAATGGTATCAGCTGTGACTAGTATATCATTTTCATTTAACTCATTTATAAATGGTTTTGCCTTTAATATTGCTAAAAAATCAGTTATTTCACCTTCTTTTAAATAAGATGGATAAACTTCATCAATTTCTTTTAACCTAATTTCAAAATTAAGTCCAAGTTCCTTAAAAAACAGTTGTCTTCTTGGCGATCCTGAAGCCAAAATAATATGTTTGTTTTTTAATCTTTCTGCTAGCATTATTAAAATAGGAAAACAATCAAAATACCAAGTAACATAGTTATTTTAAGTAGGTTACTTAAATTCGAAAAAGATTTTTTTGTATTTGAATAGTTAATCTTTAATACAAAGTAGAGTAGCGGTAAGCTTATAAAAATAATTAAATAATAGGTTGCTAATGGATACGTAATAAATATTGAAATTGAAAAATAAATAATTGCAATTACAGTAAATATTCCAATTAAAATTAGTAAAACCTTTGTTTTATTGATGCCAATAACAATGGGAATTGTTTTCGTATTTGCTTTTTTATCACCCTTTATATCAACCAAATCTTTCACCATTTCTCTGAGTAAAGTCAATAAAAAGCTAAAAATAGAAATTTTAAGAATTAAGTTGAATACATACAATTGACCTTGATTATTGAAGTTATTTGTAGCGGGTACGATATCATAAAGACCAACAATAAAGATACTTAAAAATGCTAAAAACGATACGATTAAATTTTTAAACAATATATTTTTTTTCAGCTTTATTGAATAAAGATACGAAAGCAAAGAGGCGATAATAAAAATTGCAAAAAAGGATATTTTATCAATAGAATAGGAGAGGTAATAACCTAAAATCAAGCCAATAAAATTCAATATCAAAAAGAGCATATCTGCTTTTTTTATTGATATTTTTTTATTGATAAATGTTTTACTGGGTTTATTGATTTCATCAGATTCAATATCATTAATGTCATTAATTATATACCCTGCCACTGTTATAAGAATTGTAGACAGGACTAAAATAAAAAAATGAAAATTATCTAAAGATGTGGTTAAGTCAAATTTTTTAAATAGCACATATTTTAAAAGTAGCTGAATGATTACAATCATCAGTAAATTTTTTACTCTGAAAAAAATAAGGTAATCTTTAATTTTCATTAGAAGTTTTTCTTTAATCTGGCTAAGTCTTTTTTATTATCTCGGTCTTTAATTACTTCCCTTTTATCATATAATTTCTTTCCTTTACAAAGAGCAATTTGCATTTTAGCCCATCCTTTATCTGTAATAAACAATTTCAACGGAATAATTGTTAAACCAACATTTTGAATATCTTTTCTTAATTTTTTTAATTCATTTTTATTCAACAATAATTTTCGTTCACTATTAGATTTATGATTGTAAAAGCTCCCATGGCTATATTCTTCAATAAACATATTGATCACAAACAGTTCGCCCTTTTCATTGAATTCACAAAAACTTTCCGTTATGCGTGCCTTACTTTCTCGGATCGATTTTATTTCCGTACCTGATAGTTGAATACCGGCAATGTATTTATTGATAAATTCATAATCGAAGCGAGCTTTTTTGTTTCGAATATTAATATTCTTCTGCATTCAGCAAAGTAACCAATAATTGATAAGTTTTACTAATGAATGATTAAAATATTAAGGGGGGTTTTAAATGTATAAGGTTTTGTTATTTTTAGAAAATATTCAATCAAAACCTTTCCAATCAATTTTAACATATCCTCTATTGGATTTGTTATTGACTGCATTCAATGGACCATTGCCAGATTTGGCTTCATACATTAACACCAAATTATTAAGTAATTTGGACGTATTATTCTCTCCAATTTTAGCTGTATAATTTGAAATACTGGATAGATGGACATGCTCAAAAATATATGTTTCGCCATTGTTAGGACCAACTATTGTAACAGTTGCTTCTATATTTTTAGCATTAATGCTAAAACTATGTGTTCCTATTTCGCTAAATATTAGTGTACCTGAAATTTGTTTTAAATCGCCTGAAGAAGTACATGAAATTGTACTCAAGAAAGAAAATAACATACCTATTAATATTAAATTTAACCTTTTCATATCCCTATTAGCAATTGTTATTGTTAGGTATATAACGCTAATTTATAGGGAATTATTTCATTCGATTAAATTTGTCTTATTTATAGGTACAAACCAGAGGCCTTTAATTAGCCGGTATTATGCTGAATTTCTACTAGCATTTATATTGCCAAAAAGAGATCGAGTTATGATTTTTTCATAGGTTTCCAATTCCTTTTTATCCGGATTTTTTTGTGATTTTATCTCTCGTACCTTTATAAGTGCATATTGTTGAATGGCTAATAAAGGTAGAACTATAGCTTCTCTTACTTCAATGGATGCTTTTCCTTGCGGGTAATTTTCCATCAGTTCTGAATGGTTAGACATTTTTAAAACCAATCGTTTTGTCGTTAAAAATTCATTGTGAATAAGGGTCCAAAATTCACCATACTTTTCGTCTTTTTCCATATATCTGGTCAATCCAAAAAATGATTTCTTCATGGCCATCATACTGTTTTCAATCAAACTTCTAAAGAATTTTGAGTGATTATAAAAGGAAATAACTTTGTCGAACTCACCATTATCTTCATATTTTTTTAAGGCAGTTCCTACCCCATAAAATCCAGGTACATTTTGCTTTAATTGACTCCAGGAACCAACAAATGGAATGGCTCTTAAATCACTAAAATTCAAAGTACTTGAGCTTTTTCTCTTCGAAGGCCGACTACCTATATTGGTTTTAGCATAATATTTTAGAGTAGTCATTTCTTCCAAAAAGGATAAGAATTCCGGATGATTTTTAAATTTGGTATAGGCGTCATAACTCAATTCTGCCAAATCATCCATTAAGAATCTTTGGTCTTCATTTAATTCATTTTTTGCACTATCAAAAAACTGATTCGTAACTCCAGAACTGATCAATTGTTCCAAATTGTATTGCGAAGATTCGATAGTCCCAAAATTGGAGCTTATCGTTTGGCCTTGAATAGTCAATTGCACCTCTAGATTTTCAATGGTAGGGCCTAAGGATGCATAAAACTGATGTGTTTTTCCTCCTCCTCTTGCGGGCGGGCCACCACGCCCATCAAAGAAAATAATTTTGACTTGATACTTTCGAGAAATTTCGGTTAGTTTTTCTTTGGCTTTAAAAATTGACCAATTTGCCATGAGATAACCTCCATCTTTCGTACCGTCAGAAAATCCAAGCATCACAGTTTGTTTGTTATTCCTGTGAGCAAGATGCTTTTTATAGGTTTTATTTGTATATAATTCTTCCATAATTTGACTGGCATTTTTCAAATCGTCTATGGTTTCAAAAAGTGGAACAATATCAACAGGCAGTGATTGCGGAAAAGAAGTTAATTTAAGCATTGAATACACTTCCATCACATTGATGGATGTTTGATTATTGCTTATGATGTATCTATTGGCTCCTTTTTCTCCATTATTTTTTTGAATGGTTTTAATGGCTTCAATAGATCCTAATGTTTTAATTGTCATTTCATCAGTAAAGCTATTTATGTCAATTTTCCCTTTTAAATTTGTGAGAATTTCCATTTTATCGTTTTCAGATAAGTCCAAATAGTTTTCCGGAAAAATGGATAATTTATTTTCAATGGAGTTTTTAATTATTTCAGTGAAAACTTGATGGTGAATTCTGCTATCCTGACGGATATCCAAAGTTGCAAAATGAAATCCAAATATTTTAGTTTTATGAATGATATCATTAAGTTCAGTAACATATAAAGATTGGTAGTTATCAATCAGAATTGTTTTTATTTCCACTAAAGCGCCAAGAAATTCTTCGCATGAAATGAATAATTTTTCAGGTTTAACAAAACTTTGATATAATTTACTTTCTATATCGATGATGAGTTTTGAAACGTTTTTAAAGGTTAATTTTCGCCTTAATTTTCGAACATCTCTATAATAATTTCGAATAATGGCCTGCCGTAATTTTTCAGCTACTTTCAAGGTGATTTCGGTCGTAACAAAAGGATTTCCATCTCTATCGCCTCCAGGCCAAAAACCTAAATTTACGATTTCGTTATTGGCATTTTTATCCAGGTAAATATTGCTATCAATATAATTGTAAATTTTACTAGCCGAATGATAAAAAACATTTTCCAAATACCAAATTAGATTCACCGCTTCATCCAAAGGAGATGGTTTTTCTTCTTTTAAAAATGGGGTGATGCCTAATTGTGCCAATAATTTTTTGATCAGAATCAAATCATTTTCAACAATGGCAGTGGTCAAATCTGTAATGATTCCAAGAACAGATCCCGGATAAAATTGGGTGGGGTGTGCAGTAAGAACTACACGCACTTTAAAATCTTCTAAATAATCCTGTAAAGCTTCTTTTTTATTTTGTGAAAAAGCCTCTTCTTTTGTATATCGCAAAGTTCCTTTCCCATCCATATTGTGGATTATAGGAAAACTTGCATCTTCAACCGCATCAAACAATACAATCTGACGTTCAATGTATTGAATAAAATTAAATAATAAATCAAATTTTTCTTTACTAGTCGGATGCTCGTTGTATTTATTGAAAAAATAATCAACAATTTCCGTTGGAGTTTTGCCTGTTTCAAATCCTTTTTTACAAACATCATAAAACAGAGGTAGAAGTACTCCTGTATTTCTAATATTATCAAATGGCAGTGTAATAAATATGCTATTATAAATTTGATATTTACTTAAAATATGTTGATTAAAACGTTTTAATTTCGGCTGTGTATTCATTGATTTTTGATGAATTATGGAGAGCAAATTTAAAAAGATAAAATGACAATTAGCTCATTATAATTCGATTTAATGACTTTTTAAAATATTGATTTATAATTAGTAATTATTTAATATAAATAAAAAAAACTGCTAAAAACATATTTAGCAGTTTGAATATTTACATGAATCAGATAATATATCTTGTTTATTACTTATTTCTGAAAACCAGGGTATTGTTAAACGCATCCAATAATATTCCTTGTTCGGAAGTAATTTTACCTGCTAATATATCTTTTGACAATTCATTGAGAACTTCTTTTTGAATCACTCTTTTAATTGGCCTTGCACCATATTGAGGGTCATAACCTTTTTCAGATAGACTTTCAATAGCTTGTTCTGTCGCAGAAAAATCGATGTTTTTTTCTTTTAACATGGTGGATAAATGTTCCAATTGAATTTTAACAATTTTAGTGACTTCATCCCTGTTTAAAGGGGTAAACATAATTATTTCGTCAATACGATTCAAGAATTCCGGACGGATATTTTTTCTCAACAAGCCCATAACTTCTACTTTTGTTGCATCGGTTATAGATTCTCTCTTCTTCATGTCCATATCTTCAAAATTATCCTGAATTATTTGAGAACCCATATTAGAAGTCATGATAATGATCGTATTTCTAAAATCAGCAACTCTCCCCTTATTGTCAGTCAGCCTTCCCTCATCGAGTACTTGTAATAAAATATTAAAAGTATCAGGATGTGCTTTTTCAATTTCATCCAATAAAATTACAGAATATGGTTTTCTTCTTACAGCCTCAGTCAGCTGGCCTCCTTCATCATAACCAATATATCCCGGAGGTGCTCCAATTAACCTGCTTACCGCATGTCGTTCCTGGTATTCACTCATATCAATTCGGGTCATGGCATTTTCATCATCAAATAAATACTCTGCCAGGGCCTTACCCAGTTCGGTTTTTCCCACACCGGTTGTTCCTAAAAACAGGAAAGAACCAATGGGTTTTTTACTGTCTTGCAAGCCCGCTCTTGATCGTCTGACGGCATCCGAAACTGCGGTAATGGCTTCATCTTGACCAATGATACGCTTGTGCAATTCTTCCTCTAAATTCAATAGTTTAATCCGTTCGCTTTGCAACATTTTTTGAACCGGAATACCTGTCCATTTAGCAACAACTTCGGCAATGTCTTCGCTGGTAACTTCCTCTTTTATCAAGGCATTATCCTGGTTTTTATCCAATTTAGCTTGAAATTTTGCCAGCTCTTCTTCTTCTTCTTTAATTTTTCCATATCTAATTTCGGCTACCAAGCCATAATTCCCATCTCTTTCAGCTCGTTCTGCATCCAGTTTAAAATTTTCAATATTTTCTTTGGCTGTTTGTACTTTATCGACAATTTCCTTTTCACTCACCCATTTGGCATTGATCTCATTTCTATTTTCTTTGATATTGGCCAATTCCTTTTTAAGTTGCTTTAATTTAGGCTTGTCATTTTCTCGTTTGATCGCTTCAATTTCAATTTCCAACTGCATAACTTTACGATCTAAAACATCCAATTCTTCTGGTTTTGAATTGATTTCCATACGTAATTTAGCAGCGGCTTCATCCATTAAATCAATGGCCTTGTCGGGTAAGAATCTATTGGAAATATAACGTTGAGATAATTCTACAGCAGCGATTATGGCGCTATCTTTTATCTGAACTTTATGATGTGTTTCATATTTATCCTTAATTCCCCTTAAAATCGATATGGCACTTTCTGTATCAGGTTCGTCAACAATTACCTTTTGAAAGCGACGTTCTAATGCTTTGTCTTTTTCAAAGTATTTTTGATATTCATCCAGGGTAGTGGCTCCAATGGCTCTCAATTCTCCTCGTGCCAATGCAGGTTTTAATATATTTGCTGCATCCATGGCTCCTTGTCCGCCACCGGCACCCACCAGGGTATGAATTTCATCAATAAAAAGTACGATCTCTCCATTAGATGTGCTTACCTCTTTTATAACAGATTTTAAACGTTCTTCAAATTCACCTTTGAATTTGGCACCGGCAATTAATGCACCCATGTCCAGGGAATAAATCGTTTTCCTTTGTAGATTTTCAGGTACATCTCCTTTGACAATTCGATGTGCCAGGCCTTCAACTATCGCTGTTTTCCCTGTTCCGGGCTCACCGATTAAAATGGGGTTGTTTTTGGTACGACGTGATAGTATTTGTAAGATGCGGCGAATCTCTTCATCCCGCCCAATCACTGGGTCTAATTTGCCGTCATTGGCCATTTGATTCAGATTATTGGCATATTTATTTAAAGAGTTATAGGTGTCTTCCGCACTTTGTGAAGTTACTTTACTTCCCTTGCGTAACTCTTGGATGACATTTTTTAGTTCTTTTTCATTCATGCCATTGTCTTTTAAAAGTTGTGTAGTATCCCCTTTGGAATTTAATATTGCCAGTAATAAATGTTCCAATGAAACATATTCATCTTTCATTTTTTTTGCAATATTACTCGCATCTATAAGGGTTTTATTGGCTGTTTTAGAGAGCATTAATTCGGCTCCTTCAACTTTGGCAAAACTTTGGATAATATGATCTAACGTTTGTTTAAATAAGTCAATATTGATTCCAAATTTATTGAGTATAAAGGGTATTACATTCTCATCTACATCAAAAATACCTTTGAGTATATGGGCATTTTCTATTTGTGGATGATGATGGCCTTGGGCAAATTGCTGGGCACTTTGCACGGCTTCTTGTGATTTTATAGTGAAATTATTAAAATTCATAGTTTATGTATTTAAATTCATTATAATGATCTCAAAATTTGTTCCAATTTAATAATTTAATAGGAATAAGACATATTGACCGAAAAATTGTAAATATACTGACTAATTGTCTGTTAATCAGATATTGATATCGTATTTGAAATCAAAATATGAATCAGATAATATATATTATTCTAGTTTAAATACAAATGATAAAATGCTTTATATGAGTATATTTACTAAAATTAAGTATCAAATAAATTGAAAATACTCATTAGATGGTGGTCATAAAAATAAAAACAAAATAAACTTTAAATGCTGGAATATATTAGAAGCATAAGAAGAAAGTTTATAGATGAAGGAAATCTAAAAAGGTATTTGCTCTATGCAATTGGAGAGATACTTCTTGTTGTTATAGGAATTGTAATTGCATTACAGATTAATAATTGGCAGCATAAACTTAACGATGAAAAATTAGAAAATCAGTTTTTTCAAGATCTTCAGGTTGAATTAGAGAAGGACTCCCAGGGATTGATTTTTCTGACCGATTTTTACAGGAACAGAATTGATA
>SMVA01427946.1_pt1 | contig 10310 bp, 9 predicted proteins | sample 2456451 | NCBI WGS metagenome assembly SMVA01 (sample SAMN11095933, study PRJNA526329) | marine sediment metagenome | biome: Marine sediment; feature: Surficial sediment; material: Deep marine sediment; isolation source: Hadal surficial sediment | place: Pacific Ocean | collected 2014-05 | depth 0-1...
TCTCCCGGAAACATATTGGTCGAAGCCGCGACCATACGATTGCAAGAGGGTTCGTTGACGATCGATCCCATGGAGCTGAGACGCAGCGATACGACGATAAGCGGAAACTTTGTGCTCGATCGGCAGGCACAGCCGCGGTTCTATGCGGGCCTGAGTTTCGAGAAAGTTGATCTCGGAACATTTCTTCAGGATGTCCGCAGTCGCGACATTTATGAGGGCACGTTCGACCTTGCGCTTGACCTTCGGAGTCGTGGTAACTCAGTCAGCGAGGTCATGGCCAACCTTGACGGCGAGGTCGCGGCGTTCGTGAGTGAGGCGCGAATTCCTGATGCGAGTCTGTCTTTGCGATCAATCGGTCTCGCATTGCGCATGTTGCCCTGGGTGAAACGCCGGCAAGACCTGATCGTGAATTGTGCCATCAGTCAACTCAATATTGACGACGGAATTGTTGATGTCAGTTTACTGTATCTCGATTCCGCACAGATGAGGATAGTTGGTGGAGGTACCATCGACCTGCGTGCTGAGGAGTTGGACTTGCGCCTGGCGCCGCGTCCAAGGCGGAGCAGAATCCTGGCTCATAACATAGATCTTTTAGTAAAAGGCCCCCTTGTTGAGCCGAAAATTTCAAGTGCCGGCGCGGCGAAAGCAATAGCGACCGACTATGGGAAATATGTCTTGCTGGGTCCCTATGGTCTGCTCGTGCCGACCGGCAGATCGAAAAAACATCCCTGTGTCGGCAGCTTGCAGGAGTACCGGCAACAGCAGGCGGCAGAGGATTGAAGGAAGCGTTTCCTCTGACGCCTGATACAAGGCTGGCGCTGCCAAAGTCAGGTGTCTGTGAATTTGAGGCAAGACCACTCTACAAGTGTTGCTTTGCAACCAACACGTTGACAATAATCATAAGAAGAAAATAAATCAGTATGAACAATTCTCGACACGGCGTTCGATACACGAATGCTGGCGATGAATATTTCGCCAGGCGGGGCTTGCAGAAATATGCCGGCGTTTGGTCTTTGTGGGCACTCGGCGTAGGTGCGGTAATCTCCGGGCACTATTCCGGTTGGAACCTGGGATTGGCGTCCGGAGGCTGGGGCGGCATGTTCGTCGCAACGGTCATTATCGCGATCATGTATCTTGGTCTGACCTTTTCAATTGCGGAAATGTCTCCCGCACTACCGCACACCGGTGCCGCTTACTCGTTTGCGCGTACCGCGATGGGACCGTGGGGAGGATTCATCACCGGTCTTTGTGAAAACGTTGAATATATATTAACGCCTGCCGTCATCGTCTTTTTCATCGGCTCCTACCTGACCGGTATTTTCGAAACGAGTGACGCATTTCAGCCGGTATGGTGGATTTGTGGCTACATCCTGTTCGTGGGCCTGAACGTCGTTGGTGTCGAATTGTCCTTCAAGGTAACCGTCGTCGTGACACTTGCCGCACTGGCTGTATTGGCGACCTTCTGGGCAATGGCCATACCCAACATCGATTTTGGTCGTTGGGCGCTGAACATTGATTCCAATGGAAGTGAGTTAGTCGCCGGACACGGAGATTTCCTGCCGATGGGATTGGGCGGCGCGCTTGCTGCGTTGCCGTTCGCCGTCTGGTTGTTTCTCGCGATCGAGCAATTGCCACTGGCGGCAGAGGAATCCGTCGATCCGAAGCGTGACATGCCCAAAGGTATCATCCTCGGTATGTTCACCTTGTTGGTGTCCGCGTTTCTTATTTTGTTGCTGAATCCATCCCTGCCGGGCGTCGGGTCTTACGCACTCGGACAGTCCGCCGAGCCATTGCTGGATGGATTCAAAGCCTTGTTTGACGTGGGTACGGCAAAGGCACTGGCATTGGTGGCAATCGTCGGCCTGATCGCCAGCTTTCATACCATTATTTTCGCCCAGGGTCGGCAGATATATTCACTGTCACGCGCCGGATACTTTCCGACATTTTTGTCCGTCACCCATGGCAGCCGCAAAACACCACAGGTAGCGATGATATTTGGCGCGATCATGGGATTGTCGATTATGTTGGTCATTTTTGGCTCGCTCGGAGCACAGGCAGGTTCGGCAGTGATCGGCGGTACACTGCTTAACATGGCTGTATTCGGCGCCATGTGTTCTTACATTGCCCAGGGCGTATCATTTGTCCTGCTGCGCAAACATCATTCACATATCGAACGGCCGTACCGGAGCCCGTTTGGCAATGCAGGCGCCTGGATTACGGTTATTATCGCGCTGGTGACCATTTTTTATCAGCTTAGTGACCTGACTTACCGTTCCGGAGTGCTGGGTGTTGCTGCCTGGTTCGGCATCGGAATTTTGTATTTTGCACTTATCGGGCGGCACAGGCTGGTGCTGTCCCCGGAAGAAAACTTCGCGATGCAGCATCGCCGCGAGGACAAATAGAGAATCATGACGCTTGATGAACTTAAGAAAGCTTGTAGCGCAGGCGATATCGACACGATTCTGGTTTGCTTCGTCGATATGCAGGGGCGATTGATTGGCAAGCGATTTCACGCCAAATTCTTCATGGACTCAGGATTCGCTGACACTCACGCTTGCGATTATCTGTTGGCTAACGATATCACCATGGAACCGGTGGCAGGCTACAAAGCAGCGAGTTGGGATAAGGGGTATGGCGATTTTGTCATGAAACCGGACATGAGTACCTTGCGGCGCATACCGTGGCTCGAGGGCACCGCATTGGTGTTGTGCGATGTACTTGACCATCACACGCATGCAGACCTGGCGCATTCTCCAAGGGCAATACTTCGTCAGCAAATCAAGCGAATCGAGTCACTTGGCATGCAGGCATTCATGGCCTCGGAGCTCGAGTTCTATTTATTCGATGAGACCTACGATTCCGCACGACAAAAATCATATTCGAACCTGACGACGACCGGTCATTACATCGAGGATTACCACATCTTCCAAACCAGCAAGGAAGAAGGAGTCATGCGTTCAATCCGCAACGGGCTTGAGGACGCTGGCATCCCCGTGGAAAGCACGAAAGGTGAGTGGGGGCCGGGGCAGGAAGAAATCAATGTACGTTACACAGATGCACTGCAGATGGCCGATCGACACGCGATATTGAAAAATGGGTGCAAGGAAATTGCCTGGCAAAACGGTAAAGCAATTACCTTCATGGCCAAATGGAGTACCGAGCATGCCGGGAGCTCCTCGCATATCCATCAGAGTCTTTGGGATTTGACCGGGAAGCAGCCACTCTTTTTTGACAAAGATGCTGATCACGGCATGTCGGAGTTGATGCAACACTATATGGCTGGTCAATTGGCATATGCCCGCGAGATCACCTGGTTTCTGGCGCCCTATGTTAATTCTTACAAGCGCTTCCAGGCAGGAACATTTGCCCCGACAAAGGCGATCTGGAGTCGCGACAATCGGACCGCCGGGTTTCGGCTCTGTGGCGAGTCAAGCAACGCGATCCGTGTTGAGTGCCGTATTGGCGGTGCAGATCTCAACCCTTACCTGGCGTTTGCCGCATTGTTGGCCGCGGGCATCGCGGGTATCAAAGATAAAACACCGTTGGAAGCAGGCTTCGTGGGCGATGCGTACCACGGTGAACAGTTGCGCGAAATTCCGAAAACACTGCGCGAGGCTATTGAGACCATGCACCAGTCAGAAATGTTGCGCACAGCATTGGGTGACGAAGTGATTGATCACTACGTGCGAACAGCCGAGTGGGAGCAAAGCGAACACGATCGCGTAGTGACGGACTACGAGGTCCGGCGCGGCTTCGAACAGTACTGACGGAAATTACGCGGCGTGTTGCTATGACTTTCATATCGACCTGGTCTTATCCAACCAACATTCATTTTGGTGCCGGCCGCATTTCCGAACTGCCCGATGCCTGCCTGTCAATGGGGATCGACCGGCCGTTGCTGGTCACGGACAGCGGCCTGGCAAAAATGCCGATGTTGCGTGATGCCGCAGGTGCCTGTGAACGAGCGGGGCTTGCCATCGATGTTTTTTCCGACATCAAAAGTAATCCGATCGAAAAGAATGTCACTGATGGCGTCGCCGCGCTGAAAGCCGGCAGCCACAATGGCGTGATTGCGTTCGGTGGTGGATCAGCGTTGGATGTCGGCAAAGTCATTGCCTTCATGTCCGGCCAGACACGGCCGTTATGGGACTTCGAGGACATTGGTGATCGGTGGACGCGGGCCGATCCTGATGGGATCTTGCCGATCATCGCCGTACCGACGACGGCCGGTACCGGGTCCGAAGTGGGTCGCGCCGGTGTCATTGGCAACCAGGGCACACACACCAAGAATGTTATTTTTCATCCGAAAATGATGCCCTCCATGGTTATCAGCGATCCGCTGCTTACCATAGGGCTGCCAGCCAATCTGACCGCATGGACCGGCATGGATGCGCTTGCGCATTGCCTGGAGGCTTATTGTGCGCGGGGCTTTCACCCCATGGCAGATGGCATCGCTCTCGAGGGCATGCGACTGATCAAGAGATTCCTGCAGCGGGCAGTCAATGATGGCAATGATATCGAGGCGCGTTCGGCTATGTTGGCAGCAGCCGGGATGGGTGCCACTGCATTTCAAAAGGGCCTGGGCGCGATCCACGCGCTATCGCATCCGGTCGGCGCGCTTTATGACACGCATCACGGGCTTACCAATGCGGTCTTCATGCCCTATGTAATGGTATTTAATCGCCGCGCTATCGAGGACTCGATGCGCCTTCTTGCGCTGCACCTTGAGCTGCCCAAGCCGTCATTTCAATCAGTACTGGGCTGGATCCTGAATCTTCGCGCCGAGTTTGATATTCCGCATACCGTTCAGGATATTGGTGTCGACAACTCGCGCTTCGAGCAGTTGGCAGCAATGGCAGTTGTAGATCCTACGGCGGCAGGCAACCCAATCGAGCTTTCCGAGGCAGATTGCTTGCGCCTCTATGAATTGAGCTACTCGGGAAATTTGGAATTCTAGGCATCGATCGCTGTCCAGGTTTGGCAGCGCGATGAAACCATTGACCGGCTCGACTGCTGTAGGCGGTAATTATCAATTTGCCATGGCCAGGTCGACCAGCATTCGAAATTTACGTCGAGAACGCCACCTGTAAATTTCAAAATCACTGTCGAGAGTAAGAATCTGACCGGTGTCTATTTGATCGGCCAGGTCAACAAGGCACGCGTCGGCAAGATCCATCGGCACATTGCGGTATTTTTTCAACAACTTCTCAATGGACGCAGTCTGGTCGACAAGACGAACTGGCGTCTGAAATACACCATTGGCGACGTTCCTGATCACTGCTTCAGGTGCGCCGTGAGTACGACGCAGTAGGTAACATGACTCTGCGATCACTGCTTCGCAGGTTGCCAAAGGTCCAACTATGTCCGATACGACCTCAACACACTGCAGATGGCGACGTTCGTCTCGATCAAGCAATGCCACGATCACCCCTGTATCCAGGAGAGTCGCATTCATCGGCCAAAATCGTGTAGATGCTTGTCGTTACTTCCCAGGTCCTCAATACCAGAAGCGAATTCACCGAGGCCAATGATTCGCTTGCTTCGCTGCCCTGGTGGAAGGTCTGTTTCACCTAGGGAGCGTATTCCGTGACGTACAATGTCGGAATCGCTCCAACCATGTCGGCGTTGCAGGCGTCGCATGATTTGTCGCGTGTGGCTATCAAGCCTGGCGTGTACTATATCACTCATGTATACAATGATACAGATGTATACAAGAAAGTCAATTTGAGATTATGTGTTGAACGTGGCGCCCTTGTAGGGCGTATTTATGGACCTGTCTGTGGCGAATTGGAGTTCAAGCCGCGATGGGCAGATCAGGATAAGCTTCGGTGGCGAGAAGGCCAGCGGAAATCACACGGATTTGTGCGACAAACTTACAATTCGCACCCGACACGTTCGAGATGCGAATTCACACCTTGCAGGTCCAAATGGAGAACTAGTCTATAGCACTTAGTGCTATAGTTATGGTCTAATGGTGAGGACAGCATATGCAGGCGTTTAAGGTCAAGGCATTCGCCAGGTGGGCGAGTCGTGAGGGCCTCAACGATGACGCCTTAGCATCAGCAGTGATTGAAATGAAGCATGGCCTGATCGATGCTAAATTGGGCGGTCAGGTCGTCAAGAAAAGGGTGGCATTGCCGGGACGCGGCAAGCGCGGTAGCAGCCGCACTTTGGTCGCCTTTAAGCACGGCGAAAAGGCGTTCTTCATCTATGGTTTTGCAAAGAACGAACGCGCCAATATTAGTAGCAAGGAACTGCAGGCGCTGAAATTGTTGGCGAAGGAGTTACTGAATTACGCGGCACTAGCGCTCGTCAAAGCGACGAAAGCCGGCGAGCTGATTGAGATCGAGGTAAACGACGATGGCTAAGAAAATTTTGGATACTGTACATGATACGGCGAAGGGCCTGCACAAGGCTGGTGTCATGGATACGAAGACCATGCGCGAGTTTGATGCGCTGTGTTTGACGCCGGTCAAGAACCTGAGTGCTGTACAGATCAAGCGACTCCGTACGCGAAACAAAGCCAGCCAAGCGGTATTTGCTGCGTACCTAAACACCAGTCCATCGACGGTGCAGAAGTGGGAGCAAGGACATAAGAAACCTAACGGCCCCTCATTGAAGCTGTTGAACCTGGTCCAACAAAAAGGTCTGGATGTGCTCGCCTGAGATGTGCCGCCCGCCATATCGAATTTTCCATGCCCACACAATGCGATACACGAAATGGCAGTAATCGGGTAAATCACATACAAGTTGTTGACGTTTAAGGAAAAATTTGTCGGGGTGAGAAACTTCGAACTTGCGGCCCCTGCCTCCCGAAGACAATGCCACACCCGTTTGTAATCAAGAGGTTACAGAATATCACGAATTAAAACATTCACATAAGACGTTTTTTGATCAAGTTTTATAACGTTTTCACTGTGACAAAAGTGTGCAAGCAGAAAATGGTAATACGGTCAAATGCGCTTAGGAAAAGTAGGCGCTACTCACTTGACTTATTATCGAGTTACGATAATGTGATAACGTGATAGAGACCTTCGGGAATGCTCTGGCGGAGGACCTGTTCGATGACAAGCGAACGAAGGCCACAAGAGCATTTCCGCCCGAGCTTCGCCGGGCAGGCAGGCGAAAGCTGCTTTATTTACATGATGCCGGTGAGCTAAGGGATTTGAGAGTGCCACCCGGCAATCGCTTGGAGCGCCTTAAGGGGAGATGGAAGGGTTTCCACTCAATCCGGATCAATGATCAATGGAGAGTGACTTTCCGGTGGGAGGGAGGGAATGCCCTTGATGCACAAGTTGTAGATTATCACTGAGGTAGGTAGCAGCAATGGCCAGACAACCGAAAAATCCGTTTCACCCGGGCGAGATTTTGCTCGAGGAATTTCTTGAGCCAAAGGGTGCCACGCAGGCGGCGTTCGCAGAGAAGATTGGCTGGACGAAGACTCGATTGAACGAACTCATCAAGGGGAAGCGAGGTATCACTGCGGTAGCGGCGCTTGACCTCGCTGACGCACTAGGCACATCGCCGAAATTGTGGATGAATCTTCAGGCAACTTATGATCTGGACAAAGCCGCGAGGGTGAGGCGGGTTGCCTGAGCAGAGCCGTAAGATTAGAAAATAACTGGTCGGGATGAGAAGATTGACTCGGGCCTTTGGCCCGCGCCCTGCGCCCGCACTTCGTGCGTCTGTCGTCGCGCTTCGCGCTGCGAACTTCCGGCCCCGACCAGCGGTTGTTGAAGCTTAGGAGCGGTAGTGTTCCCGATTTTTCAACATGCTGGTGTGGAATTCATTTACGTTTTGCAAGGTAGCATGGTCTACTGACATCTGAATGCGACCTATTCACTGACGCAGGGCGATTCGTTGTTTTTCGATTCGGACGCGCCACACGGTCCTGAGGAACTTGTAGAACTGCCGGTGAGCTTCCTTTCCGTCATCACTCAGTCAAGCAACTCATGAGATCGCGCTCGTCGATCCGATGAATGGACAGATGAATCACTGATTGTTGCTGCATATAATGAATCTAATGGCCGTATCTACACCCTATACCCACATTCAACAAAAGATTCAGCGTGATGAGTGTGTCATCCTTGACGGCGCCATCGCTACTGAATTACAGGCGCTCGGGGCTCGCGATTTTCAATTGAGCGACTCGGACCATTGGGGATTCGAGGCGTTGCATCATTCGCCGGATACCGTGTCAGAGGTACACAAGAGTTACATAGCCGCCGGTTGCGACATCGTCACGACAAACACCTACGGCATCCTGGATGCGCCGGCGGCGCGGGGTACTAAGCCGGCCAGGGGAACCGAGCCGCTACACTGGATAAACCTGGCTCGGGAATCGATATCCCTGGCTCGGTCTGCCATTCATGAATTCAAGAAAGACGACGAATGTGCCGTTGCCTTCAGTATTGGTGGCGACATTGTCACATCGGAAAATTTGACGACGATAAAATTGTTGCTCAGAAATTTTCGTGAGTCGCCCCCCGACCTCGTGTTGTTTGAAACGCTATCGTTGATGCAGGACGACTACACCCGTGAAGCGATCTCACTCGTTCTCGAGGCTGACATTCCGGTCTGGCTTAGTTTTCGTCGGTGCCGGGACGGTGTGTGCGGCATACATGGGCAGCTCTGGGGCGGGCCCGAGGGCGATAATTTCGGCCGACTGGCGGCGGAACTGGAACAACTCGGTGTCGCGGCTATCCTGATCAATTGTCTGCCACCCTATCGCGTCTCGGGCACATTGCCATGGCTTGCCGATTTCACAGATTTGCCGCTGGGGGCGTATCCGAACCTGGGCCGCTACATCGACCCGGAATGGAGGCTGGACGAAGACACCGCCCCTGAGGACTATGCCGACATGGCGCTGATGTGGCGGGCCGAAGGGGCGAAAATACTGGGTGGCTGCTGCGGCGTGCGCCCTGCCCATATCGAGTCTATGGCAAAGGCGCTACACGGCACCAGCCCGAGAAAGCGGATTGGCCAGATGGCACGAAAACCTGAGCGAAAGCAGGCGGTAGCGGAATCGACGGCCATCGTGGATCCCTGGGTTGATTTCGAAGGGCGCGAAATATTTCCGCTGCCGTTGCCCAAGATCCATTGCGACCCGGGTGTCTTTGTCCCGACCCAGGGCAGCTACCTGGCCTGGAAGTACTTGCTGAATCACAAAATCGGCAAGGACCAGCACTGCCTGGACATAGGCTGCGGTGCAGGTTTGTTGTCTATCCAGCTTGCGTTGAACGGTGCAACCGAAGTGACGGCAATGGACGTTCAGGAGGAGGCAGTCGCAAATACGCTGACCAACGCGTTTCGCAATGGCGTGGCTGACCGGGTCATCGGCAAGACCGCGGATTTGTATACGCTGAAGCCCCAGGACAAAATCGACACTGTTATCGCCAGTCTGTATCAGATGCCGACGGACCCCAAAGGCGAGATCAGCGGCCACCGTCCGGTCGACTATTGGGGGCGAAACATTCTTGACCACTGCATTACATTGTTACCGAAATTGCTTAAGGACGATGGAACCGCTTACATCATGCAGATTTCGCTGGTCGGCCAGCAGGAAACGGAGCGCCTTTTGCGTGAGGTCGGGTTCCGATCCCGTATCGTCGATTACAGCCTCTACCAGTTTTCGCCGGTATTTCTTGAAAATATGGCACAGATCGAACGCGTGGAGCGGGAGAGCGACGCCTATCATTTTACGTTCCGCGACAGCCACGTCATGGTCATGTATTTGATTGAGGCGCGGCGCGCTTAAAATTCTCGACCAATGATCTGCGGTCGAGTCGGTACGAGTCAATAGTGTACTCACAAGTGACCGCGGAGGCGTGGGCTGGCGCTGCTGGATGCCTCCAGCTTAGACTGCGAAGAAAAGCGTGGCCCACGCCAAGACGGGACCATCAGAATGCCATAAGACAAGGGAGCTTGACATCAATGCCCGATTAGAGAAGCAGACATCGTTAACCCAGATTAACAGGGACGTTTAGTGCTTGTATCGTTTGTCCGGCACTTGCGGAGAACGGATCGCATTCCGAGAAATCGTGCAGATTGGTACTCACGCTGGTACTCGTGATATCCGCAGGCATGCCAGTGTTCATGTGACTTTTTGATTTTAATGGTCGGGGTGAGAAGATTTGACTCGGCGCGTCCTGCGCCTCGCCCTGCGGGTCGCTCTGCGGTCCAAAATCGCTCCCGGCGATTTTGTGAACTTCCGGCCCCTGCCTCCCGAATCCAGGTCTTGGGTGTTAACTGATTGTTTTTATTAATCAATCAGGAGGTGTCCACGGACTTGATTGCAGTACTGTGCATAA
>SMVA01246957.1_pt1 | contig 10305 bp, 4 predicted proteins | sample 2456451 | NCBI WGS metagenome assembly SMVA01 (sample SAMN11095933, study PRJNA526329) | marine sediment metagenome | biome: Marine sediment; feature: Surficial sediment; material: Deep marine sediment; isolation source: Hadal surficial sediment | place: Pacific Ocean | collected 2014-05 | depth 0-1...
GTCAACCTGACAGCCATTCTGTGGCTTGGCTCACTCGCAATCCACACGGTTACCGGCCTGGAAATCAGCTACGCACTTTGCCTGCTCGGCGGGTTCTCCGCCGCGTATTCACTCTACGGCGGGCTCAAGGCCGTCGCGCTGACCGACATCATCCAGGTTGTTCTGCTGATCTTGGGCGGATTGATGATCGCCTATGTGTCGCTGGACCAGATCTCGGATGGAGCGGGTGTCGTTTCTGGATTCGCGATCCTACTCGATCGGATTCCCGAGAAGTTCGACCTGATTCTCTCCAAAGACAGCCCGCATTACGCAAACCTGCCCGGTGTTTCCGTTTTGATCGGGGGAATGTGGGTGATGAATCTCTCCTACTGGGGATTCAATCAATACATCATCCAGCGCGCGTTGGCGGCCAAGAACAGTCGCGAGGCACAGAAGGGAATCGTATTCGCGGCATTTCTGAAGATGTTGATACCGGTATTCGTCGTGTTGCCGGGGATTGCTGCGGTCATCCTCGCTCCGGACTTGCCAACTCCCGATAGCGCGTATCCGGAAGTCATGAAGTTGCTTCCCACCGGCATCAAAGGCCTGGTGTTTGCCGCATTGATTGGAGCGATCGTCTCATCCCTCGCATCAATGACGAACAGCATTTCGACGATTTTCACGATGGATATCTACGCGAATCTGCCCGGGCCGGATAAATCGGAAACCCATTTGGTCAGCGTCGGTAGACTCGTCAGCTTTTCGTCACTGGTGATCGCGATGATCGTCTCTCGACCCCTGCTGGGTAATTTCGATCAGGCGTTTCAGTACATTCAGGAATTCACCGGATTCTTCACGCCTGGAATCGTCGCGATCTTCCTGCTGGCAATATTCTGGAAATCAACGACTGCAAACGGCGCACTTGGCGCTGCCATCGGTTCTGCGATTCTATCACTCGGATTCAAATTGTTCTGGCCCGGTCTACCGTTCATCGACCGCGTCGGCTTCGTATTCCTACTCTGCGTGGGCCTCGGCATGTTGATCTCGAAACTGGAGGGCGCCGGCGAACAGCCCGGCGCGATCAAATTCGAAGAGGTCGACTGCAGCACCAGCTCGGCGTTCAACTTCGCATCCCTCGCGATCGTGCTGATGCTGATCGCGCTGTATGCGACTTGGTGGTAGCCGGCCAATGCCTCCCCGCCGCATAGCCGGACGGCTGCTGACGCACAACACCCTCTAACGCGGCCGAATTCCGAGTATTCACTTCGACAGATATTCCCGGCCCCGGCCACCCACCGCTCCTCGGCATCGATCTGGAACGAGCGCAGCCGTACGACGCCAGCCCGCGCGATCGCGTTCAAGCTTCGGGCAGGCTAGTCTGAAAATGCGAGTCGCGTAGTGACTAAAGAGCGGCAGCAGTTTGCGAGGGCGTTTGGATTCAATTGTCCCGGGTCAGCGGTCCTTGGTACAAGGCTTTGGAAACCTCCTGCGAGCGTCGGCATCGGTCCGTTACTCGGCCGGCGCCTCCCTTTGGCCTTGCCTCATCGCGGCGCTGCTGCTCGGGCTCCCGGCGTCCGCACAAGACGAAATTCCGTCGGACACAACACCGCCCGAAACTGCCAGCGAGTCGCTGACCGAGGACGCCAACGAGTCGCCGGCCGCCGACGCTGGCGCGCCGCCGGAGAGCAGTGCCGAAACCGATGAGCCCAGTGATCAGGAACCCGAGATCCTCGCCTCCGAAGCCGAGGAGCCGGAGGAGTTCGAGCCGATCCAAGACAGTGCCATCGAGGAGATCCTGATCCAAGGCTCAGCCGGCTCGGGCATTCCCAAGTCCGCCCCAATCTCCGTGGTCGGATTCGACATGGACACACTCTCGAAGGAAGGCATCCGGGACATCCGCGACCTCGCGAATTTCACGCCGAGCCTCGAAATCAAAAGCGTCTACGCCGCCACGAATCCCGCGATCTTCATCCGCGGCGTGGGCCTCGACGACTTCAACGCCAACGCGGCGGGCGCCGTGGCGATCTACCAAGACGGCGTCTACATGCAGTCGGGTGCAATCCAGCTCTTCGGATTTTTCGACCAAGAGGGTGTCGACGTGGCGCGCGGGCCCCAGGGCACCTTCTACCGCAACGCCTCGGCCGGTGCGATCCTCGTTCGATCGCGCAAGCCCACCGAGGAATTCGAGGCGTACCTCTCGAGCACCTACGGCAGATTCAACCAATTTGACGTAAGCGGCGCGATCAGCGGCCCGATCGTACCCGATATGCTGTCCGGGCGCGTTGCAGGCTATTGGAACACCCGCGACGGCACCACGAAAAACCGCTGCGCCGCCAAGGTCAATGCAAAACCGCTCCCTCTTCCCCCCTGCGAGGACCAAAGTAGATTAGGGAATCTACTCATACCGCTGGATATCGAGTCTCGGGTCAACGACGTCAACAACTATGGGATTCGAGCATTACTACTCCTGCATCCGCCGACGTTGGACATGGAGTGGTTGCTGAACTTCCACGGCGGGCAGAACCTCGGGCACGCCTACCAGTATCAAAACCATGGGGTTCACATGCAGCGCGCAAGCATCAACGACATCAAAGGCCCGACCGTGCTCCCCCCCTCTCCCGAAATTCCCTGGCCGGATAGTGCCGGTTATCTCGATGACGACAACGACCCCTTCGCAGGCGATTACGACATCAACGGCCCCGAGGACCTCGACATCTTCGGCACGAGCCTGACCTGGAACTGGAACTTCGGCGACGGCTTCGCGCTCGAGAGCATCATGGCCTACGAGTGGCACGACCGCTTCACCATCGAGAACAGCGATGGGGGCCCATCCAAATCCTTCCACAGCCAGCTCGCGGACACCGCCTGGCAGTTCAGCGAGGAAATAAACCTCCGTGGCGAGTGGATGGGGTCCGATTTGGGTGACGGGGGCTGGCGTATCGGAGCGTTCTATCTTCAAGAGGATCTCGAAGTCAGGAATGTCTTCGACGCCAGGGGCTCCGACCAGCTACAGAAATACGACCAGGATCTTCGCAATATCGGCCTGTACATTCAGAGCGATTACACGATTCGACCTGGCTGCGAGCCGATCGGATGCGACTTCAAACTGGACGCCGGGCTCCGCTACAACGTCGAGTACAAGAGTTTCGATATCAAGGGCTGCCAATTCGGCACGGGGATATGTAAGTCCACCGCAGTCACGATCGTCGGATTTGAAGATGAGAAGTGGGACGGTTGGAGTGGAGACTTCATTTTTACCTGGTTCTACGATGACGAGGAGAACAACGTCTACCTCAAATATTCCCGCGGCTGGAAAGGGGGGCACTTCAACGGCGGCGCTCTCAACAAATTAGACATCATCACGGGGGTAAGACCCGAGATCGTCGACTCCTTCGAGATTGGGCTTCGCGCGCAATGGTTCGACGGCCGCCTCTCGACCAACCTGACGGGCTTCTTCTACGACTACCAGGACCTGCAGGTCTTCCAGCTACAGCAGGACATCACGGCGGCTTTTGCGATCTCCAAGCTGATCAATTCCGACAGCGCTGAGATCTTCGGAATCGAGCTGGATATCGTCGCCCAGCCATTGGACGGCATGAATATCACCTTCAACGCCGCCTGGGTGGAGAGCGAGTACAAAGAGTTCGTCACCGAGCTCCCGTTCAAGTTTTTTAAAGAAAGACCCGGCGGAAGGACAAACTTCCCACCGGTTATCGTTTTCTTCCCATTTGACTATTCGGGAAACGATCTGATCGGATCACCACAATTCTCGTTCACGGGTTCGATCGACTACGAGATTCCGCTCCCCGGGCAGATCCTGGACCGCGGACTCGGCTCGCTGTCGCCGCGTTATTCGTTCAGCTGGAAGGACGACATCTTCTTCGACCCGAGCTCCGGTAGAGGAACCTTAATCAACTTTCCCAAGGCGACCTTCGGACAGGAAGCCTTCTGGATTCACAACGCGAGCCTCAGCTGGAAGTCGGAGAACGAACGGTTCGAGGTCTCCGGCTGGGTGCACAATTTCCTCGACCAGCACTACAAGACGGCTTCCTTTGACCTGACTAACGGATTAAACTATATCCAGAATGCGTGGGCAGACCCGAGGACGTACGGTTTCACTATTTCAATGACGTACTGACTGACTCACGATTTTCACGGCCGGGGCGCTTCGAGACGAGACTGCCAGCCGGCCACCCTCGAAGGCGCGCGGTGAAGTTAGTGGAGACAGCTGTTTGACCAGCGTGAAGAAGACCGCGGTGATCTGCGCCTGGGCCGCGACGTTCCTTGCGGGCTTCGTCGGCGCGCGGCTGTTCGCGCTACCCGAATCTGCCTCGGCTCCCGACGATTTTGGCGCTGCAATCCGCGCGGCACTCGCTGAAAAGGACGGGCTCGACCGCATGGCGCGAACCGCGGCCGTTCTGCAGCATCTCGATCCCGAAAACGTGGTCGAAGCCACGGCGGTGTACGACCGGTTGCTCAACCTCCTCAACGAACCAGACATCCGCCCGTTCGTGATCGCCTGGGCGCGATTCGACCCCGCTGCCGCTCTCGACCACACACTCAATTGGAGGTTCCCCGACCAACAGAACGCGGGAGCCAATGCGGCAATCGAGGGCTGGGCGATGCGCGATCCAATCGGGGCGCTACAGGCATACGACGAGGCCAAAACCCGCGTCCAGGGAAGCGCAGAAAACCTGTTCCTCCATTTGCTGACGGGTTGGTTGTACTCCGGCGAGGGAGGGCTCGTAGAATACATCGCGGACCTTTCAGACCACAACCGGGAAATCGCGATCTCCCGGGTCGTCGGAAGAGTCATGCGCAATGGCGACGCGGACGCCGCGATGTCCTGGGTGGAATCGCTCATCCGAAATGAGGCATACGAGATGCCGTTCAAGAGGCGGGTGTTTCGCCGCGGAATTCGCATCGTGGGACGCTCGGAACCCGAGCTGACCGCAGCGTGGACGATGGAGCATCTGGGTCAGCCTTACGCGGTCGACGCGCCGCGCATTGCCGCCGGGCGCTTGGCGTTGAAAGACGGCCCGGCTGCGATGCAATGGGTAAGCGGCCTTCCGCGGGAGCAGTCGCCCGAACTCGCAATCCGCGAAGCATTCCTCACCTGGTACAGATCCGATCGAAAGAGTGCGGTTGCGTGGCTAGAATCCGAGACGCTGACCGCGTTTCACGATCCCGCAATCGATTACTACGCGAATGATCTGAGTAGACGCAGACCCGAGGAGGCGATCGTCTGGTGCGAGCGGATTCTCGATTCCGAGCGTCAGCTGCGCTGCCTCAAGCCCGCCGCCGCAAAATGGTTCCAGAGGGACCCAACGGCCGCAGAGGCGTGGCTCGAGCAAAGCCCGCTCGACGAGGAGGCGCGCCGCACCGCACGAATTTCGCCCAAGAAAAAGAAACCGCAGCGCCGTCGTATAAATCCAGGGCGGCCCAAATTTTGACATGAGGATCGAGGACTGAATCCCGGCGCCGCGCACGGCTCAGTCAAGGAGTTGCACGACGCCGCAAGGGAAACCGTCGGCTTCTATCGTGAGTCGGCGTTCAGGCGCGTGAGTTCCGCCTGCGCGTCGATCCTCTCCGCAAAGTCGCCCGCTGCGAGCGCTGCATTCAGCTCTCGTTGCGCTCCCGCTAGGTCGCCCGTCGCGGACAACGCCAACCCGAGCCAGTAGCGGGTCGAAGCCCGGTCGGGCTGCAATTCGACCGAGCGGCGGAGCACGCTGACGGCCTGCCCGGCGGCGGCGCTCACGAGGTAGACCCGGCCCAGTGTCTCGAAGGCGTCCGGGCCGCCGCCGAGACGCACCGCGCTACGCGCCAGCGTGAGGGCGCGCTCGCGGTCGCTCTCGATCAACTGGCGTGCGCGAAGACCTGCCGCGTCTGCGTGAATTGGTTCGCGAATCAGCAGCGCGTCGAGTCGCCGCCCGGCCTCGACGTCTTCACCCGCTCTGACGAACAACTGGATCGCCTGCCAGGCGTATTTCGGCTCATCGGGTTCGGCGCCAATCGCGCGGTCGTAGAGCGCAATCGCGGCGATTCGCTCACCGCGCTCTGCGGCGAGCGAGGCGAGTTTCGCGAGAGCCGACGCGCGCTCCGGTTCGAGAGCCAGTGCGCGCTCGAGCGCCTCGCGCGCGAGGTTTGGCGTACCGCCCGCCCGCAGCGCATCGGCGCGCACTTCGTGAAACAGCGCCAGATCGGGATGTTCGGTGACCGCCGCGTCAGCTGCACTCAGAGCCTCGCCGACTTTCCCATCGGAGACGAGGTACTCCACCAGCGCTTGAAGTGCGGAGCCGTTATTCGGCCGCGTGAGGTCGAGCTTCGACTGACGAATGGAAGCGGCGCCCCGCGCGGGGCCTTTGCGGAGCGCTTTTATCGAGGCGAGCTCCACCGCCAACACCCCTCTGTAGCCCGGGATCTCGCCCAGGCGTCGAACCGCCTGATCGAGGCGCACCTGCTGGCGGGCCCGATTCGCGAATCGGATTGCCTCCACGAGGCTCTCCGGATCGCGAGGCTTTTCTCGCCAATAGCGGTCGAAGACGGCGCCCGCCTCCTCGCCGCGGCCGATCGCCTCGAGCAACCGCAGCAGGTTGAAAAACGCAATCCGGTTGTCGTGCTCGACGCGCAACGCCTCGATGTATTCGCTCACCGCACGGTCGTAATCGCCAAGCTGCTCGGCGGCCGCGGCGATGAGTTCGCGCGCGGCGCTGTTGTCCGGCCACACTCGGAGACCCGCCTCGAGTACCTCGATCGCTTCACGCGGCTTTCCGCGAACCACCAGCAGTCGACCGCGCAAGAAGTTCGAATAGACCGGATCGCCGTCGAATTCCGGGATGGTCTCTTCGGCCTTCTCGTGGTAGCCCGCCCGGATCAGCAGATCGACGTACGAGGCGAGCATCAACGACGGAATCTGTCCCATCCGCTCCAGCCCCGCCGCCATGGCTTCCGCGGCTTTGGTGAGTTCGCCGCGCTGTTCGTGGTAGCCCGCGAGCGTGAACCAGGCCCGGCGATCATTCACCCCATCCTCGGTAGCGGCGAGCAGCAGCCGCTCGGCCTCCTCGGTCTCCCCGGCATTGCCGAGTCGATTTGCGTATGCGTCGATGAAGCCCAGGTGCGTGGGATCCGCTTCGAGCGCGCGACGCAGGATCTCGATCCCTCGCCGCGGTTGGGATCTCTCGTTGAAAAACTCGATCCCGCTGAATACGATGATTTCCTCACCGGGGAATTGCTCCAGGCAATCATTCCAGAGCAGCTCTGCGGCTTCGAGGTCTCCCTTCTCCTTCATGAAGGTCGCAGTACCCCCGCAGACCCGCGGTTCCCACTCGAATCCGCCCTCCCGATTCTTGATCGCTTCGCTGATCTCGGCGAGCGCTTCCTCTGCCTCATCGGCCCGGTCGAGATTGAGCAAGGCAACGAGGCGCGAGATCATTGCGCCCGAATCGCCTGGCTCCAGCTCGAGCAGACGCTCGACGTCGGCGAGGGCTTCTTCGCTCTGCCTCGCCTTCAACCGCGCGGCGATCAGGAGGTTCAACGCATCGACGTTTTCCGGCGCGATTTCGAGCACGCGGCTCGCCGCCAGTGCCGCCTCCTCAGCGCTACCGCCATCGAGGATCGCACGCACGAGCAGGATTCCGTCGTCGATTGCGCGGTCGGGATCCTGCGCGGCCTCGCGGAGCGACCAGATCGCAAGCGAGGACTGCCCCGTCTGCAGCAGCGCGAGGCCGTAGAGGTGATTGAGTTCGGAATCCTCCGGGGCCTCTTTGAGCAGCTTGCGCAGCGGTTTGATGGTCGCGGCAAACCGCCCAGTTCCCTGGTAATTGCGGATATCGTCGAGTTGCAGCGCTGGATTGCGGCTGCCCGCCAACGCGACTGCGATGACCGCGGCGAGCGCGGCGAGCGCGGCGATAATCCAGCGGTGGCGGGAAAGATGTGCATCTTTCGGATTCAAGCCGAGTCCTCAGTTTCTCTAATTCGTTTAGCGTTCAATGTACATGCGATTATATGTATATACGGTTAACTGCATGCCGTTAAATCCACAGGTTTGGTCCGCGTATAGCCTACCTGCAATTCTGCGGAAGCCTCTTCCGATTTCGGGGAGAGAATTTTCGGACCGCCTCTAAGGGGAAAGCGTGATCCCTGACGCGAAGAAGTTCCTTGACAGGCAAGCGCACTTTCTGCGACTCTGACCATGCAAAAGGCTGACGACAGAGGGCCATCCTCTGATAAGGAGCCCGATTCGTCAACCATGGGATTTCCGAGTTCTGACAAAGTTCCGACAAAAAGGACGCCGTCGACATGACCGCTCATAAGTGTCATAAATTCGTTACGACTTTTCTAGCAGCCGCAGTCGCGATCGCACCGCTATTAATCGCCGAATCCGCAGATGCCGCCACAACGGCCACGTTTAGAATGAAGCGGATCTGGTGGGGCTTCACGACGACGGCAGGCACGCCGAATCCGTATATCAGCATCCAATATCATCCGCGCAGCAAGGGTCCGAACAAGGGGACCGATCCCACCGTGGTTGTGGGTGACACAACGGTCTCGGGAAGGCCCGCACCAAGGTTCACGGTTCCCGGGTCCGGACAGTTCATACGCGACTACAGCTATCACGGCTTCTGTGCGCCCGGAACGTGCTCCCCGGGCTTTCCTCAATTTAGTTTCGATTACTCCTACTGGAACCGACCTGGGAGCTTTCGACCGAACAACTCGCGCTTTGGCGGCGCGTCAAAGCCCACGACGCTGATCTTCCCCACCACCATGGGCAACCCCTTGCCGCCCATCAACTCCGGCAACCCGCTGACGCCGACCACCACACCTTGTGTAGGTGGTGGCTTTACCAATTGTGGCAAGCTCGCCTACGACCTCCCATTCGGCGGCACCCCTGGTGGTGCTCCGCCTGCCAGGCTGGCGGGCGATTCGATCAGTTTTGTCGACGGCAACTACGACTTCGATAAGGCCGGGTCGATCATGATCACACCGGGCAAGAACCGCTTCGGCGGCACGATGCAATTCTTCTTCGGGCCCAACCACCTTTTCTACCAGCGAACCACGATCAATACGGGGTACAGCACGCACGCCTACGGGCCCCAGATGGATGTGCGAACACAGGACAACGACACGGCGATCGGCGACGTTCAATACGGCGGCCCGTTCAACAAGTACCGGATGACGGAACCGTACAGAACGGCGAGAGAGATCACCGCTAACGGCGGGTTCTACCAGATCGTGGCTCCGTATTTCTACACGCTCGTTCCCTTCACAACGGGGATGGTCACCGCCGTAGAGCCGCACGGCGGTCAAGTGAGCGAGTTTACACTCACGGGCTACGACAACCGCACCCCCCTCGGAGTCAACGGGATTATCTCGATGGTGCGCCCGCGAATGGTTCACGCCTACCAGGTACCGCACGACCCGAACGAATCGATCGTGATGAATAATGCAAATGTCACCGCCTGGCAAATGACCTTCCACTTTCGCGAGGCTCCGGAGCCCGGGGGCATGCTGACGCTCAGCTCTGGACTCGTGGCCCTGGCGGGCCTGTACCGCGTGCGGAAACGCTGAACCGAGCCTATCACGCGCAGAGCGCCTGTCCGTCGGAGTTTCCGAGGGCTCGCTGAGGGTGGTTTCCCCCCGACGGGCCCTTGGTCATTTGTCGCAATCCTCCTAACTTCGAGCCCGAATGAGCGAACCCGATCGCCGACTGAAGCTGCGCAGGCGGGTGTTCGAGGGTGCAGCAGCGATCGCCGCCATATCACTCGTCGCCGTAGGGATGCGACAATGCTTCGGCGGCGCGGGTGAGCACCCGGATTCAAGGCCCACCGGCACGATTGAAGACATACTCGCCCTCCGCGACCGAGATGACCTCAACGTGCTGTTCGTGCTCGTCGACACGCTGCGAGCGGATCGGCTCGGCAGCTACGGATACGAGCGCGATACGAGCCCGAATGTCGATGCGCTCGCCGCGACCGGCATACGCTTCGCACAACAGGTCTCTCAGTCGTCTTGGACGAAGTGCTCGATGGCCTCGCTCTGGACGGGGCTTTATCCAGCGCGCACGCGCAGCCTGCGCGCCTACGACGTGATCTCCGAGGAAGCGACCATGCCGGCAGAACTCTTCCGGGATGCGGGCTTTCGCACGGCGGCCGTCTGGAGAAACGGCTGGATCGCTCCGAATTTCGGCTTTTCCCAGGGTTTCGAGATCTATCTCAGCCCTCAGGGACGGCGCGGCGCCCGAATGAACCAAGTCGACAACCCCAATATCACGCTCGAGGGAAGCGACGCCGACATCATCGATTCCGCACGCGAATTCTTGAGGATTCA
>SMVA01028100.1_pt1 | contig 10303 bp, 7 predicted proteins | sample 2456451 | NCBI WGS metagenome assembly SMVA01 (sample SAMN11095933, study PRJNA526329) | marine sediment metagenome | biome: Marine sediment; feature: Surficial sediment; material: Deep marine sediment; isolation source: Hadal surficial sediment | place: Pacific Ocean | collected 2014-05 | depth 0-1...
CTCAGGGTGAGAGCGATGATGCCCCCTTCCCGATGTTTCAGTAAGCTGGCGTAGACGATGATGAGAACGTAAAAGGGCGTATAGAGGCTGTTGATTCCACCCGAGATGAAAATCAGCAGCGAGATCAGAATGAGATCGAAGAAGAACTGAAGGTTGTAGATCAGACGGAGCCGGTCCGTATACTTCCAGAGGAGGATGTAAACGACGGAAAGAGCGTAAACAGCGAGTATGAAGGGTTGGAGAAACTCAAACTCAAGAGCGGATACTTGCTGGGAAAGCGTAAAGATTGCGAATCCCAGCACCAGGCTCACCAGTACGAGCCTGACGATGATTAAGTTTAGGAGTTTCTTTTTGAACTCATCCACCAGCCAGCTTCCCGATCAGACTAAAGATTGGCAAGTACATGGAAATAACAATTCCGCCGATAATCCCGCCGAGAAATATTATCATCAAAGGCTCGATCAGGGTCAGAAAATCGGCAATGGCGGCATCCGCTTGATCTTCGTAGAAGTCGGCCAATTTTTGCAGCATCTGATCCAGTTCACCCGTCTGCTCTCCCACACCCACCATCTGGACGACCATAGCAGGGAACAGATTGGCCCGCTTCAAGGGTTCAACCAGCGTGTTTCCTTCTTGAACGGCCTTTCGGCAATCCAGCAAGGCATTTTGAATGACCATGTTTCCAGCCGTACGAGCCGTAATGTCGAGCGCTTCAAGAATGGAAATACCGCTGGTGAGAAGGGTTCCCAAGGTGCGTGAAAATCGGGCAATAATGATCTTTTTGATGACCTCTCCGAAAATAGGAATTTTCAGTGTCAGCCCGTCGATTCTCACCTTGCCCGCATAGGTGGTGTAGTAACGCTGAGCAGCGATCACGATCAAAACAATGAAGGCGATGACGGGGAGGATGTATGCGGCCATGAAATCGCTTATGCCCATGACAATGCGAGTGGGTAGAGGCAGAGTCGCATTCATGTTCTTGAACAGGTCAGCGAAGGTCGGAATAACGAAGACCATGATGCAGACAACGATACCGATGGCTACGGTGATCACCACACTGGGATAAACCGAAGCGGAAATCAGAGAGCGTTTGAGCTTTACGAGTTTCTCTACGAAGATCGACAGGCGCTGTAAGATAACATCCAAAATGCCGCCTGCTTCGCCTGCGGCAACCATGTTGACGTAGAGAGTGTCAAAGACCTTGGGGTGTTTGCGCATCGATTCGGCCAGTGTTCCGCCTGCCTCAACATCTGCCCGAACGTTGTCCAGGCATTTTGCCATAGCGGCGCCCTCCTGCTGCTCGGCCAGAATACCCAGCGACTGAACCAGAGGCAAACCCGCTTCCAGCATGACGGAAAACTGCTTGGTGAAGATGGCGATTTCTTGGGAGGTGACCTTCCCCTTCCTGCCCGCGGCGGCGGCCTTTGCTTTTTTCTCATTGATACTGATGGGCATGATCTTTTCCGAACGCAGCGTAGCGGCGAGACCCTGGGTGCTCTGAGCCGCACGTTCTCCTTCAATCACTGCCCCTGTGTCAAAGCGGCGACCTTTAAATTTGTAAGTAGGCATGGGAATCCTTTCCCTTCTTCTGGGCTGACAGTGCTTTGGCACCCGTCACCCAGAGGCAAATCTTCTAGGGTTTGCGTCTATTCATTATAACGATCTAACTGCGAAATATACGAACCTAATTGTCCAAGAACAAACTCTCGGTGGTGAACCAAGCAAAAGGCGTGCCAAAGGTGGGGCGCTGTATATTGTGTCGGAGCTCCAGTCGGACTACCACATATCGCATGCTTGACCGCAGGTGTCCGTCTGAGTGTCAACCTCGGTTGGCAGGAAAGCACGAAAGCACGAAAATGGGGATTGTCCCCGAATCCTCCAGCATGTGCGAGTCCCTGGGCCTGAGAGCTCTTACTCAAGCAGACACAGGTCGAGACCGACGAAGACAAACAAGACGACACTGATGATGCCATTGAGGGTGAAGAAAGCCGCGTTGAGACGACTCAGATCCTCAGGGTGAACCAGACTGTGTTCATAGATCAGTCCGATTCCTGTCAGGACCAAACCCATCCAACTGAGCCAAGAAAGCTGAAATTGGAGAAAAGCGTAAATGAGCAAAAGCATCATCAGGACGTGAAACAAGGCGGAGATTCGAAGTGCTGTCTTGATCCCCCATTTGCTGGGCCAGGAATATCGGCCGACTTTTCGGTCGAAGTCGTAATCCTGACAGGCATAAATAATGTCGAATCCTCCCACCCAAAAAAGAACAGCAGCTGCCACATAGAAAGGATCCAGATGAATTTCGCCGCGCACGGCGACCCAACCTCCCACCGGAGCGATGGCAATGGATAATCCGAGAACCAGATGCGACAGGGAGGTAAACCGTTTCGTGTAGCTGTAGAAAAGGACGATGACCAGGGCGATTGGAGAAAGGTGAAAAGCCAATTCATTGAGCATCCAGGCTGAGAAGATAAACAGTGTGGAGCTTGCCATCGTGAAGAGTGCGACAAACGGAGCGCTGAGGAGTCCCCGAGGCAGGGCCCGATCGGAGGTGCGTGGATTCAGGCGGTCGTCGAAGCGGTCGGCGAGCCGATTGAAGGCCATGGCGGCGCTCCGGGCTCCGATCATGGCCATGATGATCCAAAAGGTGGTTTCCCAACCGGGAAATCCCCGAGCCGCCAAAAAAGCACCCAGCAGGGCGAAAGGGAGCGCAAAAATAGTGTGCTCGAACTTGATCGCTTCCAGCACCAGAACCAGTTTTTTCATGGACGCCACATCTCCGTGGGAAAATTATACCAGGCCCAGGGAATGAACTTCGTTGAGTTCGTCTGTGACCTCTCTTGCCTAGTCCCGACTGAAGGATATAATGCCCATTTTATGGAAGGCAGCAGGTTGAATTCCTATCATCCCATCAAACTTGAGATTTATCGAAATCTCTTTTCCTCCATTGCACAGGAGATGGGTGTTGTTCTGAGGCGAACAGCATACTCTCCTAACATTAAGGAGCGCAGAGACTATTCCTGTGCCCTCTTTGACGATCAAGGTCAGCTGGTGGCCATGGGGGACCACATGCCTGTTCATCTGGGGTCGATGCCGCTTGCCGTTCAGGCGGCCCTGGATGCCTTTGCATTGGACCCCGGTGATGTCGTGGTGTTGAACGATCCCTTTGCCGGGGGCACCCACCTCCCGGACGTGACGATGGTTGTGCCCATTTATGAGCCATCGAACCCTTCCCGGCCTGTTTCCTTTGTGGCATGTCGGGCACACCATTCGGACGTGGGGGGGATTTCCCCCGGTTCCATGCCCTTGAGCACCGATATTTTTCAAGAAGGGATTCGAATTCCTCCCATTAAGCTTTACGAAAGAGGAAAGCTCAACCGGGATCTGTTGCGGCTGGTGCTCTGTAATGTCCGAACTCCCGTGGAACGAGAGGGCGATCTGGCTGCCCAGGTTGGCTCGCTGAAAGTCGGTGAGAAGAGGTTGCTCGGCCTGATGGAAAAGAACGGTCGCCAAGAGGTGAACGATTATATGAGGGCACTCCAGGACTACGGTGAAAGAGTTATGAAACAGGTGATTTCCACGATCCCTGATGGTTGCTACAGGGCTGAGGATTTCCTGGACGATGATGGGGGAGCGGCAAAGCCCACTCCCGGAAAATCCATCAAAATCAAAGTCACCGTGGACGTTCGCGGAGAAAAGATGAAGGTCAATTTCAGTGGCTCTCATCCGCAAGTCAGAGGATGCATGAATGCGGTGGAAGCCGTTACCCTGGCGGCTGTTTATTATGTGCTGCGTTGTCTGGCACCTGAGGACACCCCGACCAGTGCCGGCTTGATTCGTCCCGTAGAAGTGATCATTCCTGCGGGAACCATTGTCAATGCCCGTTATCCGGCGGCCACCGCAGGAGGGAATGTGGAAACTTCACAGCGTATCGTGGATGTTCTTCTCAAAGCCCTTTCCACTGCAGGACTGGACAACATGCCCGCTGCCAGTGCGGGTACCATGAACAACCTCTCTTTGGGCAGCGTTGGTCCTGATAGCGGTCAGACCTTCGCTTATTACGAAACCATTGGAGGTGGAATGGGAGCCAGTTCACAGGCCGATGGAGACAGCGGTATTCATACTCATATGACCAATACCTTGAATACACCTATTGAAGTTCTTGAAAACTATTTTCCCGTACGGGTCAAGGAATACCGTCTGCGCCGAGGATCCGGCGGTCCGGGGAAGTTCAGGGGCGGTGAGGGCATCATCCGGAGCCTTGAGATGTTGGCAGATTGTCAGGTGACGATGCTCTCGGAACGTCGTCGATATGCCCCCTATGGGCTGCGAGGTGGAAACCCAGGAAAGACGGGTCATAACTATCTGGTGGTCAAAGGACAACGCAAGAAGTTACCGGGCAAGTTTTCACTTTCCCTTTCCAAAGGCGATGTCATCCGTATCGAGACCCCCGGTGGAGGAGGCTGGGGGAGGGGAAAGCAACAGACAACAGACAACGGACGACGGACAAGCAGACCGCAGACCGCGGACCAAAGACAGCTGACAACGGACAACGGACCACAGACTGACTCAAGTGAAAATTAAGCGCATCACGCTACGGGAAATTCGCCTTCCTCTGGTTGATTTCTTTGAGACCAGTTTCGGACGCACACAGGAGAGGCGCGTGCTCCTGGTGGAAATTCAGGGAGGCGATGCGGTGGGCTGGGGTGAATGCGTGGCTGGCGAAGGTCCTTTCTACAGTGATGAGACCGTAGATACGGCTTGGTTGATTCTGACCCAGTTGATTTTGCCCTCTGTCTTGAAGTGGTCTTTTGATCGTCCCACCGAGTTTCAGGAGTTGGTGGGCAGGGTTCGGGGCCACAGGATGGCTAAAGGTTGTGTTGAAGCTGCCCTTTGGGATCTTCAGGCCCGGGAACTGGAGGTGCCGTTGTGGGAACTTTTGGGAGGGACTCGTGAGAAAATCGCTTGCGGAGTCTCTATCGGCATTCAAAAAAGTCCTGATGCTCTTCTTGAGAAAATCGAAAGAGAGCTGCTGGCCGGCTACCAGAGAATCAAAATCAAGATCAAGCCGGGGTGGGATGTGGAGATCGTCCGTCTGGTCCGAGATTCTTTTCCCGATATCTCCCTGATGGTGGATGCCAATGGGGCTTATAGCCTGGAAGATGTGGGTCAGCTCAGGGAGTTGGACCCGTTCGGCCTGCTGATGATCGAGCAGCCTCTGAGTTACGATGACCTGCTGGATCACTCCAAATTGCAAGCTCAGATCGACACTGCCATTTGTCTGGATGAATCGATTCGACATGCCCGTGATGCCGCACACGCGTTGGAACTGCAAGCCTGTAGGATCATCAACATTAAGATGGGTCGTGTCGGAGGTCCCAGCGAGGCCAGACGGGTGCATGACCTTTGTCAGGAGCAGGGCATTCCGGTTTGGTGCGGAGGGATGTTGGAAACCGGAATCGGCCGTGCCCACAACATTGCACTGTCCACGTTGGAGAATTTCAGCCTTCCTGGTGACGTGTCTGCCGCGAAGCGTTACTATGAGCGCGATACCGTCTTATCTCCGGTGGAGGTGACGTCGGATGGATTTATTATTCCTCCGAAGACCTCTGGACTTGGCTATGAACCCGACCTCCCATGGATTGAGGAGTTGACGGTTCGAAGGCAAGACTTCCCTGATACAGTGAGTTAGTTGCCTCCCCAGGCGCCAGTCCGGGCTATAGTCAACCGCGTGCTATAATGCCCCCCATTGTGAACCGTATTTTGCTGGCTATGAGTGGTGGCGTGGACAGTTCCACGGCGGCCGTTCTGTTGAAAGACGAGGGTTATGACGTCGTCGGCTGCACCATGCAGCTTTGGGATTACCGCCGTAACTCTACTGAAGATGGAAAACCTCAAGCGGGAAGGTGTTGTTCTTTAGACGATGTCTATGATGCGCGACGAGTTGCAGAGCAAATGGGTTTTCCGTTTTACGTTCTCAACCTGCAGAAGCAATTCGAACAGAGGGTGATCGCACCGTTCATCAATGATTACCTGGCCGGGAGGACCCCGATTCCCTGTACTCTGTGCAATACCTTTTTGAAGTTCGATGAGCTCCTGGTTTTCGCCAGGAAAATTGGCATCGATCGGGTCGCCACGGGGCACTATGCGCGTATTAGCTATACCCCGGAGGAGGGCCATATGCTGCTCAAGGGCAAGTGTTCGAGCAAGGACCAGTCCTACTATCTGTTCGAGCTCACACAGGAGCAACTCTCCCATGTTCAGTTTCCCGTGGGCGAGTACGAAAAGTCGAGCATTCGTGAAATCGCCAGTTCCCACAAGTTGTCGACGGCGGGCAAGCCGGACAGCCAGGAGATCTGTTTTATTCCCGATGGAGATTACGGCAAATTCATTCGGAACCATACGGAGGAAGTCAAGAAAGAGCTGGTCCCGCTTCTTGAACGATCGGATCGGCCCGGCCCCATCCTTTTTAAGGATGGTACGCGTCTGGGAACTCACCTGGGGGTCTATCGGTTTACCGTGGGGCAGCGTCGCGGTTTGGGAATTGCCCATTCTCGTCCCTTGTATGTCCTGCGACTGGAGGTTCATCGAAATGCGGTGATTGTGGGCTACAAGGAGGATCTGTACAGCCGGGGATTGATCGCTGATCGGCTCAACTGGATCTCGGGTTGTTGGCCGGAGGGACCTGTGGAGGCTGAAGTTCGGATTCGCTCCCACCATCAGCAAGTTCCCGCTTCCATCGTTTTTGAAAAGAACCACTCTCATCGCGGTCGCCAGGCCAGAGTCCTTTTCAAGACGCCCCAGATGGCCGTGACACCCGGACAGGCTGCGGTTTTTTATAGCGGAGATCGTGTCCTGGGCGGTGGCTGGATCAACCAGAGAATCTAACCCGTGCCTTCTCAAAGCAAGTCCATCCTGGTCGTTACCGGTGAAACCTCCGGAGAAAACCATGCCGCCGGACTGATCAGGCAACTGGAAGTGCTCCATCCCCAGTGGAACTTGGAATGGTTTGGCAGCGGGGGTCCTCAAATGGCCTCTGCCGGTGTTGAACTGCTCACCGATGTCTCCCAACTGGCTGCTATTGGACCTTGGGAAGCCTTGGCCCACATGAGCCGATATTGGAAGTTGTACCGCCGCATCTTGGCGGAAAGTCGCAAGCGTCGACCCCGGCTCGCCCTATTGGTGGATTTCCCTGAATTCAATCTGATCCTGGCCCGTCGACTCAAGCAGATGAAGATTCCCATCTGTTACTTCATCGGACCCCAGGTCTGGGCCTGGCGTCCCCGGCGGGTCCATCAGATCAAACGCTTCGTCGATCTGATGCTGGTGATTTTCCCCTTCGAGGAGGAGTTCTACCGACGTCAAGGAATCAAGGCCCATTATGTGGGAAATCCGTCGATTACATTGCGGGAGTTTCTGGGTCCTGCTCAGAACGGATCGAAGGGAGACGGCACATCCTCGGAGGTGCCCGTGGTGGCCCTCTTACCTGGAAGCCGAGAGAGGGAAGTGGAGCAGATTTTCCCGGTCCAGCTGGATGCGGCCCGCTGTGTGGCGGACCGCTGTCCAGTTCAGTTTTGGGTGCTCAAGGCTCCCGGGATCACCAGAAGCCAGCTTCAGACCGTCTATGAGTCTTGGTTGAGCCAGGGCAACTCACCATTGCGGCTTGAGATCAAGGAGGAGAAGGGATCTGAACTGCTGGCTCAGGTCGCCTGTGCTATAGTGAAAAGCGGAACCTCGACCTTGGAAGCGACCATTCTTCATGTCCCTTTTGCTATGGTCTATCGGATCTCACGTCCCAGCTGGTACCTGGCCAGGCCCTTCGTGAACACGGATACCTACTGCCTGGCTAACCTCATCGCTGGCGAGAAGATCGTGCCCGAGTTTGTGCAGGATCAGGCTACAGGTGAAAACATTGGAGGATATGTTCTGGAGTTATTGCAGGACCGGGGCCGGAGAGAGGAAGTGAGCAGGAATCTGCAGAGGACCTCTGAAAAATTGGGAGAGCAGAACGCCTACCAAGAGAGTGCTAAGCACATCAGCCAATTTCTCTCCAGGGGGAAAGAGCGATGAAAAACCTGTTCTTGACTGTCTCTCTACTCGGTTTGATCACCCCGGCGTGGGCTCAACAGGCATCCGGAGCATCACCGGTTTTGGACGTTCAACACTATGAAATTAGCGCAGAGGTGGTTCCGGATAAAAGTTTTGTGAAGGGTGAGGTGAAGATTCGATTTGTGCTCCTTGAGGACAGTGTCAGTCTGCCCTTTGAGCTGAATACTCGTCTCAGTCTGCTTGGAGTTCGTGACGAGGAGGATGTTTCCTACTCCACGAGTTTCGACAATTTCGAGAGCAGCCGACTGCGGGTTCGGGGTTCCGAAACTTTTCGAAAGGGGACGGAGAAGACCCTCACCTTTCGTTTCGAAGGGACTCTGGAAAAAGAAACATACGCCTTTCTGGACACGCCTCAAGCGGAGAGCGCCGTCATTTATCCCGAGGGAGCGATGCTCTTGAGCGAAGGGAACTGGTTTCCCTCTCACCGCCTCCCCTTAGATGCGGCCACAGCCACCGTGAAAATCACGGTTCCTTTGGGTTTTAGCGTGGTCGCTCCCGGAGAAATGCGATCGATTGAGACGTTAGGGATCAGCGAGGTCTTCACCTGGGAAAGTGGTCAGCTGCTGACTCGAATTCCGGTGGTGGTGGCCCGATTCTTTCGACAGAAATTCGAGGATTCCTCTATTCCATTGACTTTTTATGTGACCGAAGCGTTCGATCGAGACCTTCGCCCCTTCGTCGATGAAGTGACCCAGATGCTCGAGTTCTTTCAGAGCGAATATGGTCCTCTTCCCAAGGAGGCCCTGAACTTCGTGCAGGTTCCCAATGTGCGGCTTCCCTCTACAGGATGCGCGGGTTTGATTCTGCTCGAATCATCCCTTTTGCAAAGTCCCGCGATCCCCATCATGGAATTGGCCAGGAGGGTGGCTCGCCAGTGGTGGGGGTATTCGCTGCGACCTGGTAGGTCTTCGGACGCCTGGTTACAGGACGGGTTTGCCACCTATGCGGCGTTGCGTTATTTCGAAGTCAAACATTCGGATCGGTTCTCGACCGAATTGGCCCGTGAAGCTGTTTCTGCCCTGAAATACGAAAGCAATGCTCCCGTCAGCAAGGGACTGGAATTGCAGAGCGGATCTGCCCAGTACCAGTCCATTGTGGCCAGCAAGGGGGCCTGGATCTTGTACATGCTTGGTCAGTTGGTGGGCCGGGAGCAGTTTGATGGGATGCTGGGCGATTGGTATCGTCAAAAAGCTCAACAGACCGTCAACACGTCTGAATTCGTTGCCTTTATCCAGGAGAGAACAGGAGAGGACTACAGGTGGTTTTTCGTGCAGTGGGTGGATTCTGTGGGAGTCCCCGAGTTTCGCATCGAATATACCATCTACAAACTGCGGGATGGCGGTTTCAAAATTCGGGGTCAGATCAAACAGAATATCGAGCTTTTCCGCATGCCCCTGGAGGTTCGTATTGAGACCAAGGGACAGCCGGAGGACAAGGAGCTTAACGTCCGTGGAAAGAGCACGGCTTTTACATTTCCCACAGAGACGATGCCGCTTCGGATGGAGCTGGATCCGAATGGAAAGGTTCTCAGTGATTCCCCACGGATGCGGATTGCGGTTCACGTTGCCTTGGGAGAGGAATATCAGGCACTCAAGGAATTTCTTCCTGCCATTCGTGAGTTTGAAAAGGCAACCCAGCTGAATCCCAGGACTTCCATCGCTCATTATCGTTTGGGCGAGGTCTTTTTCGAGCAACGCAATCTCTCCACTGCTGCCAACAGCTTTCGGGATGCATTGAATGGAGATCGTAAGCCGGACTGGGTGGAAACCTGGATTCATATCTATCTGGGAAAGATTTATGACGTTCTGGGGCAAAGGCAGCGTGCCCTGGCCGAGTACCAGAAAGCCGTCAACACCAAGGTAGACTACAATAGCGCCCAGGCCGAAGCTCAGAAATACCTCAAGGAAACCTACTCAAGCCCTCAGAGCGTGATCGGGTAGGGCAGCCGGAAGACCGACTGAAATTCCAATTTCCAAATTCTAAATTCCAAACTTGAGCTGGAACCTGGAACTTTAAACCTGAAATCTTGTCCAATTGCTTGCAAGTGGGTCGGTCTTAAGCTATGATACCTCTCGGTGGAGGCTGGAAATCAGCCGAAAAGCCGTGTTCTTTGACAACCAGACAGAAACAGCCCGTCAGTATGTTTGAGTTAAGAGAGAAAAATCTGAGAGTTTGATCCTGGCTCAGAATCAAC
>SMVA01095694.1_pt1 | contig 10302 bp, 5 predicted proteins | sample 2456451 | NCBI WGS metagenome assembly SMVA01 (sample SAMN11095933, study PRJNA526329) | marine sediment metagenome | biome: Marine sediment; feature: Surficial sediment; material: Deep marine sediment; isolation source: Hadal surficial sediment | place: Pacific Ocean | collected 2014-05 | depth 0-1...
TATTGCCGCCCGCATGGTGGGCGTGCACGCCCAAACCTTGCGCTACTACGAGAGGGTGGGGTTAATCTGGCCGTCCCGCACCGGTGGCAGACAGCGGCTTTACTCGCCGGCGGATATCGAACGTCTACTCCGGATTAAGACCTTCACAGAAGAGATGGGCATGAATCTGGCCGGCGCCGAGGTCGCCTTAAAATTGGTGGAGCGGATAGATGAGCTGGAGAGGGAAGTAAAGGAATTGACCGAGGAAATGTCCCATCTCCAGCTGCGGCTAAAGGCCCGGACTCAGAGCGCGAAAGTTGATTCTTGATATTGGCTTCCGCTCAGCTCTTGGTCACCCGCGGAAGAGGTCCTTCCGATCCGGCGTAACGCCGATTCTCAAGGAGAACACAAATGGTACTAAAACCTGAACGATTTACTGAGCAAGCGCAGGAGGTCCTGCGGAATTCCCAAGAATTGGTGCATCAGCATCAACACAGCCAGTGGGATGTAGAGCATATCCTCCTGGCCCTGCTGGAGTTGGAAGACGGCCTGCCCGGGGAGATATTCCGCGAGCTAGAGATTTCTGTGGAAGCAGTCAAGGCGCGGTTAGGGCAGTTCCTAGAGGCCGCCCCCAAGGTAGTGCAGGGGACAAATCAAATCTACACCACGCCCAGGGTGCAGCGGCTTCTGGATAATGCCCGCCAGGAATCGGAACGCCTGCGGGATGAGTTTATTGGTGTGGAACACCTGTTTATCGCCGCGGTCATGGAGCCCCAGGGTGACGCGGCCCGGGTCATGAAGGAGTTTGGGGTCGACCAGGAACGGATTTACCAGCCCCTATTGAAAATCCGAGGCAGCCACCGGGTGGATGACCCCCGAGCCGAAAGCCGCTACCGTTCCCTGGAGAAGTACACCATCGACCTGACCAAACTAGCGCGGGAGGGCAAGCTAGACCCGGTCATTGGCCGTAACGAAGAGATCCGCCAGGTTATGCAGACCCTGACCCGCCGGAAGAAGAATAACCCGGTAATCATCGGCGGAGCGGGCGTCGGTAAAACGGCCATCGCCGAGGGACTGGCATCCCGGATAGTGTCGGGCGACGTGGCCGATTCGCTGAAAGGCCGGCGGGTGCTCGCTTTAGACATGGGGGCCCTGGTAGCCGGCTCCAAGTTCCGGGGCGAGTTTGAGGAACGGCTCAAAGCGGTGGTTGATGAGGTAAAGCAGGCCAAGCGAGAGGTAATCTTGTTCCTGGATGAGATTCACACCATGGTCGGCGCCGGGGCGGCGGAAGGCGGTCTCGACGCCAGCAACCTGCTCAAGCCGGCCCTGGCTCGGGGGGAACTCCAGTGCATCGGCGCCACCACCAGCGATGAGTACCGGCGCTACATCGAGAAGGACTCCGCCCTGGAGCGCCGCTTCCAGCCTATTTACCTGGAGGAGCCTACCGTCGAGGAAACGGTGGAGATCCTGCAGGCTCTGCGGCCCAGGTACGAGGCCCACCACAAGGTGAAGATCGACGATTCGGCGCTGGTTGCCGCCGCTCGCCTCAGCGACCGATACATCGCCGATCGCCTGCTGCCCGACAAGGCGGTGGACTTTATTGACGAAGCCGCCAGCAAGCTGCGGATAGATGCCGAGACCCTGCCCAGTGTCCTCAAAGAGAAGGAGAGCCGCATCCGCCAGCTGGCAGATCAGGAGGAGGCGGAGGCCCAGCGTTCGGAGTATGAGCGGGCCGCCCAGCTGCGAACCGAGCGGGTCAAGCTGGAAGAAGAGTACGGCCAAGAGCGGCAGGAGCTTCAGGGTAAAAATAAGATCGACATGGTAGTCGACGAGCTGGACATCGCCGAGTTGGTCTCTCGCTGGACCGGGATTCCCACCGGGCGCCTGCTGGAGAAGGAGGCGGAGCGTCTGGTGCACATGGAGGATAATCTGCATGAGCGGATCATCGGCCAGGATGAGGCGGTGGTGGCTGTATCTGAAGCGATCCGGCGCTCCCGGTCCGGGCTTGGTGACCCCAAGCGGCCCATTGGCAGCTTCATCTTCTTGGGTCCCACCGGTGTGGGCAAGACCGAGCTCAGCAAGGCTCTGGCTGGATTCCTTTTCGATGATGAGTCCAACATGGTCCGGATCGACATGTCGGAGTACATGGAGAAGCACACTGTTTCGCGTCTCGTCGGCGCGCCGCCGGGCTATATCGGATACGACGAAGCCGGACAGCTTACCGAGGCGGTACGCCGGCGGCCTTACCGGGTGATCCTGTTCGATGAGGTGGAAAAGGCCCACCCGGATGTGTTGAACCTCCTGCTGCAAATTCTGGAGGATGGCCGCTTAACCGATAGCCACGGCCGTACTGTGGACTTTCGGAATACCGTGATAATCATGACCAGCAACCTGGGGACCAGCGACTTGCAGCGGCAACCCTTTGGGTTCCGGACCGACGCGAAGGATCGGGGCATGGACGAGCAGCAGCTGAGAAGCTCGGTGAACGACGCTTTGAAGCGAGCTTTCCGGCCCGAGTTCCTGAATCGCATCGATGAGACTATCATCTTCAACCCGCTGACCCAAGAGCAGATCATTCAGATAGTGGAGCTGATGGTTCGGGAAGTGGGCCACCGCCTGGAGGAACGGGGCATCACCTTCGAGTTGACACCCGAAGCGAGCCGTTGGCTGGCGCAAGAAGGGTTTGACCCGGTGTACGGGGCGCGACCCCTGCGGAGGGCCATCCAACGCTTCCTGGAAAATCCCCTGTCCAAGGGCATCCTATCCGGGGAGTTCGAAGAGGGCGATCACATTGTGGTAAACTCGGACGGTTCCGGGCTCTCGCTATCCAAGAACCAATCCGGGGACCAAGCCGGGACCAAGCCGGTGCTCGCCGTTCAGTCGGCCTAGAGCGGGACTTCAGGGCTGCTATGGAGGGTTGCCGAAAAACCTTCGTGACCCGGGGGGGGATCAACGTCCATTATCTGGAGGCTGGTGAGGGTCCGGCCGTACTCTTGGTGCACGGCCTGGCCACCTCAATGGTCACCTGGTATTGCAATATCGACGCCCTGGTTACTGGCGGATACCGGGTTTTGGCCCTGGATTTGCCCGGGCATGGTGACTCGGACAAGCCCAAAGACCTGGATTATGATCCAGCCGGTGCGGCGGAGGTGATTCGCCAGTTCCTAACCGAGCTGAAGTTGGATCGCATCTCCCTAGTCGGGAATTCCGCAGGCGGCCTGGTGGTGAGCCTCTTTTCCCTGGCCTACCCCCAGCTGGTTGAGAAGTTGGTTCTGGTAGCTCCTGGGGGGATGGGCCGGCACGTAACCTGGCTGCTGCGGGTCATGTCCGTACCGGTGCTTGGCGAGCTTTTCTATCAGCCGCGGCTGCAGAGCCCCATGGCCCTGGCCCGGCGCATTTTCTTCCGTCCTCCTCCCATTTTTGCGAAGGTTTTGCCGGAAATGGAACGAGTGAGAAACTTGCCGGGGGCCCGCCACGCCGCCATACAGTCAATTCGCTCCAGTGTGAACCTGCTGGGGCAGCGCAGGAAAAGCTATATTTTAGACCGGCTCCGGAATTTTAAGCGTCCGCTGCTGACCATTTGGGGCGAGGAAGATACGATTCTTCCGGTTTCGCAGGCCGCGGCGGTTAGGCGAGCGCTACCTCTGAGCGTGACCAGGGTCATTCCTGAATGTGGACATTGGCCGCACATGGAGAAGGCAGAGCAGTTCAATGAGCTGCTGGTTCGATTCCTAGACGGCTCTCTTTCCCACTCCAGCCCAGTTAACCCTTGACCAAGGCATTGCCCAGGGTCTTTTATCGAAGCCGTCAGATCGATTGGCGGCGGCCGGAAAATCTCCTGCGACTGGCGATTTTTCTGGCGGTTATCGGTTCTGCTTTCGCAGCCATATTATTAGGCAACCATATTGCCCTGCAGCAGGCGGGTACCTGGGCGTAGCGTTGACTGCCCTGATAGCCAGCGGCAGCATGTTCCTCCCGGTTCCCGCCCTGGCCACAGTGTGCGCCGCCAGCACTTTCCTGGTACCACTCTATGTTGGGCTGGTGGCCGGCGGTGCTGAAACCATTGGGGGGTCGACCGGATACTTCCTGGGTTACAGCGGAGGGGGAGTAGGGGGCGAGAGGCGCGTCTCCCAGCGGCTGGGAGCCTGGATGCGCCGGCGGGGATGGCTGCTGCTGTTTCTCCTAGCGTTCATTCCCAACCAGCCTTCGACCTGGCGGGTGTGACCGCCTGGGCCCTGAGGTACCCGCTGAAGGGTTTCTTGGCGGTGGTGCTTACCGGGAAAATACTGAAGTTCGTCGGCTTTGCCTATACCTGCGACATTATCGGGGACTGGCTGGTTCGTTTCTTCCCCGCCAGCCAATGAAGAGAACGTCCGGAGCCTGATGCGGTGGTGGCTACACCGGCGCCTTGACCTGGGCAGCGCCGATGATCTCTTTAAGATTATCGACTCCCTCCCCTCTCAGAAAGCCTTCCAGCTGGCACAAAATGTTCACCGGAGCCCAGAGATCGGCCAGGTTGGCGCTACCAATCTGGACCGCCGTAGCGCCGGCCATCAAGTACTGCAGAGCGTCCTCGGCGGAGAAGATACCCCCTACTCCTATTATGGGCAGGTCCACCACCTGGACCGCCCGATACACCAGCGCCAAAGATACCGGTTGCAATCCCGGCCCGGACAATCCACCAGTAATCGCTCCCAGCACCGGAGTGCGGGACGTGACATCTATGGTCATGGCTGGAAGGGTGTTAGAGATGGTTAGCGCGTCGGCGCCGGCTTGCGCCGCTGACTGGGCGATGGGAGAGATGTCGGGAATATTGGGCGCCAGCTTGACCAGGAGCGGGAGGTCACTGTTGCGCCGAACCGCCTCCACTGCCGCTCCGGTAAGCTCGGCGCTGTGGGAGAACAGGGCGCCGCTCTCGATGTTGGGGCAGCTGAGGTTCAACTCCAGGGCTTGAAAACCAGGCACCCCCCGGGTCATGGCCGCCATCTCGCCGAACTCGCCCACGCTGGCGGCTGAAAGGCTGAGGATGACGGTGGCATTCCACTGTGCCCACACCGGAGCCAGGTTTACCAGGGCGCCTTCAATCCCCGGGTTAGCCAGGCCTATGGAGTTGAGGTATACGCACTCGCCAGCTTCCCGCCCTTCCCGGTATGAGGATGGGTACCAACGGGGCTCGGGATTGCCCTCTCTGGGCCAACGGGTAACAGTCTTGGGGATGACCGCGCCCAGTTGGCCCAGATCCATTTCCTCGGGTATGCCCCTACCGTAGCCGTCATAGCCAAAGGTGCCGGAGGCGATCATCACCGGGTTGTCCAGCCTCAAGTGATGACTATGCCTGGGCGCCAGGTCGACCGATAGGTCTATCTCTCCTTTTGCCACCGCCACCCTCGACTGTCGGCTAATCCTCCGACGGCACCTTCTCCTCGGGCTGCTCCGCAGTCTGAGGAGGTTCAGGGGAAGACTCAGGTTGAGCGGCCTCAGTTCCGCTGTCGTCTACACTCTGGTGTTCGCTTCCATTGCTGCTAGTGGCGAGCCGTGAGTCAAGGTCTTGGCCGCCTTCCAGTATGGGCCCGCCGTCCGCGAGCAACAAGCCTTCTTCTGCGGGTTTACGGCTCCCCGGGGTAAAGCCGAACCCATCTCCGTCATGCCCATCCGGCGCGTCCAGCCAGCCGGCGGGAACCATCTCGGTCAATTCCGGAGGCGGTTGGGGAGCGAGAATCTCTTGCATGCCTGGGGTTTCGACCCGGGCCGGGATCAGCCGCCCGATGATGACATTTTCCTTCAACCCCAAGAGCCAATCGTGGGCGCCGCTGACCGCTGCCTGAGTCAACACGCGCGTGGTCTCCTGAAAGGAAGCCGCGGCGAGGAAGCTGTCGGTGAGCAGCGAGGCTCGCGTGATCCCCAGGAATATAGGCTTGGCGGTAGCCGGTTCGCCACCTTCCGCCAGCATCTGGCCGTTCTTCTCCTGGAACACAAACTTGTCCACCATCTGCCCGGGTATGTATTCCGTATCGCCGGTGGACTCAACCGACACCCGACGGAGCATTTGCCGCAAGATGATCTCAATATGCTTGTCGTGGATACTCACCCCTTGGGATATATACACCCGCTGTACCTCGTCCACCAGATAGCGTTGCAGTTCGTCCTTGCCCCGAATATGCAGTATGTCGTGGGGGTTCAACGGCCCGGCGGTCAGCGCATCTCCGGCACGGACCTGCTGACCATCTTCCACCAGAATTCGGGAAGCGGCCGAAATAATGTGCTCCCGTTCCTCCACGTCCTCCCAGACTATGGACAGAGAGTCCGGTCCCAAGACAATGTGACCGCCGATGTTCGCCACTATTTCCTCGGTGGGTTGAGCCGACTCTTCTCCTTCCTGTCCTTCCCCTTCCGGGGCGCCGTCACCATCCTGCCCTTCAGCCAGGGGAACCGGTCGCTGGGCCAGGATCATCCCCGGTTCAACGTACTCACCGTCCTCCACCAACAGCTGGGCGTCCTCGGGAACTTCGTAGTCCTCACGGTACTCCTCGCGGCTAACAACCCGCAAAATGCGGCCATCTTCACCGCTCTCCAGGGACACCAGGCCGTCAATGTCGGCCAACAGGGCGGCGCTCTTGGGGACCCGGGCCTCGAACAACTCCTCCACCCGGGGTAGACCGCTGGTTATGTCCAGTCCGACGATGCCGCCGGTGTGGAAGGTACGCATGGTCAGCTGAGTGCCAGGTTCGCCGATGCTCTGGGCGGCGATAATGCCCGCCGCTTGCCCCAGCTCAACCAGATTCCCCGTGGCGGGCAGCCTACCGTAGCACATTTGACACAGGCCCCGCCGGGTTTCACACAACAGGGGTGAGCGCACCGGAACCTCGGTCAATCCCGCTTGTAGAATCTGCTGGGCCAGGGCTTCGTTAATTTCTTCGTTCCGATCGACGATAATTTCGCCGGTTTCTGGATGGGCCAGCGGTGTGGCCGCCATGCGGCCAAGGATACGGTCGGGCAACGAAGCACCCGTCGTGTCGTCGGGGCGGGCGACGATCCAAAAGGCGTCCAGAGTTTCGCAGTCCTCTTCCATCACGATAACTTCCTGGGACACGTCGACCAGCCGGCGGGTCAGGTAGCCGCTATCGGCAGTCCTCAAGGCGGTATCAGCCAGACCCTTACGGGCGCCGTGGGTGGAGATGAAGTACTCCAGAGCGGTCAAGCCTTCCCGGAAACTGGACTTGATGGGCAGATCTATGATCTTGCCCTTGGGATTGGTCATCAGTCCGCGCATACCGGCCATCTGCTTGATCTGGGAGATGTTGCCCTTGGTCCCCGACACGGCCATCACCGCGATACCACCGTAGGTGGACAGCTCGGACTTCACCAACTCTTCCATTTGGTCCGAGGCGTGAGTCCAGGCCGCCACCGCCAGGTTGTAACGCTCATCCTCCGACATCAAGCCGGAAAGATACTGGTCTTCATAACTGGCGACCAGGGCTTCGGCTTCTTTCAGTATGGCCGGTTTCTTAGGAGAAACCTGAATGTCATTGATGGCTATGGTAAGGCCGGATATTGTGGCGTAATGGAACCCAAGGTCCTTGATCCTATCCAGCGCCTCCGCCGTTTCTTCATTGGTTAGATTCCGGTAGAGTTCGGCGGTCAAATCTTTTATCGCGCTCCGGTCCATCAGTTGATTGCGGAACTCCACCTCATCGGGGAGAATCTCGTTGAAAATCAACCTCCCCAGAGTAGTCTGGATTGGGCCGTCGCAGCCGCGCACATCGCTCACCCATATGGTGGCCCGCAGCTCGATCAGCTCCGCGGCATGGGCTATTCGAGCCTCATCGAAGTCGTAGAATTTTCTTCCCTCTCCACTGGCTCCTTCCTGAATCTCGGTCAGGTAATAGCAGCCCATTACCATATCCAGAGTAGGAGCGACCAGGGGGTCGCCCGAAGCCGGGGAGAGCATATTGTGTATGCTGAGCATGACCCCCCGAGCTTCGTGAACCGCCATCCTAGACAGGGGTACGTGCACGGCCATCTGGTCGCCGTCAAAGTCGGCGTTGAATGCCGAGCAGACCAGGGGATGTATCTGGATGGCGCTCCCTTCGATGAGCACCGGCATGAAGGCTTGGATTCCGAGACGGTGCAATGTAGGAGCTCGATTCAGCAGCACCGGACGGTCTTTAATGACCTCCTCCAGGATGTCCCATACTTCAGGACGTGCCCGTTCGACCATCCGCTTCGCGCTCTTGATGTTGGGGGAAATTCCCAGCACAACCAGACGATGCATTACAAAGGGCTTGAACAGCTCCAGCGCCATTCGCCTGGGCAGCCCGCATTGGTCCATCTTCAGCTCGGGCCCCACCACGATTACCGAACGTCCGCTGTAATCAACCCGCTTGCCCAGCAGGTTCTGGCGGAAACGCCCTTGCTTGCCCCGCAGCAGGTCGGAAAGAGACTTTAGCTTGTGGTTGTGGCTGCCCTGGATAGGACGACCCCGCCGGCCGTTGTCGATCAGCGCATCCACCGACTCCTGCAACATCCTCTTTTCGTTGCGTATGATTATTTCCGGAGCGCCCAGATCCATAAGCCTCTTGAGGCGGTTGTTTCTGTTGATTACCCGCCGGTAGAGGTCATTCAGGTCGCTGGTGGCAAACCGGCCGCCGTCCAGCTGAACCATGGGCCGCAACTCCGGCGGCAGCACTGGCAGGATGGTCAGGACCATGTCCTCGACCCGGTTCCCGCTCTTCCGGAAGGCCTCAACCACGCGCAGGCGCTTGATGGCCTTCTTGCGGCGCTGGCCCGAGGTAGACCGCATCTCGTTGACCAGCTGGTCTCGCAGGGCCTCCATGTCGATGGACCTCAAGATACTCAGGATGGCTTCCGCACCCATGGAGGCTTGGAAGACCTCACCGAAGTGTTCTTTAAGCTCCCGGTGCCGGGATTCGGCGATAAGCTTGTGGATTCGCAGGTCGTCCAATTCGTCAACGGTAGCTTGGTACTTGTCCTTGAGCTGCACCTGCTCCTGGGCCACTCGATCCGTTATGGCATCAATCTCTATTTGAAGGGAGAAGCCTTCGGCGTCCTTGGCCGGGTCCGGTTCCTCCGTCGCCAGAGCTTCTATCCGTTCCCGAAGGACGGCGATCTCCTTTTCCGCCGCCTCGGTCAGTTTTCCAGACTCCCGGTCATAGCTGGCCCGCTCCTCTTCCAAGGTCTCTTGACGCGCGTCCTCATCCACGGAAACGATGATGTGCTGGGCGAAATAAAGCACTCTCTCCAGGTTCCGGGGAGAAAGGTCCAGGAGCAACCCCAACCGGCTGGGGGTAGTTTTGCTAAACCAAATATGGGTTACTGGAGCCGCCAACCGGATGTGGCCCATGCGCTCCCGGCGTACCTTGGACCGGGTGACCTCCACGCCGCAACGGTCGCAAACCACGCCCCGGTAGCGGATGCGCTTGTACTTTCCGCAGAAGCACTCCCAATCTTTGGTAGGACCGAAGAGTCGCTCGCAAAAAAGCCCGTCCTTTTCCGGGCGCAGGGTACGATAGTTAATGGTTTCCGGCTTGGTAACCTCCCCGTGCGACCAGTTCATGATCTGCTCCGGAGAGGCGATGGATATCCGTATGGCGTTGAAGTTAGTAGCCTGGGCATCCGCCCGATCTAACATCCTGACCATTAAAACTCCTCCAAGGGCTGAAATTCCTCGCTTGGGCCAGTAAACGTCTAGGCCAGCGGAACCCGCTCCTCGTTCAGCAGCTCCACCGCCAAACCCAGACTCTGTAATTCCTTAAGCAGCACGTTGAAGGATTCGGGTACGCCGGGTTGGCCGATGGCCTCGCCCTTTACAATGGCCTCGTAGGTCTTTACCCTTCCAGCCACGTCGTCGGATTTAACGGTCAGCACCTCCTGCAAATTGTAGGCCGCGCTGTAAGCCTCCAAAGCCCAGACCTCCATCTCTCCGAATCTCTGACCCCCAAACTGGGCCTTGCCGCCGAGAGGCTGCTGCGTGATCATGGAGTAAGGCCCGGTGGAACGGGCGTGAATCTTGTCCTCAACCAGGTGGATTAGCTTGAGCATGTATATGCTGCCGACGGTCACCAACTGGTCGAAGGGGTCGCCCGAGCGACCGTCGTAAAGCTGGAATTTGCCGAAGGTGGGAGGAGCGATCCGCCGCTCCCGGTGGATTTGAAGGGCCTGCTGATGCATCTCGTCGTCGGTCATTCCCTCCGGGTCGACCCCAGCCATATCCTTCAACCACAGCCGGAGGCAGGCCGCTCTGGCCTCTCCCTTGATGCTGTCGTCAAACAGCCTGAACGCGTCGTAGCCTCGTTCCTCCAGCCA
>SMVA01290508.1_pt1 | contig 10301 bp, 10 predicted proteins | sample 2456451 | NCBI WGS metagenome assembly SMVA01 (sample SAMN11095933, study PRJNA526329) | marine sediment metagenome | biome: Marine sediment; feature: Surficial sediment; material: Deep marine sediment; isolation source: Hadal surficial sediment | place: Pacific Ocean | collected 2014-05 | depth...
TAGGCCCTCGGTTTTCATAAACCGGCCAGTTACTTGCAAAGGTAAGTGGGGTCTTCCAGTTCTTTGGCTCCACAAAAGGCACATTCAGGTGATTTTTTTCGGTCGTTGCCGCGCCTTTTTTTAAATTTTCTTCCCACTCACTGGCTAAGGCACTGGATGTAGCTGCGATAATCAATGCAAAGAAGAAGCTCTTTACTAAATTCATTACTTTCTCCCTAATCATTAGTTTTATCTAGGTGTAGCATGAATCTCGCGACTAGCTGATTCAAGCCCCGTTTCGCCAATGTCCGATAAGAGCTTCGGTTCAAATAGCTCAAACCCACCCCCAGCGGGCGATCGCGCCGATGAGGGCGCCACCCAGCGCACCGCGCGCAGCACCGCCGACGACACCCGGCCCCCCGAAGAAGACGGCGGCGGCGCGGATCTCGCCATCATGGGGTCGTAGCCAGTTTGCTGCCTGGCCCACGCCTCACAAGCACCGCGATCCTGCGCCTGCTTCTCGGCGCTCTGACCTTCGTTGGGAAAGATGTACGGCTACGCGGACGCCGGCGCGGCGAGCAACATGGCCCCGTAACGGGGCAAATGCGCCTCGTCCGAAGTCTACTCGTCAGAAGAGTACTTGGCGGTGGTGCGGAAAACGCAGCTAATACTTCCTATTTGCGCACAGATCGCTGTGTCTCGCGAGAGCACCAAAGTGTGGTGAGTTGTCGAACTCGGCGCTATCGAAGTAGACCTTTCGATTTCGCATGCCCTCGAAGTCGCCGTAGAGCGTTTCGTCGGACTTGAGCACGATCCGATCCATTTCGTCGCTCGCTTTCGGGGGTGACCAACCGGGGAGTTCGCTGGCCACGTCGCCCTCGGCAAACGCGGGTGCGACCAGCCACAGCAGTGCGAGCGACACTGGCATGAGGGACCGGGTGGAAACGACCGGCATCGAGAAGCTCCTTCGTGGCTGGGAGTTCGGGCGGTGGAGATTAACGGCATCGAATCGGGGCTGGGAGTGGAGATGTTCCGGCCAATCTTTCGACATTCGACAGCATCGTAGTCAGCCAATCCCCTTGCACTGGGCGGTTGCCGGCTGGTTCGTAGACGATGATCCGTATCCCCATTGCCGACAACCGTCTCGCCACTTCCGCATGGGGCTCTGCTTCGAAGAGGAGAATCCTCGCCGGCCACTCCTCGATCAATCGACTGAAGGCGCTCCATGCCGGCTCGTCCGGCATCTCGCCCGGCTCCCAATTCAGCGAAGGGCCCTCGAGCGAGTAGCGACGCGCGAGGTACTGATAGACCGGGTGCGAGAAGAGCAACCGCTCCTCGGAGTACGGCTCGAGTGCACAGGCGAGCGCACGATCGAGGGCGTCGAGATCCGTTTCCAGCGCGCCGAGCGCCGCTTCGAAGTCCGCTCGGGCTGCGGGACGCAGTGAAACGAGAGCGCTGGCGATCGCGCGCGCCTGCTCCTTCGCGAGAGTCGGGTCGAGCCAGGTCGTAAACGCAATACCGACATGGCTGTACTCGCCCTCCGGACCGTGGCCGTGGGTGACGCCGCCCTCGAGCGCGATCCATCGATCGCGGAAGCCGGCGGAAGTATCGACGCGACCGCGACGTGGCAGAGAGGCCTGCCCTATCCAACGCGCATAGCCCGCGCCATTCTCGATGATGAGATCGGCCTCCTGAAATGCGACGATCGTCTCCGGCGGCGGCATCCAGAAGGCCGGGTCGAGGTTGCGCGGCGCGGGAAAGACGACCTCGACATGCGCACCGCCGATCCGCTCCGTGAAGTACTGGAGTGGATGATTGACGACATAGACGGAGAGCGGACCGAAGGCTTCGACGCGCTCCGGCCTCCGATCTTCGACGACATCGCTGCAGGCCAGCGCGAGCGCGAACGCAGCGACCTTGGCGGCCAGGCGTCTGGATGCCCTGCACAGACCCGCTTCTCGACCGAGGACGCCCCTCATGAGATCAGCAATACCCTTATCATCTCGGATCCGAAACGCTCGGTCAGCAGAGTCAGGAGCCCGGCGAGCAGCAGCCCCATCGCCAAGACGACCACCACCTCCGAGGCGAGAATCGCCACGATGTTCATCCGAGCGCCTCCGATCTTGACCATCGTCTCGATCTCGCGCTCTCGCAATCTGAACGAGAGCATGAACACGAGCGATGCGGTCGCCAGGGTCGCCGCCGCAACCACTCCGAGCGCCGCCACGAGGTAGCTCCGAACCGTGAATACGGTCTCCAGCAGCTCCGCCATGCTCTGCGCTGGGCGAAGGATCTGGTTCGGCTCTTCGCTGTCGGCATAACGCCCCATCAATAAGCTGCGCGATTTCGCGTCGTGGGGCACCGCGATGATCGCGGAGACGGGATGCTCGGACCGGTCGCCATGAAAGTGGAACGAATCGCGGTTGGCCTCCGTGATGCGATTGAACTCAATCACCGAGGCGTTTGCGATGATGCGATCGCCTTCGCGCGACAGCACTGCAGCTTCGGCTTCGAGCTTCGCCAGATCTTGATGACCGTGACCGATTCCCTCGATCACCCAGGCGGTTTTGATATCCACGAAGACGGCGTCGTCATCGGGGCTGAACGCAGGCGCCAATACGCCGACGACCTGGAGCTCGAGCGGGTATACGCCCCCGAGATCGAAAGCACTCTCGGGTGAGGAGACCACCGTATCGCCAGGCGCCAGACCCAATGCTCGGGCCGCCTCGACACCGACGACACACTCGCCGAGCACGGCCATCCGTCTGCCCGCCTCCACCCGGAGACCGCGAAACTCGAAGTATTCGAGGGTCGTACCCACGATGGGCTGATCACGAACCCGAAAACGGATGTGGAGGGGGATGGGCTCGGCAAGCCCAGTCTCCAGGATCCGATCGACCTCGCCATGACGTACGGGCGGTGGTGGATCGGATTCGAAGTAGAGCGCACTCAGCACCAGCTCCAGCGCACTGCCTCGGGCGCCGATCAGCAGTGGCGTAGACTCTGCCCGCGCCATCAACTCCTCGCCGCTCTTCGCCACCAATACGTTGAGGCCAACCGGCAGGAACGAGATCGTCGCGATGGCGGCGACCAGGATGAGCGTCTTCATCCGATGAAGTCGCAGGTAGCACCATGCCAGGTACAAGCTGTCGCCTGCCAGACTCATGACGACGCTAGCCCGAGACTCGGCTCCGAGTGCAGGGAATTGAAATCAATGACTCGCGGGAAGCGGCTCAATAGATCGTGGTCGTGGGTCACCGTGAGCAGCGTGGCATCGTGATCCTTGGCGTAGTCGCGCAGGATATCGATCACACGATACTTGTTGGCAGGATCGAGGTTCCCCGTCGGTTCGTCGGCGAGCAGTAGCGACGGCTCCGTCACCAGGGCCCGGCAGACCGCCACGCGCTGCCGCTCACCCTGGGAGAGGTGTGTCACCAGGCGGCCCGACGACTCGGCGAGTCCCACGCGCTCGATTAGCGAGCGGGCCCGGAGCCGCGCGGCCCTGTCCAACTCGAGCACCGGCGTGATGCGGTAGGGCAGCAGAACGTTGTCCAGTACGCTGAGGTGCTCGAGCAATGCGAACTCCTGGAAGACGAGCCCGAGCTTGCATATGCGAAACGCTCTCGTGCTCGCGTCAGACAGCTCGCTCATCACGTTTCCGTCCACCGCGATACGGCCACGCTCGGGCCGTTCGATCCCGGCGATCAGGTGAAGCAGCGTCGTCTTGCCCGAACCGCTCGGGCCGATCAGACCGACCTGCTCGCCTCGAGCAAGCTCGAGCCCCGGAATCCGAAGCTCGAATTCGCCTTCGCGATACCGAAACAACACATCCCTGAGTTCGATCATGGCGACGGCGGTCTTCCTCTCGATTCGTCTGCTGTCATGCTCCCTCGAGCGTACTTCAAAGCCGCTCTTCTTCGATCAGCTCGAGATCGATCAGCTTCCAGTCTCCGTCCACGGGTGCGACCCATAGCTCCGCGCGCACCCGGTTGCGGCGCTGGTGCACATGCCCCCAATGCCCCACGGATCCGCTGACACTCCAGGTGACGTCCGCCCGAAAGGCACCTCCGCCCACCCGCTCGGCGCTGAGGGTTTCGAGCTCGATTTCCTTGACCTTGACTCGAGCGCCGCCCTGGCTTTCGAGCACGAGCCCGCGTCGGGTGTCGAGATAGATCTGCTCGAGCAGATCGCCCGTCGCGCTCCGCTCGAGAACGTCGTAGATGAGCTCTTCGCCGCGATGATCGAAGGCCCGATAGATGTTGTGGAGCAACGCGGTCACGACCTCGCGACTGCGCGCCTCGTCGAGTCGCGCATCGCGGGCCATCCAGAAAAGCCCAAGGGCAAACGCCACGAGCGCGAGGGCCAGTGGCGCGCGCGAACCCGGACGACCACGCATCCAGAGCATGGCGCCAAACGCCGCAACGAGCAGGATCCAGCGCAGCCATAGCGCCGCACGGGCGATAGGCGAAGGCGGCGGCAGCACGTCGGTGAGCGTGGGCAGCTCTGGATTCTTCAGGAAGTTCTGCCATTCGAGCACAGGCCATCCGGGCTCGAGATAGGTCGGAAATGGACCCGCCTGATCGACGGACGAGACCGGCACTCTTTGGAGCCGCTCGCTCCAGAGATCCCACTCCATGGTGACGCGCTCGGGTAGCCCCTCGGTCGGATAGACGAAGATCACGCCGAGCACAGCGGAGTAGATGTCGAGATCCTCCGGTGGGTCGATCACGCGACTGGTCCGGAGCGTGCGCTCGAGAAAGTGGATGCGGGCGAGCTCGGGCTCGATGCTTTCGCCATCGATCTTGACGGGTTGGCGATCGCGTAGGAACTCGGCGACGCGCCTCTTCAGCTCGGGCTGAATCTCGGCCGGGATCGTGTCGCGCCCTTCCAGGCCGAGATCGACCCACGCCTGGAGATCGATCGGCCGGACGATCACCTCCTTGCGCACTTCGTAGGGCTCCACGTAGATGAAGCCGCTCATCGATTCCGCGTACCGCCGCACCAATCCGCGAGATCGGAAGCGCGTATACCACGGATCCGCCCAATTGAGATCGAGGACCACAGCGCGAGGCAGGTAGCGAAAATCGTTCACTGCAATGCCGCTGTGGTAGACCACGAAGCCGAGACTGCTCGAGAGTGGGCCCGAGAAGGTGAGCGTTTCCGGCTGCCCCTCGAAGGGATAGACGAGGCTCGCCATCACCACCGTCTCGGGCTGCGCGCCTTGCTTGGCTGGCAGTGGCTCTCCGGTGATGCGGTCGCGAAGGACGCGCTCTCCCGGACCGATCTTCAGCACGCCGCCCGGCAGCGGCGTGCCGTTCGGCCCGAGGATAGGGAGGTCGCGAGCAAAGAATTCCTCGAGGCGCTCGGCGAGCGGCCGGGGGGCGTGACCCATGCGCTCGTGGATCCCATCCGGCATGAGATTCCGGAAGGCGGCTATGTCGACCGCGCCGATCTCGAGTTCGACCAGAATCCGGCCCTCATCGATGAAGAACTCGACAATGGTGGTCGCCTGCATCGCGTTGCTGCGAACGATCGCGTCCCCAGCTGTCAGGCTCGGGAGGAGAATGAGCGCGAGCGCGAGCGGCGCGTAGATTCGGAAAGGGCCCAGAGGAGTGGCTCGCATAGCGGCCTTCAATCGCCCCAACCGCCCGCTCGGCGCAGGGCGAAGCCGGGTCGGGAAAGGGATGCACCGATCGCATCCAGGCGAGGGTCGGCGCGCCCCGCGAGCGCTTCGAAATCCGGGATCTCGATCACGACCTGTACGTTGATGAGCGGCGCTTGGCGATTCGACGAGATTCGTCCGTTGAGCCACCAATCCGAGTCGAAGGCCGTCCCCTGAAGCGCCACATCGAATGGACCCGAGGCATCGAAGACTTCGGCGACGGTGCCGACCTCCCCGAAGATGTGGAACGCTGCGCCCCTTAGGGTCCCGTCCGCGTGGATCTCGATTCGTGCATCCTGGTTCTCCGCGATCAGTTCGAGCTCTTTGAGATGGAACGATGTGACCCCACCGTCCCGGCCTCGTCGGTAGTATGCGCTCAGATCCTCGATCCGGATCATCTTCAAATGGACGTCGATTGGAAGCAGTGGATCCTGGCTGACGAGGTCGCTCGGATTCGCCATCAGCTCGAATGCGCCGTCCTCGTCGGCCTCTATTTCGAGATGCACGTCGCGAAAAGTGAGTCATTCGACGTCGAGGTTCAATTTCAAGAGAGCGGCGAGCGACAGCTGGAGATCGACGAACGCGATTCGCGCCATGTCCGGTGATTTGCGGCCTGGCAGATTTTTTACGCGCAGGTCCATGATTTCGAAACGTGGCTGCGGGAACAGTTGCAGACGTATGCCCCCCTCGATCACCACCGGACGACCGAGCGCGTCGCCGAGCTGTGCCGCCAGGACCTGTCCTTGGGGTACGAGCGTACGCGAACCGACGATCGAATCGGTGATGGCGGCTAGAAGCAGCAAAACGAGAACCAGCGAGATCCACCGCCCAACCCGGCGCCCGCTGGAATTCTCGTTCTCACTCTGCGGCACTGGTGCAACTCTCCCCGGGGCGAACCATACCCGATCAAGTAGATGGGAGAGTCACTGCGCGACGGTCATCAATGAGATCAGCGCGCTCGAGCGCCTGCGTCTTCCGCCCGAAACTTCGCGAGGATCGACTCGATCAAGGTCTGCACCTCCTTGGCCATCATCCTGCGCCCGATCGAATGGGCGGCGCCACTTGCGAAGCCCGCCACCTGCTCAGTGTAGGTCCGGTTCGAGTAGATGATGATGCTCTTGTCGGGGCCGTTCGGCAGGACACCGACGAGGACTTGCAGCGCGTCGAAGGTGTGGGACACATAGAAGTCGCGTTGCGCCATGAAGGCTTCGCCGGCTTCGAGACCGACCACACGATGCGCCAGGATCACGGCCGGGCGGCCATTTAGCTCTTGCAGCACCCATAAGAATCGATCCTCGACCCCCTGGGCATCGCTACGGAAGGTGGCGTCGATCGGCTTCTCCCTGAGCCGGCGGTAGAACTCGGGGGCGTGCCGCGCGATGGGCGAGTCGGGGGACGGAATCGCATCCGCGAGATCCTTGGCCGGATAGGAAAACTTTCGACCGCGATAAAAGGGCGCGATCCCATCGACGCCACCGTTTCGGTACGCCTCGACACGAAGGGCCAGAAGCTCGCGATAGGTCTGCATGATTCCGTTGCGGCGCTCCACCTTGGATCGTCCTTCGAGCCGCTTCGCGGTCGCCTGCAGCGAAACGATCTCCGCCTCGGAAAGATTGAAATCACTGCCTGGACGTACGCCAAGGAGGTCATCGAGTTCGGCGTCGGGAATCACGAGCTTCGCCAGGCTCGCCGCCGTCACCGGAAACTCTTCGATCGAACCCCATGCGTGGATCGTGCGATCGACCTCGAAGAAGGCCCGCGACTGCATGGCGGCGAAGATCACCGGTGGGGAGCGCGGAGCCTCGACCGCGGCGGTGATTGCCAGCTCCTTCTTTGCCTCGTCGTTCATCTGGTGGATGACGAGCTCTCCGGCTAGCACCTTGCGGACGTCGGCGTGGCTGTAGCGCAGCGTCTTGGCGACTTCCTTTGCGAAGGGCGAGAGATCCTCGGCCATCGTCTCGGACGACCAGGAAGACGCAATTCCCACCAGGCAAGCCCAGATTGCGAGCCTGTGAATCGACTGATTGCCAGCCTGCATTCACCACCTCATCGAGACACACACGTGAAGACGCAGCGCACGTCCGCACGGCGGTCCGCTGCATGATGGAGCATTTCGCTGAGATCGACTAGTCGGAATTGATCTAGCGGGCGTCCGTCCTCGGAGCCCTTGCTCGCAAGCTTCTCCCGATGACCCGCGTTCGCGCTCATCACGGCTGCAGTCTATCCTTTCTCGAGCCGGCGCGGCTCTTCGCTCTTGGGATGGGGCATCGAGCGGCATACTCGAGGGAGGCGCCTTGATGATGATGGGTAGGCTGCGGGGGGCTGCTGCTCGGTACGCGGTCATGGGTCTAGCTGGGTGGGCTGCCGTAGGCTTCGGCTGGTCTCACGAAGCGAGGTCGGCAGACGCATCGGCTGGAAGCGCCGCAATCGAGGAGGCTGCGCCTTCTCCAGGTGTCGCCGCGGAAACGACCGCTGAGACAGAGCAGCGCGCGCAGATCGAGGAGATGACCCGAGACGCCATCGGAAGCCTCCAGCGTGCCGGCGATTTTCTCGCCGCTCAGAACAGCTTTCGGGTCGAGGCGGACCTCTCCTTCGATGTGCTGCAAAGCAATGGATATATGCTCGAATTCGGGGGCACCCGCGAAATTACATTGCGCCGACCGGACCGATTGCGCCTCGAGGCGAGTCGGCGCGACGGAAAGTCGAGTGTGCTCTATTTCGACGGCAAGACGATTTCGGTCGACCTTCCCGGGCATCAGGCGTTCGTTCGGGAAGAGTATTCCGGGACGTTGTACGCCGCGATCGATCGATTGGTGGATGAGCTCGGTGTCCCTGCGCCTCTCGAAGATCTCCTCTCCGAGAACTTTGCATCGACGATGATCGATCGAATCGAATCGGGTTTCTACGTCGGGCCCGCCGAGATCGAGGGTCGCCCCTCTGAGCATCTCGCGTTTCGGCTTCGGGACATCGATGTCCAGCTCTGGATCGAAGAGGGCAAGCGGCCGCTCATCTCTCGCATCGTGATCATTTATCGCCGAGCCGAGGGAAGACCACAGTTTCGAGCGAGACTCCGCAACTGGGATCTGTCGCCGACAACATCGGAGTCGCTATTTCGCTTCCAGCCCGAGCCGGAGAGCGAGCGGTTGCGGGTAGGCTCAGTGGGGGTAGCTCCGCGGATTGATGCGCAGCCTGGGGGCCGTTGGGGGAGAACAGAGTGAGCAACTGGGCCTATCACGTTTTTCGCATGGGCGCGCTCGTCGCGGCAGCCACATTCTCCCTTCATGGGCTGCCCGATGAGGCTTCGGCCGGGCGCGGCCGGCCGGGTGCTGGCGCGGGCCGGCCACGGCCCCAGGTCTCCCGTGAAGGACCGGCTCGAGAAGGATCTTTCAGTCGCGATCGCAGTCCACGCTACGAGCGTAACCAGGAGGGACCGCGGGGCGACCGGCGGGCTCCACTCCAGGAGCGACCTCGAACGGACCCGCGTATGGAGCAGGGTCGAGAGCAGCGAAGAGAGCAGATTCAGGATCGCCGTGATTATTCTCGCGACCGCCGGGGCGACCGGGAGCCCGGCGGCTATTATGAAGACGATCGCCGAGCCCGGCCTGATGAGGAGCGTCTGGAGCGCCGCGACGACCGGCGTCAAGACCTACGCGAAGAGCGTCACGAGTTTTACGCCGATCGCCGGGCTTTCGTGCGGGGCGCGACGTATACCGCCTCCTGGTATGACTCCCAGTCCTGCCCCGATCGCGTCGTCATTGTGGACGGCTACTCGTACTACGAGTGCAACGACTCGTGGTTCGGTCGCAGCTACTACGGGGGCGAGGTGATCTACACTGTGACCGATCCGCCGTCGGGCTATTGAGCGTCTTGGCACATGCGATGGTTGTCTCCGCCTCTCCGCCTCTCCGTCCAAGACCACGTCGCCATGCTACCGGCGACTCAATCCGCGCGGAGTGTAGGTCCTCAGTAGTGGTTGAGAAAGCAAAGCTTTCAAATGAGTCCCCAAGAACCGCCTCCAGCTAAGCGCACGATGCCCCGGAACGGCAAGAAAGCCCCGTTCAGAGCTTGGTTGTCATATCAGTACTTAGCGGTGGTACGGAGAACGCGACTTGAAACTACAATCCGCTTCCCGAGGAGCTGAAAGCGGTACTCAAAGACTTCGTTGCCTACTACAACAACGAGCGGTATCACGAGTCGCTAGACAATGTGACGCCGGCCGATGTCTACTTCGGGAGGCAATACGCCGTGCTCAGTGAACGATCGAAGATCAAGAGAAGAACGATGGCACGAAGAAAGAAGGAATACCTGGCTCAGAAAGCGGCGTAAGCCGAAACTCAAAACTGTCTCTTAGCGAAGAGCGGTCCTTGTCCAGATCATTTTGCCGACGTACAACGACGATCTTCAAAATGGTTTCACGACACTGAAGACGCAAGTCTCATGCCGGACCGCCGCCGGCGATCGCTGATCTGGCCCAATCCACAGCAGCAGGAATGGATCGTAAGCGCTCAAAGCATCGAACCGGCGACGCATCGCCGTGGGGCAGAACTTCACATCTTACCCTTCACCCGCACCGCGGATGCCCCCGCTAGTGGCACGCGAGTTGCATTTTCACGGAGCCACATGAGTAGAAGACCGGGGGACGATCCAATGGAAATCAAGA
>SMVA01320048.1_pt1 | contig 10301 bp, 9 predicted proteins | sample 2456451 | NCBI WGS metagenome assembly SMVA01 (sample SAMN11095933, study PRJNA526329) | marine sediment metagenome | biome: Marine sediment; feature: Surficial sediment; material: Deep marine sediment; isolation source: Hadal surficial sediment | place: Pacific Ocean | collected 2014-05 | depth 0-1...
ACGGTATCGATGCGGTGGTCGCGGAGACCAGGAAACATCTTGGCGACCGGCCCGTATACCTGAGCTTCGACATTGATTGCCTCGATCCAAGTTATGCACCGGGCACCGGCACGCCAGTCTGCGGCGGGCTGACAACGCATCAGGCGATCCAGATCATACGGGGGCTGATCGGCATTAACCTTATCGGTATGGACATTACCGAGGTAGCGCCAATCTATGATGTCGGAGAAATTACTGCGCTCGCCGGCGCCACACTGGCGGTGGAAATGATCAACACCTATGCGAACCGGCCTAGTACTCCGTCAAGGTGATATTAACGGGTTCAGCGAGTTGTGAAGCGATTGGCCGCTAGGCGCGTCTCGCCGGTAATGGCGCGTCCTTGCCAAGAGACGGAACAACGCGGATTTTTATGCCCTCTGGGTACGACCGCTTCACGGCTCGCCCGAAGGGAGCCACCCGGATGACCCAATACCGCGTTGCGGCCCTCGAAAAGGCGACCATTCTCTTGCTGTGCGCCTTGTCTTGGTTCATCCGGGTGGCTCTGAACCCGTTAATATCACCTTGACGGAGTACTAGTTCCTGAACGGACAATTCGCCGACGAGATCGCAGCATTTCCGGGCGCTTTTGCACTACTATTCGGGCCGATGGCCTCCAGATCGCGACGAAAAATCGGCTCCTTGTTTCACGTGTCTGTGGTTACGCGCATGTTGCGCTGGAGCTGGCGATTGCTGCCGGTCCTGATCATCATGGATATCGGTTACATGATCGGGATCTGGCCGGAGTGGGAGCTGTACACCGAAGGCCCGATCCAGCGTTCCAGCTTTATTCGCAGTTACGAATTCGAACAACACCGGCACCCGGACTGGCCAAAGCTGCGCTGGAATCCGGTGTCGATCGAGACCATACCGCGAGGAATGCTTCGGGCCGTGATCGTCGCCGAGGATGCGCGCTTCTATGAGCATGACGGCGTCGATATCGATGCATTTAAAGAGGCGATGGAGCACAACCTGTCCGAGAAGCGCCTGGTCTACGGTGGCAGCACCATCTCACAGCAGACCGTCAAGAATGTATTCCTTAGCCCATCGAGGAATCCAATACGCAAGTGGCACGAACTATTGCTAACGCTTGGCATGGAAAGAAATCTTTCCAAGAAGCGCATCCTTGAGCACTATCTGAATGTCGCGGAATTCGGCAGGGGCGTTTACGGCGTTGATGCAGCCGCGCGTTATTACTGGAAGATACCGGCATCCAGGCTCACGAATCGCCAGGTCATTGAACTGGCGGCAACCCTGCCGTCACCGATCGCGAATAACCCGAAGACACGCACACAATCTTTTCAGAATCGAGTGAGAAAGATCCGGCGTTATTTCTAACCGCAATGTTGACACAGTTGACGTCCCTGTTTGCCCGAATGCGCCTGTGGCCACCCGTCAGGTGGGTGGCCCGCTGGCGCCAGCGGTTGCTAAATCACTGGTTCACCTGGGAGAAGGAGAACTTCGTTTTCTTTGCCGTGTTTGGACTGGTCATGATCCTGATCGGTTCCATGGTTTACTTCGTTTATGCCGACCACCTCCGATTGAGATGGCAACAGCAACGTCAGGCCGATCTTGTGTGCCTCGCCCGCAATGTCTATCACGAGGCGAGAGGGGAACCAACCGCAGGTCAGTATGCCGTCGCCGAGGTCACTCTTAATCGCGTCGCCTCGCGCCACTTCCCCGATAGCGTGTGTGACGTCGTCTACGAAAAAAGATTCGATGCCGGGCGCAATCGGCTTGTGGGTGCATTTTCATGGACAGAGCTGGCATCAGTGTCGAAGCCGGCCGGGAGTGCATGGCGACGGGCGATAAAGGCCGCGGAGGCAATCTATGACAAGCAGCAAGAGCCAACAGTACAGGGCGCGTTGTTTTATCACGCAGATCGCATAGAGCCAAGGTGGGCGAGGGAGAAAAATAAGGTAGTAAAGATCGGCAGCCACATATTCTACGAATGAATTAACAGCCTGGACCCGGTCCTCATGATGGATAGCTGGGACGCCGGCTAAAAACTTGGCGGCGTGCAGGCTGATACGACCAGGCATTCTTCTTTGCCGGTGTTCCTGAATCTGTGCGGCAAACGGCTGTCGAATCGATAGGCGCCACCTGCAGTAAGTACCTGCACCTTTTCTCCGACGGTAACCTCGAGGCGGCCTTGCAAGACGATGCCACCTTCTTCCGCGTCATGGCTAAGCATCGATTGACCGGTGTCTGCCCCCGGCTGGTAGCGTTCGTAAAGAATCTGCAACTGACCATCGCTCAGGTCGCTACCCACCTGCAAATAGGAAATCGGGCCGCTGCCGATCTCACTGAGTTCATCGCGCGCATAGAAATATTTTTCGGCGGTACGCGTATCCGCAGCAAAGAACTCGGCGAATGACACACCGAGTGAATCCAGGATCTTTCTTAACAGGCCCATCGACGGGTCGGTCTTGCCGTGCTCGATCAGGGATACGGTCGCGTTTGATACCCCGGCCAGGTGTGCCAGCCTGCGCTGCGACAGGCCGCGTCTCTGGCGCAGGGTCTGCAATTGCTGGCCGACATTGTCCATGGGGCTGTCCTCGTGTTGAATTGTTAAAAATAATGAACGTTTTGGTGTTGTATTTTAATAAATTCAATGAGTTATTTTCAACTGTTTAAATATTGTTAACTTCTGTGGGCTCTAGTACCCTGAATGGTTATGCAGGAACCCAGCGAACACACCCAATCCTATTGCGCGGCGACGGCGAACTGGCAGACCGATTACCCGGTTCTGGCCGGCGAGCTCAGAGCCCTTTTTTGCACGGAACTGAGCTTATAGCCCACTTCCGAAAAAGGCCTCTGACCCCTTAATGCACATTGAAAACAGTGCGGAGAATCAACATGGCTGACAACACTGCACGACAGTTGCAACACGATCTACCCGATTTAGAGGCTTACTGGATGCCGTTCACGGGCAACCGGTATTTCAAACAACATCCACGCATGATTTCGCGCGCGAAGGGCATGTACTGCTATACACACGATGGCAAACAGTTGCTCGACGCTGTCGCCGGACTGTGGTGCTGCAACGCCGGCCACTGTCATCCGAAGATCGTTGAAGCGATCAAGGAACAGGCGGAAACGCTCGATTATGCGATGGCGTTTCAGCTCGGACACCCGCGGGTTTTCGAGCTTGCGACCCGCCTCGTCGAGATCGCACCAGAGGGCATCGACTACGCGTTTTTTGTTAATTCCGGCTCGGAAGCCGTGGACACGGCGTTGAAAATGGCGCTGGCCTATCACCGCATTCGTGGCGATGGCGCACGGACTCGATTAATCGGGCGTGAGAAGGGTTATCACGGTGTCGGATTCGGCGGCATCTCGGTAGGTGGCCTGTCCCCGAATCGTAAGATGTTTGGTGCCATGCTGCCTGGCGTCGATCACCTGCCACACACGCACAACATTGAACAGAATGCCTATTCCAGGGGACAGCCGGAATGGGGCGCGCACCTGGCTGACGAACTCGAAAACATTGTGGCATTGCATGATCCGTCGACGATTGCCGCGGTCATCATCGAGCCTATCGCTGGCTCAGCCGGTGTATTGATTCCGCCACAGGGATACCTGGAACGCGTGCGCCAAATCTGCGACAAATACGGCATCCTGTTGATATTCGACGAGGTCATCTGTGGATTTGGCCGAACGGGTGACGCATTCGGCGCCAATCGATTCGGCGTCACGCCCGACCTGATGACGGCAGCGAAGGGCCTGACGAGTGGCACGGTGCCCATGGGCGCGGTGCTGGCGAAGAAGGAAATCTACGATACATTTATGACCGGACCGGAAGGCGCCATCGAGTTCTTCCACGGCTACACCTACTCCGGCCATCCGCTGGCGGCCGCGGCAGCGTGTGCGACGCTGGATGTATACCTCGGGGAAGGCTTGTTTGATCGCGCACGCGATCTCGAAAGCAAGTTCGAAGATGCACTCCACAGCCTCAAAGGCGAGCCAAACGTGATCGATGTCAGAAACTTCGGGCTCATTGGCGCGGTAGAGTTGGAACCGATTGATGGCCAACCCACTGCTCGAGCGATGAAGGTATTCCGCGACTGCTTCGATGAAGGCGTCATCATCCGAACGACCGGCGACACGGTGGCATTTTCACCGCCACTCATTATCGAAGAGTCACAGATAGACATGGTTATCGAGTCGGTACGTTCGGCTATACGATCACAATAAAATCAGAAACGCAGGTAAACAGACATGGCGCAGAAAGCGGCGGCAATAAATGCAATCAGAAAGGTCCCTAACTGGATCAATGGTCAGATACAGGAATCCGGTTCCGATCGATACGGCGATGTATTCGATTCGGCGACCGGAGAACGCTGTGCGGAAGTCGTGATGTCTAACGAGGCCGATGTAGACGCGGCGGTAGCTGCAGCGCATGCCGCGTTCGCTGGCTGGTCCAAAACGCCGGTTCTGCGGCGTGCGAAGGTCATGTTCAAACTCAAAGAGTTGATCGAACGCGACCACGCGGAGATCGCGGCGTTGATTACGCAGGAGCACGGCAAGGTATTGCACGACGCCGCTGGTTCGATACAACGCGGACTCGAAGTCGTCGAGTTTGCCTGCGGTATCCCCCATCTGATCAAGGGTGAATATAACGACCAGGTCGGAACCGGTGTTGACTGCTACTCGATGCGCCAGCCGGTCGGCGTTTGCATCGGAATTACGCCATTCAATTTCCCGGCGATGGTGCCGCTATGGATGTTTCCGCTGGCCATCGCCTGCGGTAATACGTTCATACTAAAGCCGTCGGAGAAGGACCCGGGGTGTTCGCTCAAGTGGGCCGAGCTCCTGCACGAGGCCGGTTTGCCGCCGGGCGTGTTCAACGTCTTGCAGGGTGATCATGTGGCCGTGAATTCACTGCTTGCCGACAAACGTGTCGCAGCTGTCAGTTTCGTCGGTTCTACGCCGGTGGCGGAGCACGTTTACCAGACCGCGTCCGCGAACGGCAAACGGGTACAAGCGCTTGGCGGCGCCAAGAATCACCTGGTCGTAATGCCGGATGCGGATATGGAACAGGCAGCCGACGCGCTCGTTGGTGCAGGATACGGCTCTGCCGGCGAGCGTTGCATGGCGATATCGGCAATCGTTGCCGTCGGTGACTCAGCGGAGCCTTTGCTCGAAAAGTTATTGCCGAAGATCGCAGCACTGAAGGTCGGGCCAGGCACGGACAACAGCAATGACATGGGTCCGCTGATCACAAAGGAACATTGCGAGAAGGTGCGTTCATACATCGATATTGGTGAAGAAGAGGGCGCCAGGGTCGTGGTTGATGGCAGAAAGCACGACATTACAAAATCGCCCGGCTATTTCCTCGGACCCACATTGTTTGACCATGCAACCCGTGACATGCGCGTGTACCAGGAAGAGATATTCGGTCCCGTACTGACTATGATCCGCGTCGCTACATTCGACGAGGCGATCAATCTCGTTAACGATCACGAATATGGTAACGGCACGTCGATCTACACGCGCGACGGAGACGCAGCGCGCGAGTTTGCCAACGGCATCGAAGTCGGCATGGTTGGCGTCAACGTACCCATTCCGGTTCCTCTGGCGTTCCACAGCTTCGGCGGCTGGAAGCGGTCACTCTTTGGAGACATGTCAATCTACGGCATGGAAGGCGTGCGTTTCTATACGCGGCTTAAGACCATCACGTCGCGCTGGCCGACCGGGATCAGGGCCGGTGCGGATTTCTCCATGCCGACAATGTGAGCTCCTTCGATTTCTCGTAGGAGCCCGCCCTTTTGGACAGGGATGTCGGTATATCGCGGAGCACATGGATGTGCAAGAGTGATGAGCGGGCGACAAACATTTGCGTGTATGTTGGGAAACATGCCCGCAAATGTTTGCAAAGGATGAATCCACCAACGATGATGAACGAAGTTCGCCCGCCAGGGCGGGCTCCTACATATTACGTGAGCGATCCAATATGGAAATTAAGGGCGAATACCAGATTGCCAGCAGTCGTGAAGATGTGTGGGCGGCATTAAACGATCCCGAGATGCTGAAAAAATGCATCCCCGGATGCGAATCGCTGGAAAGAATCAGTGATACCGAACTGACCGCCACGGTCATGGCGTCGATCGGCCCCGTCCGCGCAAGGTTCAACACCAAACTTTCGCTCGAAAATCTCAATCCACCGGAAAGCTATACGCTGGCTGGTGAGAGCAAGGCAGGCGTGGCGGGCTTCGGCCGCGGCAGCGCCGATGTGACCCTCATTGAGAATGACGGCGGCACCTTGCTGACTTACACCGCCGACTTCAAGGTTGGAGGCAAACTTGCCCAGGTAGGATCCCGCCTCGTTCTTGGCGCGACTAAAAAGACCGCCGACGATTTTTTTGGCACGTTTTCCAGGGAGATGGATCCCGGTGCAGAGCGTGTCGACGTGGACGAAAAAAGCGGCGGGGCGGTCGCCCCGAAGGCCTGGCTGGCAGTCGCCGGTGCCGTCGTGGTCTTGCTGATCTGGTGGTTTCTGCTACGCTGAGCAATGCCGTCTAATTAGCAATGTAGGAGCGGCTTTTTGTACAGGACGTACTTATGTCGCAGAGCACATGGACGTGCGGGAGCGACAAGCCGCGAATTGGCGCTGCTCGCACGATGCCCGGGCAAGAACAAAAATAAAAGGATTGCCTCATGTCTATTAATGTTTCATTTACGCTGAACGGCGAAGCCGTGAGCGCCCATGTCGCTTCCCGAACATTGTTGGTTGACATGATTCGCGAGCGTCTTGGCAAAACCGGTACCCACGTCGGCTGCGATACCAGCCAGTGTGGTGCGTGTGTCATTCATGTCGACGGCCGATCGGTCAAGAGTTGCACGATGCTTGCCGCCCAGGCCAATGGTTCGGATATCGTCACGATCGAAGGCGTCGCGAAAAACGGCCAGCTGCATCCCATGCAGGAGGCGTTTCGTGAGCATCATGGTTTGCAGTGCGGTTTTTGTACGCCGGGCATGATCATGAGCGCGCTGGATCTGGTCAAGCAAAATCCCGAACCCAGCGAAAAAGAAATTCGCGTGTGGCTGGAGGGAAATTTGTGTCGCTGTACGGGTTACCAGAACATTGTTCGCGCCGTCGCGGCCGGTGCCGAAGCCATGCAAGCAGGTTGAAACCGATGTTAGCGGAAACGAGGTGAAGTATGACTGAGAATGGTATTGGCGCCGCGGTTCGACGCAAAGAAGACCATCGTTTTATCACCGGACGCGGACAGTATGTCGATGACATCAATCGTCCGCAGCAGCTTTACGCTCACATGGTGCGATCCCCTATAGCACACGGGAAAATCAACAAGGTGGACATTGACGCCGCCAAAGCGGTTTCGGGCGTTGTTGCCGTTATGACGGGCGCCGATATGGTGGCTGACGGCGTTGGCGGCTTGCCGTGTGGCTGGGGCATCACGAGTAAAGACGGTTCGCCGATGGTCGAACCAGGGCATCCGCCGCTGGCGGCAGAATATGTGCGTTATGTAGGTGACCAGGTCGCCGTAGTGCTGGCCGAGACGCGGGCCATTGCGCGTGATGCGGCAGAACTGGTCGATGTGGATTACGAAGAACTGCCGTCAGTGGCGAGTATTGAGTCTGCCAGTGCAGACGGCGCACCGCTGGTCTGGGACGATGCCAAAGGAAACATCTGTTTCGACTGGGAAATTGGTGACGAAGCGGCCACTGACGAGGCCTTTGCGGGCGCCGACCAGGTCATCAGTATCGATATCGTCAACAATCGACTGATTGCGAACGCGATAGAGCCGCGTGCGGCGATCGGCGACTACGATAGCGGCAGGGATGAATATACGCTTTACACCACCAGCCAGAATCCGCATGTCATCCGCATGTTGATGGGCGCATTCGTGCTCAGCATCCCGGAACACAAACTCAGGGTGATTGCACCGGACGTCGGTGGTGGGTTTGGTTCCAAGATTTGCCACTATGCGGAAGAAGCGATCGTCACCTGGGCATCCAGAAAAGTGAATCGTCCAGTGAAGTGGACTGCGGACCGCAGCGAATCCTTCATGAGCGACTCGCACGGCAGGGATCACGTGAGCCACGCGGAACTGGCGATGAGTAAGGACGGCGATTTCCTGGGCCTGCGTGTTTCGACGCGTGCCAATCTCGGCGCTTACCTGTCGACGTTCGGTCCAGTGGTGCCTACCATTATGTATGCAACCCTGCTGGCCGGCAGCTACAAGATCCCGGCAATCCATGCAGAAGTGAAAGCCATGTTCACACACACGGTGCCGGTCGACGCTTACCGGGGTGCGGGTCGACCGGAGGCCAGTTACCTGCTGGAGCGGCTGGTTGACAAGGCTGCAAAACAGACCGGCATCGATCCGATCGAACTCAGGCGGCGCAATTTCATCCAGCCGGAGGATTTTCCATACCAGACGCCGGTCGCGCTCGAGTATGACACCGGTGACTATGACGCCACGATGGACAAGGCCATCGAGCTTGCCGATTATGCAAATTTCGAGAAGCGGCGTAAGGAGTCGGAAGCTCGCGGCAAGCTGAGAGGGGTTGGCATCTCCACTTACATCGAGGCCTGCGGTATAGCGCCATCGAACGTGGCCGGGGCACTCGGCGCAAGGGCCGGCCTGTACGAAGTGGGCACGGTGCGCGTCAATCCAACCGGGTCGATCACGGTCCTGACCGGCTCGCACAGCCATGGCCAGGGACACGAGACTACTTTCGCGCAGCTCGTGGTTGAGGCACTCGGCGTTGATTTCGACAATGTCGATATCGTCCACGGTGATACCGGCAAGGTGCCGTTCGGCATGGGTACCTATGGTTCGCGATCGGCTGCCGTCGGTGGCGTGGCATTGATGAACGCCTTGGAGAAGATCAAAACCAAGGCGAAAAAGATCGCCGCACATCTGCTCGAGGCGTCGGAGGAAGATATCGAGTTCAAGGATGGTCAGCTCACCGTGACCGGAACGGATCGGTCCGTTGCCTTTGGCGAAGTCGCAATGGCCGCATACGTCCCGCACAACTATCCGCTGGAGACGCTGGAACCAGGGCTCGAGGAAACCGCGTTTTACGATCCGAAAAATTTCACGTTTCCGGCCGGTTGCCACATTTGTGAAGTCGAAGTCGATCCCGACACCGGTGTTGTGGAGGTGGTGAGATTCACCGCTGGCGATGATTTCGGGCGCATTATCAATCCCATGATCGTGGACGGGCAGGTTCACGGTGGTGTCACCCAGGGAATCGGCCAGGCACTTTACGAACAGTGTGTGTATGACGATTCGGGACAATTACTGACGGGTTCGATGATGGACTACTGTTTGCCGAAAGCAGATAACGTGCCGAATTTTGCCGTAACCACAAACGTTACGCCGTGCACGCACAACGTGCTTGGCGTAAAAGGCTGTGGTGAGGCGGGCGCCATCGGATCTCCGCCTGCAGTCATCAATGCCGTTCTCAATGCCTTGTCGGACTACAACGTTGACGATCTGCAAATGCCGGCAACACCGGAGCGAGTGTGGCAGGCGATGCAGGCAGGCAGTCAGCAAACATAAGGACTCGACATGTACGAATTCAATTACCATCGCCCGTCATCACTCGACGAAGCCAGGAAAATTCTCGGCGACAACGATGAGGCAAAGCTACTTGCCGGCGGCATGACGCTACTGCCGACGATGAAGATGCGCCTCGCAAGTCCGTCCGACCTTATTGACCTTTCGAGCATCGACGGGCTCACCGAAATCAAGGCCAGCGGCGATGCAATTGAAGTCGGTGCGATGGTTTGTCACGCTGAGGTTGCGGCAAGCGACGACGTGCGAGCGGCAATTCCTGCATTGGCTGATCTTGCAGAGAGCATCGGCGATGCACAGGTACGCAACCGGGGCACCATCGGTGGTTCGGTTGCCAACAGCGACCCGGCTGCGGACTACCCGGCAGCCGTGTTAGGGCTTAACGCCATTGTGAAAACGGATCGCCGGGAAATTGCAGCAGATGATTATTTTAAAGGAATGTTCGAGACGGCACTCGACGCAGTCGAAATTGTGATTTCGGTGCGTTTTCCGAAACCCGTGCGTGCCGCGTATTCGAAGTTTCCGAACCCGGCATCCCGCTACGCAGTTGTCGGCGTCATGGTCGCCGAAACGAGTGATGGCATTCGTGTGGCCGTGACCGGCGCTGCAGCTTGCGCGTTTCGTGCAACCGCGATGGAAGACGCGTTGAGCAAGGATTTCTCTGCCGCAGCACTGGCGGGCATTGCTGTCGATGCAACCGACCTGAACAGCGAT
>SMVA01432456.1_pt1 | contig 10300 bp, 9 predicted proteins | sample 2456451 | NCBI WGS metagenome assembly SMVA01 (sample SAMN11095933, study PRJNA526329) | marine sediment metagenome | biome: Marine sediment; feature: Surficial sediment; material: Deep marine sediment; isolation source: Hadal surficial sediment | place: Pacific Ocean | collected 2014-05 | depth 0-1...
AAACGCTCGAATAGATCGCCGAGGCGCGCCTGGATCAGGTCGGCGTCCAGGCCAAACTCCTCGAGGCTGTAGCGGTGGCGTGTCTTGTGCTCCCCCGCGCCCCGTCGCTCCTGCGCGCCCGCGGCTTCGAGCGCCTCGCCGTACTCCGGCGACATCACAAGGCCGAGGTCCCGATAGAGGCGCTGGATCGTCGCAACCGGATCGGACGTCAGGTCGCGGTAATCCACCAAGGCTCCCGCGGTTTCAGGGTGGGCGGCGAGTGTCTCGAGGGGATGTCGGTAAGAGCTCCAGGATTGATCGGCAAGGATTCGCAAACAGCGCTGCTGCCGCGCCTCCTCCCAACCGAGCTGCTTCCAGCCGGAGCGCACGAGCTTCAACAAGCTGGGGATGGTTTCGCGCGGATCGCGCAGGTTGACCACGAACTTCGCGTCCGGAAAGGCTTCGATGAGCGAGGCGACGCGGCCCGCCCACAAGGGGTTCTTCGCAAGATGGGTCTTGTCGGGGCCGTTCAGGTAGAGCTGCCGTCGGACACACTCCCGGTAGAAGTCGTTGTAACGGCGGCGCTTCGCCGCGGGCCAGTCGTTCATGTGGTAGAAGTCGAGGTCGCCCATGTAGGGCATCTTGGTGATCCAGAATCCCGACGCCATCGAGTAGTAGAGGCTGATGTCGTCCTCTTCGGGGACAGTGAGGCCCATGGCGTGCACGTGTCGGCCCGCCCCGTAGCGCCGGTCCTCCCACCTCCCCACGCCGCGCGCGAGAAAGCCCCCGAGAAAGCGCCGATCGAAGGCGATCCCGAGGCGGATCAGCTTCTTCTGCAGCAGTGAGGGGAAGTAGCACTCGTAGAGCAGGAAGCAGCTGAATCGCGCCTTGTCCTGGCTCAGCAGGCGGTGAGTGAGAGTCGTCCCGCTGCGCGCGTGGCCCACCAGAAAGACCGGCTCGCTGACCGCCACTCGGCGAAGGCCCGGAAAGAGGATGCCATCGAGGAAGAAGCAAAGGGCGTGGAAGCTCGAGACCATCGGAACAGCGAAACACAGAACCGCGAGATAGTAGTAGCGCGCCCTGGGAACCTTCTCGTTCCAGGCCAGCCGGATCATCCGGAAGTAGTTGGCGAAGTCGAAGTAGAAGAACATCGCGAGGGATTGCGGATTCCTGCTGCTTTACCCGCGTTCTCCTAGGACTCTGCCAGGTGGGTCCATGCTGGGGGAAGCGACACGTCGCGATTCGGGTCTCGCGGCGGCCTGTTGAATTTCTCCGGCGGCTTCCAATTCATCGCTCGCATCGTCTGACCGATGTGCGTCATGTTCAACATGTCGTGGCTGTAGCAGAACAGCCCATCGCCCGCGTAGTACAGGATCGAGAGTCCCGACACGAACCAAGGAGTGCCGTCTTCCTTTTCGCCGAGAATCTGGTCCCACTGACTGACGAGGCGATGCCCCTGGGTCATGGTCCAGTTCTCGGGTGTCGACCATCCGTGTCCCGTCAGGCCGGTCATCGATTCGACGAAGAACCCGCGAATGGCCTCGCGACCTTCGATTCGCCCCCAGGCCGGATCGATGTAGGCGGCGTCTTCCGTGAAGAAGTCCGCCAGCTCTGACCACGACTTGGCGCCGCGGTCGATCTCGTTGCGCGTCGCGACGAAGCGTTCGTAGGTCTCTCTCGCTTGCTGCTCGATCGGCGTGGGCACGGGGGATTCCTCTGCTCGTGGCGGGTTCGTTGCGCTTGCTCTAGCGGGTCAGCACCGTTACACAGCTCACGCCGGGAAACCCGTAGACGTGCGTGTAGCCCGTCTTCGGCTTGCCCGGCACCTGGCGCGCACCCGCATCACCGCGCAGCTGCAGACAAATCTCGTACACCTGGCGTAGGCCCGACGCGCCGATGGGCTCTCCGTTTGCGAGAAGTCCACCGTCCGTGTTGATCGGCAGCTTGCCGTCGATCTCGCTCGCGCCTTCCTGGATCCACTTCTCCTGCTCGCCGTCCTGGCAGAAACCGTTCTCGGCCATGTGCATGATCTCGTGCCCTACTTCTGTGTCTTGTATCTGGGCGACGTCGATATCCTCTGGGCCGATGCCGGCCATTTCGTAGGCTGCCCGCGACGCAGCCGCTGTGGGACTCGGCGCATCCAGTACCGGTACGGAGGGAGAGAGGGTCTCGAAGGAGCCATAGGTGCGGGTCTTGAATACATCCGCCTTGATGTAGATGGGATTCGATTGGTACTTCTTCGCGACCTTTGCCGGGCATAGCACCATCGCCGCGGCGCCCTCGGAAGGCGAGCAAAAGTGATATTGACGCAGGGGGTCGCAAACCATCCTGGAGTTCGCGATTTCCTCGTACGAAAGCGCCTTGCGTCGCCAGGCATCGGGATTGAGCGAACCGTTCTTGAAGGCCTTGACCGCCGTACGGTTCAGACAGTCCTCGGTGATGCCGTAGTCGTACATGTATCGCTTCGTCTTCATCGCGAAGAACTGCGGGTTCAGCGCGAGGCCGGTCTCGCCGTACCACTGGCCGAGACCAATTGCCTCGAGGCTGTCCCCCACCGAGAAAGCACCGCGCGGGTGCTTGTCCAGGCCGATCGCGATCCCCAGCTCACCCGCGCCCGCCGTAATCCCGTTGGCCGTCGTCAAGAGCAAGTTGCCACCCGTAGCGCAGCCGTTGTAGAGGGTCGTGAAGGGCACACCCGTAAGGCCCAGCCACTTGTTCATGGTGTCGGGCTGCAGCACCTCGAGGCTACCCGCGCAGGCGAGGTCGATGTCCTGCCAGCGCAGGCTCGCGTCGGCGAGCGCGCGGCGCGCCGCGGCGACGCCCATCTCGATCGCCGATACGCCCTCGTGTCGTCCGAAGGGGTACAGCCCGATGCCGATGATCGCGATGTCCATGATCCGCGCTGCTCCCGTCGCTGGCTATGAACCCATGAACGCTCGAGCGTTCAAGTGGCGGCGGGCTGAAAAACGAAGGTCATGAGCTCGACTCCGTCCTCGCGCTCCGCGAATTTCTCGATTGCGAGTTCCATCTCCATCCCGATCTCGAGCTCCTCGGGATCGCTCAGCGAAAGCCTGGCCTCTACACGGATGCCCTCGGGCAACTCGATGTACCCCACACCGAAGGGAACGAATGCGTCCAGATCGCCGGCATAGGGATGCGGGGGCGGAAAGTGCTGGATCGTCCAGGTCCACAACTTGCCGCGGCGCGAGAGCAGCACTTCCTCGGTGGAGTCGCCCGCGCAATTCGGACAACCCGATTGCTTTGGAAAGGCGACCTCGCCGCACCCCTGGCAGCGGCTGCCGATCAGCTGGGGCGAGCTGGACGGCCAGGCAAAGAGGCCCTCGGCGATCGGAATCTGCTTCTTGTCCGTTCTAATTGCCGTTTTACTTGCTGTTTTACTCGCCGTTTTACTTGCCGTTTTGCTCACCGCTTTTTCTCGCTTTTTCTGCTCACTGTTTGGCGAAGACTGGAACCTTCGAAAGAAGATACTGCGGAAAATCAACTCGTCATGGGCACGCGGCCAAGCGAGCCCGCTAATGCAGGGTGGCCTCGAGCGCCCGCTCGACGATCGCTCCACCCAGCCACGAACCCAGCGGGATCCCGAGATAGAGCGCGCTCTTCAACCAGGCCGAGGAATCCAGCGCCCACTCGCGAGACCCTTCGACAAAGCTACGGTAGGCCAGCAGGTCCGCCGCGCTCAAGGCGCCGCCCGTGCCGCGTGCCCCCAAGGAGAGCCCCGCTTCGGCGCTCTCGTCCCCGCGCAGCGCCGCGTTCACTCGCAACAGCTCGCCGCGTTTCGCTTGCCGGATCCGGCGGTGAACCCCGCGGTTGCAGCGCACGATCGCCAGCGCTGAGTTGCCCAGGCAAATCGCCGCGATGGCGAGCAGCGGCAGCAGGAAGTCCGGGTCCGCTGCGTTCACGGAGAAGATCGAAAGCAGCGACAGCCAGACCAGCATGGTCTGCAGGCTTTGGCGCGCAAAGGGCGACAAAGGCGCGAGATCGAAGAGGTCGACGCGCAGCTCCCCATCGGCGCGCCTCGCCATCGCCGTGGCGCATGCGAGCGACAGATGCGTCGTCAGCGCGGCATTGATGGTGCAGAAAGTCCCAAGCCCCCACTCGAACCAGTGCATTGGCTGGCCGAAGTACTCGGGTTGTAGATAGAAACCGAAGTCGCGATCGATCGCGTACGCGATGGCGGGCAACGCGAGGATGCCCGGCAGGACCCAAAGCCAGAAGTTCGGCCGACGCAGTTCGAGTGAAGCCATCGGATCGACATCACCAGAAGACCGTTCCAGGGCGGACAAATTTTGCTGGGTACAACGCAGCAGGTACTGCTGACACGCCGGAAGAAATCCGGCGAGCACGCAGAGGAACAACATGATCCGAGCGTCCCGGTGCTGCAGAAGCCCGTGGCCAGATTCCAAGATGGCCTGCATTTCGCCACTCAGACCCGTCACGACGACCAGCAGGGCAAAGCTGAGAAGGCTCAGCCCTACGCCAGTCCACAGTGGAGACGGGGAGAACTTCCCGAAGAGCCGCTCGGGCCACGGCAGCCAGCTTGCGCTGGGTGTGGCGCCAGAATCGGAACTCGAGCTGGCTCGAGGTACGGCGAGGGTCGACACCGCGTCAGGCTAGCATGGCCTGCCGCGGGACTAGCCGACTAGCGCGTCCCCAGCCGCTCCAGTGCTGCCGTCGTTTCCTCGACGAGGGAGCGCATGATCTCGCGCACCGGGCGCACGTCGTGGATCACTCCGGCCGACTGGCCGGCGGCGAGGGCTCCCGTGTCGACCTTGCCTTCGAAACGACCCGTGGTGTAGGGATCTTCTCCGAGCCACTCGCTCATCACTCCAAACTGCTTCGGAAAGGGTTGGATGCGTGCTTGAAGGTCGGAGCTCTCCCAGGCGTCGGTCGTCTGGTTGCGAATCATCCGGCAAGGTTTTCCCGAGAAGCAGCGCGTTCGTATGGTCCCTTCGTCGTCGATCTCGGTGATGCGGTGCTTGTATTTCTCGTGGCCGAAGGCTTCGTCGCTGGCCACGAAGCGCGTTCCCATCCAGACCCCCACGGCGCCCAGGGCCAGGGCCGCGGCGATTCCGCGACCGTCTCCAATCCCACCGGCCGCCACCACAGGTACATCGACCGCGTCGAGCACCGCCGGGACGAGCGACAGAGTTCCGATACGGCCCGTGTGGCCGCCGCCGTCGTAGCCCTGTGCGACCACGATATCAACGCCGCTCTGGGCAACTCGGCGCGCGTTCTTGGTGTTCCCGACCAGCGCGAGGACCGTCATGCCGAGGTCGTGTGCCTGTGGAATCACGGGGCCGGGGTCCCCGAGGCCGCTCGCCAACACGGGAACGCGTTCTTCGAACAGCACGTCGACGTGCGCCTGCACGCTGTGGGCCAACTGGCCGGTGACCACGTCGGCAGCCGGCCGGCGTTCCGTCGCGAACAAGATATCGACGCCAAAGGGGCGGTCCGTGCGCTCGCGAACGACACGGATCTCGCTTCGCAGTTCCTCGGGCGATAGCGAGGCTGAACCGATCATACCCAGGCCGCCGGCTTCGGAGACCGCCGCCGCGAGTTCCCCACGCGCGATGAACCCCATCCCGGCCTGAATGATCGGGATGTCGATCCCGAGCATGTCGCAGATTTCCGATCGCAATGCCGGATGTTGCTCCATCCTGATTCTCCTTCTCAGCTCACCGGCGGCGCAGCGTTCGGCGGCTGGTCGTCGCTATCCAAACGCCTTCGGGAGTTCCTCGACGAAGTCCGCCGTCAACTTCGCGATCTCGGGCGCGTGACTGTCTTCGTGCATCAAGTGCCTTCCCCCGGCAATCTCGACGAAGCGCGCGTTGGGCATCTTGCGTGCCAGGTAGGCACCCGAGCGATTGTAGGCTGCGGCGTCTTCGCTACCGGCGAGTGCCAGGGTCGGCACGTCGATCTCCGGCAGACGCTCCATCACCAGCGCATCGTGCTGCAGGTTCAAGCCCGCTACCTGCAGCTCGACCCCAAAACGGTGAGCGTTGCGGTCGGAGCGCGCGTTCCAGTTGTCTCGCTTCTCGGGGTTGCGGAAGCCGGGGCCGGTGGCCATCACCACCATGCCGCGGATCACGCCTGGCCGAGCGGCCGCATAGGCGAGCGAGAGATATCCACCTAGCGAGTGCCCAACCAGTACGGGCTTCTCTTCGCTATCGCTGAGCGTCGCGATCACGCTATCCAGGTCCTCGAGCGCGCCGTCGCGCGAGTACAAGGCGGGGTCTTGGGGCACGGGCGACTTTCCGTGTCCCAGCAGGTCCCAGGCAAGCAACTCAAAGCGATCTTCCAAAGCGTCGAGCTGCGCCGCCCAGGTGGCGGACGAGGAGCCCATGCCGTGCAGCAAGATGATAGGCTGGCCTTGACCGCGACGTTCGACGTGTACCCGCATCACGCCGAGACTACCGCAGAGGGCGAAGTTTGAGTTCCGATGGCGAAGCCGGTGGACCCGACGCGAGTGGGATCAGTCCCAACGGGAGCGGGATCAGTCCCGACGCGGAGGCGCTCGCGCGCGCGCGGGCTCGCTGGCGCCATCGAGGCGACGTGCGCCCGCCCTTCGCGCACGAACCCGCTGCCGGACAGGAGTCGGTCTGGGACTACCCTCGCCCACCCCGCATCGAACGCGATCGGCGTTGCCTGCGCATCGAATTCGCCGGCGTGCTCGTCGCCGAGTCCACGCGATCCCTTCGCATCCTCGAAACCGCCAGCCCGCCGACCTTCTACCTTCCCCCCGACGATGTGCGCCTCGAGTTGCTAGTCGCCGGGCACGGAACGTCGCTCTGCGAGTGGAAAGGCGTCGCGGAGTACTGGTCCCTGCGAGTCGAGGCCCAGCTGATCGAGAACGCCGCCTGGTGCTACCGCGAGCCCTACGTCGGTTTCGAGCCCATCCGCGACCACATCGCCTTCTATCCGGCGCAGGTGGAGTGCCGGCTGAACGACGAACGCGTGCGACCGCAGCCCGGCGCCTTCTACGCGGGCTGGGTGACCCGGGAATTGAGTGGTCCCTTCAAGGGAGAGCCCGGCTCGGAAGACTGGTAGGGCACCCGACGAGCTGCCGCGCTGTGGCGCTCGCGGAGAACCCCACAGGGCGAGCCGGCGGCCGCCGGCACCCCGCTGCTACCCGCTGCTACCCTCTGGTCCCGTCCTTTTGTGGAGACCCGCAATGCCCCTCGATCCTCAACTCAGCGCGATGGCCGATGCCATGGCGAACAACCCCGACGCCGTAGCGACCCACGAGCTCACTCCCGCGAAGGCGCGCGAGGGCTACAACGCGCTGGCCACGATGCTCGGCCCGGTCGAAGAAGTCGCTGAGGTCAGCAATCGCGCGATCCCCGGACCGGCGGGCGATATCCCCCTGCGCATCTATTCACCCCACAAGCCCCACAAGAGCGGGGGAAGCGACCCCTTGGGCATTTTCGTTTTCTATCACGGCGGCGGCTGGGTGATTGGTGACCTCGACTCGCACGACAGGGAGTGTCGCGCACTCTGCAACGGAGCCGGCTGCATCGTCGTGTCGGTCCACTACCGACTCGCGCCCGAGCACCGCTTCCCCGCAGCGCCGGAAGACGCCTACGCGGCGCTCCGATGGGTAGCGGACAATGCCGCCCTGATCGGCGGCGACCCCGACAGACTGGCTGTCGGGGGCGACAGCGCGGGCGGCAACCTGGCCGCCGTGGTCACGCTCATGGCCCGCGATCAAGGGGGCCCCGCACTGCGCTTCCAGCTCCTCATCTATCCCGCAACGGACGCCCGCGACGGCGACGCCTATCGCTCAATCACGCAGAATGCGGCGGGCCCCTTCCTCTCGAAGGAGACGATGGCTTACTTCCAAGCCCACTACTTCGGCAGCGGCAACACGAGCGCCAAGCGCAGCGATCCCCGAGCGTCTCCCATCGCCGCGCCTTCTCATGCGAACCTACCGCCGGCGCTAGTCGTCACGGCTGAGTTTGATCCACTGCGCGACGAAGGCGAAGCCTACGCAAGAGCACTCGAGAAAGCCAAGGTTCCAGTGCGGCTCCACCGATACGACGGCATGGCGCATCTCTTCTTCCAGCTTTCTCCTGTCCTCGCGCAGGGCAAGGAGCTGCTCAGCGAGGCATCCACGGCGCTGCGCGAGGCGCTCGGCTAGCCCCTTGGCGCGACCTGAACCGTCGGATCTCGTCCACGCGTAGGTCGCAAAGCGGTCCGTCCGGCGGCGCCGGCGACTGGACTCGCATACGCTAGGTGTGACGCCCAGGGGAGCGAAGTCAGTGATGAGCTGCAGGTTCGGGGCACTCCTTCTGGCCGCCATGGTGGGTTTTGGGGCCCAGCATCCGGCGCACGCCGTCGACGACGCTGCCGCGCTGAGCCCGCTCACGAGCGCCGAACTCTGGGACGATCCCGAGATCGACTCGCTCATCCAGGAAGGCCTGGGGCACAACTCCGACGGCGACTTCGACGCCGCGAGTGAGGTCTGGAAGCGCCTCGCGGAAGCCGCGCCCCATCACCCCGCCGCGAACGTCCACGCCGCGGATACGCTGATCTGGCTGGGGCTGTTCGAAGACGACGACACGAGCTTCGACGACGCGATCGTGAGCGAAAGCGAGGAGGGTGTGCGCAAGGCCGAAGCCTGGCTGGAGGCGCGCCCGGGCGACGCGCGCGCACACCTGTACCTGGGTCAGACCCTGATGACTCTCGGTCGACTCCACGGTGTTCGCGGGCGGATCTACCGGGCTGGAAGCTACGGCGAAAGGGCCCGCAAGGAGTGCGAACGAGCGCTGGCGATCGACCCGAGCCTAACGGATGCCAAGTACCCGATCGGCCTCTACGCCTACTACGCCAGCCTGATCCCGGATGTCTTCCAGTGGCTGAGCTTTCTGTGGTTCATTCCGAAGGGCGACGCCGCACTGGGACTGCAGTACCTGGCAGACGTCGAACAGACGGGCGACCTGTATCGCTTCACCGCGGCCTTCTATCTGTCGAATATCCGCGCGTTTCACGAACGGTCACTCGATCGCCCCGCCGCGCTGGCTTCGGTGACGAAGCTCCACGAGCGCCACCCGCTAAACTCGCTGATCCACTTCGAGCTGGTGGAGAACCTGGTGCTGGCGAAGCGTTATGAGGACGCACGACGCGAGGCGCTGGTGCTGGAGTCGCATCCGGGTACCGGCAAGCACGATCGCGGACGGACCAGCATGGCACGCGTCTGGCGCGCGCGGGCGGAGATGTATCTGGGGCGGTCCAATGAGGCCTGGCGGCTGCTCGAAATCTTCGCAGACGACGGCCCCGCGGAGCCCGATTGGGGCAACCTCTGGGTGCAGCTCTTGCGCGGACAGATCCGGGACCTGGCCGGCCAGCGCCAAGAGGCGATCTCACACTACCAACGAATCGCCGCCCTCGATCTCAACCCCAACTTCAACCGCACGGCGGTGCTCGCCGCCGAAGGTCTCGAAGAACCCTTCCGCCTGCCCCCTATTGTTTCTTCCACTGAGCCCGAAGCCTCCAAACCCAACTAGCCCTGGGACCGGAACCCGGCACCGCGACTCACCCGTCGGCCCATCACATCCCCACGGGGACGAGCCACCTGCCCCAGAACGTTGCCGGCAGCGAGCTGCGGTGACTTTGGCGGGGTTCTCGTAAATTCGATACGCTCCGGCTCGTAATATCCGGCGCCCACCGCGAGCCCTCAGCCGACCCGCCAACCTCGGAGAGACCCCCCTTGGATCTGCGTTACTCAGACGCCGACGAGAAGTTTCGCGCCGAGCTGCGCGCCTGGCTCAAGGCGGCGGTGCCGGCTCACGGAAGCCCGCCGGGCATCCACGATTGGGACGCGCGCAAGGCCTACGACACCGGCTGGCAGCGCAAGCTCTTCGACGCCGGCTATGCGGGCATCAACTGGCCCAAGGAGTACGGCGGAGCCGATCTCTCCACCACGGAACAGCTGGTGTACTCCGAGGAAACCGCGCGCGCCGGAGCTCCCTATGTCGGCGTGAACTTCGTCGGTCTGCTGCACGGCGGCCCCACAGTGATCGCCGAGGGGACTCCCGAGCAGAAGGAGCGCCACATTCCCCATATCCTTCGGGGCGAACAGCTGTGGTGCCAGGGATTTTCGGAGCCGGGGGCCGGGTCGGACCTCGCGTCGCTCACGACCCGCGCCCATCGCGATGGCGACCACTACGTCGTCAACGGTCACAAGATCTGGTGTTCCTTCGCGCAGGTGGCCGACTACTGCGAGCTGCTGGTGCGCACCAATCCCGAGGTGCCAAAGCACGGAGGGATCAGCTGGCTCATCATGCCAATGGATGCGGAGGGC
>SMVA01134803.1_pt1 | contig 10297 bp, 8 predicted proteins | sample 2456451 | NCBI WGS metagenome assembly SMVA01 (sample SAMN11095933, study PRJNA526329) | marine sediment metagenome | biome: Marine sediment; feature: Surficial sediment; material: Deep marine sediment; isolation source: Hadal surficial sediment | place: Pacific Ocean | collected 2014-05 | depth 0-1...
CGCCTATCAACAGTATCTCCTCGGCAGGCAGCAACTCGCGACGTTGACCAGCGACTCATTGGTAAGAGCGGTTGCTCATTTCAAACGCGCCGTCGATCTCGATGCAAACCTCGCACTCGCCTACAGCGGATTGGCACACGCCTATCTCGAACAGGTGTTTGTCAGCGATCTTTCGACGGAAGAGTTGCTCGTCAAGGCGCAAGAAGCGACGGACAGAGCCCTGATGTTGGACAACGGACTGGGCGAAGCCTATACCGCGCTCGGAGGAATCAAGCAGATTCAGTTCGACGCCGAGGGCGCCGAAGAGGCGTTCGCGCGCGCACTCGAACTCAATGCAAATGATGCAACGGCCTATTCATGGTACGGACAGCTGCTGCACAGCGAACTGGGTCGGCCTGACGACGCGTTGGCGTTGCACAGGCGGGCGATCGAACTGGATCCACTGTCTGCGGACGCCATTGCAAGCGTGGGGCGCGATCTCTCGTCGTTGGGTCGTTCGGACGAGGCCATCGATTGGTGGAAGAAGGCGCTCGAAATCGATCCCGAGCTCGGTGTCTCCTACGCGATTGCCGATCACTATTGGTACGTAACGGGAGAGCTCGCCCAGGCCGTCGTGTGGTACGGCAAGGCTATGTCCATCGATCCCAGCAACCCCAGCCTCGTCGCCAATCTGGGGGCGCTTTTTCTGGATCTTGGCGCAGTAGAGGATGCGGAGTATTGGCTCGCCCGATCCGTCGAACTCGGCCCGCAGGTTCGCTGGCCCAACGTTGCAAGTGGACTCCCGCAACTCTACAGAGATGACGAACTCGCATTTGAATTCGCGAGTAATTCGTTTTCGAAGTACCCGAATAACTGGCCCGCCGGTTGGCTCCTGAGAAGCCACGCGATCCGGGCGGATCGCTACTCCGACGCCGTTGCTCTCTTCGAGAAGATCGCTCCAGAGCTGGTCCACGACGATAATCCGGAGGTTGAAAGCACAGGCGCCTATCTGGACGCGATCAACCTTGCGCTCGTGATGTCCGGTTCCGGCGAGGAGAGACGCGCGGAGCAATTGCTGGATCGAAGTCTCGAGTACATCCGATCTATACCCAGGGGTGGTCTCGATGGATATTGGATCGCTGACGTGCAGATCTATGCACTTCAGGGGAAAACAAAGGATGCGTTGGCTGCGCTCCGAGAGGCGATCGATGACGGTTGGCGCACGCTCTGGTGGTACTACCTCGAGCGTGACCCGAATCTCGCATCCATCCGTGGTGAGCCCGAATTCCACGCCATGTTGGAGGGAGTCCGAGCTGACATGGCGACCCAGCTCGAGCGCGTGCGAGAGATGCAGCGCAATGGAGAACTGGCTTCGATTCCCGAGCTGGGAGCCGTCAAGCGGTGACAGGCGCGTGTTTGAATCCACAACCCCCTGGACCGTCGAGGCTTCAGGGTTTGTTGATTGGTTGCGAGTGAACGCGATGCCCACGTCTTCACCCAGACGCGTAACGCAAGTTCCAATGGCAATTTCTCGGGCCGGCTGTAGCGGATCGCTACCAGAGAATTGGCGAGCGTTTGCGGAAGAACAACCCCGTGGGGCCATCATCGGGGAGAGTGGATAGGTACACAGTCGTATCCACACCTTCTTCTGGGCTCAGATTCGCATCTTCGCCACCCATATCGGTCCGAACCCATCCCGGGCAGAGGGCGTTGACTTTGATGTTGTCGGCTTCGAGTTCTTCGGCGAGCACTCGCGTGGAGGCGTTGAGCGCCGCCTTCGAGAGGCGGTAGCCGGGGTAGCCTCCGTTCATCTCGGTGATTCCGCCCATGCCGCTCGAAACGTTGACGATGCGCCCATAGCCGGTCTTTTTCATCAGAGGGACGAGGGCTTGCGCGGTGAGCACCGCACCGATGGTATTGGTTTCGAAGCTGCGCGCGAGCGTTTCTTTGTTGGTGTCCAGAATACTCGCGAAATCGTCCTCTTCGACGTCGAAGAATGCCCCCGCATTGTTCACCAAAACGTGAAGTGCACCGTACTCGGACATCACGAAATCTGCGAGATCACGGGCGCTTTGCGGATCGTCGACATCATGAACATGTGCAACGACATCGAGTCCCTCATCGCGCAGCTTGCTCGCTGCTTCCTCGCCTTTCGTAGCGTCGCGAGACGTCAGCACCACGCGGAAGCCGAGTCTGCCGAGTTGTCGACAGGCTTCGAATCCCATGCCTCGGTTGGCGCCGGTAACGACGGCGACCTTGGCTGAAGTGTCAGCAGTACTCATTGGGACGCTCCCGTGGACCGTTGGCTGACCAAAAGTAGACAGTGGGAGCGGAAGCATAGGAGATCGCAGGGGGATTTACGGCGTGTTCGAAAGATCGACGGTCTGGTCATCAGGGGACTCATCGACATGGTTAGACGGCGTGTGTTTCCGTGCACGGGGCTGTCGTATTTTGGAGAGCCCTATGCGAAATGAACTCGCTAGATTTGAACGCTCGTTCAATCTAGCGGCCAGCTGCTGCGTATGACCGAGAGCCGAGCTATTTTTCATGCGTACTGTTAGATCCATCACCGAATGAATCTGCTGCACTCGGGTGCTTGGCTCCGTAGGATCAATTTTCGAAGACCCGGTACTCGATTGGAAAACCTCAGAGGGAGTGTCATGGCCGATCGTTCTCTGCCCACCCATACACAGGTCGCAATCATCGGCGGTGGCGTGATCGGCTGCTCGGTCGCGTATCACCTGGCCAAGCTCGGCTGGAAAGATGTCGTCGTCCTCGAGCGCAAGAAGCTCACCTCGGGTACGACCTGGCATGCCGCCGGCCTTCTCACCACGCTTCGCGACACCGACAGCCAAACCAAGCTCGCGAAGTACACCCAAGAACTCTACGGGAAACTCGAAGCAGAGACGGGGCAGGCGACTGGGCTGATCCAGTGCGGTTCGATCCAGATCGCGGAGAGCGAAGAAAAGGCTTGCGAGATGCGGCGTGGCTGCGCAATGGCCCGTGTGTTCGACGTGGAGAGTCACGAAATCACTACCGCTGAGCTGGCCGAGTTCTGGCCGCTGGCCGAAATCAGCGACGTGCGTGCTGCGTTTTATTTTCCCCATGACGGGCGGGTGAATCCGACCGATGTCACTCAGGCGCTGATGAAGGGCGCGAAAGCGGGCGGGGCCAGGCTTTTTGAGGATACGAAGGTCACCGGGATCGTGATCGAGGACGGCCGGGCCTGCGGAGTGGAGACGGACGGCGGTACGCTGCGCGCCGAGTACGTGGTCAACTGCGCGGGGATCTGGGCGCGGGAAGTCGGTTTGCTCGCGGGTGTCGACGTACCGATCCAGGCGGCCGAGCACTACTACCTGATTTCCGAGCCCATCGAAGGTGTTCACCAACGACTTCCGATCCTTCGCAATCCCGAGAGCAGCGCGTACATTCGCGAGGAAGCCGGCGGCAAGTTGATGGTGGGATTCTTCGAGCCGATCGGGGCGCCCTGGGGTCTGGATGGTATTTCCGAGTCGTTCTGCTTCGATGACATTGCGCCTGACTGGGATCGCATGGAGCCCTACATCGAACGCGCCATGAAGCGGGTTCCAGCGCTGTTGGAAACCGGGATTCACCAGTTCTTCTGCGGCCCCGAAGCGTTCAGCCCCGACCACAACTACCTGATGGGTGAGGCGCCCAACCTCAAGAACTTCTTCGTGGCGGCCGGCTTCAACTCTCTCGGCATCCTGTCCGGCGCCGGTGTCGGGCTCGTGATCTCGCATTGGATCGTCGATGGCCATCCGCCGGATGACGTTTGGGAAGTCGATATTCGACGCGTGCATCCGTTCCGAAACCGCGCGACGTATCTGCGCGATCGGACGGTCGAATCGTTGGGCATCGGTTATCAACATCATTGGCCCGCTCGACAGTGGACCACCGCACGCGGGGTGAAGAAGTCGATTCTCCACGATCGAGTTGCGTTGGCGGGGGCGTGTTTCGGAGAATCGGCTGGTTGGGAGCGACCCAACTGGTATGGAGAACCCGGGCAACCAGCCGAGTACGAGTACAGTTGGGGGCGGACCAATTGGTTTTACGCTCACGCCGAGGAACACCGCGCCGTCCGCGAAGCGGTCGGGGTCTTCGAACAGAGTTCGTTCTCCAAGCTTCTCGTTCAGGGGCGCGACGCACAGCGGGCCCTCGATCGGGTCGCCACGGCTGATATGTCGATGCCGGTGGGCCGCGTCGCCTATTGCCACTTCTTGAACGAACGGGGAGGGGTCGAAGCGGATCTCACGATCTCACGCCTCGGCGAGGAAGAATATCTGGTCGTGACGCCAGCCTTCACCCACACGCACGTCGAGAGCTGGATCCGCGAGCACATCCCCGCTGAGGCTGCCTGCACGCTGGCCGATGTGACTAGCGCCTACGTGATGTTGAACGTCCAGGGGCCGAACTCGCGCGCGTTGCTCGCAACGCTCAGCTCCGCAGACTTCTCGAACGACGCGTTCCCTTTCGCCACGGTACGAGACATCGAGATCGGCTATCAGACCGCGAAGGCCCTACGCATTTCCTACACGGGTGAGCTCGGATGGGAGCTTTACATCCGCACCGAGTACGCGTTGCCTGTCTACGACGCCTTGATCAAAGCGGGCTCGGAGTTTGGTCTACGCCACTGCGGCTACCACGCCCTGAATTCGCTGCGAATCGAGAAGGGGTACCGCGAGTGGTCTCACGACATGGGTCCAGTGGATTCACTGCTCGATGCGGGACTCGCCTTTACCTGCGCCTGGGACAAGACCGGTGGCTTCATCGGCCGCGAAGCATTGCTCGAGCAGCGGAATTCAGGGCCCCTTCGCCGCCGCATCGTGTCCTTCCTGCTCGAGGATCCGGAGCCGCTGCTGTACCACAACGAGCCGATCTACCGAGAAGGCGAACTGGCAAGTTATTCGACCTCCGCTGGCTACGGCCACACACTGGGCGGCGCCATGGCGATGGGTTACCTGCAACGAGAAGAGGGCGTTGACGCAGGGTACGTCTCGAGTGGCCGCTACGAAATCGAGATCAATGGAAAACGCTACGCCGCAAAGGCGTCGCTCGCCCCGTTCTATGATCCCAAGAATCTACGGATTCGTATCTGAACGATCAGGCCGACTGGGCTGTGTTCCAGGTAGGGTGCCTCCAAGGATCCCCGAGGATGCGAGTTGCGCGTCTCAATTTTTCGGCTCATCATCAGATCCACCAAGCAAAACGGAGGTCACATCGCGATGGGGTCGTTCCTTCGAGCCAGCGAACTCTGTATTTCGTCTTTGCGAAGCGCGATTTCAGCCTTCGCCGTTGTGATGCTTTGCTCCGCATGTGCTTCTGCTCCATCGCACGGCTGGACCCCAATTCAGGGCGCGTTCTTCGATCCAGTTCAACTCTTTTCGGAAGACACCGACGTTTACGGGTTGAAGCTGAACCTCCCCTACGGAAGGACCACGAGCATGTACGGGATCGATGTCGGTCTCGCTGGCTACGTCGAGTCCCTGAATGGCATCCAGGCGAACGGGTTCTGGAACGAAGTGCAGGACATCAACGGGATTCAGTTGGGTGGATTGCCCGGTAATCGAGCCGTGAACCTCAACGGACTTGAAGTCAGTGTTGCAAATATCGCCGAGGGACGAGTGAATGGGATTCAGCTGGCAGCTGTGATGAACGACGCTGATGATCTCGTCGGCATGCAGTTCGCGGGAATTAGCAACCGATCTCAGCAAGCGCTCGGAATTCAGATTGCTCCCCTGGTTAACGATGCAGAATCACTGATTGGCATGCAGGTCGGCATCATGAACTTCGCTCCGCGCGCCACTGGACTGCAAATTGGCGCTCTGGTCAACAAAGCAGATTCCATTATTGGCTTGCAGATTGGCCTCCTCAACATCAACAAGAACGGCTGGCTACCATTTTTCCCGATCTTGAATTTCGGCTTTGGTCACGCTCAGGAAGAGGCTACGACCAGCGAGGACTAGCCGGATCCACGCCTCGATCGTTTGCCGATGCGGTGGGTCCTATCCCTACTGGGGCTCTCTTGGCATCGAGAGAGCTTTCTGAACCCTCACGAGTTGACCCCAATCATGCTGGTAGATCAGAGCCACCTACACGCTACTGGTGATCGAAGTGTTTGATGTCGATCACTTTGTCGTTCACAGTCATGGTTCCAGTTCTGGTCTTCTTTCCCTCGTCGTAGAAATCAAATGACAAATGTGTGATTCCGTAGGAGTTATTGCTCACGTCGAAGTCACCCGTGACGTGAGTTCTGCTTTCCGAGGCTGCCTTGGTGATGGAGCCCGTCATTACGGTTCTGCACGACAATGCGTGTCCGTCGTATTTGTAGATCGTTTCATTGCCTTCGGTACTTTCCGTGATTTTTGAGGAGCGATCGCTCTTCGCGTCTATCAGGGAGTACTTGTAGAGTATGAATGCATCTTCATCTCTCGCTGATAGACCTTCCTTGCTGCCAGCGTTTGCCTCTAGGGAAGTAGAGAACACCAAGCCAGCGATCAGTGCCATGAAAACGAGGGTCTTCTGTTTGCTGCGTTTCATTTCGAGTTCTCCCTGCTCAATGTCGGTCCGCTGGAGATCATATGACAAATGACCCAGAATGAAATATCGCCTTGGATCCATTTAGCGCGAAGTGACCTCAGAGTGCCCCACCTCTCGAGCTACCAGGAGACGAAATTTCAGCCAGCAACGAAAGGCAGTAGACGTGTCCATCCAGCATCTGACAACCAAATCACCTAGCAGCGAGATCTTCGAAGCGTTCGAACGCGACGGCTGTGTCGTCATCGATGCCGTGCTGAACCGCGCCGACATGGATCAGGTGACGCGTGAATTGGCACCGCATCTAGAGGCCACGCCAAAAGGCGAGGACGAGTTTCACGGATTCGAGACCCGGCGAGTGGGGGGACTCATCGCGCGTTCGCAGAAAGCGCGCGAGATCATCATGAACCCCATCGTTCTCGATGTAGCCGCCAAGGTTCTGTCTCACGCGACGACCTTTCAGCTGAACCTCACGGAGTTGATGTCTCTCGGGCCGGGGGCTGCGGCCCAAGAGATTCACAGGGATCGGCCGGATTGCGACGGGTTCCGCTTTCCTCACGGTTATGAGACTGTCGTCGCAACCATGTGGGCTCTGACCGAGTTCACCGAGGCGAACGGCGCGACCCGCGTTGTACCGGGTTCTCACAAGATCGAAGACGACCGGGAGTTCAGCCAGGAAGAGTCCACGCCCGCCGAGATGGCGGCCGGCTCGGTTCTGATTTACACGGGTCTGCTCCACCACGGAGGCGGCGCAAACGTGACGAACTCGAGTCGCAACGGGCTCGTCGCCCACTACACCCTCGGCTGGCTCCGACAGGAAGAGAATCAGTACCTGTGCGTGCCGATGGAAACCCTTCGCGAGCTCCCAGAAGACCTGCTGCGCCTGATGGGCTACACGCGCGGCGCCTACCTCCTGGGTTTCGTGGATGGCGGCCGCGACCCGATCATCGCGGCGCGACCGGAATTCGAGCGACCGATGTCGGAGTTTCTGGAAGAATGACCGGCAAGCGGAGCGGCGGCGGCGGTGCGCTTCTACCCCAAGTACATCGCTCGGCCGCGCAGGCGCCTACCTTCAAACGGAAGCGCCCGGAGTCCGTACGACTCCGGGCGCTTGGTTTTGGTAGTGGCGGGGCGCTGCGTCCGAGTCTGCACCTTGCTGGTGTCGGGGCAGGAGTTTCTCCGATCCGCTTGATCTAGTCCTTCGGCGGCTCCGGGGCGCCTTCCTTGGCGGGGACTCCCTTCTTGAGCAACACGATCACCGCACGCTCGGCCCAATAGTTGGAAATGGCTTTTACGTCTCCCCATTTCGTGAAAGTGCGCTTGGGTGCAATGAGAAAGAAGACTTTCGTTCCGGCGCGCTGATCCACCGCGGCGGCCAATCGTTCGTTGGTCGCCGAGTCCAACAGCTCGAACTCTGCAGTTGCTGTGCCTACGGTGTTGGCTGTGTCGAGCGACAAACCGACCGCAGCGCCGAGCAGGAGCGTTCCCGGATGAATGCTCGTAAGTGTGCGCATCACCGCGTTGGAGCCCTTGCCCTGGGTGAGTGCCGCGCGCAGGCGGAGCGTATCCGGCCCTGGGTGGTCCGACATCTCGAAGTACTTGCTGAGCTCTTCGTGAAGGGCTGTGAAAAGCGTATCCGTCAGCATCTGCTTGTCTTCTTCGCTGAGTTTGCCGGTTTCCTCGTCAGTCCACAGTGTCACTGAGTCGAGCTCGATCGTGTTGTACCGCGACCATTCTGCGTCCGGGTTGAAGTAGGCCTCCGAGGCGGGCCAGCCGTCCAGGGACTCGAGCTGCGAGTAGTCGCCCAGAAAACCGGACTCGGGCGCATCGCTCCGGCGTCCGCGGGAGGCCGCGCAGGCGACCAGGGTGCAGACGAGTGCGAGGAGTCCCATCGAGATCAGGGCGTGGCAAATCGCGCTGCGGGGGGTTCGAATCATGGTTCGCCTCCTTTGGTTGGCTCGCGTCTGAGTACCATATGGACTGCTACTTGGACAGGGCCATCTTCGCCATGGACGACCCCGATGAGTGGATCTCCCAGCACATGCGCCAGGAATGCTGCAGCGGTTGATTGATGATTTCGGTGTAGCGCGCCGGGTTCGCAGGTGTTGCGACCTACAGCGGGACTCGCTGCCCCCGACTTCCTGGAAATCTGAATACCCGTCAGTGGGTTGCGTGAAGAGTTTTTTGTAGTGATATGCTTTTCGACATGAAAATTCGAGCGGCTCAACTCTTCACGGCTGTTTTGTTGATTGCAGGGGTGCCTCTGACGAGCATCCCGGCGGAGTTCCAAGCCTCCTCCACGGTTGACGAGGTCCGCGAGCAAATCAACCGCCTGCCCACTGACAATGTCTGGTGGTCCGTAACGGGCCCGGACATGAGCTGGAACAGCAGAAACCTGCAGCGCTTCTCACCGACTGCACCGGTATATCGCGATGGGCCCGTCCGGGAGCTGAATTACAACCTGATGCCGGAGATCGCCAATTACCGGGTGAACACGCCGTCAGGACCGATGAAGTTTGCAGACTTCCTGGATAGCGACCTGAGTACCTCCATGGGTGTGGTTGTCGTGCACAAAGGGAAGATCGTGTTTGAGCACTATGCGCGCATGCAGCCTTACGAAAAACCCATCATCTGGTCGGTCAGCAAGGTGCTGGTTTCGTCGGTGGTCAGCATTCTCGAAGATCGTGGTTTGATCGATATCGATCAGCCGATCGAAACCTACATTCCGGAAATGGCTACCTCCGCTTACGCAGGCACGAAGGTTCGCAACATTCTCGATATGGCAAGCGGCATCGACTGCCCCGAGGAATATGACGACCGCACGTCCTGCTACAATATTTTGATGCAGGCCATGGGTGAAACTTTTTGGGACAAGAACTCCCCCGATAATCCCTACGCGTATCTGGCTACGCTCAAGGCCGAGCGCTACGCAGAGCAAGGCACCTCATTCGACTACGGCAGCATCAACACGGATATCCTGGGTTGGATGGTCGAAAAAGTCACCGGCATGCCGTTCACCGATGCTCTCTCCAGCGAAATCTGGATGAAGGCCGGCATGGAGGCCGACGCTTCTTTCGTGGCACCGCGGTTCGGCGTGCCGCACTGGGATGGCGGTTTCCTCCCCCGCATGCGTGATTTGGCGCGCTTCGGGATGCTTTATACGCCGAGCTACAAAGTCATTTCAGACAAGAGAATCATCTCTGCAAAGCATGTAGAGATGTTGCTGAACGCTGGACGCCCGGAGCTGTTGCAAAACGCGCGCTGGCAAGGCTGGAAGCAGTATACGCACGAAGCGGATCACGTTAAACACAACGTCTACCAGTGGGACCTGATCTGGGACAACGGCGACATCTACAAAGGAGGCTGGGCGGGTCAGGGATTGTTGGTCAACCCGAAGCGAGACTTGGTTGCTGTTTATACTGGTTATTTCAAGGATGATGATTACAGCGAATTGAGCGTGCTTCCGAGGCTGCGCGACGTGCTGAACGGCGTATTCGGGAAAGAGAATCGCCCGCACTGATCCACCATGAACCTACCCCACCAACGGACCCAGGCCGAAGGCTTTCGCGCCTTCGTGGGTGATGTGCAACACCTCTCTGGGCGGCTGACCGGCCGCCTCAAACAATGGTGCCCAGAGCCCTCACGGCTATGGCTGCTTCGTCTCTGGATAGTGGAGCGGGTGCTACGACACAGGCCGTGATTTGCCGGTTGCCTGCACCTCTCAATTCTGTGTTCTCGCCTGTCATTCCATGTTAGGATCACG
>SMVA01225467.1_pt1 | contig 10297 bp, 9 predicted proteins | sample 2456451 | NCBI WGS metagenome assembly SMVA01 (sample SAMN11095933, study PRJNA526329) | marine sediment metagenome | biome: Marine sediment; feature: Surficial sediment; material: Deep marine sediment; isolation source: Hadal surficial sediment | place: Pacific Ocean | collected 2014-05 | depth 0-1...
ACTGCACGACCTCCATGAAATAGGGGTCGTACTGGATCGCCGGCGACGCCGCTGGAACGCAGTCGTACTTCGGTGCAATCGCCTCGTCGAAGACCCCCTGAAAGGCGACCGCACGCTCGTTGAGCACCGGAAAATTTTCCGACGTCCAGGGCATATTGGGTCCGTTGACCGGGCGCGCGCCGAAGCCGCCGTTCCAGACCCCTACCAGGTCGGGAATCTCCGCGGTAGCCGCGGCGGTTTGGGCGGTGACCTCGACCGAAGCCCCAGAAATTCCGACCGCAAGCAGGGCGGCCGCTGCGGCCAGGCATGTGAGTGGTCGAGAAAGCACTGGGCTGTCCGTCTCTATCATCCTTCCCCTCCTTGATTGCTGCAATCCGATTCCTGCAATCCGCGGGTACTTTGTGTTGCCGACACACACATCTCGGGACGAAACACAGCAAGCTGAATCTAAACGGGCTCCCGGCTAGGGGGTAGACTGGTCTGAGGGCTCGCCTGAGATCCGGATCAGGCTAACGCCCCACCGTCTTGAGCACCGCCCGCGCCGTTCGGTGGTCGCACACCAGATGCGTGAACAAGGGTCGGGCGAAGCGACCCCCGTCCACCGACGCCTCGGCCCCGAGCGCCGCGAGCAGCACGTCGCCTTTGTGAAAGCCAGCTTCGTAGGGACCGAGCACGAACAGCACCTTCTTCCCATCATCGATGAAGTCGGGGATGCCCTCGAGCGGGGCGAGCGTCATCGCCTGCACCTCGGTCTCGACCTGGGGTGGTCCGTTGAAGGTGAGCGGCTGCCACAGCATGTCCGCGACGGTCCCTGCTTTGATCAGCTTGTTGTAGCCCCTTTTGTCGCGCTTACGCATGAGCGCCCTGAGCTGGGAGTAGATGGTGTTCAGGGGATTCGGGTCGTTCGGGTCCCAGACCGGGTCGGGGCCGGTGTCGGGGGCCGGCCGGATCTCACCCGAACTGGAGATTTCCATCATCCGCCAGCTAGATCCCGCCGTGACGAGGATGTCGACCTCTCTGAACAGCTTGGCCGCCCTACGCATTTCAGGCTCCTCTTCGAGCAACGCTCGGACCTCGCGGCTCATGATGGGCGGAGCCTGGTAGGGCACGGCGGTCGTCCTGGTGTCGAGGCCGGGGATACGGAGCAAGTGCGTCATGAACGCGTTCGGGTCGGTCGACGGGTCATGGTAGTCGATTCCCGTACACGCCGTGTGGAATCCGAGCGCCGGCGGCACGTCCTCCGGGTCCTCTCGCTTGAGAAGCTCGACCAGCGCTCGGACGATTCTCAAAACGGTCCGCCCACCTGCAAGCCCGATTCGGATGGTACCGCCCTCATCATCGGCATCGGCCTCCACCCGTCCACGGCGGGGCCGGACCCTGCTCCGCTTGACCTCCCACTCCTGCTGGATGAGGTCGAGTAAGACCTCTGCCGCTCGTGAGGCGACGTCGTCCAGGACCCCGGTCTGGACGACATGCACACCGCTGAGCTTCCATTTCGCAGAGAGGTCCTCTCCGAGCTGCTCTTCCAAGGGAGGGCGGTACGTGAAGTACCCGAGCGCGGCCGCCAGTTGCAGAAGGCGGTACGGCTCCTCTCGACGGATGGTCTCGTCCTCGAAGCGCTCGCTCAGGTGCTTCTGGATCTGAGAGGGCGACTTCCCTTGGCAGAAAAGCCTGGCCGTGAGAGAGAGGCGCTCCTCGTGGTCTAGCTCACTGTAGGCTCGACGGAGCTCGGGGACCTTTACCACTCGGCGGCCGCGCTTGGACTCCTTCTCTAGCATTCGCACTCTACCGTTTGTAACAGATATTGCATTACTGTCCGCATAGTAGTAGTATTGTGTTCCACAGAAATCGGATATGTCCATCAAGAGAACTGGGCAAGCTGAAATCGGCAACCCCCTGCTCTTGTTTTTCGGAGTGAGGCACCAGGATTTGAGAACCACGGAAATCTGGACTTCGGGACCCGACGATACCCCTTCGCCGACCCGAACGCGAACCGCTGTGTGGCTTCGGCGGGCAGGCCTCAAGTCTTCCGCGGATCTTTCGCCGCGCTCCGAGCCCGACTTCGTCATGCTCCTACCGACGAAACCCAGGGGGCGCACCTGCGGAGTGGCTCTGGTGCCCGACGCCTGCACAGGCCACGTGCTTCTCAATGGGGTTCGCCTCAGACCGGGCATGCACGTCCTCCGACACGCCGACCGCGTCGCCCTGGACGGTCGAGCCGTGTGGTTCGCGATCTCGGCGGCACCGGACGAGGTCCCATACGACCCGGATGTTCACGGTGACCCCGTGTACTGCCATCGCACCAAAGCGCGGCTGAAGGAGGGCGATCCGATGGTGATCTGCCGGGGAACGCCCGAGGCCGACTGCGGCATGATGTTCACGGCGGCCGCATGGGGGGCGGGGATCCCCTGCCACAGTTGCGGTGCCCAACCTGGCGACCCCGGATGGACGCCACCGCCATCCGAGCGAACCGGCTCGCTCGCCGAGTTGCTCGAACTCGTCGCGGAGGCATAACAGATGTCGGATCCCGGTCTCATGTCGGACGACGTGGTGGACGACGTGGTGGACGACGGTCGCTTCGATCGCCTCCGTGCGACCGCGACCTTCGCGGACGCGGCACACGAACACTGGATGCAGGCGACGCTCGCCGTTGTCGGTGTGGGTGTTCTGGGGAGTCTGTTCGCCCGCGAGGCATCACGTTCGGGCACCCACATCGATCTGTACGATTTCGACATCGGTGAGGCCCATAACAAGGGAAATCAGCCCGTGGAAGTCGGCGAGCCGAAGGCCGAGGCCATCGCTCGCCTCTGCAACTCGATCGCTCCTGGGTCCGCACGGGCCCACGTCGAGGACATCCGGCATGTAGGTGCAGGCTCGTTCGAGCATATCGCGCTGCTGGTCGACTGCACGGATAATGCAGCCCTCGCGCTGCCGCTCACCGAGCTGTCGAACGGCTGGGGGATTCCGCTCCTGAGGCTGGCAGTCGACGGGAGCGGCCGCCTCGAGCTCGGTCGTGTGCTGGTTTCGCACGGTGGACAGGGTCACGCCTGCCAGCTCTGTGCGTCGAGCTGGAAGGACGTATTCGATCCGGGCGCGCGCACTCCCTGCCTAGGTGACGAGAAGCAACAGGCCCCCACCAACGCGGGGTCGGCGCTGGCCATGTCGGTGGCCGGGCTCGGGCTGCTCTACGCCCAGCGCCTCGTAGGCGGAAACGGATCGGATCGGATCCTCGACGGGGAGGTGATAGTGGATCTCGACACTCCCGGGATCCTGCCCATGAAGCTCCGCAGGAACGAAGAATGCCTCAGTGGGCACACGCGGTTCGATCCGACCCACCTGGACCGCAGCGCCGCCAACACGACCCTAAAGGAGTTGTTCTGGCTCGCGCGCATCGCCCTCGAGGATTCCCGGAACCCCGGCCCACTCCAGGAGATCAGCCTGGCGTTCCGAGGGCACCCAATCCTGCTCGGCGTCGCCTGCCCGGGTTGCGGCTTGGAGCTGGTTCGCCCCGGCACCTTCTGGCGACCGGCTCCCGAATGCCCCCGGTGTGGTGTGGTCATGGAACGCCGTAGAGACGCGGCCCTCGATCACATGAACCAGGCCCAAGCTCGTGCCCTCGGGTTGGCCGACACGAGCTGCGAAGCTCTGGGACTACCCACCAAGGGGGCTCTGGTGATCGCCCGTGCTCCAGGTTACTCGCCCGTCCAACTCCTGTTTGCCTGAGAGGAAAACATGACCCACACACCCGACATCCAGTTCTCCCTCAGCGACCTCCTCGAACAGTTGCACGATCTCTCCGGGCTCGATGAAGGCCTTCCCGACCCCTCGACCGGCGAGGGTCAGGCCACACGCGACTTCTTCGCAAACAACTGGGAGGAAGCCCGCACGGGGCTGCTCTCCCGCACGCAACGGGTTCAGGTGCGGCCCTTACCCGGGACTGGGCCACGGTCGTTCGCGTTCGAGTTCGATCGCCCTTACAAGTGCAAGCGCCCCGATGGAATGGTGGAGCTGGCTCCCGGCCCGGTGACCGGCACCATCCGGTACCGGCCCAACGTCCTCACGCCCGACCCCAGATCCCGCTCAGTCATAGTCTTCGTCGACTCCGAAGGATTCTATCACACGAACTACAGCCGAGTGGCCAAGGTCTTGTGCCTCGGGGACTTTCCCCCCGGACCGTTCCCGTTGGAAGCACTGGTCGAGCATCTCTATTCCGTCGTCTCGTACCAGAACATGGACTCCACCAACCCCGCGGACAAAGAGGCCCTCCGCTACTTCGGGACCGACCCCGACGCTCTCGAGGGACTCACCGAAGTACAGCCCCTCTACTGATGGGAACCACGCTTACCCAGGTGGAGACGCCGCCTACACGGACGCCGTCCACGCGGAGGGCGACGCCGCTCACGCTAGAGACGGCGCCCGCGCAGGTGGTGACGCCTCTGGTTTCCGGGTCGCTGCCCACTGCCCGGGGGCTCCACTGGAAGGACGGCTTTCGGGGTCACATGAATACGGGAGAGGGCGTGGCACAGGTCCGGCTCGACGCGACGGACGGAGTACGGGTTCGCATGAAGCTGAATCGGCGTCCCGCTCCTGCGGAGGCGTTGGTGCTGAACGCTACGCTGCCGGCCAACCTGCGCGTCGCCGGACCCGCCCACCGGTGCCATCTCCTGGCGGACATATCGTCCGTCCAGGCCGGATTCTCGCAGAGCCTCAGCGAGATTCGACAGGGGATCCGGCGCAACCCCAACGCCACTGGAAAGGGCAGGCGGCCTGCAGTTGGTGACCGGGGGCCGTACGAGCACGTCTTCGAGCAGCTATGCGAGGGAAGCGGTTCCCTGGACGTGGTCGATCGCGAGCCCGACTGGGAGATCGGCATCCGGATTCAGGGCGGGCGAGTGGCCGTACGCGTATCCCCGGAACGAAGCGGGCTGCGACTGTACCGGATCGTGCTCAAGCAGGCTGAGTTGAGTGGGGTCGAGGCGGGCTCTGAAGGCCCGTCGGTGGAAGGCCTGTCCGTGAATGACCTGGCCCTGCGCTTGAACGAGGACATGCGATTCGTGCGCCTGTCCCGGATCGATGCCGGCGTGGCAGTCGAGGCCCGTCTCAGTCGGGCGCTCGTGGACGTCGAGCGAGTAGTCGACACGGCCAGCGCGATCGCCGTCGTCAGCGCGGAGGTGGGCATTCCGCTGCGGACCCTTTTGAAGACAGAGGGCGTGGCTCGTTGCTACGCCGACACATTCGACCTCCCCAATGGAGAAACCAAACGATGATCACCACCTCGAGAATCCGATTTTCCGACCTGAGCCAGCAGAAGCGGTTCAGCACTGATCTGACGGACGAACTCACGGTCGACCACAACGTAGACCAGGCCATCGAGCACTTCCTCGAGCAGATCGGCGTTCCAGAAAACGATCTGCCCTGGTCGGCATACAGTCGTGGAGTCCGGCTGGACAAACGAACCCGCCTCGGCGATCTGCCGGAGCAGGATGCCGACTGGACGGTGCTCCCGACCGTCACAGCCGGAGGCGCCGGGGCGTCGACAGGCCCGTCGACAGGCTGAGGACCTCCGCAATGCACGTGACCACGGACTTCCCGTTCGAGCTCTTCACCGAGTTGAGCGTCGATCCGGAGTTGGGGGCTGAGGCGATCCATCGTGAGAGTGTCCAGTCCGACTTGGGCGAGCTCGTTGAGGAGACCTTCGTCGGGGGTGTTCTCGCTGACGCTTTCCCTACCCACCCCGGTGGGGTCCGCGTCGACATCACCCCGATTTGGGACCAGGAACCCCGCGCACGGGCGCTCGAGGTCCGGATTACCGAGCAGGATGGTGAGGGGCGCTCGTTCACGCGGCGCTTCGAGACGGGCCGTTGGATGAGGCGGGCCCAGCGGAAGACAGAGCAACTCGTCGATGAGGGCACGCTGGAGGAAGGAGTCCGGACGTACGTTCATCTCCTCGCCGAAGGCAAGGACAACCCGCCCGAGCTCAGCCTCCCAGCGCTACAGGCTCCAACGATTACGGAGCAGTCACTGGACGAGTTCGGCGTGCGCGAGCTGGGTGACGGTGAGTTCTGTCCCGATCGTCCCGTTCTGGTCAACGAGCGAATGCTCGAGGAAATCCTGAGTCATACGGAGGAGGCCGGAGCCGAAGAGACGGGTGGCAGCACGCTGGGCAAGATGATCAAGCTCGACCAGCCGTTGCCGGGGACGAGCACGCGGATCGTCACGGTGCTCAGCGCGAGCTTGATGGACGCCCGCCACAACGGGTCGGTCGCGCGCATCACCTTCGATCCGGCGGCTCTTCAGGAAGCCGCCCAGGTCGCCCAGCTCCGTTCGAAGGGCGAAACCGTGCTGACGGCCTTCCACACGCACGGGTGGGGCACCGAGTGCGGGCGATGCAACCAAAACACAGGGTGCACCCTCCCGTCGGCCACCCTCGTGTCTCTGGACGACTACCAGGTGTTGGAGTGCCTTTTCCCGAGTAAGGCGACCCTCATGCCCATCGCCGGGCGCAAGCTCGGTGCTCCGGGCACCCGACCCGTGCTCGAGATCCACGCGTGGCGGGGTGGTCGAATGGTCTCGATTCCTTGGCGGACCTACGGCGACTGATGGAAGCACCCGATGCGGGGGACCCGAATGTGGAGGACCCGAATGTGGAGGCACCGAATGCGGAGGCAAACAATGCGCCTGTTGGAGGCATCATGAACCGACTTGCCGCTCTCACTCAGATCCTGAAGGACGCGGGTCATACGCCCGACGAATCTGGCGGCGGTGACGTTCCCCTCGTGGAAGTGGACCGGTTGCTGACCCAGGCCGAGATGGACCCCAAACAGGCGGTCGCTCAAGTCCTCGTTGCGCGTCTTGCGGGCGACAAGGCCAAGAGATCTGCGGCCGAGGTCATGAAATCGGTGGAAGGCTTGCAGGGCATCCTCGAGAAGTTGCTCGAGGGCAGGCCTCTCCTGTGCCGCCTCGAGAGCGTGACCGGTAGCCACGAGACCGAAGCCCGGGCTACGGTCACGCTCGGCGGTCAACTGCGTGAGTTGGCCGTCCATCCCGACGTCGATCTGGAGGCGCTCGGCGCCTTGATGCCCTGGCACTTCGTGTGTGTCCACCCCCAGGAGATGGTCGTCACCGGGTACCGCAACGACCCCACGCTCTTCGCACGCGCCCAAGGCGAGCTGGTCGAGTTCTTGGGTTGGGCGGACGAATCGAGGTACCTGGCAAGGGTTTCGTACTTGGGAAACGAGGAGCGAATCGTGGCGCTGGCGCCGACGCTCCAGGGCGTCGAGCTCCAGGCACCGGCCCGCCTCGTGCTCCAGCGCGACGACGACAGGTGGGCCATCGAAGTTCTGCCGCAGGACCGTCGGGAAAGCCGATTCGAGATCCAGCTCGATACCATCACGACACGTCTCGAGGACCTGGCCGGCCTCGACTCGGTGAAGGAGCGCTTGATCGAGGATCTGGTCCTCCGGGTCCTCCATCCGGACGTACCCGAGCGGTTCGGTGTGAAGCCCATGCGGGGCCTCATACTCGAGTCGCACAAACCCGGCCAGGGGAAGACCGCACTCATAAGGGCGTTCGCGGCGTACGCACGGGACCTCGGCAAGGAGCACGATTTTGATGTCTGCCTCTATTTCGTGCCCCCGGGGGCCCTGAAGACGGTCTGGCACGGCGGGGACGCCAAGCTGGTTCGGGAGGACCTGTGCGGGGCGATCCGAGCCCGTCAGATGCGTCCCCGCACGCGGCCGCTCTTTCAGTTGATCGTGCTCGACGAGATCGACTCCCTCGGCAAACGTGGCGGGGAGATGATGTCCTCGGCCCAGAACGACGCGCTGACCGCGCTGTTGTCCGAGATGGACGGCCTGGTCCAGTGGGAGAACGCCCCGGGGCAGCCGAGCGCCGAGATGCTCTGGGTGGGCATGACCAATCGCATCGACCTGGTGGACGTCGCGATCAGTCGTCCCGGTCGCTTCGATCTGGTCCTGCCGATGCCGGAGCCGACGTTGGAGTCGGCCGAGGCGGTCATGGCGATCTACGCCACCTGCGGGGCGTGGTACCTGGACGAAACGGTCCACACCTCCCTGGAGGAGGAGATCATCCGGTCCGCGTTTCTTCGGCCCGCCCTGGGTCACGTCTTCGAAGCACAGGTTCTCCGGTACTCGACCGAGAGTCAGAGCGGCGTCAGCGTGACGGCGGGACGGCTCATGTCGAGCGCCCACTACGAAGCGGCCATGAACACCGCCAAGAGGTGCGCAGCGATGCGGGACTATCGAGGGGTGGGAATTCCCGCGGTGGCGGTGGAGGACGTCATCGAAGCCTTGCTGGAGGAGGCTCACTCGGCGGCCCGTCGCATGAGCGCAGATCACGGCACCCTGGCTCGGGAGCTCGAAGTGCCCGGGCACATCACACGGGTGGAGATGGTGGCTACCGACGAGCCTCGACCCCACCGCTACCTCCGAGCCTCCTAATGCCGATTCCCAAGCTCATGGGCCGCGACTGCGAGCTCTCCACGACGGGACTGACCCCCGAGGGTCGGACCCTACACTCATGGCGTGTGACGCGGCACGTGCTCGCGAACATCGACGCCGCGTTCGAGCCCGTCGGTGGAAGGGTCTGGACTCGCCGCTCATGGTGGCAGGAATCCGGACCGACGGGATCCAGATACAGCTCCAGTTACACGTCCGACGCGGGAGCTCTCTCGGGCTCGTGGCAGGGGTCCGATGGGACCAGCTCGTCCACATGGCAGGGGTCTCAGTCCATCGACGCTCTCCGTCACTGGGCCTCGTCGGGACAGTGTTACTACTCCGACATGAGCCACCTGGAAGTTTGCACTGCGGAGACCTTGGACCCGCGTAAGCTCGCGGCCCAGTGCTTGAGCAACCTTCAAGTGTGCGAGGTGGCCCGCAAGCGGGCGGAGGCAGAGGCCGAGCCGGGCACCACGTACGCCCTCACCACGGCCAACGTGGACATCGTGGATCCCGGAGTCTCGTGGGGCACACACTTCAACGTCGCGGTGGAGCCCGATCTCTGGGAGGACCTGTTCGACGACATCAGGCGCCCGGCACGGTTGGGCTTCGTGTCCAGCGCCCTGGCCGCTCTGATTCCGTTCTTCGGTGCCGGCTACGTTCTCCCACTGCGCTCCGGGCCGCGTCTCAGCCTCAGTGCTCGAGCCCACCACCTGACCCGCTTGACCACTCTTCCCACCACCGAGACCTACGCCCGAGGGCTTCTCAACGCCCGCCGGGAACCCCACGCTCAGGGAGAGGATCGGCTGCACCTCATCGGCTTCGATCTCGCGCTTGCCAGCGGGGCGCTTCTGGCTTCCACACTCCAGTGCTGCCTCGCCGCCGCCGAGCTTGGGTTTGCAGGGCTGGGACTGTACGAGCCCGTCCGAGCCTTGGGCGCATGGAGCCTCGGACTCGACGCCACGACGGGCCGGCTGACCGGTGTGGCCAGGTTGGCCGATGGTGAGCGGATCACCCTTCCCCTCTACATGCGAAGGTTGGTCTCCCTCCTCATCGGTCTGGTCGACGACGGATCCATCCCCGAAGAGGTCGCTCCAGGTGCGTCCGAGCTTCTCCCGAAGGTCCTGGATCTGACCCACTTCCTGGAAGAAGGCTCGCTGGATCGGTACGCACCCCACCTGGATTGGGCCGCTAAGCTGCTGGTTCTCGTCGACCTGTGCCGACGGGACGGCATGAAGCTGGACGACATGCCGATCCGGGTCGCTGATCACGACTACGCCTCCAGCGACCCGAGTCGGGGTCACTTCTGGAAGCTCTGGGAGCAGGGTCGCGTGGACCCGCTCGTGAGCCACGAAGACGTCGAGGCCTGCCTCCTGGACGGTCCCGAAGATGGCCGTGGTTGGGCCCGGGGACGGCTGATTCGGGACTACGGAGATCGAATCACCGACGTGAATTGGAGCCACGTGGAGCTCAGAGGGGAGGGGTCGTTCTGGGGATCCCGGGTCCGCGTCGAGATGCCCCGGCCGAGCAGTCTATCCCGCGACGTTTTTGAGCCGGTACTGGCCGCGGCTCGCGACGTCGAGGAGATCGGGCGGTTACTCCCGACCGATCCCGTGGAATCCCCGGAGGTGGAGGCGGAGGGTGATCTGCGGGCCGAAATCGTAGCTCCCGCAGGCGGGGTTCTCCGGCTGACCTGACCCACGAACCGAGAATTCTGGAGAGGCCGAGCCGCTCTCTGGCATGGCCTTTCGACACACATCGTTCGGCACACATAAGGAGGACATCAGAATGGATCAGCAACGGAATCTTCAGCCGCCGACCCGTCGCACCGACGCGGTGGG
>SMVA01231822.1_pt1 | contig 10297 bp, 6 predicted proteins | sample 2456451 | NCBI WGS metagenome assembly SMVA01 (sample SAMN11095933, study PRJNA526329) | marine sediment metagenome | biome: Marine sediment; feature: Surficial sediment; material: Deep marine sediment; isolation source: Hadal surficial sediment | place: Pacific Ocean | collected 2014-05 | depth 0-1...
AGCCGGGAAGTGAGCCGTAATAAATGCGACCTGAAAACCACAGACAAAAAACCCGGAAGTTAACAGCAGATAACTCTTGCTCGCAAAAGCCTCGCGCAATGCTTCTGGAATGGACTGCACCAGCTCCGCACTGGCAAACTTTGAGGTGGCGGCATTGCCGCGTAACGGAATAGCCAGGATCGGTATCACCAGCATTATTGCAGACAATACCAGCAAACTATCAGACCAGCCCAGCGCATCGATCAAACCCTGCGAGATCGGCGCAAAAATAAACATGCCCGTCGAACCGGCCGCGGTACCGAGGCCAAAGGCGAAAGAGCGATTCTCGGCGCTCACCAGACGCGCAATAGAAGCCAGGATAATACCGAAAGAACAGGCCGCAACGCCCAGCCCGACGAGTACCCCGCCGCCGATATACAACCAGGCTGGCGTAGCCGCGTACGCCATTAGAATCAGGCCCAGAATATACAACAAGGCGCCAATCAAGATTACTCTCCAGGTGCCGTAGCGATCGGCAATGGCGCCAAAGAACGGCTGCCCGATGCCCCAGCAGAGGTTTTGTAACGCCATCGCAAGACCAAATGTAGTCCTGTCCCAACCGGTTTCCTGGAGTATCGGCAACTGGAAAAAACCCATCGAAGATCTCGGGCCAAAAGCCAGCAATGAAATCAGGCAGGCGCAGCTAATGGCGATCAGCGGGAGCCTGGAACGGTCAATCTGGCTGGTTTCGGTCTGGAGGTTCATCTATCTATTCGACCAAAGTTGCACAAGCTAAAACACAGGGAAACATCAAGCTCCACTTGAAATCCATAATTTTCATGAAATAATCCTGCCACGAACATCGGCACCGACTACAGGCCAATTCGACCCGAACCCTGTTCGACTTGCAACCCTTTTATTGAGAATCAGGCATATGAAAATAAAAATACTCGCAACCGGCGGCACCTTCGACAAAATTTACTACGATGCCAAAAGCGAATTCCACATTGGCGAACCGATGGCAAACCCGATACTCGAAGAAGCCAATGTAACTTTTGAATTCGAAGTAGAGTCAATACTGAAAAAAGACAGTCTGGATATGAATGACGAGGATCGCGAAACCATCCGCCAGAAAGTGGAAACTGATGCCTGTGACCGAATCGTCATAACCCATGGCACCGATAGCATGATCAAAACCGCAATGTGCCTGCTCGATATAAAAGATAAAACCATAGTAATCACCGGTGCAATGCAACCGGCACGCATGCGTTATACCGATTCAGCCTACAACATGGGCGTGGCTACGATGGCCGTCCAGTTGCTCGAAGCGGGAGTTTATATCACCATGAACGGACAAATTTTTGACCCGCGATCAACCAGGAAAAATGTCGCACAAAGCCGTTTTGAACCCGAATCCTGAATTTTTCAGCTTCAATTAACAATTGCTTTCCCAATACTTTGGTAGCGGGAACTTTCACCGTTAGCGGCCATCTATTATTAGTTGCTTGACGCTTTACCCAGAAAACATTAAAACATCAGTTTGCTGTACCGAATTTGCGACAAAAGCCAACCATGCGTCTCCGCTCAATCATTAAAATCATCTTACCCGTTCTGGTCATCGCGATCGCGATCGGTGTATTTCAGCATCTAAAGGCAGGTAAACCCGAAAGAAGCCAGCCTGAACTGAAGGAAAAAGTCTGGCAGGTCGAGGTTGTTTCTGCTAAAAAACGCAGCCTCTCGCCTGTGCTGGGGCTTTATGGCCGGGTCGAATCTCCTGATTTTCTGCAGGCCGCAGCTCCCGGTGCGGGCATTGTCAGTGAAGTACTGGTACAAAGTGGAACCAGCGTAATAACCGGCCAATCCCTGGTGAAAATGGATATTCGGGACTTTGAGACCGCTCTGGTACAGGCTGAGTCAGATCTGAAAGAGATTGAAAATCAGATTGGTGAGCTAAAAATTCGGCACCAGTCAAACCTGAAGGCGCTCGAAACGGAACTCGAGCTTTTACAACTAGCCGACGAAGAAGTGCAACGTTTGTTCAAGTTAAAAGCACAAAATCTGACTGCAGATACTATCCTCAGTGTCGCTCGTAGTGCCCTGGGTCGCCAACAGTTATCGGTTTATTCGCGTGAACTGGAGGTGGAAAGTTATCCGGCCCAAATGGGCCAGCTTAAAGCCAGGCTCAATCAATATGCGGCCCATCTCAAACAATCCCGACTCGTGATAGAACGCAGCACCGTATTAGCCCCTTTTGATGCCGTGATCAGTTCGACTCCGGTTTCCGTAGGAGACCGGGTTGAGACCGGGCAGATTCTGGTCGCCTTGTACCCGCTCGACAGCTTAGAAATCCGTGCGCACATCCCGGCGCAATATATCGCGCGCATCCAGCAGGCACTGGCACAGGATATCATCCAGCAGGCCAGTATTAAGCTAGCCGATAGCACCCTCGAACTCGAACTTAAACGGCTCGCCGGCGAAGCCGAACCTTCTGGTATCGATGCCTATTTTGGCGTCGGAGAGTCCGGCCAGGAGTTACGGCCCGGCGCGCTGTTGACCCTGAGTTTCAAGTTACCCACTGAGGAAGATGTGGTCGCAGTTCCCTATCAGGCAATTTATGGCAACTCCAGGCTTTATTTACTGCGTGAAGATCGATTGCAGGGCGTTGATGTCAAATCGATCGGCCAGTATATAGACGCCGACGGAACCGCGATGCTGCTAGTGAAAAGCTCGCAGATTGACAATGGAGACCAGATAGTAGTCACCCACTTGCCAAACGCGGTCAGTGGTCTTAAGGTCAGAACCGGGGGCTAGTGCTCTAGCAATGCATCGCAATGACATCATAGGCCTGTTTGCCAAACACCGGGTAGCGGCCAACCTGCTAATGGTGATGATGATTCTGGCTGGCGTTATCGCCCTCAAAAAGTTGAATATACAATTTTTTCCGAATTTCGATCTGGACACTATCACGGTTTCTGCGATCTGGAGTGGCGCCAGCGCCGAAGACATCGAAACCGGTATCACCATTCCATTTGAACAACGTTTGCGCAGTGTCGATGGGCTCAAGGAAATGAGTTCGTCATCAGCGCAAGGCGCTTCCGGTATCACGCTGCAATTCCACGAAGGTACCAATATGGTACTTGCTCTCGATAATGTGAAAAAACAGGTCGATGACTTTAGCAGTTTGCCCGACGAAGTAGAAAAAGTGAAAGTCGTCCAGGGGGTGCGCTACGAGTCGGTGGCTCGACTATTGATCAGCGGTCCTGAGAGGCTGGAGGAATTGCGCATTATCGCACGTCAATTCGAACGAGAGTTACTGGCACGCGGCATAGACAAGGTAGAAATCAGGGGATTGCCACAGGATACGATTCAAATTTCGGTTTCGGCTGAACAGATACAGCGTCTTGGTCTGGGACTCGAAGAGCTGGCTCGACGTATTGACAATGCGAGTCAGGACCTGCCGGCGGGTTTAATGGGTGAAGACGATGGCACACGAGAAATACGCAGCAAAAACCAGCGTAGGTCTCCTCTCCAGTTCGAGGGCCTCAGCATTATCAGCGAACAGGATAAACGGATCAATCTCGGCGATATCGCGACCATTGAACGTAAGACCATGTCAGGCACACCGTTAATAACTGTGGGCGATCGCAATGCAGTGGTTTTAATATTACGCCGCAATGAGAAGGGGGATTCACTCGAATCTGCCGAGATATTGCATCAGTGGTTAGACGAAACCCTACCAACCCTGCCACCGACGATTAAAATCCAGGTATTCAACGAACGCTGGGAGTTAATCAAGGATCGTATCCTGCTATTGCTAAAGAATGGCGCTGGTGGCCTGGCGCTGGTCCTGCTTATTCTGTATCTGTTTTTATCGACTCGCGTCGCCTTCTGGGTCGCTGTCGGCATTCCTGTTTCGTTTATGGCAACACTGGCAGCGCTATACCTGATTGGTGGCAGTATCAACATGATTAGCCTGTTCGCCCTGATCATGGCGCTTGGTATTATCGTCGACGATGCGATTGTCGTCGGTGAGGACGCACAGGCACATTATGATATGGGCGAGGATCCGTTGATGGCCTCGGAGGGTGGAGCGCGGCGCATGCTGGCACCGGTGATGGCTTCATCCCTGACCACAATAGCAGCATTCCTGCCTTTGATGCTGATCGGCGGGCATATGGGCAATATAATGATTGCCATTCCAATGGTCATCGTCTGCGTCATCATTGCCTCTTTGATCGAGAGCTTCCTGATCTTACCCGGTCACCTACGCCATGCTTTTGTGCACGCGCACCATAAACCGCCATCCCGCACCAGGAAATTTCTGAATCATGGTTTTGAAAACTTTCGGGACCTGCTTTTCAGGCCCCTGGTACGGCTGGCAATCGAATTTCGCTGGACCACGATTGCCTGTGCCATTGGGTTCCTGTTATTTGCTGCCGGTTTATTTTTCGGCGGAAAAACCGGCTGGCAGTTTTTCCCTTCACCCGAGTCGACGACGGTTTACGCAAATGTTCGATTTGTGGCCGGAACATCCGAGGAAATCGTTGGCAAATTCCTGTTGCAGGTTGAACGAGAGTTACAGAATACAATAGATTCTTACGACGAAAAAATCGTCTCCACCTATTATACAATGCACTCTTCCAGTAGCGGTCATGGGCGGGCGATAACCGGTCAACGTAATGGCTCCCTCTATGTAGAACTGTTAAGTTCTGAAAAACGCGAAACCGAAAATCGCGACTTTATCAAAAACTGGCGCAAGCGCATTGCTCTGCCCGCGGGCATCGACAGTTTCAAAATATCCTCACGCCGGGTTGGCCCAGCACGGCGCGATCTGAATATACGCCTGACTGGAACAACACCACACCAGTTGAAAACCGCCGCACTCGACCTCGCCGAAGCACTATCGGGAGTTCCCGGTGTCAGTGCCATCGATGACGACTTGCCCTATGGGCGTGAACAATTAATTTATAGCCTGAGCCCGGCAGGTGAAGCACTCGGACTCTCGATCAACGATTTAGGTCAACAACTTCGTGCCGCCTACGATGGAATTATTTTACAGCGTTTTCAGGAGGGCGCCGATGAAGTTGAGGTGCGTCTACAGTTGCCGGATACTGAGAGACGCAGTATGACGAGCCTGTTTCAACTCCCCATCCAGCTACCCAATGGTAAATTCGTACCCCTGGAAAGCGTTGCTAGTTGGTCTTCGAACCAGGGGTTCGAGTCGCTACGCCATTTCAACGGCAAGCTGTCGGTTGATGTGACTGCCGATGTCGATCCGGCGCTCAATAATACCGCTGAAATCGCCAACGACTTGCGTACCTTAACCCTGCCTTTATTGTCTAGCCGATATGGTATCCAATATAGTATCGAGGGGCGTTCGGCGAGCCAGAGCGAAACCTTTGCCGATATGAAAATCGGTGCGATGATAGCCCTGCTATTGATGTACCTGGTACTGGCCTGGGTTTTTTCATCCTATGGCTGGCCCATACTAGTGATGCTGACGATTCCGCTGGGTTTAACCGGCGCGGTACTCGGACACTGGATAATGGATATGAACATGACTATATTATCGATGTTTGGCTTTTTTGGACTCTCCGGAATAGTCGTCAACGATTCGATCATCCTGGTTATCTTCTATCAACAAATTCGCGACAAAGGTATCCCGGTATACAAGGCACTTGAAGAAGCCGCCTGCCAGCGTTTGCGGGCCGTGTTATTGACTTCATTGACTACAATCGCTGGATTAACACCACTGCTGTTCGAAACTTCTCGACAGGCACAATTTCTGATTCCGATGGCGGTATCGATTGCTTTTGGCCTCGCATTTGCAACCGTACTAATTCTACTTGTGATCCCGGCTATGCTGTCGATTTACGAAGATGTAAGAATTTGGCTGAGTAAAAATCCGACGGGCCTAGTGGCTGAATCCTGAAAATAACCGCTTTCTACGAACCATATTTTTGCCCCTGTTGGACTCGCATCTATTTAACAAAAGAAATTAATCACTAATGGATCTAAAAAATAAACAGCTTAAATCGGTAGCCTTACCGATTTGGAATAATATAGTAGCAGCCGCTACCGAACAAAACTACGCACGCTTTTCGCGTGGTTTTTCCAACGACTTGCTGGCTAAACTCTCCGAAGAACATTTTAGAGCAAGCTGTGAGGACTACTCGCTACTGACCAGCATCGCCCCGGACTACGAAATAATCGATTCGATTCAACGTGAAAACGGAGTGACTATATTATGGCGCCTCACCAGCACACGCCTACAGGGAGAATTCCTCGGTCAATTAACCTTGCAAAGTGGTGAGTCTGGAATGGAGATCACCGGTGTATCGGTGAATTAGGGAGCAATCCAGGCGCCATAATCTGAAATGATGGGTTACACCCATCCTACCCATTTAAAATCACTCGCATGTATCCATCGTAGGATAGGTGCAACCCATCAATATCATTCGGATGTATCCTTCGTAGGATGGGTGTAACCCATCACTACGGCAACCAGACCTCCGGCAAACCCTCACTAACCATCGGTTCCACCAACGGTAATTTCGTCAATCTTAAGGGTTGGTTGACCCACACCAACCGGCACCGTCTGACCTTCCTTGCCACAGACTCCGACACCTTTATCCAGCGCCAGGTCATTTCCTACCATCGATATCCTGCCCATAACTTCCGGGCCGGAACCGATCAGGGTAGCGCCTTTAACCGGCGCACCGATACGCCCATTTTCGATCAAATATGCCTCGGACAGTGAAAATACAAATCGCCCGGAAGTGATATCGACCTGGCCGCCACCAAAGTTGGCCGCATACAGACCTTTATCGACAGAACCAATAATATCTTCCGGGTGCGATTCACCTGCCAGCATATAGGTATTGGTCATACGCGGCATAGGTAAATGTGCGAAGGACTCGCGCCGACCATTCGAGGTCGACTTGGTTCCCATCAACCTGGCGTTCATCTTGTCCTGCATATATCCTTTGAGTATGCCATTTTCGATCAGTGTGGTGCATTGTGCGGGCACACCTTCGTCATCAACACTGAGTGAGCCGCGTCGATTTTCCAGGGTTCCATCGTCCACTACGGTACACAATGGCGACGCGATCCGTTCACCGATCCGGTTGCTGAATGCCGAGGTGCCCTTGCGATTGAAGTCTCCTTCCAGGCCATGTCCGATCGCCTCGTGCAGTAATACACCAGGCCATCCGGGACCCAATACTACCGGCATGCTACCCGCCGGTGTGGCTACCGATTCAAGGTTAACTGTCGCCTGGCGTACCGCATCACGCGCATATTCATAGGCTTCGTCGGTATCGAAAAACAAGTCATACGAGCGCCGTCCGCCACCGCCTGAAGACCCCTGTTCACGACGTCCACTCTGGTGCATGAGTACCGTGACATTCAGTCTCACCAACGGCCGGACGTCGGATGCCAGGGTATTATCAGTCGCTGCAATCAGAATATGATCGATCCCGCCTGTTAGAGAAATAATTACCTGCTCGATACGTTCATCCAGGGAACGAGTATAAGCGTCAAGCTTTTTCAATAATTCAACCTTTTCATCGGCACTGCGTCCATCGACTGGATTATTAACCGTATACAGCGCATTAAAGTTCTGTGCATTGAGTACTATCTGGGTACCCGTATCCTGACCTTGCCGGGCGATCGCGCGGGCATTGCTAACCGCCTGGGTAATTGCATTCGACTGTAGGTCATCGCAATAGGCGAATCCGGTTTTCTCACCTGACATGGCACGAACACCAACTCCCTTTTCGATATTAAAGGAACCTTCACGGATAATTCCATCATCCATCACCCAGGATTCTTGCTGGCTGATTTGAAAATACAAATCACCGGCATCTATTTGTTTACCATGCAGGCCATCCAGGAACCTGTCCAGATGGTTTAGGTCCAGGCCAGTCGGTTGCAGTACCTGGTTGGTTACCCGGTCCAGAGATGAAGTCATAGGTTTATCCATATTATTGCTCGAGTTCTTCGCGGTTACCGACAATGAGTGTTATCTCATCGGCATCCTGACTGCCGGGTACCAGTAAGATATAGTCTGATGGTACGCCCAGAGAGATAAACCAGTCACGTAATTCCGACGCCCAAATTTCGCCGCTGTCTTCGCCTGGATATCGTATCAACATGGCCGAGTTCAATCCTTTTTCCCAATAATCAATAGCCGAACGAAGCGCAGTGAAAGATGGAATGACCGCCCCGGCACGCGGTCGCGACCATTCGTCTGCACCGAGAGAATAAATTCGCAGGCTGTTGGCCGAGACCGGTAGCATAGACATTAACAACATCAAAAGTAGGAATAATTTATTTATCGACATTACGTTCAATTTTCTTCAACTTGATTTTTTTCACCAGGTCCAACCGGGGATCATCCCAGGTTCCGGTCACCCGATACTCGACCTCGACGCTCTTGTCGATGACATCCTTGAAAAGGTTTTGTAACAATAACAATCCCCAGCCCACCGAGGTTCCAACAGCGAGAGCGCCTACCACTGGCAGAGTACTCCTGAATCTTGGGATGATGATCAACTTTTGATCGTAATCGCGTGCGAGCAACCCGGTTCTACCCGATATTCTAACTTTTGCCGATGGACCTTGCATGCTGGTATTACTGGTATAAAGGTTTTCGCCTTCTATTGTATAGGTGCCGGTTATTTTATCAAAATCCATGCCTTCAAGCAGCACATCTTTAAAATCCAGTGATAAACGCCTGGGCAACGCACTCAAACTCATTAAGCCGACAATGCGCCCCGATCCTGGATCAATATTTTTGAGAACGCCTTTGGTCAGTTCAAGCCTGGCGTCACCGACCAGACTTTCCCAATCCAGATGCAACAATTCTCCGCTCCACCTCACCTGGCCATCCAGATTGACTTCACCATTGAGCAATGCATCTCCAAGACCAAGGGCAGCCATGGTTTGTCCCAGCTCCTGGCCGGTGATCGATATGTTAACGGCCGAACGGTGTTGCTTTGTGTCCATCGTATATTGCCAGGTGGCACTCGAATTCAGTAAAACCTTATCGTGACGAAAAGCCAGTTTATCAATGGTTAGCTCATCGTCTTCTATCCGGGTGTCTAGCTGTAGATCGGTAAATACCATATCATCATAAGACAGAAGCTTACTGTGTAGACTCAGATTGAATAAATCCTGTGGTAGCAAGCCCGTCGATTCAGAATCTGACTCGCTGGATTGAAGTCTGAGATACTCAAGATTAGCCACTATCGGCTGCGTCGAGGAATGTTGTAAGGGTAAATCGATTTTGCCTTTTAGCATCGATGATTCAATATCCGCGCTAAAACCGGCAGGACTCCGTTTCATATTCAGATATAAATTGGTCAAATCGTTACCGAAAATCGACGCCGACTGCACTTCGAGATCAATGCTGTCCATGAGCGCCATTAAATCAGCGGCTCTCGCTCCTCCCGACACGATTCGGGATTGATAATAATCAATCCATTCATCAAGTGGTAGCTGTCGCAGCGATCCGTAGACTTTGATGCCCGGCGAAGTTTTGGCCCTGATCGGCGTTGAAAAACCCAGGCCAAGAGTATGCAGTCGGTAGCCTCCCCGGTTATCGGCCTTAATCTTGCCTCGCGCCTTTATGTTGGAACCATAATGAAGATTGAAGTCAATCCAGTCATTGTCAAAAACCGAAACCTGCAGCGTTGCGGGACGACTGGATTGGCCTGTCTTGCTGAAGGGTATGGGGAATAAAATTTCAGTGTCCAGCAGGTTGCTGTTTGCGTTTATTTGAACTATCGGGCCCAGATTACGCGCTTGATTATTGGCTATCGCCAACTTGACCTGCCAGTCGCTGCTTCCCTGAAAACCAGATTTCAGATATTCCGGTAACAGGACCAGCATCTTCTGTGATTTTATATGTCCCCTGGCCTGAACTATGGTTTGATCGTTCTTGTGATCCGTAGCAATATCAACCACGACTGGATCACCGAAAAAACTGGCTTCCATCGCCTTAGCCATCAGGCTTTGCTCGGTAATTCGTAATTCACCGTTGATGCCCGTCAAATCCAGTCCCCAGGCCGGTGCCTGAAAAGCACTATTTTTAAAGCTCAGTTTGATATCCACCGTATTGGCTTTATTTTGGTCACTTATTGGCAGTAAGATTCCGATCCGTGCCTTTACCGAACCCTTAATATTACGAAGTTTTTTTGAGATCGATTCATACTTCGCACCGACCGGCGTTTTAATCCAGGTTTGCACCGCAGCTTTTGTTGAAGAGTCGACATCGACATCGACTTTGATCTCGACATGCTGGAAATCAGCAATC
>SMVA01250757.1_pt1 | contig 10294 bp, 9 predicted proteins | sample 2456451 | NCBI WGS metagenome assembly SMVA01 (sample SAMN11095933, study PRJNA526329) | marine sediment metagenome | biome: Marine sediment; feature: Surficial sediment; material: Deep marine sediment; isolation source: Hadal surficial sediment | place: Pacific Ocean | collected 2014-05 | depth 0-1...
AGTCTATACCGTAGCTGCGCGGCGCACCAAATGAGTTGCCGGCATAACCCAACCCCTGATTGACACCGAGGTCGGCACCGTACACTTTGTATTCTTCGTCAGCCAGGTTTTTGCCCCACAGTGCAACCCGCATACTGCCGGCATCACCCAGGCCAATCTCAGACAGGCCAATGCGAGCGTTCATAAGTGTGCGCGACTCGGAGTTGCCGTAGGCGCTGGATGAGAAGTTTTCAGCGTCGGTGTAGGTGGTATCGAAACGCGCATCCAGCGTTGCCCAGTCCATGGGAAGATTGTAGAGCAGGCTTATGGCGCCGGTGCTCTTGCCATCGGCACGGCCATTGTCGTCGTCAAAGTCTGTCTTGCGGTAGCCGTAGGAACCCTCCACGCTGAAGTTGGCGGGTAACAGTGCAACAAAGTCAACTTCAAAACCCTTGGTAGTGTTCTCGCCGGAGTTGCGCACGGTGCGAACACCCTCAACGAATTCGGTGATTTGCAGGTTTTCATTGTCATTGTAGAAGATGGCCAGGTTGAAGCGCAGGCTCTGGTCCAGCCACTCGGACTTCATACCGAGCTCCCAGGAAACAGTTTCTTCCGGATCGGCGGGAATATCAAAGACTGTATAATCGGTGTAGTCCGAATGGTTGAGTGCGCCAATGCTGAATACGCCCGCGTTATAGCCCTCGGCACGCTTGCCGTAGAAGCTGATATCATCGTTGAGTTGGTAGCCCACAATCAGGTCAGTGGTAAACTCACTCCAGTCATCCTTGGCGGTGTGCGGTCCATCCAGGCGCGGATCCTCATCGAGCAAGGTTATTTCCTTGTCGTCCTGGGTATAGCGCAAGCCCAGAGTCACATCCCACTGCTCGTTAACATAATACTTAAGTTGTCCGTAGGCGGCCTTGGACTCACTCTCAATGCTGTACCAGGCACCCGCTGCTGCACCCAGACCGCCCAGTAACACCGGTGTACCGGGCACATAAAACAATGCGTTCCAGGGGTTAATCTCTTTGCCTTCTTCTTCGAAATAGAACAGCCCCGCTACATAATCCAATTTGTCGCCCAGGGCAGAACCGATAAACTGGAATTCCTGGGAAAACTGATCCTGCTCCTTGGAGTTTTCAGCGTGGAACATGGGGATAGCCACACCATCAGCCGTCTGCCATGCGCCACCATCCAGATCATTACCGGGCAGGCTGGATTCATACTCGCGGTAAGCGGTAATCGATTTAATCTGCATCACGCTGGTGTCCCACTGCAATGTCAGGTTGTGCCCGGACACGTCGGTGGATTCAACGGAGTTTCCGTCCAGATCGAATCTCTCTACCCGCTTTTTGGGCTCTACAATAGAGAGCATTTGCGCCAGCGGGTTGTAGCCACCATTAAATTGTGAGGTCTGTAGATTAAAGGAGCCGATGATAGTCGGATCTGTCGCACCCGGACCTATGTGGGTAATTTGCAGGGGCATGGGAACGGCGTCGATATCACTGTTATCGTATGTGTAATCAGCGAGGAAATTGTCACTGGCTTCCCAGCGCAGGGCGATACGGTAGGCGTCGGTGTCTACACTGCCCAAGTCCTTTTCGCCCTCGGGGTTGCGGTTGGTCGCCCAACCGTCATAATCCTTGATCATATAAGAGACTTTGGCACTCAGCCCCGCCACCGTGGGTGTGTCCACGGAGGTTTGCGAGCGAAATTCACCAAAGCTGCCAAAGGTCAGGGCCTGCTTGAAGCCAAACTCACCCGCCGGTTTTTTGGTAAGGATGTTGATGGCACCACCGGTGGTATTTTTTCCCCACAGTGTGCCCTGGGGGCCGCGCAGAATTTCGACACGTTCAATATCGACAATGTCGAATACCGCGCCGGCGTTGCGCGCGATGTAGACGCCGTCTATGTACATACCCACCTTGGGGTCAATGGTGAGCGATGGCTCGCCGGTACTCACACCGCGAATACTGGTGCGAATATTTCCCGCACTGCCAAAGGTGGGGACGATGGTCACATTGGGTGCGTACTCACCAATATCTGTCGCATTAAAAGCTCCTATGGCCTCCAGGGAGTCTGAGCTGAAGGCGGTGATGGCGATGGGCGTGTCCTGCAAAGAGGTGGACACTTTTTGCGCTGTTACCACCACCTCTTCCAGTTGTGCCTGGGCCGGGTTAGCCAGCATCGTTGCCATCAAAACAGGGGAAGCCGCTGCCAGTGTTCTGGATACAGCCATAGCAAGCGGGTTCATTCTATTGCTCATTTTCTAACGCCTCTCTTTATACTCCAACTTGGAGCATTAAATATTTGACTGGCGATAATACTCTATTTCGGAGTATAGTCAAGCCATGACGCAAACCAGGCTTCCAAAACTCACACCAACGTCCTACGTGCTGCTAGGCCTGCTCGCCAGGCGGGCTCAAACTGCCTATGAACTCAACAAGCTAATGAAGAGCAGCTTGATACGGGTGTACTGGCCCCGGGTAGAGAGCCACGTGTACTCTGAACCCAAGAAACTGTTGCGCCATGAGCTGGTGCGCGAGCAGCAAGAGACGCTGAACGGGCGCAAGCGCACGCTCTACACCATCACTGCCAGGGGTAAAAAGGCACTAAAGCATTGGTTGAGCGGCGATGACGAAGTGGAGCTGCGTATGCAGGCTGAGTTTATTCTGAAGTTGGTGCTGGCGGACGGCGGCAGCGCGGCGGATGCCCGGCAGACACTGGAAACATCGCTGCTCAGTACACGAAATGATCTGGAGCTGGCTATCGCAGGTATTGAAAGCATTCTGGACAGGGGCGGTATCGACGCCAATGGCGCGCCTTACAACGGTATTGTGATCAATCTCATGGCAGACATATTGATCGCCCGCTACCGCTGGGGGCATTACGCCCTGGGGGTGACCAAAAATGTTGACGATAGAATGAGCACGCAGGATAAAACAGAACTCGCACGGTCGGCCTATGCCGATGCTCTTGGAAAAATAAAAGAAGTGCTGCAATAATTCCGTTAGAATTCGCAACATGAAAAAAATACTGATTATCGCGTTCGCCATAACGCTGCTACCCGCCTGCGCCAGCAGCCCCACGGGGCGCAGTCAACTCATGTTGATCTCTCCCGAATCTGCCATCGTTGAATCTCGCAAGGCCTATTTGAGCACGGTTAGCGACCTGGGCAAGCAGAACAAGCTGGTCGACGACCCCCTGATGATGGACAAAGTCCAGACCATCACCGGACGCCTGGTGACCGAAGCTATTGCCGCGTATCCCCAGTCGGCCAATTGGGACTGGAGTGTCGCCATTATCGACGACCCGGAGATGGTCAACGCCTGGTGCATGGCGGGCGGGCGAATGGCGGTGTATACCGGCCTGTTTGAAAAGCTGAAACTGACCGATGCCGAGTTCGCCCAGATTATGGGCCATGAAATATCCCACGCCCTGGCCAACCATACGGCAGAGCGCATGTCCCGGGCGATGGCCACCACCTTGGTGGTCGTGGCGCTGGGCATCGCATCAGACCGGCCGGCCGCCACCATGGGGGCGGCCGCACTGGCCGCAAAAGTAGCTCTGGAGTTACCCAACAGCCGCACGGCAGAATCCGAGGCGGATAGAATAGGCATTGAGCTGGCCACCAGGGCGGGCTATGACCCGGACGCGGCGGTCACGCTGTGGCAGAAAATGGGGGCACTGGGCGGAGCCAAACCGGCGGAATTCCTCAGCACTCACCCGGCCCCGGAAAACCGACAGGCGGCACTGGCGGCGCTCACGCCCGAAATGCGTCAGCTCAATCCCCAGGGGAAATTAGCGGCCATACACCCGGTCACTATCATCAAATAACTATTATTAAGTAACTACCAGGCGAACAGCGCGTAGTCGGCCAGCTCGGGAATTTTTCTCATCACTTTGCGCTCGAGTTTTTGTACCTTGCGCATGCCATCGCACAGTTCGTCGACAGTCGCCTCCAGGCCCTCACCCATCACTTCCAGTTCCCGGCCCATCTTCTCCATGCGCTCGCCGAAGGACTCCATAGTGTCCTCAAAATCTTCATCGGAAGACAACAGTGTCTTGCCGATCGCAACAAATATCGACCCCATGGAGGCCATCACCGCATCTTCTATCGCCTCGTCAAACTCCTCATCGAAGGCACCGCCGCCATGGGTAAACTCACTCACCGAGATACTGTAAACCCCGTCTTCGACACTGCTGCTATTTTCGAACTGGATACGCGCATTTTTCAGGGCCTCGGTGGATTTTATCGTCGCCGCACTGTCTTCACCAAATATCGCCGTGAAAGCAATTCGCAGGCCGTCCTCAGCCACCGTCAGGGCGTCGGACACCAGCGTAATCCACTGCGGCACCACCACGGCCACCTCGCCCGCAAACTCCTCGGCCAATGCACTTTGCTCTTCGTCCAAGTCCACCGCTTGACCTTTCACGGTCAACACGCCCCCCTGGTGAATCTCATAAATGACCTCGCGCTCGTTAGAAACCGAGAGAAATTCAGAACTGACACGGAGGTTGTAATTGAGATCGACAGTGCATTCATCGGCTACCGCCAGCGTGGACAAAAGAACGGCGAAAATCACAACGGCTAAATGTTTCATGGTGACCCCTCTACAGTATTCCTCAGGTGATATGCTATACTATATCACCATATCACAGCAGGTCAAGTTGATACGGGCCACTCTACCCCACCTTTGGATAGGCCACACTCGCCACACTCGCCAAACGATGCCAATCACGGTAGGGTGGCCTGGTTACTCCCCACCCTCACCCGGAGAATAATAATGACCATGGGACTAAAAATAGCATGTGGATTGTATGGCCTATTGATGGCCATGCTGGGCAGCCGCTGGGTCTTTGCCTTCGATGGCATCGCCGAGGAGTGGATGGTGCAGGCACTGGGGGCCCAGGGCATGAATAACCTGGTCGCCGATATGAGCGCCCTTTTCCTGGGCACCGCCATCATGATTGCCCTGGGACTGCGACGCGGGCAGTCAATCTGGTTGCTGGCAGCGGCCCTGTTAATGGCGATTGCCGCAGCGGGCCGTTTGTACGGCTTTGCCACTGTTGGCTATGTGCCGGAAGTATTGGTGTCACTGGTACTTGAGATTGCCAGCGCTGTGCTTCTGTTTGTCACCCACAAACGGCTGTCGGCCGAGTTGGACAGTTGACTATTGGGTCGACACCCCCTTTAGCCGCGCCAATACCGCCTCGGTATGCTGGCCCAGGGTTGGAGGCGGGCGGCTGTACTCCACCGGCGTGCGCGATAATTTGATGGGATTACCCACCAGCTGCAGGTGGGGATTTTGTGGGTGGGCAAGCTCAATCTGCATCTCCCTGGCCTGAATCTGCGGCTCGGCAAACACCTCGGCAATAGAATTGATGGGGCCGGCGGGAACCTTCACAGCTTCCAGAATTTGCAGCCACTCATTCTTGCCCCGTTCAAGCATCTGTCTTTGCAGCAGGGGCACCAGCGCATCCCTGTTCTTAACACGCGCCCGGTTTGTGGCAAAGCGCTCATCATCCGCCAACTCGGGCCTACCCAGGGCCGCCACAAAGCGACCAAACTGCGCATCGTTACCCACGGCAACAATTAAATGGCCGTCGGCCGCGACAAAACTCTGGTAGGGCACGATGTTGGGGTGGGCATTACCCAGACGGCTGGGCACAGTCCCACCCACCAGATAGTTACTGGCCTGGTTGGCCAGGGTCGCGGCGGTTACGTCCAGCAGGGCAAGATCGACAAACTGGCCCAGGCCAGAGCGGTCGCGTTCGGTCAGGGCTGCCAGTATGCCCACGGTGGCATACAAGCCGGTCATGATATCGGTGAGGGCCACCCCTACCTTTTGCGGCCCCGCACCCGGTTCGCCGTCCGCTTGCCCGGTGACGCTCATCAAACCGCCCATGGCCTGTACCAGAAAATCGTAGCCGGGCCGGTCTTTGTAGGGGCCATTCTGGCCAAAGCCTGTGATAGAACAATACACCAGTGCCGGGTTGCGAGCAGCCAGGGTTGCATAATCGATACCGAACTTCGCCGCCCCACCCACTTTGAAATTTTCCAGCACCACGTCGCACTCATCCGCCAACAGGCGAACTGTCTCCTGCCCCTCCGGGGTTTTCATGTCGATGCACACCGACTGCTTGCCCCGGTTGGTGCACAGGAAATAGGCCGACTCGGCAGTGTCATCACCCGCGCGGTCTTTTAAAAACGGAGGGCCCCAGCTGCGGGTATCATCACCCACACCGGGGCGCTCAACCTTTATTACCTCCGCCCCGAGGTCGGCAAGAATCTGGCTGGCCCAGGGCCCCGCCAGCACACGGGACAGGTCCAATACCTTGATATGCGACAGTGCACCCACCTTCGCGTCTCCCTAGAATGCCGGAATATCGGTTTGGGTACGACCCAGGATGAGGGCGTGAATATCATGGGTGCCCTCGTAGGTATTCACCACCTCAAGGTTCAACATGTGCCGCATCACCGGATATTCATCGGAGATACCATTGGCGCCCATCATATCCCTGGCCTGGCGGGCGATGTGCAAGGATTTTCCACAGGAGTTGCGTTTTATCAAGGATATCAATTCAGGTGAAATCTGCCCCGTATCCATTAGTACACCGGCCCGATGGCAAGCCTGCAGGCCCAGGGCAATTTCGGTTTGCATGTCGGCGAGCTTGAGCTGGATAAGTTGGTTGGCGGCAATGGGCTTGCCGAACTGTTTGCGCTGCATCACGTAATCCAGGGCCGTGTGCCAGCAGTTTTCTGCGGCACCCAGGGCGCCCCAGGCAATGCCGTAACGCGCATTATTGAGGCAACCGAAGGGGCCCTTCAAGCCCTCAACATTTGGCATCAGCTGATCCTTCGGAACAAACACTTCATCCATTACAATCTCGCCGGTGATGGATGCACGCAGGGCGAGCTTGCCCTCTATTTTAGGTGCGCTCAGGCCCTTCATGCCCTTGTCGAGAATAAAACCGCGTATCTTGCCGTCGTCGGTTTTTGCCCACACCACAAACACATCGGCAATGGGGCTGTTGGAAATCCACATTTTTGTACCGGACAAGCTATAGCCACCCTCAACCGTTTTGGCGCGGGACACCATGCCACCGGGGTCGGAGCCATAGTCGGGCTCGGTCAGGCCAAAGCAGCCAATCCACTCACCGGTAGCAAGCCTGGGCAAATATTTTTCGCGCTGCGCCTCGGTACCGTAAGCATAGATGGGATACATCACCAGCGAGGACTGCACGCTCAACATCGAGCGATAGCCGGAATCGACCCGCTCCACCTCACGCGCCACCAGGCCGTAGGAGATGTAATCCACCCCAGGGCAACCATAGCCATCGATGGTCGAGCCCAACAAACCCAGGGCACCCATTTCCCGAAACAGCTCGGGGTCGGTCTCCTCGTTGCGAAAGGCATTTTGCACACGGGGAAGCAGCTTATCCTGGGCGTACTGTTTGGCCGTATCGCGCACCATGCGCTGTTCGTCGGTGAGTTGCTGCTCCAGCAGGAAAGGGTCCTGCCAGTCTATTTTTTGCCAGCTTTTGCCTTTAGCCATGAGATTTATCCTGAGACGTTAAACGATGAGACCGCACGGTAGCAAATAATATAACATTAATAAAATATATGTTTTATATACTATTAATATATAATTTATATTCATTGGTACACCTTGGCATCGAGCAGAGCACCTTGGATTTACGAAAGCTGGAAATTTTTGTCACCGTTGCGCAGCACAAGAGCTTCAGCCACGCTGCGCAGACCCTGCACATGGCACAGCCGGCGGTGAGCATTGCCGTACGCAAACTCGAAGAATCCCTGGGTGCGCAATTGTTTGACCGCAGCGGACGCAAGGTCGCCCTCACGGCAGAGGGCCACAATTTACTGGGCCGGGCACAGCACCTGTTGGCCGAAATGGCAGAACTGCGTCGCTCCGTCGGGGCCATGAATAACTTGCTGGAGGGCGAACTCAGTATTGCCTGCCCCTCCATGTTGGCGACCTACTTCCTGCCTGACCTGCTCAGCGAATTCCTCACTGCTCACACTGGTCTCAAAGCGTCTGTCACCCAAGCGGGCACCGCACGGGTTGAGCAAATGTTGTTGGACGATGAAATTGAACTGGGTGTTATCACCTTTCAGGACTCGCACAATCTTACAAAGCTGGAACTTGTGCCCCTTCTCAAAGAGCAAATGGTGCTCTGTGTCGGCAGTGACCATCCCTGGAGTCAACGCCAATACATCGGTATTGCCGATTTACATGGCTCTCCCATGGTGGTCTACGAAAGCGGCTACTTCATACGCGCAAAGCTGGACCAGCTTTGCCTGCAGCACGGCGTAGAGCCGGATATCAGGATGCAATCCAATTTTCTTCCCCTGCTGTTAAAAATGGTAAAAAATGGCATGGGAACAACCGTGGGTCTGAAAATAATGGCGGAGGAGGAGCCGGGTATTGTCGGCATTCCCCTGTCGCCCAGAACCCAGGTGAGCATGGCGCTGGCGAAACGCAGGGGCCGAACAATCTCCGGGGCCAATCAGGCATTTATGGATTGGGTTACCCAGCTCAAGACCGGGAGCTGAAGCCACTTCGAAAACAGCCATCGCTGAGAACCCTATGAATCCAGGCAGAACAAAAACGCTCACATTGATTCGACATGCCAAGTCATCCTGGCGCGATCCATGCCTGACAGATTTTGAGCGCCCTCTCAATCAGCGCGGAATGCGGGATGCCCCGCGTATAGCGGCCGCTCTATCACGGGAGATGATTGCATTCGATCGCGTGTTATGCAGCGATGCCCAGCGGGCAAAGCAGACCTTGTCTTTGCTGAAACCACCGCTGGCTATAATCGAGGCTATTGTCGAGTATCGCCAGGATTTATACGGTGCCAGCGCCCGCCATTTACTGTCGTGTCTGCAAGAGCAGCCTGATTTTACGCATGAGGTAGTACTGCTTGCACACAACCCGGGAGTGGAAGAGCTGGCCAATTACCTGTCTAACGTGATTATTGGCCCAATGCCCACTTGCTGCGTAGTCCGACTGCGGTTCGAAACTTCCACCTGGCGTGAGCTGTCGCCAGCTTCGGGAGAAGTTGTTTTACAACTGAAGCCCAAAAGCCTATCAAGGTGACAGATCCCCGCCCCGCAGCGATTTCTGCATAGCGCAATTTTCATTTATGATGGCGCTACGGTTACCCACTACAAGGCACGGACCCAACGCATGCCCACTCTTGAAATATTCAGCCATCAACTGGCCGACCTGGTACCGGCAACCGGTCGCAGTGCGTTCCCGGAAAAGCTCATAGGCATGTTCAAAGCGCTGGTACCCATAGACGATGCCAGTATTTTGTTCTACCCGGCAACCGATTTACCGATAGTGGAATATTTTGAAATTCCGGAGCCCTCCGACACGTCTACCCTGGATAAATTTGTCAAAGGTGCCTTCCTGCTGGACCCCTACTACCTGGCGGCAACCCGCGACAGGAAATTTGGCGTTTTCCGTATGCGGGATCTCGCCCCAAAGGGCTTCAAGGACAGTGAGTACTATAAGAGCTGGTACAGAAACTGCGGCTACCAGGACGAATGTGGCTATCTCATTCCCATCGGTGGTTCGGGTTTCGTCAATATTGCCCTGGGTAGAACCACAACCCGGTCACCCTTCACCAAAAGGCAGTTGAAGGTTTTGGAGGACATCTGCCCCTGCGTGGAGGCGCTTTGCCAACAGCACTGGGTAGAATCGGAAACGTCCACCAGCGGTGTGAACATTCGGCAACAATTGCACTCGGCGCTGAATGCCTTTGGCAGCAGTATATTAACGGAGCGCGAGGCGCAGGTCATAAACCTGGTATTGCACGGCCACAGTACCAAAACGGTGGCAGAAAAACTCACTATCTCCATGGAAACAGTTAAGCTGCACCGCAAGCATGCCTACGCCAAACTGGAAATCGGCTCACAGGCAGAGCTGTTTTACCTGTTTCTGGACTCGGTCATGAGCGCGAAAGATTATGCCGGGGGGGACACGCTGATCGCCTATATGCAACCGCCGCCGCGCGGCTGAAAGCGTAACTAAAACCCGGGCGAATAAAGAACCGGGCCGATTGAACGTCATCAAACTCGCTCATCTGCGCGCGTTAGCAGCCCCTCAGGAAGAGCAACTCAGAAATTGCCGCCGGCCACTGTGGGTCGTTGCCATGGTTTTCCCAGTTAACACTCGACCACATTCACTGCCAGCCCACCCAGGGAGGTTTCCTTGTATTTGTCCATCATGTCGCGGCCGGTCTCGGCCATGGTTTTAATCACGTCATCCAGCGACACATAGTG
>SMVA01268681.1_pt1 | contig 10294 bp, 7 predicted proteins | sample 2456451 | NCBI WGS metagenome assembly SMVA01 (sample SAMN11095933, study PRJNA526329) | marine sediment metagenome | biome: Marine sediment; feature: Surficial sediment; material: Deep marine sediment; isolation source: Hadal surficial sediment | place: Pacific Ocean | collected 2014-05 | depth 0-1...
CGTCTCGGCGTCCAGACCGTGTTCGGCGACCAGCTTGCGCACCGCCGGCGACAACGAAGTCTCGACGTTCGGAGCGGGCTCGGGGACAGGCGCCGGCTCCGGCGCGGCTTCGGGCGCCGTCTCTTTCACGGGCGCCGGCGCCGTTTCCTTTACGGACACCTCGCCCTCGGCGATGCGGCCCAGAATAGCGCCGACCTCGACGTCCTCGTTTTCCTGGGCCAGCACTTCGGCCAGCGTGCCCGACGATTCGGCCATCACCTCGAGATTGACCTTGTCGGTCTCGAGCTCGACCAGAACCTCGTCCCGGACCACTGTGTCGCCAGGCGATTTGAACCATTTGGCCACCGTCGCCTCGGTGACGGACTCGCCAAGCTGCGGCACGATAATATCGATCGTCATGGTCATCCCCGAACTTCCTGGCGCGCGCGGCCCGAGCGCGATTTATAGAGCCTAAACCGTTAACGCGTCGTTCACGAGCTTGGCCTGCTCGCGCACGTGCTTTTTGTTGGAACCGGTGGCGGGCGACGCCGCCTCGATGCGCCCGACATAGGTGGGGCGCTTGCAGCGCACGTCGAGATTGGCCAGCAGATCCTCGATGCGCGGGCCGATGAAGGTCCACGCGCCCATGTTCTTGGGCTCTTCCTGGCACCACACCACATCGGCCGACGGGTATTTTTCAAGCTCCGTGGCCAGGGAACGCTTGGGAAACGGCGCCAATTGTTCGACGCGCAGGATCGCGATGTCGTCGATCTCGCGCTTTTCGCGCTCTTCCACCAAATCGTAATAGACCTTGCCCGAACACAGCACCACGCGCCGCGCCTTGGCGGGCGCGGCCAGTTCGGCCGCCTCGGGCAAGACCCGATGGAAGCTGGTGCCGGGACCGAGATCGGAAAGACGGGAAACCGCGCGCTTATGCCGCAACAGCGATTTCGGCGTCATCATGATCAGCGGCTTGCGGAACTTGCGGTGAAGCTGGCGCCTGAGAATGTGGAAATAATTGGCCGGGGTGGTGCAGTTCGCGACCTGGATGTTGTCCTCGCCGAACATCTGCAGGAAGCGCTCCAGCCGCGCCGAGCTATGCTCGGGCCCCTGGCCCTCGTATCCGTGCGGCAGCAACATGACCAGGCCCGACATGCGCAGCCACTTGCTTTCGCCCGACGTGATGAACTGGTCGATGATGGTTTGCGCGCCGTTGGCGAAATCGCCGAACTGCCCTTCCCACAGCACCAAGGTGTCGGGATCGGCGAGGCTATAGCCGTATTCGTAGCCCAGCACCGCGGCCTCCGACAACATGCTATCGATGACTTCGTAGTGGGCCTGATCCTCGGCCACGTGATTGAGCGGGACGTAGCGCTTCTCGTTGGTTTGGTCGATGTGAACCGAATGGCGTTGCGAAAACGTGCCGCGTCCGCTGTCCTGGCCGCTGAGCCGCACCGGGCAGCCTTCGCCGAGCAACGTGGCGAAGGCCATCGCCTCGCCGGTCGACCAATCGAGCCCCTCGCCGCTTTCGATCATCTTGCGCCGGTTGCCCTGGAAACGCGCGATCTTGCGGTGGATGTCGAAATCTTCCGGAAGCGCGGACAGCGCCAGGCCGATCTCCTTGAGCTTGGCCATGGGTACCGAGGTGGCGCCGCGGCGTTCGCTTTCCGGCGCGCGCTCGAAGCCCTGCCACTTGCCCTCGAACCAGTCGGCCTTGTTGGGCCGGAAGCTTTTCGAGGCCTCGAATTCGCCTTCGAGTTCCGCGTGGAAATCGGCCAGCCTCTGGTCGGCTTCCTTGGGCGCCAGCACGCCGTCGGCGACCAGGCGTTCGGTGTAGAGCTGGCGCGTGGTCGGATGGTCGGCGATCTTGCGGTACATCAGCGGCTGGGTGAACGCGGGCTCGTCGCCCTCGTTATGGCCGTAACGGCGGTAACAGAAAATATCGAGCACCACGTCGCGGCTGAAATGGCAGCGGTATTCCGCCGCCATCCGCGCGGCGTGCACCACCGCTTCAGGGTCGTCGCCGTTGACGTGGATGATCGGCGCCTGGACCATCTTGCCGACATCCGACGGATAGGGCGATGAGCGCGAATGTTTGGGGCTGGTCGTGAAGCCGATCTGGTTGTTGACGATGACGTGGATGGTGCCGCCGGTGCGGTAGCCGCGCAGTTGCGACAGCCCAAAGGTCTCGGCCACCAGACCCTGGCCGGCGAAAGCCGCGTCGCCGTGCATCAGGATGCTCATCACCCGCTGGCGCTTGGTGTCGCCGATCATGGCCTGCTTGGCGCGCACCTTGCCCAGGACCACCGGGTTGACCGCCTCGAGATGCGACGGGTTGGCGGTCATCGAAAGATGGATATTGCGGCCGTGCGGCAGCTCGCGGTCCGACGACGTGCCGAGATGGTATTTGACGTCGCCGGAGCCCTGTACGTCTTCCGGGTTGGACGATTCGCCGTGGAACTCGGCGAAAACCTGGCGGTACGGCTTGGCCATGATCGAGGTCAGCACGGTCAAGCGGCCGCGATGCGGCATGCCGAACACGATATCCTCGGTGCCCAGCGCGGCCGAGGTCTCGATGATCGTCTCCAGGGCCGGGATCAAGCTCTCCGAACCTTCCAGGGAAAAGCGCTTGGTGCCGGGATGCTTGACCTGAAGGAAGCTCTCGAAGCCCTCGGCGACATCGAGGGAGCGCAGGATTTCCAGCTTGGTGTGTTTCGCGAAATGGGTGCGGTTGCGCGTGCCCTCGACGCGCTCCTGAATCCACGCCTTCTCCTCCGGGTACTGGATATGCATGAACTCGATGCCGATTTTCCCGCAATATGTCTGTTGCAGGATCGACAGGATGTCGCGCAGGGTCGCGGTCTGTTGGCCGAGGACGCCGTCGATGAAGAAAACACGGTCGTAATCGGCGTCGGAAAACCCGTAGCTCACCGGATCCAGTTCGGGGTGGTGCTTGTCGCCCTCGAGGCCCAGCGGATCGAGCGCGGCGATCAGGTGGCCGCGCACGCGGTAGGCGCGGATCATCATCAAGACACGAAGACTGTCGCGCGTGATCGCGCGGGCATCATCCTCGCTCAGGCCCGGGGCGCCGACGGCGGCCGCGGCGCGGTCGCCCAGGCCCTCGGGCTCCCGGCTCAGGTCCGTGAAGAACTCTTGCCAACTGGGGTCCACCGACGCCGGGTCCGCGCTGTAGCGGGCATAAAGATATTCGATGAATTCGCTGTTTGTGCCGGAAAGAAACGACAGATCGTCGAGTCGCGTTGCCATCGCCTGCCTCATTTGGGGGAAGCCTGAGACCCTTGCCGGGTCGGTGCAAGCTACGCCTGCATGGCTTTCAACATGGTGACGCCGATGCTCGCCGGCGAGTCCGCGATCGCCACCCCGGCGGCCTTCAAGGCGGCTATTTTCTCTTCCGCGCCGCCCTTCCCGCCCGAGATGATCGCCCCCGCGTGACCCATGCGCCGGCCCGGCGGGGCGGTCAGCCCGGCGATGAAGCCCACCACGGGCTTGGTGTTGCCGGCGTCGATCAGGAACTGGGCGGCTTCCTCTTCCGCCGTGCCGCCGATCTCGCCGATCATGATCATGCCCTCGGTCTCGGGATCGTTCATGAACATGTCGAGACAATCGATGAAATTGGTGCCGTTGACCGGATCGCCGCCGATGCCGATGCAGGTGGTCTGGCCCAACTGCACCGCCGTCGTCTGGGCCACGGCTTCGTAGGTGAGCGTGCCCGAGCGCGACACGATGCCGATCTTGCCGGGGGTGTGGATATGGCCCGGCATGATGCCGATCTTGCACTGATTGGGCGTGATCACGCCGGGACAATTGGGGCCGACCAGGCGGGTGTCGGAGTCGATCAATATCCGCTTGACCTTGATCATGTCCGCCACCGGGATGCCCTCGGTGATGCAAACCGCCAGCTTGATGCCGGCGTCGATCGCTTCCAGAATCGCGTCGCCCGCGAACGGCGGCGGCACGTAAATGACCGAGGCGTCGGCGCCCGTGGCATCGACCGCGTCATGGACCGTGTTGAACACGGGCAGGTCGAGGTGGGTTTCGCCGCCCTTGCCCGGCGTGACGCCGCCGACCATGTTGGTGCCGTAGGCGATCGCCTGTTCGGAATGGAACGTGCCTTGGCGGCCGGTGAAGCCTTGGCAAATGACCCTGGTGCCCGCGCCGATAAGGACCGCCATCACGCCGCCTCCTTGACGGAATCGACGATCTTCTTGGCCGCGTCGGCCAGGTCTTCCGCCGCGACGATGGGCAGGCCCGAATCGGCGAGAATTTTCTTGCCCAGGTCCACGTTGGTGCCTTCCAGGCGCACCACCAGGGGCACGTGCAGGCTGACCTCGCGCGCCGCGGCGACGATGCCCTCGGCGATCACGTCGCACCGCATGATGCCGCCGAAAATATTCACCAGCACGCCTTCCACGTCCGGGTCGGACAGGATCAGCTTGAAGGCTTCCGTGACGCGCTCGCCGGTGGCGCCGCCGCCGACATCGAGGAAATTCGCCGGCGCGCTGCCGTAGAGCTTGATGATGTCCATGGTCGCCATGGCAAGGCCGGCGCCGTTGACCATGCAGCCGATATTGCCGTCCAGCTTGATATAGTTGAGGTCGTGGCGCGCCGCCTCGATCTCGCGCGGGTCCTCTTCGCTTTCGTCGCGCAGTTCCGCGATGTCGGTATGGCGGAACAGCGCGTTGTCGTCGAAGTTCATCTTGGCGTCGAGCGCGATGATCTCGCCGGCCTTGGTCACCACCAGCGGATTGATCTCGACCAGGGTGGCGTCGGTCGCCATGGTCGCCTGGTAAATCGCCAGCATGAACTTGACGGCGGACGAGACCTGCTTGCCTTCCAGCCCCAGTCCGAAGGCGAGTTGGCGGCCTTGAAACGGCTGCATGCCCACGGCGGGGTCGATGGCGACCTTGAGAATCTTTTCCGGCGTCTTGGCGGCCACTTCCTCGATGTCCATGCCACCCTCGGCCGAGGCCATCATGGTCATGCGGCTGGTCGCGCGGTCGAGCAACACGGAAAGATAAAGCTCGCGCGCGATGTCGCAGCCCGCCTCCACATAGACCCGCTTGACTTCCTTGCCGCCCGGCCCGGTCTGGTGGGTGACCAGGGTCATGCCGATCATGTCCTTGGCCGCGGCCGCCACCTCTTCGACCGATTTGACCACGCGAATGCCGCCGCCCTTGCCGCGTCCGCCGGCGTGAATCTGTGCCTTGACCACCCATACCGGTCCGCCGAGTTCGCCGGCGATTTCCTCGGCCTCCATCGCCGTGTAGGCGATGCGGCCCGCCGGCACGGGCACGCCATGCTTGGCGAGCAGGGCCTTGGCCTGATATTCGTGAATATTCATTGCATGTCCGATTGCTGGCTCCGGCGCACCCACCGGACCCGACAAGAATCCCCGATCTCTCTCAATGAGTTATAACACCGGCGGTGCCGTAAACAACCGGCGCGACGCGGAAAACGCGCGCCCCGGCGGACCTTTTGGCGGTCTCACGCGCCCCGATCCTCGGTCGCCAGCACGCCCCCCGCCAGATAGAGCGAGCCGCAGATCAGCACCGCGCCGGGGTCCGGGCGGGCGGCGATGGCGGCCACGGCCTCGCCGACGCCGGCCGCGGGGTGGGCCTCGAGGTCGAGCGTTCGCGCCGCCGCGGCGAGGTCTTGCGCCGGGATGGCGTTGGCCTCGCCCGGAATCGCGACGGTCCAGACGGCGCGCGCCAACGGCGCCAGGGGCGCCAGGAAGTCGCGCGGCGGCTTGGTGTTGAGCATGCCGAGGATGAGATAGAGCGGGCGTCCCGGCCATAGCGTCGGCACGGCCGCCGCGAGGGCCGCGCCGGCGGCGGCGTTGTGGCCGCCATCGAGCCACAGTTCCCAAGCGGCGCCCAGGCGGTCCGCCAGGGGGCCGGCGTCGAGCCGTTGCAGGCGCGCCGGCCAGATCGCGGCGATGAGCCCGTCGGCGCGCGCCGCGTCCGACACCGCGAATCCGTCGAGCCGTTCGACACAGGCCAGCGCCATGCCGGCATTGTCGATCTGATGCGGCCCGGCCAGCGCCGGGCGGGGCAAGCGGCGCGACCCGAGCGGGGAGTCGAAGACCATGCCGTCGGCGTCGGCGCGGACCGACCAGTCGGCCCCGGCGCGGTGCAGGGTGACGCCGAGGCGGGTGGCCGCGGACTCGATCACGGCATCGACCTCGGGCGGCTGAGCACCGATCACGCCGGCGACGCCCGGCTTCAGGATCGCCGCTTTCTCGGCCGCGATTTCCGCCAGCGTGTCGCCGAGATACTGCTGGTGATCCAGCGACACCGGCGTGATCGCCGTAAGCGCGGGACGGTCGATCAGATTGGTGGCATCCAGGCGCCCGCCGAGGCCGGTTTCCAGCAGCACCACGTCGGCCGGAACGCGCGCGAAGGCCATAAAAGCCACCGCCGTGGTGATCTCGAAGAACGTGATCGGGCGGTCGGCGTTGGCGGCCTCGGCTTCGCCGATCAGCGCGGCGAGGCGATCGTCGGCGATGGGCCGGCCGGCCAGCAAAATGCGTTCGTTGAAACGCACCAGGTGCGGCGAGGTATAGGCGTGGACGCGGTAGCCGGCGGCCTCCAGGATGGCGCGCAGAAACGCCACCAGCGAGCCCTTGCCATTGGTGCCGGCGATATGGACCACCGGCGGCAAGCGGCGTTCGGGATTGTCCAACGCCGCCAGCAGCGCCTGGACGCGCCCCAGCGACAAATCGATCAGCTTCGGGTGAAGCCGGCTCAGGCGCGCGAGAATCGTATCCACTAGAACATTTCTCGTTCGGTCCGATCCACCTCCGCCCTCACCCTGTCCCTCTCCCCCGGGAGAGGGAACCCGCCGGCGCCGACCTTGGCGACCCAGCGGCTGTGGTGAGATGTGGAAAGACTGGCGCGAGAGCGTCCCCTCTCCCCCGGGAGAGGGACAGGGTGAGGGGATTGGCCGCGTCGGACCGATCGTGACACGCTTTAGGGCGCGGCTCAGCCGTCTTTCGGCGCCGCTTCGGCCGGTTCGGCCGCTTCGGCCGCTTCCCTGATATGCGGGATTTCCAGGCTGGCCTCGACCAGGTCGACGACTTCGGCCGTGGGCATTTTGTCGAGCAACAGATTCAGGATCCGCGCCAGAGTGGCCGGCAGATCGTGGCGGTGGACCACCATGTCGACCATGCCATGGTCGTACAGATATTCCGCTTTCTGGAATCCGTCGGGCAGGCTTTCGTGGATCGTGTCCTGGATCACGCGCGGACCCGCGAAGCCGATCAGCGCGCCGGGCTCGGCCACGGTGATGTCGCCCAGCATGGCGAAGGAAGCGGTCACGCCGCCCATGGTGGGATTGGTGAGCACGACCAGATAAGGCAATCCGGCCTCGCGCACGTCGTCCACCGCGATGGTGGAGCGCGGCATCTGCATCAGCGACAAAATCCCTTCCTGCATGCGCGCGCCGCCGGACGACGGGATCACGATCAGCGGCGCTTGCTGCAGCACGGCAAGGCGCGCCGCGGCGACCAGGGCCTCGCCCACCGCCAAGCCCATGGAGCCGCCCATGAACGAGAAGTCGAAGCCGCACACCACCACGTTATGGCCGCCGATGGCGCCGTGCCCGACAATCACCGCGTCGCGTTTGTCGTCGTCGCCGCGCGCGGTCTTGAGCCGCTCGCCGTAGCGCCTGGTGTCGCGGAACTTGAGCGGGTCCGACAGCGCCTGAGGCAGTTCGATCAAACTGAAATCGCCGCCGTCGAACAGCGCCTCGAAACGCTTGGCCGGCGCGATGCGGAGATGACAATCGCAGTGCGGGCAAACGTGCTGGCGCGCCTCCAGTTCGCGGTGGAAGATCAACTGCTCGCACGACGGGCACTTGTCCCACAGGTCCTCGGGCGTCGCGCGCCGGTTGACCAGGGCGCGAATTTTTGGGCGAACGAAATTGGTTAGCCAGCTCATTTAATCAACCCTTTCGCGCTTCGCGCACGCCCTTGGCCAGATCGGCGACAAGGGACAACACGGCGGCGCCCGCGTCGCCGCCATTCTCCAGCGCGCCGGCCACCCGATCGACCAGCGCCGAACCCACCACGGCGGCGTCGGCGACGCGGGCGACCTCGGCCGCCTGCTCCGGCGTCCTGATGCCGAAGCCGACCGCCACGGGAAGGTCCGTGTGACGGCGCAGGCGGCTCACCGCCTCGGCCACGGATGTCGCGGTGGCGGCGCCCGCGCCGGTGATGCCGGTGATCGACACGTAATAGACGAACCCGCTGGTGTTGCGCAGCACCGCCGGCAGGCGCCGGTCGTCGGTGGTCGGCGTCGCCAGGCGGACGAAGTTGATGCCGGCGGCCAGCGCCGGCAGGCACAACTCTTCGTCCTCCTCCGGCGGCAGGTCGACCACGATCAGCCCGTCGACGCCGGCGGCCAGCGCGTCTTCAAGGAAGCGGTCCACACCGTATATATAGATCGGATTGTAATACCCCATCAGCACCACCGGCGTCTCGTCGTCATCGCGGCGGAAAGCGGCGACCATGGCGAGAGTGCGTTTCATGGTCTGACCGGCGGCGAGCGCGCGCAGGCCGGCGGCCTGAATCGACGGGCCATCGGCCATCGGGTCGGTAAACGGCATGCCGAGTTCGATCACGTCGGCGCCGGCGTCGGGCAGACCGCGCAATATGGCCATGGCGCGCTCTTCGTCCGGATCGCCGGCGGTGAGAAACGTGATGAGGCCGGCGCGGCCCTCGTCGCGCAAGGCCGCGAAACGCCGCGCGATGCGCCCGTCGCCGCCTGGCATCACAGCTTCACTCCAAGCGCGTCCGCGACCGTGAAGATGTCCTTGTCGCCGCGCCCGCACATGTTCATGACCAGGATATGGTCACGCGGCAGATCGGGGGCAATCTTGATCACGTGGGCCAGGGCGTGGGCCGGCTCCAGCGCCGGGATGATGCCTTCGATCTTGGAGCAAAGCTGGAAGGCATCCAGCGCCTCGGCGTCGGTGACCGAGACGTAATTCACCCGCCCCACGTCGTGCAGCCAGGAATGTTCCGGTCCGATGCCCGGATAATCGAGGCCCGCGGAAATCGAATGGGCCTCGGTGATCTGGCCGTCGTCGTCCTGCAACAGATAGGTGCGGTTGCCGTGCAGCACGCCGGGCCGCCCGGCCGACAGCGAAGCCGCGTGGCGCCCGGTCCCAACCCCCTCGCCGCCCGCCTCGACCCCGATCAGCTCGATGGCGCTGTCATCGAGGAAGGGGTGGAACAGCCCGATCGCGTTGGAGCCGCCGCCGATGCAGGCGATCAGCGTGTCGGGCAGCCGGCCTTCCTGTTCCATGATCTGTTCGCGCGTCTCGCGCCCGATCACCGACTGGAAGTCGCGCACCAGTTCAGGGTAGGGGTGCGGGCCGGCGACGGTGCCGATGATGTAATAGGTCGAGTCCACATTGGTGACCCAGTCGCGCAAGGCCTCGTTCATGGCGTCCTTGAGCGTGGACGAACCGGAAGTCACGGGCACCACCTCGGCGCCCAGCAGTTTCATGCGGAACACGTTGGGCTGCTGGCGTTCGATATCGACCGCGCCCATGTAGACCACGCACGGCAGGCCGAACAGGGCGCACACGGTGGCGGTGGCCACGCCGTGCTGGCCGGCGCCGGTCTCGGCGATGATCCGCTCCTTGCCCATGCGCCGGGCGAGCAGGATCTGGCCGATGCAGTTGTTGATCTTGTGCGCGCCGGTGTGGTTGAGCTCGTCGCGCTTGAAGTAAATCTTCGCGCCGCCGAGCCGCTCGGTGAACCGCTGCGCGAAATAAAGCGGGCTGGGCCGGCCGACATAATGCTTCAGCAGGCGCGTGAATTCGTCGTGAAAGGCGGGATCGTCCTTGGCGACGCCATAGGCCGTCTCGAGATCCAGGATCAGCGGCATCAGTGTTTCGGCCACGAAACGGCCGCCGAACATGCCGAAACGCCCGTGCTCGTCCGGCCCATCGCGATAGGTATTGAGTGGTTGCATGTTCTTCCGTCCCGACCCGCCGCCAATAAAGCACGGAAGCGCGCGGCCCAAAAGGCTTAAGCGTCTAGGTCGGGCTCGCGGCGGGTTTCCGGGAACAGCCAGATGGCGACGATCATGAACGCGCCCAGGCCCACCGCCACCCAAGCGACAGCAATGTCGCCGCCGCGCGTCTCAAAGTAATACATGACGCCCGCGACAGCGCAGACGACGAGCGAAAGAACGAATTTCAGATGTGCCGGCATAAGCGCCGTTCCGATCCGCGCGACAGTCCAACCCTCTCGAACCATAACGGCGGCCGGCCGGTAGTCAAGCCA
>SMVA01136124.1_pt1 | contig 10293 bp, 7 predicted proteins | sample 2456451 | NCBI WGS metagenome assembly SMVA01 (sample SAMN11095933, study PRJNA526329) | marine sediment metagenome | biome: Marine sediment; feature: Surficial sediment; material: Deep marine sediment; isolation source: Hadal surficial sediment | place: Pacific Ocean | collected 2014-05 | depth 0-1...
ATCGGAAACGTGGTCCAGCAGGAGGCGGTCGTTCGGGCGAACGAGCGCCTCACGGAGGGGGATCTGGCGCGCTTGAGAGCATACGAGACGGAGCTACTTACGCAAAACCGGCTCGAGGAGCCGGGCCTCCAATTCGGGCTCGTCCTCGGGCAGTTCCTCCTGAATTTGTCGCTCCTTGCGGTGTTCGCGGCGCTCGTCTTTTTCCTACGGCCGATGATCTACGGATCTCCGCGGTGGTTGCTTCTACAGGCGGCTCTGGTGGTAGTCTACTTCGTCGTGGCTCGGGTCGTCGCGACGTACGATTGGCCGGCCGAGTTGTTGCCGGTGGCGTTCGTCGTTTTGGCGCTGGCGGTTCTTTGGGATTCCAGAATCGCGTTGGTGATGGCACTTGTCCTGGCGGGTCTCACGGTCGCTCAGCGTCCGTTCGCGGAGTTGGACACGCTGTTTCCGGTCATGGTAGCTGGCGCCGCAGCGGCCATGTGCGTCCGGGTTGTCCGGCGCAGGGCACAGACGTTGGTATTTGTTGCGATCATCGCGGGAGCCTACGCGGTGACACTCCTGGCGTTGAGCCTGGTGGGAGAGCGTTCCGCGATGGATTTCGCCGGTTCGATGGCGTGGGCCGGCGGAAATGCGGCGGTGAGCGCGATCCTCGCGATGGGCCTCGTGCCCGTGTTCGAGTGGTTCACGGGGATCACGACCGACCAGACACTCCTCGAATGGGCAGATCCGAACGCACCCCTCCTGCGTCGCCTCTCTCTAGAAGCTCCAGGTACGTATGCGCATACGATCAATGTGGCCAATCTTGCGGAATTGGCCGCCAACGGGATCGGGGCTCACGGCCTGCTCTGCCGGGCGGGCTTGTACTACCACGACGTGGGAAAGGTACTCAAGCCCCATTACTTCGTGGAAAACCAGCATGAGGGCAGAAATCCACACGACAAGCTGAAGCCCGATACGTCGGCGGCCATTCTGGTCGAGCATGTCGTCGAGGGGCTTCGGCTCGGGAAGGAAGCAAAGCTCCCCGAGGTCATTCAGAGGTTCATCTCCGAGCATCATGGGACTCAGCTCATCGCCTATTTCTATCATCGGGCGCAAGAAGACCTCGGTGAGGAGAATGTCGACGAAGCGGACTACCGTTATCCCGGACCTAAACCGCAGTCGAAGGAAACCGCCATCGCGATGATGGCGGATTCGATCGAGTCCGCCACGCGAGTGCTCCAGGAGCCGACGCCCGAGCGGGTCCGTGATCTCGTGGACGGGATCATCGAGAGTAAACGGCAAGACGGCCAACTCGACGAAGCGCCGTTGACGTTGCGCGAGATCACTGCCCTCAAGGAAACCTTCGTGAAGGTGTTGAGTGGCATTTATCACCACCGCATCGACTATCCTACCACGAAGCACTTGACCGACGCCCCCGACGAGGTCGCGGAGGAGGACGCCGGTTCAGAGGCACACTGAGTTCCTTGGAAATCCAGGTCTCCGGCGAATCTCCTGCCGGCGCGTCGAAGGATTGGCTGCGGTCAGCCGTTTCTCTGGTCCTGCGGAGCGCGGGGCTCAGCGAGGGAGAGATTTCGCTGACGCTCCTGGACGATGACTCCATCCGGGAGCTGAATCGTACGTACTTGGGTAAAGACGTGCCCACCGACGTCATCTCTTTCGCCCTCCACGAGGGCGATGAAGCCGTCTTAGGGGACGTCTACGTCGGGTACGAGCAGGCGGCAATTCAGGCGGTAGAGGCCGGCGTCTCCGTCGAAGAGGAGTTGGCCCGCCTGTCGATCCACGGCACCTTGCATGTTCTGGGGTACGACCATCCGGACACGGCGGCTCGCTTCTCCAGCGAGATGTTCATTCTCCAGGAGAGCTTGGTCCAGAGGCTACTGGACGAAGCTCTCTGAAGACCCCACTCTCCGGGACATGACCACCAGCGGCACCAACGAATTCCCCGATCTGCAGCAACGTATGGCCGCTCTGATCGGCGAAGGCGACGTTCCCACACTAGAGGCGGTTCTGGAGGAGCTCCACCCCTCGGATATCGCCGACGTGGTAGAATCGCTCAGCGATGAACTTCGTTTGGCGTTGGTTCGTGCGCTCCCGGCCGACTTGGCCTCGGAAACACTCGCCGAGATGGAAGAAGGAGAGGCCCGGGCCGAGCTCTTGACCGCCTTGGCTCCCGCCGAGAGCGCGGAGCTCCTGCACGAATTGCAGGACGACGACGCCGCGGACCTGGTCGGTGAGCTCGCGCCGGAGGCGCAGGATCGGATTCTGGCGGAGTTACCCACGGACGAGGCGGGCGACATCCGCGAGCTTCTCCAGTACGACGAGGATACGGCCGGAGGGATCATGACTACGGCCCTCGTGTCGGTGCTGGGCCACGTCACGGCGGGTGAGGCGATCGAGGCCGTGCGTGAGAAGGGGAGGGAGGTGGAGGACTTCTACACCGTGTTCGTGGTCGATGAGAACACCAAGCTGCTCGGGACCGTCCCGCTGGACGACCTCATCCTATCGGATACGGGGCATCGAATCAGTGATTTGGTCAGACCCACGGTCGCGTCCGTGTTTCCGGATTCGGACCAGGAGCTGGTTGGCCAAATGATCGCCCGCTACAATCTGGCGTCCATCCCGGTCGTTTCGGTCGACGGGATCCTGCTGGGCCGCGTCACGTTCGACGACGTGATCGACGTGATCGAGGCGGAGACCACGGAAGACCTCCTCCTCTTCTCGGGTGTGTCAGAGGCGGAAGAGCTACGCGGCAGCTCGCTCGAGGCGGTCCGCACGCGGCTTCCCTGGCTCCTTCTCAACACGATGACGGCGAGCCTCGCCGCCTGCGTGGTCTGGTGGTTCCGGAGTGAGATCGCCGCGGCAACACTTCTGGCCGTCGTTATGCCCGTGGTGGCTGGACTCGGTGGAAATGCCGGCCAGCAGGCGCTTGCCGTGACCGTTCGGCGCCTCGCCACCTCGGCGGGGCCGCTCGAAGCTCGCGGACGGGTCGTACGGAAGGAAATGTTGGTGGGGTTGTTGAACGGAGCAGCTATCGGCGTCCTCGTCGCGGGGGCGGCGGCGATGCTCGCCTTGGCCATGGGCGCGGACCCGCGGCTCGGAGTGGTCGTGCTGCTGGCCATGTGGGGGAACATCGTAATGGCCGGGTTCGCCGGCTCGTTCATCCCCACGTTCCTCGATCGAATGGGGCAGGATCCGGCGGTCGCCTCCACCGTGTTCTTGACTGCACTCACCGACCTGACGGGTTTTCTCCTCCTCCTCGGGTTGGCCACGGTCATCCTGTGACGGAAGGTTCATGAGGAGCTACTTCAGGGGAATCCGAATTCTCGTGAGCCTCACCCCCCTGGTCGTGGCTTTTCTGAGGGATCGGAAGAGATGGATCATCATGGGGGCCCCCGCACGCCGTAGCGAGCGGCATCATCGGCGCCGGGCAGAGAAGTTGGTGACCCGAGTGGCCAAGCTGGGGCCGACCTTCATCAAGCTCGGCCAACTCATGTCCGCGCGGGCCGACATCTTTCCTGAGCCCTACCTGACGGCGATCGGCACACTTCAGGATCAGGTCCCTCCCAACCCCACGGATGAGATCATCGCCGTCATCGAAAGTGAGTTGGGTCGGCCGCTGGATGAGGTCTTTGACGAATTCGAGCGGGAGCCTATTGCGGCGGCGAGCCTCGGCCAGGTGCATGGTGCAGTGGTCGGTGGACGGCAGGTGGCCGTCAAGGTGCTCCGCCCGGGTGTCGAGGAGCTCGTGGCGCTCGATCTGGATATCGGCTTCACCCTTCTGTTCTGGCTCAATGTCCTCTTCCCGAACCATCACATTCAAGCGCTCACCAACGTCGTGCGTGAATTCTCCCACCGGGTAAGGGAGGAGATGGACTTCCATAAGGAGTCGGAGAATATCGGGCGTTTCCAGCGGTATTTCAGCGACGATCCGACGGTTCGGGCCCCGGATGTCCTGGATGAGTACACGCGTCGACGGGTCCTCGTCATGGAGCGTTGCACGGGAACCAAGATCGATCAGTTGCACGACCATTTCGCGGCGGGCCGCCTCCGGTTCAACGACGTAATGGAGCGTCTCACGGGACTCTACCTTCGCATGATGATGGTCGACGGGTTTTTGCACGCGGACCCTCACCCCGGCAACCTTCTGGTTCAGGACGACGGCACGATCGTTGTGCTCGACTGGGGCATGGTGCTCGAGGTCCCCAGCTGGACGCGCGAGTACATCCTGGACCTTGCACTGGCTGTGGAGCGGGACGATCTGGACGGAATGATCAACGGCATGTATCGATTGGGCATGATCAGCCCCGAAGTATCACGGGGTGAGATCCGCGAAGCGGCCACCGAGATTCTCGCCATCATGGCGCGTGTGAGGATCTCCAATCAGGATCGCATCGAAGAAATTGTCCAAGAAATTTTCGACACGTTTTACACATGGCCCCTCATGCTCCCGCAGGAGCTGGTGTACCTTTTTCGGACCTCGGTTCTCCTGGAGGGCGTCGGACTCCGCTACGACGAGAATTTCGATGGTTTGGGCCTACTCAAGCGCGTCGTCCGGGACCTGAAGGGCGAGATTGTGAAAACCTCCATCCGCCAACCCGTGGCCGCGGCGAAGGATCTGCTCGGCGAGGCCCAGACAGCCATTCGGACCATGGTCGATCTGCTGGGACGGGCGGAACGCGAAGAGTTGAGAGTACGGGTACATCCCAGAGACATCCAAGGCCAGGAGCGGTTTCTCAACCTGCAAGCCCGACGCATCAGCCTCAGTATTTTCGCCACGGCTACGGCGGTCATCTCGTCCATCATCTTTATTTCGGTTGAGAATGTCTTGCTGCTCGTCGGTGGTCTTGTGATTGCCCTGCTCATGTTCGTGCTGGTGTTTTTCATCCCGACTCATCTGCTCGAAAATCCGCTTCGCCACGCTCGCCGGGTCCGACCCGGTGAGCGCCGCCGATAGTCCAGCCGACAGTCAGAATGGATTCGACCGACCCGCTCCCGAAAGCACTCAGATCACTTCTCGAGAGCTTCCAAGCCGGGAAGAAGACGGCCCTCGCTCGAGCGATTTCGTTGATCGAGGATGAGAGACCCGGTTTCCAGGGGTTTCTCCACCGTGTGCTCACGCCGGGCCCTCGCGCCAGGCGAGTCGGGTTGACCGGACCCCCGGGGGGTGGGAAGTCGAGTCTGATCGCGGCGCTGGCTTATCTGTGCCGTGCGAGGGAGGAGGAAGTGGGTGTGGTGGCCGTGGACCCCACGTCCCCCTACTCGGGGGGTGCCCTTCTCGGGGATCGGATCCGCATGAACGATCTGGCCACCGATCGCGGCATATTCATTCGCTCCATGGCGACCCGTGGATCACTCGGCGGGCTGGCCGCCACCTCCAAAGAGGTCATCGACCTCATGGACGCGTTCGGGCTCGCGCGGCTCCTCGTCGAGACCGTAGGAGTGGGGCAGACCGAGTTGGGTATTACTGGAGCGGTCGATACGGTTGTGGTCGTACTGGTCCCTGAGTCGGGGGACGGAATCCAGGCCATGAAAGCGGGGCTCATGGAGATCGCGGACATCTTCGTTGTGAACAAAGCGGATCGCCCAGGCGCGGATCGTGTTCTAGGTGACCTACGGGCCGCATTACACCTTCGGGCTGGAAATACCTCACGATGGGCCGTTCCCGTGCTCAAGACGGTGGCTCCGACGGCGGAGGGAGTGCCAGAGCTGCTCGACGCCGTGGACCAGCACCGGGAGTATCTCGATGAATCCGGTGAGCTGAGGATCCGGCAGCGAGGGCGCGCCGCGGTGCGGGTGCGCGAAGTCACGGAGCGTTCGCTCCGCGGCATCCTTTGGGGAGGTGAAGCGAGCGAGGTGATACTCGACGCCGGCCTGGATGAAATTCAGCAAGGTTTGGCCACCCCCTACTCCGTCTCGGCCTCGATCCTGAAGGCCCTCTTTGCCGAGAACGCGACGTGACCGCCCCGGGCGAGCGGAGCGAGCCGATGGGACAGCAGGAGGCAGAGATCGAGCGGATGCGACAGCAGGAGGCAGAACTCGAGCGGCTCAGAGAGCAGCTCCGACTTTGGGAAGAGGCGTTCGGCGCGACCCCCGCCAGGGAAGCCCTTTTCAGCGCGAGCTCGGGAATCGACGTGGAGCCTCTCTACACGCCGGCTGATCGGACGTCTGGGGAGGCGTACACCGAGGCGCTGGGTGTTCCTGGACAGTATCCCTTCACACGGGGTCCGTACGCGAGCATGTATCGGACCCGCCTCTGGACGATGCGGCAGTTCGCCGGGTTCGCCACCGCCGAGGACACGAACCGGCGGTATAGATACCTGCTCGATCACGGCACGACAGGGCTCTCGGTGGCCTTCGATTTTCCGACCCTAATGGGGTACGACAGCGATCACCCGCGCTCCTTGGGCGAAGTCGGCGTGTGCGGGGTGGCGGTTTCGTCGCTCGCCGACATGGAGACACTCTTCGAAGGGATCCCGCTCGATCAGGTCTCGGTCTCGATGACCATCAACGGCCCGGCCGTCATTCTTTTCTGTTTTTACGTGGTGGCGGCTGAGCGACAAGGTATCGGGCCGGAGCAACTCCGGGGCACCGTACAAAACGATATCCTCAAGGAATATCAGGCTCAGCACGCGTGGGTTTTTCCTCCGGAACCCGCGTTGCGGTGTATCGTCGACATGTTCGAGTGGTGCACGGAGTACGCCCCGAAGTACAACCCGATCTCGATCTCGGGATATCATATCCGAGAGGCAGGGGCGACGGCCGCGCAGGAGCTCGCCTTCACACTGCGTAATGGGTTCGAATACGTCGAAAGGGGCATCGCCCGTGGGCTGGATGTCGATGCTTTCGTACCCCACTTCTCGTTCTTCTTCGACGTCCACAACGACTTCTTCGAAGAAATCGCCAAGTTCCGCGCGGCGCGGCGTATCTGGGCCCGCTTCATGCGCGAGAAGTACGGAGCCACCAATCCCGATGCGTGGCGTCTGCGTACACACGCGCAGACGGCCGGTGTGAGTCTCACGGCTCAACAACCCGAGAACAACATCGTTCGGGTGGCTTACCAGGCCATGGCCGCCGTGCTGGGAGGAACACAATCCCTCCACACCAATTCCATGGACGAGACGCTGGCATTACCGACCGAGAAGAGCGTGCGAATCGCATTGAGGACGCAGCAGATTCTGGCCTACGAGAGTGGCGTGCCGAACACGATCGATCCCTTGGCGGGATCGTACTACGTGGAATCGCTCACCGACCGACTCGAGACGGAGGCTCTGGATCTCTTCCGTCGCATCGACGAAGTGGGTGGTGTGGTGCCCGGGATCGAGACGGGGTTCTTCCAGAGCGAGATCGCCGAATCGGCGCGCCGGCAGCAGATCGAAGTGGAGTCGTCCCGGCGCGTGGTGGTCGGGGTCAACGAATTCACGGAGGGTTCGGAAGAAGTCGAAATCGAGACTCTCAAGATCGACGCTTCGGTGACGAAGCGTCAGCACCAACGTATGGCCGACCTGAGGGCGGCGCGGACCGACACCGATGTTGCTCTAGCTTTGGACGAGTTGGAGAGGTCGTGCATGGAGGGAAACAACGTAGTACCCAGCATCTTGGACTGTGCCCGGGCCGGCTGTACGCTCTACGAGATCCGGCACGCGATGGAGAAGACCTTCGGGAGCTACAAGGAACCCGTCTCCTTCTAGAAAAAAAGGGAGGGCGGTCGCGTTAACGACCACCCTCCCGGTCTCGGCTCTCTTCGACGGGCTAGATTTTTTCGATGGTGTAGCTGATGCGCCAGTTGCTCATCGCTTCGGGATCGTCCGAACCCTCGTCGGCCGGTTCGTAGAGTCCCACCCAGTCGTCCACGGGACCCCGGTGCTCACGCTTGTAGTGATCGAGCTCGTCGTTCGCACTCAGCAAATCGATCTCTTCACCGAACAGCTCGACAACGAGATGATCGTCTGCCTCACCCTCGTAGAGGGTCTTGTTCAGCGTGACGTAATTCCACCCGGGTTTGTCGGAGAGCGAGTAGTGTCCCTCTTCAGGGAACCGTGTCTCGTGCTCGAACCCTTCACCGCTTTCGCTCGAAACTCGCGAGCGAAACCGGAATTCTCCCGTTTCCTTAAAGAACGGCTCGAGGTTATCAAGAATCTTGATCCACTTGAGCGTGACACGAATCCGCGCCATCGATTAGCTCCTCCAGACTGGAGAGTCGAGGGTTTCTGACCGCGGGCCACGTGTTCGTGGCCCGAATGTCGCCGATGTTATGGCCGTAGAGCCGGTTTGTCCAGCGGCATTGGCCTTGCCCGTCAGCGGCCGGAGCTGCGTTGGGAAGTCCTACACGGACGCCACTCTCTGCCCGCAGGTGGGCTCCGTCGGACGTTCGAGACGCGGATCGGGTCTGCCGAGGCCATATACGCGAGCATCGCGATTATGGTGGCGTTATTCCTCAGGTCGTCGAAGACGATTTTGTCATAGGTGTCGAGGTCCGTATGCCACGTATATTGCCGGTAGTCCGGATAATCCGAGAGAAGTCGGAACCCGGGAGCATCTCTGCAGATGAACGACGCCTCGTCGCTGCTTCCGCTCTCAGGCACCACCGAAAGGTCGACCTCCATGTGCTGCGTGATATCTCGCGGGAGTGCGGCGATCCATCGATTGAAATTCTCAGCCGCCTCAGGGAAGTCCTGCATCTTGAAGAACTGCACTCGCCAAGTGCCGTTGTCCTGATTGAACCCGGCCTGGAGTCCGTCGATCACTTCAGGATGATCCTCCGCGAACGCTAGAGAACCGTTGGTTCCTTGTTCCTCGCCTCCCCAATGCGCCACCAGAATGGTGCGCCGTGGCTGTGGGTAGACCTCCTTCAGGATGCGCATGGCCTCCATCATCATGATCGTACCGGTCCCGTTGTCCGTGGCGCCCGAAGCGCCATCCCAAGAGTCGAAATGTGCGTTTAGGAGAACGTACTCGTCGGGCAGCTCGGTGCCGCGGAGCTCGCCGACCACGTTGAAGACCGGAACCTCACCCAGGAACTCCGCCTCAGCGTCGAGTCGGAGCACGGGGCCTTGATCGTTCGACGCCAACCGGTGGACCAGCCCGTAATCTTCACAACTCAGGTGGATCGAAGGCACGCGATTCGTCAACGAAGAAAAAATCTTGTTGGCGCCCCATCCGTTCGACCACCGGGCAGTGAGGATTCCTGCGGCTCCGGCGTCCTCGATTCCCTGTGCAATCCGCCCAGAGCCTCCGGCATTTTGGATGTTGGCGCTCCACTCGCTCTGAACTTGTTGTTGAAGCTCCTGCATGCGCCGCTGAGATTCCGGAGTAGCGAGGGATGCCCAGCTTTCGGGAGCACGGCAGGTGGGCTCGGCGAACGAGAGCGCCACGAATTTCCCAGCAACGCTGGGCAACCAGGCTGCGAGGTCGGCCTCGCTCCGGAACGACGGCAGCGCGACCACTTCGCCCTCGACCGGTCCGTCGGTGCCCGGGCTCCAAGCCAGCATCGTCCCGTTGAGCGTACGTTTGCGTGGGGCCACGAGATCGATATGGGTGTACCCGCGGTCCCAGCCTCGCCACGTACCGTATTCTTCTGCTCGGACCGAGACGTCCCAGCTCTCATACATCGACACAGCCCACTCGATCGCTGCGCGCTGGCCGGGGCTCCCAGAGAGGCGGGGGCCGATGGAGTCGAGCAACGCCTGTGCGAGCTGCTCCACTTGTGAGCCCTCTTCCATCCCTTGTGCCCAGATCGCCCGGATGATCGGGTCGTCCGTGGGGAAATCCTGAGCCTTCAGTCCGTCTGTGCTGAGGGAGGACACGAGCGCGGCGGCGAACGAAAGGACGAGCAAGCGAGACGAATTCATCCGATTCTCCTGATGAGCGGTCGACGGTTGGGTCCTCGATGACGTGGGGCACCCGACCCACAAGATCGCGTGCCGGGATCGAGGTGAGCAAGGGAGAGTTCGAACGAGTCGGGATCACAGCCATCCGGCCGGCTAAGCTACCCCCTCCCTGGTTAGATCGGTAACTTTCTGCGCTCGCCCCACTCGCGGCCCACTGTACCTTTTCAACAGCTTTGCCGGAGATGTGAATGTCGTCGGAGGAACGGAAGATCCGTGTACTCGTGGCCAAGCCCGGCTTGGATGGCCATGATCGCGGCGCCAAGGTCATCGCGGCGTCTTTCCGGGACGCCGGCTTCGAGGTCATCTATACCGGCCTTCACCAGACACCCGAGATGATCGTCAACGCGGCCGTTCAGGAGGATGTGGACGTCGTGGCTCTGTCGGTACTCTCGGGTGCGCACATGAC
>SMVA01410942.1_pt1 | contig 10293 bp, 8 predicted proteins | sample 2456451 | NCBI WGS metagenome assembly SMVA01 (sample SAMN11095933, study PRJNA526329) | marine sediment metagenome | biome: Marine sediment; feature: Surficial sediment; material: Deep marine sediment; isolation source: Hadal surficial sediment | place: Pacific Ocean | collected 2014-05 | depth 0-1...
ACCAGATCCTGCATGACATTTCGCTATCGGTCTATAAAGGTGAAATCTTTGTCATCATGGGCGCCAGCGGCTCCGGCAAGACCACCCTGATGCGACATCTCATTGGCCTGAGCGCGCCCGATCACGGCGAGGTAACATTGCTCGGCAAGCGCCTCGGCGCAATTACCAAAGACGAACTCTACGCATTGCGCAAACACATCGGCGTCGCCTTCCAGAGCGGAGCGCTGATCAACTCGATGAGCGTGATCGATAACATCGAACTTCCTCTGTATCAGCATACCGCACTCGATCACAGCACCATTCGCATCATGAGCCGGATGAAGCTCGATATGATGTCTTTGGAAAACGCGGAGAATCTGATGCCGGCACAGCTCTCCGGCGGCATGCTCAAACGCGCCGGCCTGGCGCGAGCGGTGATCATGGATCCGCGCGTATTGTTTTTTGATGAACCGTCGGCGGGCCTGGATCCGGTCATGTCCGCCGAACTCGACGATTTAATCGTCGGATTGCGTAATGCACTGCGTATGACGGTTATCGTTGTCACCCACGAACTCGAAAGTGCGCTCAAAATCGCCGACCGGATCATGGTTTTGGCACAGGGGCGGATCGTCGCACTGGGTAGCGTTGACGAAATTCGGCAATCGACCGACCTCGCGGTGCAAGCGATGCTCCACCGTCGTGTCCGGGATCGACAGCCCGGCGGCGAAGCGTATCTTGATCGCCTCACGGATAATGAAATCTGAGCGCTACGTCCATCGATCGGTATGGCGCGCAGTCAATGATGCGAACGCCAATACACGCCGGCGGTTCACACAGTCACCGATGCCGCTCATCGCACCATGATCGAAAATCTTCGCGCGTCCGTTAACGCACTCGGTAGACGCATGATCAACTTTACCGAGGAACTCGGACGGATGGGGATCTTCCTCGCCATGATCGTGCGACAGCTGGTCCGCCCACCGTGGGAGTTTCGGCTGATCTTGCACCAGCTCCGCTTTGTCGGCGCCCGCTCGGTACTGGTCATGACGGTCGCCGGTGCGTTCATCGGGATGGTCGTCGCGCTCCAATTTTACGATACGTTAGTACGGTTTGGATCGGTGAGTCTGCTGGGTTCCGCGGTTGGTCTGAGTTTAACGCGGGAACTCGGCCCGGTATTGACCGCATTAATCGTCATCGGGCGCGCCGGTTCGGCAACTTGCGCCGAAATAGGCATCATGCGCAGCGACAATCAAATCGACGCGCTGGAGTGCATGGCCATCGATCCCTACCGCTATCTTCTCGTTCCGCGATTTGTCGCGTTTCTCATCGCGGTACCCCTACTCACCGCTATTTTTAATGTCGTTGGGATAATGGGCGGCGCATTTGTTGGCGTGGTCATGTTCAAAGTCAATCAAGGCACTTACTTTCATAGCATGGCCGACAGCGTCGGGTGGCACGACCTCAACATGGGTATGACAAAATCGATCGTATTTGCCGCCATAATCGTGTGGGTCTCTACCGGCAAAGGCTTTCTCATGCACCTCAATCGGAGTATGGTATTCGGCGCAGAAGGGGTAAGCCGCACCACCACCGACGCCGTCGTCGTCGCGTCCATATCGATCCTTTTTGTGGACTACATTATCAGTGCCTTAATGCTGTAATTCGCAATGACCGAAAAATCTTCGCTTGAACTGACCGTTGGCTTGTTTATGGTCGCAGGCGCGTTAGCGCTCGTGTATCTGGCGATAAAGCTCGGTGATGTTGGTGTATTTGCCAGTGAGACCTATTCATTGAGCGCCCGTTTCGTGTCTTCCTCAGGTCTCACCGAAGGCGCCTTCGTCGAGGTCGGTGGTGTTCGCGTCGGGACTGTTCGACGCATTCGCGTTGATTTTGACACCTACGAGGCGGTCGTAGAAATGTCGTTAGATCCAAAATTAAAACTCCAAGACGATGCCATCGCGTCGATCCGCACGTCAGGAATAATCGGTGATAAATTTGTAAAAATCTCGCCCGGCGGATCCGAGATCTACCTCGAAGCCGGAGACGAAATAATTGAAACCGAGTCCTCGATCAACCTCGAGGAACTGATCAGTAAATATATCTTCGAAAGCGGCGATAAGGATTAATGGGCGACGTCTTTAGCAGCGACGATGTGCCGGTCTGCAACGGTCTGCGACGATTGATCGTAGTCGCTGCGCTGCTAATCGCGGGTAACGCCACCGCGCAAACCCCGGCAGAAGCGATCGCCGCAACCGTCGATTCGGTGATTGCGGTGTTACAGGACGCGACTTTGAGTGAGGCGACGCAAAAGCGCTACGTCAACCGCATCATTGCCGAACGTTTCGATTTTCGGGCGATGTCGAGCCGCGTCCTGGCGACGAATTGGAAAAAGGCAACGAAGAAGCAACGCAGCAAATTTACCAGCCTGTTCAGGGAGCTGCTATCGAATACGTATTGGCGAAAAATCTCGGGGTATAAGAGCGAAGTGGTCGAATATATAGACGAAAAGATGCGCAACGAAAATCTCGCGACCGTCAATACGTTAATCAGGACGTCGACGGTCGACATTCCGGTCGACTACAAAATGTACCGTAAAGACGACGGTAATTGGTATGCCTATGACATCGTCATTGAGCAGGTCTCATTGGTGCGTAACTATCGCGGAAGTTTTCAACAAATTGTCCACGACGTTGGCATTGACGGACTCATTCAACAGCTCGAAACCAAGGTTGCACGCACTTCGCGGCCGGAAAATGAACGGTAGATCCGCTATTTCTTAAGCCGCGAAATCCGCCACGTCTCCTCGATAAGGAGGGGCAAAAGCAGCAATCAAGGTGCGGGCAAACCACCATGCTTGATCTTATATCGATCGATACGTCCCTGCAGATCGGTTAACAGGCCATCCATCCCTTCGGATTTTATGATCGCATTGAAGGTGCTGCGGTAGTTATTTACCAGGCTAACGCCTTCAATGACGACGTCATAGGCAAACCACTCATCATCGTTTAATCTGAGCTTGTAGCTCACCGGTATCTGCGTCTCGCTTGTACGGATAATCGTGTCGACGACGGCGCGATCTCCGCGCACGACCTCATTCAAATATTCAACCCGCTGGTCGGAATAGGCCTCTATTTTGTCGCGGTAGGTCGCCTCAAGGTATTGCGAAAAATATTCGACGAATTGACGTTTTTCCTCCTCGGTTGCGGTACGCCAGTTCGTCGCCAGGATACTTTGTGACATGCTACGGAAATCGAACGCGGCATCAATTAACCGACCGACCTCGCTCCACTTTGCCGATCGATCCAGATTTTCGTTCTTGAGGACCGACAAAATATCGGTGATCGATGCACGAACGCGATCCGTTGGCGTCGTGGCCGCGGATGACGCACCAATGACCATACAACCGGTCAATGCGACCAACGCAATCCATCTGTGGTGGCAACAAATTTCATTTGGCGCTGTGGTCATAACTACCTCTTATTACGTCCTCGATAAATTTGGCTAATAGCCCTTATGCCGACGGCACAACGGTGATCGCTAAGCTCAGGTCATGGTCGCCGATCCTAAACGCTTCGACCAAAGTACCGCACGGCCGTTGACGATAGATCAATTCGAGCGCTAAGGTCTCTTGGCAGATAAACGTCGTGTGGGTCTCGATTGCGCCTTGCAGCGCGCCGCTCGCACAATATTCAACCCGGATCCGGTCGGTCAGGACAAAGTCGGCCGATTTCCGCATTGTTTGTGTTCGATTGACCACCTCGCGAGCAAAGCCTTGTGCGAGCAGATCTGGGGTCAGCTGCGTATCCAACGCCACCGTGATCCCACCCTCTTGCGCGACACTCCAATCGCCAAGTTCCTCGCTATGTATTTCGACATCCGCGCGTTCAAGTCGGACGAGTTCCCCGTCAATATCGATTGCAAGCGTACCGTTGGTCAGCAATTCGGTGATCTGCGCATCGTCAAATTGCGCGATTTGCATTGCCGCAGATTTCATTTTCTGCTGCAAGCGAGGCCCTAGCCGTTTGAAATCGGCCTTAGCCGATCGCTTGACCACGGCATTCGAGTCTTCGATATATTCGATGCGCTTGACATTTATCTCGTCGAGAATAATGTCCCTGACACTATCGACGGTTGCCTGTTCCACTTCGCTGCCCACCACCAATAGAATCCGCGACAAGGGTTGCCTTACGTTGAGGTGGTTTTTGTTCCGCAGCAACAAAACCAAAGCTACGATCGAACGCGCAAGGCCCATCCGGTGCTCCAGCGATGGCTGGATTAAATCGTCCGCAGGGATCGGAAAATCGCACAGATGCACCGATATCTTCGATTCCAGTCGCGCCACGCCATTCAGATTCCGGTATAACCATTCGGAAAAAAACGGCGCGATTGGGCTCATTAACTTAGCCACCGCGACGAGACATTCGTAGGTCGTCTGATAAGCGGATAATTTATCCCGGTTGCTGATCTGATGGGCGCCCTCGCCACCCTTTTTTGCCGCCCAAAAACGCGGCCGCGACCGCCGAATATACCAATTAGAGAATTCTTCGACAAAGTTCTCGATGGCGCGCGCGGCACGCGTCGCATCGTAATTAGCAAACGCATCGTCGACAGTTTTTATCGTCGAATTAAGCCGACTCAAAATCCACCGGTCGAGCTCCGTCCTGTGGTCGCTTGGGATCGGCGCCTCACTATAGTTGAAACCATCGATATTGGCGTAGCTCGCCATAAACCGATAGACATTTTCGAGCGTGCTGAAGAACTTATTCCGCGTATCCGTTAATCCGCGCCGGGCAAATTTCATGCTATCCCACGGAGGTGAATTACTCATCATGTACCAGCGCACGACGTCGGCGCCATAAGCAGCGACGGTTTCAAACGGATCGAGCGTGTTGCCTTTGGACTTAGACATTTTTTCGCCTTTTTCGTCCAACAATAATCCGTTAACCACGCAGTTTTTAAACGCGATGCTGTCGCGTACGAGCACTGAGATCGCGTGCAAGGTATAAAACCAGCCGCGCGTCTGATCCAATCCCTCACAGATAAAATCGGCGGGGTAATGCCGCTCGAATTCGTCCTTATTTTCGAACGGATAGTGCCATTGCGCGAACGGCATCGCACCAGAGTCGAACCACACATCAATCACGTCGGGCACCCGGCGCATGGTCCCGCCGTCGGGCGCGGGCCACGTCAGGTCATCGACGTAGGGACGGTGCAAATCAAGGTCCTCGCCTGAGGGCAATTCTTGGCTGCATTTCGCCCGCAACTCGGCGATCGATCCGATGACTTCGAAATAGTCCGATCCGTCCTTATCAGAGGTCCAGATCGGTAACGGCGTGCCCCAGTAGCGTTTGCGGCTAAGCGCCCAATCGACATTATTTTCCAGCCAATTACCGAAACGCCCATCGCGGATTGACGGCGGATACCAGTTGATCGTCCGGTTAAGATCCACCAAGCGGTCCTTCAACGCCGTTGTGCGGATAAACCAGCTGTCGACCGGGTAGTTCATGAGTGGCGTACCTTTGCGCCAGTCGTGGGGGTAGTTGTGGCGATAGGACTCCAACCGATATAGCAATCCGCGTTCGCGCAGATCGCGGTTAATGATCTTGTTGGCATCGATAAACCACACGCCGGCAACCAGCGGGGTATGATCGATGAATCGCCCATCGGCACCCATCGGGTTGAATACGGGCAAGCCCTCACGCAGTGCCACCTCGTAATCTTCGGCACCAAAGGCCGGGGCCTGATGCACAATGCCGGTGCCCTCTTCGGTCGACACATACTCCGCTGCGACAACCCGCCAAGCCTGTGGGTGATCTCCAATGTCGGGCAAGGTGTAAAGTGGTACGTAGTCCAAGCCCACCAGATCGCTCCCCTTGAGCCGCTCGATAATCTCATATTCGACCTTGATGACGTCCAAGCGAGCCTCGGCGAGAATCAGTTTCTCGGGCGAATTGTCGCCATCGGCGATAGCGATTTTGACGTAATCGATGTTCGGTCCGACCGCCAGCGCGACATTGGATATCAGCGTCCAAGGGGTCGTCGTCCACGCCAAAAGACTACATCGGTCTTCGGCAGTAGTACGGAATCGTACGTAAACGCTGGGGTCGGTGATCTCCTGGTAACCCAGACTCACCTCGTGCGACGACAGGACGGTCCCGCTGCCGGGGCTATACCATTGGATCTTGTGGCCGCGGTAGAGGAGATCTCGTTGATGGATCTCCTTAATCAGCCACCAGACCGATTCAATGTAGTTGGTCTCATAGGTGATATACGGCTGGTCCAGATCGACCCAGTAGCCGATCCGACGGGTGAGGTCGTCCCATTCTTTTTTGTACCGGACAACACTGTCTTTACACGCCCGATTGAACCGCGCGATGCCAAATTCCTCGATCTGCTCACGCCCCTCCAGTCCGAGTTCCTTTTCGACTTCGATCTCAACCGGGAGCCCATGGGTATCCCATCCGGCTTTGCGCTTGACCTTGAATCCCTTCAGGGTTTTGTAGCGGCAAAATGTATCCTTGATCGTGCGACCCAAAACGTGGTGGATACCCGGTCGCCCGTTGGCGGTTGGCGGACCCTCAAAAAAGGTAAAAATGGGGGCGTCTCGCCGATGGGCAATACAACGTTCGAAAATCTGATTTTCGCCCCACCATTTGAGCACCTCTTCTTCGAGCTGCGCGAATTCAACCCCTCGGGTGTGCGAAAATTGTTTAGCCATGGCTGGAGTTCAGTATTGTAGGCGAGTGCCAACGAGGCAGCGGGACGGTGGCCGCCACGCCATCGAAGTAATCTGCTGAAAAATAGTCAATTATTTGAAAAAAACCGCCGCTATGGCGGGTAGGTTTAATTCTGTATTTGTGGCGCCAGAGTATAACCCAACGACCCCGCCAATGCGGACCTTCGAGCTGCGAATATGCTCACTTTTTTCGCCCGGCACGACAGCGCGATTGTGCTATCTTTACGGTTGCGGGTCGAGAAAACGTCAATATCGTCGGAGGTGTGTGTTGAGTTCAGACGCGGTCCTTGATTTTTTGCAATTCGTCGATGGACAGAAATACCAATCCGCGCGTGAACTGCACGACCGCATCCTGCGAAAAAGCCGACTACTGACAAAGGCCGAGGCCGGTACCATCTTTATCGCCCGTCGGCGCGGCAAGCAGCGCTGGCTCGAACCAGCAAGCGTGCAAAATGACGCCATAGCGGTGCGTAAGGGCGACTTTATCGTTCCTATCGGCCCTGGCACCATCGCTGGACACGTCGCTGACAAGGGCAATACGGTTATCATCGACGACGTCTATCACATATCGAACCGAGCACCCTATTCGTTCGACCCCTCCCGCGAGCACCGACACTACAAAACGCGATCGATGTTCTGCTTCGCACTGAAGAACTACCACGATGAGGTTACCGGCGTGGTGCAGCTGATCAACTGCCGCCCACGGCGAAATCGCAAGCCGATTGCATTCGATCCGGCGGTCGCAAAATTGGTTGCGCCGATCGCCCGTGTTATCGGCCACTCCATCGAACGAGCGGAAATGCTCGATCAAATCAAATCAAAAAACAGGAAGTTACACGACCGCAACCGCCAACTTGCTGAGCAACGTGCCCGTATCGAAGCACTTCGCGAAGAGACCGAAGATGCGTTTCAGATTTCTACTCAGCTCCTGGCCCGGGCGGCAGAAATTCATGACGAAGAAACCGGCAATCACATTGTGCGCGTAAACGAGTACAGCTATTACATCGCAAAGTTGTTGGATATGGCCGATGAGTGGTGCAACGAAGTTCGCTACAGCGCACAGCTCCACGACGTCGGAAAAATGAGTGTTGACGTTGCAGTACTGAAAAAGAAAGGGCGCCTAAACGACAGCGAACGTAAGGAGATGGACCGTCATACGGAGTATGGGTATCAAATTCTGTCCGCGTCACCGCGCTTGAAAATGGGCGCGGAAATTGCATTATGCCACCACGAAAAATGGGACGGCAGCGGATATCCCAACGGTATCAGGGGCGACAATATCCCGCTGTCGGCGCGCATCGTCCAGCTCGCCGACATTTATGATGCGCTCCGCTCCGTGCGGCCGTATAAACCCGCATTCAGCCACAAAAAGGCGGTCCGCATATTGACCGTCGGCGATGACCGCATCGACCCGAAAGGTCATTTCGACCCGGCTATCGTCGAGCTGTTTAAGACTCATCATGCGGCTTTCGATGGGATCTGGCAGCAGTTGAAGGACGGTTAGAGAAAATTGCCGTAACCGAAATCGAGCGGCGCACGACCTCCACCGCGCCGTTGCCGAGGCAATGACTTCACGTCGGCCAGAGCGCAGGCTAGTCTTTGTACTCGGCCGCCAGCGCTTCGACTGCGTATTGACGGATCCGTTGCACCATCGCGCTGAGCCCGTTGCTGCGCGTAGGCGACAGATGTTCTGCTAATTCAATATCCTGGATGAAGCTGGGTGGCGTCGCGATTATTGCCGCCGGGCGCCGATCCGAATAGACTTGGAGCATTAACGCAATCAATCCCGACACGATGGCGGAATCGCTAATGGCATCGTAATGCAAGCGCCCGTCCCGATTATCAGTGACCATCCATACTTGCGACTGGCAGCCCTTCAAACGGTTACTTTCTATTTTTTGCGCCGACGGTAGATCGGCAAGTTTCCGGCCCAGATCAATAATATATTGGTAGCGATCGGTCCAATCATCGAACATCGAAAATATCTCGACAATCTCTGCTTGAGCGTCGAGGATCTCCTGCGACGGCGTTAATTGGGTTGGCGCTGAAGACATCTTTCCGGACCCAGTTTTTCGGTGATTATCATAATTCGATTCTAACAATCTTTCAGAATTAGGCATTCGTCACACCGGAAAGTTCGGCGTGACGTTTAAGTTCGCCACTCAGTCCCGGTCGGACCATCTTGGATTTGTATGCGCATCGCGGCCAGTTCATCGCGGATCTCGTCTGCCCGGTTCCAATCCTTTTGCAGCCGCGCGATATCTCTTTCTGCGACCAATGCATTTACTTTTTCGATATCAATGTCGCCACTGGGATCTCCGGCGAACCACTCCGCGGGCGATTGCTGCATTATGCCAAGTTCTGCGCCGCCTCCCAGCAATTCAGATTTGGCCTGTATTTGTTCCGCCGTCGAGTGCGCTGTATTCGCACGAGTCACCGACCCCATGAGGTGCGAAATTGCCAGCGCGCTGTTGAGATCATCGTCCATTGCCGCGTAAAAGGCAGCCGATGCTCGCGGCATAGCGCCGAGATTGACGCTCTCTAGACGGTGCAGGGCGCCATACAGGCGATCTAATTGTGCCTTAGCCTGTTCCACGATCCCATCGGCCCAATGCAGCGGTTCACGATACCGAGAATTTATTAACGCCAGCCGTATCGCCTCACCGGCGTGGTTTTGCAGCAGATCCTCAACCAACAGCACATTGCCTAGAGACTTGGACATCTTTTCGCTGTCGATTTCTACGAAACCATTATGTACCCAGTATCTGGCAAACCCGGTGCCGCCGTGCGAGCAAACACTTTGCGCAATCTCGTTTTCATGATGCGGAAACTTGAGATCATTGCCGCCACCATGAATGTCGATGGTATCACCAAGGTGCTGTTCGGCCATCGCCGAGCACTCGATATGCCAACCCGGCCGTCCCCAGCCCCACGGGCTGTCCCACCCCGGCACATCGTCGTTTGACGGTTTCCACAAGACGAAGTCCGCGGGGTCCCGTTTAAACGTTGCGATTTCCACCCTTGCGCCGGCAATCATATCCTCGAGCACCCGTCCGGAGAGCTCACCATAGCGCTCATAAGCGGCCACTTGAAACAGGACGTGGGCTTGCGCTACGTAGGCAAAACCAGTGTCGACCAGCCGTTCGATCATCGCGATCATTGGACCAATATGATCGGTTGCACGCGGTTCGATATCCGGTGATAGTACGCCTAAGCATTGCATATCGCGGTGGTAAATTTCGATGTAACGCGCCGTGATTGTTTCAATCGGCACGCCTTCGGCCCTGGCGGCGGCATTAATTTTGTCATCGACATCGGTAATGTTACGCGCATATATCACTGTGCGGTAATGTCGTTTTAGCACGCGGTACAGCAAATCATAGACAACCGCGGCGCGCGCATTGCCGATATGTGGCGGGTTGTACGCTGTCGGCCCGCACACATACATCGTTACCCGATCCGGGGACAGCGGCGTGAAGCGTTCCTTGTCCCTACTAAGCGAATTGTACAGATGCAATGGCATGGTCGGTGCGGGGCAACCCAAATGTCGGCAAACGGGTAATTATAAGGGGAACAGG
>SMVA01390369.1_pt1 | contig 10291 bp, 7 predicted proteins | sample 2456451 | NCBI WGS metagenome assembly SMVA01 (sample SAMN11095933, study PRJNA526329) | marine sediment metagenome | biome: Marine sediment; feature: Surficial sediment; material: Deep marine sediment; isolation source: Hadal surficial sediment | place: Pacific Ocean | collected 2014-05 | depth 0-1...
AACCTGGATCTATCTGAACGAAGGGCAAAAGCCGTGTATGATAGATTGGTTGCAATGGGTTCAGCAGCCCATCGGATATCCTTTAAAGGATTCGGAATGAGCCGCCCTGTTGTAGAAAATTCTTCTATGGAAAACAAGGCGAAAAACAGGAGAATTGAATTTGCTGTTGTCAATTGATTAATGGGAATTCCTGACTTTTAAAGTAGCCACCCAAAAAGAGTATTGTATTTTTTCGAGAAAATTGGTTAATAGCCCCAGATATAGGTGAAATTGATTGTGCAATTAGAGGATGGAAATTTAAACCGATGATACAGAAAATCTATACAATATATTTGGAGAGGTAAATAGACTGTCCCGATACTGGAGCCTGGTGGAAATTCCACCGTACTACACACGGATATTGGTTTGCATGGGAAGCATTTTACGCTGAATTGGAATTGTATTCTGACAAGGTATTAACATAACAAATTAATTCTTACTGTATCAATGATCTTATGGTATAACACCACTGTTGATATATTTCGAAATCATTTGGAAAGATAACCGATTATTAATTCAGCAGCTTTTATGGAGACAGGGTCATCACCTAGAATATTTTTAACCTTTTCATATCCATTGAAGACTGTAGCCCGATAAGAATCATCCTCTACCAATTTTCTTAGCTCCAGGGAAAGTACTTCCGGCGTACACTTTTTTTGGAGGTATTCCTTCACTACTTCTTTTTCAGCTATTAGGTTTACCAGGCTAAAGTATTTAACACTGACCAATCGTGAACCAATTGCATAGGTAATTGGGCTTGTAATATAGCCAACAACCTGGGGTACATTCCACAATGCTGTTTCGAGTGTAGCTGTACCACTCGTAACAATTGCTGCCGTTGAAATTGAAAGTATCTCGTAGGTTTTGTCGGTATATAAAAACACATTTTCAGGTTTTTCTTCCCATACATCATAAATGTCCTCCGAAAGGGAACTGACACCCGCAACGATGAACTGGTACCCTGGAAACGCGGTTATTACATCTTTCATTACCGGAAGCATTAATTCTACTTCTTGTTTACGGCTACCTGGTAAAATGGCAATGATGGGCTTATTAATATCCACTTGTGGATGAAAATTTTCATCAAGTTGATAATTTTTCACTGCATCTACCACAGGGTTTCCAATGTAGTCAACCTCCCAGTTAAATTTTTTGTAAAATTCTTTTTCGAATGGCAGGATTACAAACATACGTTCCGCATACTTTTTAATTTTCCATGCCCTTGAGCTATTCCATGCCCAAACTTTTGGAGAAATGTAATAAAATACCCGGAAGTCATTTTTGTGTGCAAATTTGGCAATTCGCATATTAAATCCTGCAAAGTCGATGAGAATGAGAACGTCCGGGCGATAACTGACAATATCGGTTTTACATTCATTGATATACTTTTTGATCTTTCTTAAGTTTTTTAATACTTCCACCAACCCCATGATGGCAATATCATGGTAGTGTTTTACCAATTTACCACCTGCCGCGGCCATATAATCACCACCATAAAATCGAAATTCCGCCCCGGTATCTTTCGCAGCGAGGGCCTTCATTAGATTTGATCCGTGCAGGTCACCTGAGCGTTCTCCGGCGATAATGTAATATTTCATGTATTAATAATTATTTTAATCTTACCGGTTTAATAAAAATAGAAGTAAAACCTGCCTATCACATTCATATCGCATCCTTGTATTACAAATCAGAAAATTAATACGGAATTTATCAAGGATAATGTAGGAATTAGTAAGGTAAAATCCGGATAAAACTTTTGTTAAAATTTACTTTGCTTCATATTAATTCATTTAAAATTATGTAAAAAATGGATTATCGGTAACTAAATAGGATTCGGAAATTCAGGGATACAAAAGGTTTCAGATAATTCTGAAAACTATTATTGTATTATTTCCAGATTAATCAGAACGATATCACATTTATTTTTTTTTTATCATACAAGAGGATAAATACATTTTTTTTTTCGATACAATTTCAGTTTATTTAGAAGAGTATTTAATCAGGATTTGTTGCTGCTTGTTACGCGATGACATTTGCAACAAGTTTATTTTTCAACCTAATCTAATCAAATATGAGAAAGATTTTATTAACTTTCTTGGGTTCCGTGTTTGTAATTACAGCTGCGTTTGCTCAGGAGAAAAGTGTTTCGGGTAAAGTGACGGCCGAGGATGGCTCATCTTTACCTGGTGTGAATGTAGTCCTGAAAGGTACTACTTCAGGTACAGTTACCGATAGTGACGGTAACTACAAACTTAGTGTTCCGGAAACCGGTTCAGTAATTGTTTTCTCGTTCATCGGGTTTGCAACTACAGAAATGACTGTTGGTAATCAGAGTATCATTGATTTGACAATGGCTACTGAATTCACCCAGTTAACTGAAGTTGTGGTTACGGCCTTTGGTGTCAAGCAAGAGAAGAAAGCATTGGGCTATGGCGTTACTACGATTAGTAGTGATTTAATCGACGCACGCCCTGAGTCTGATATTGCGCGCATATTAAGGGGAAAAGCTCCCGGGGTTGTTATCAGCTCAACATCAGGCCTGGCGGGTTCAGGTACCAATGTGATCATTCGTGGCTACTCATCGATTTCAGGATCCAACCAACCTTTATTCGTGGTGGATGGAATTCCGTTTAATACCGATACCAATACCGGTAATCAGGGTTTTGGTTCAGGAAGTGCTACTGCTTCCAATCGGTTTCTGGATTTAGATCCCAGGAATATAGCCGAGATTACTATATTAAAAGGTCTTTCAGCCACCGTATTGTACGGTGAGTATGGAAGAAACGGAGTAATACTAGTAACTACCAAAAATGGTCAAGGAGGAACTGGTGCAAATAAAAAAATGGAAATCAGTTTTTCTCAAAATGTAAGCGTTTCGGAAGTTGCTAATTTACCGGACTATCAGAATACATTTGGTAATGGTTTTAGCGCTGGATTTGGATGGTTCTTTTCAAACTGGGGAGCAGCTTTCAATGATTTAGAGCCTTCCTCGTATGGTTCTGATTATCAAGGTGAAAAAAACGGACAGGTTCTTATTACCCACCCGTATGATCAGACGCAGTACAATGATGATTTTCCTGAATACATTGGTGCTGAGTATCCGTACCAGCCACATAAAAGTGTTGAAGAGTTCTTTCAGAAGGGGATTTCTTCCAACACATCGCTTGCTATACAAGGTGGATTAGGAGAAAGTGGATCATTTAGTGCTACCTATAGTTACCTTTCAGATGAAGGATTTACCCCTAAGCTGGATGAACTTAGAGATGGTGGACGCTCCAACTATCTTGATAAGCATAACTTTGGATTGGGTATTCAAGGACAAATGCAAAATGGCCTTAGAGCGAAGATATCTTTAAACTACGTAAACCTTGACAGGTTAACACCGATTACTGCTCCGGCATTTGGTGGTGATGGAAACGGACTGTTTGCTGCAATACTTTTTACCCCGCGTTCTATGGATTTGATGGGACTTCCTTATCAGTCCCCAATTGATGGTTCTAATGTTTATTATCGTCGTGGTTCACCTATTCAGAACCCACGCTGGACATTAAACAATAGCGGGCAAAGTGAAGTTGTGAATCGCTTCTTTTCAAGCACAGAGTTTTCTTTTGATATTGGTGAAAACTGGGTAGCGCTTTATCGTTTGAGTTTAGACAATTACAATCAGAAAAATGTACGCTATATTAATAAGGGTGGTGCACGGGTTCCTGATGGTGAGATGCGGACGTTCAATGTGAGCAATACTTTAACAGACCACATATTTAATATGTTATTTGACTATGATCTGTCGGAAGTGTGGAGTCTCAATGGTGTTATAGGTTTTAACAGCAGAAGGGAAGTAAAAGATGAAACTGGCACCTTAAGTACCCAGCAATTTGTTTATAATCTCGTAACGCACGATAATTACATTTCACATGATGCGTTTTCACGATACAGAGAAGAAAATACGTTGGGTGTTTTTTCCACTACAACAATTGGATATAACAACTATTTGTTCCTGAATTTGCAGGGCAGGTATGACAAGACCTCAACGCTTGAGGTAGAGAACCGTTCAATTTTTTACCCATCTGCCAGTGTATCATGGATATTGACCGACCACATTGAGGCTATATCGTATAGCAGCGTGCTCAACTATTTGAAGTTGCGCATTGGATATGGTACTTCTGCGGGCTATCCTGATCCTTACCGGACAAGGAATACGCTTAACTCAGCAACTAATCAATTTGTTAGTAGCGGAGGAACCATACTCAATACCAACTCTGTATCCAATCGGCTAGGTAATAAAAATTTGACGCCTGAGTTACATACGGAGATTGAAGCGGGAATTGAAGCTCAGATGTTCAAAAGTATCTTAGGAATCGATTTATCTGTTTATCGAAAAACATCTACAGATTTAATCATCGATTTGCCTTTGGATCCTGCTACAGGGTTTACGGTTACTACTGTTAATGCAGCCGAAATCGAGAACAAAGGAATCGAGCTGGGCCTGACCATCAAGCCTCCACTAAAAGGAGCCTGGAACTGGAATATGTTATTCAATTATACCAAGAATATAAATACGGTAATTTCGATTTTAGAAGGAATCGAGCGTGTTCAGGTTTCAGGGTTCTCTAATTTGGGTAACTATGCTATTCCCGGAGAACGTTATGGCGTGCTATATGGCGAGTCCTTCCTGAAAAATGATGAAGGACTGTTTGTCGTTGACAATCAGGGTTCTTATCAATCATCCGGTAATTTTGAAGTTATTGGTGACCCTAATCCTAATTATATGTTGACGTGGATCAATTCCCTGTCATGGAAAGGGATAACTTTCGGGCTCCAGTTTGATTACATTGATGGGGGTGATATGTCCTCTTCCACAGTTCAGGCGCTGCTGGCTCGTGGTAATACTGTTGACACGGATGTGGATCGGAACGTTCCGTTGATCATGCCAAATTCGGTTAAACAATCAGGAAGCGATTCTGATGGCAACCCAATTTATGTTCCTAACGATATCCAGACTTATATTGGAGATTCGTTCTTCAGGGGATATTTCTTTGCTGATGAAGGGGGTATTTTTGACGCCACTGTTATCCGTTTGAGGGAAGTATCGCTAGGTTATACGATACCTGCAAGCGTGTTGAGTAATACACCTTTTGGAAGTATATCAATTCAACTGCTTGGTGAAAACTTGTTTTTCCATGCTCCGAACTTTCCGAAAGGGATCAATTTTGACCCGGAAATTTCAAGCACAGGTGTAGGAAACGGACGGGGTTTTGACTTCCGTACCGCTCCTACTGCTAAGAAATATGGTTTTAACATAGCGTTAACCTTCTAATCAAATAATTGATTTTTGATTTTGTTAAATCAATAAAAAAGAAAAATATATGAAATTTATAAAAAAATTATTAATCGTATTCCTTGTACTGGGGTTCGTTGGTTCTTGCAACAATTTAGATCTTGACCTGCAAGATAACCCTAATCAAATTTCTCCGGAGCAGGGAAGTTTGAATGAACTGTATAATGCCATTCAAATAAGTTTTAATGACGTATTTGTATCCGCGGAAGGTAATCCGGGGGCAATGACAAGAATGTATACAAGTGTTAACTTTTCTTACCGGGCAGCTACTACCAACACTACCTTTAATGGACTTTGGGGAAATGCTTATAATGAATTGTTTCCTGATGTAGATGCTTTGATAGCTTTGGATGTTGATGGAAATTTTGATATCCATGTTGGTACAGCCATGATCATGAAGGCATATACCATGATGGTATTGGTGGATCTCCTTGGGGATGTCCCTTATTCTGAGGCATTGCAGGGCACTGATGTGATCAGTCCTAAAGCGGATTCGGGTTCGGATGTATATACTGCTGCAATTTCAATGCTAAATGATGCAATCATACTTTTGCAGGGCACGACTGCTCCAGAACCAGAATTCGACAATTACTATAGCGGAAGCGCCGCCGGTTGGGTCACAGCGGCTAACACACTGAAATTGCGTGCAGCATTGAATATGGGAGACGCCGGCATGTTTAATTCAGTAATTTCCGGAGGCGATTATATCGACTCCGAAAGTGAAGATTTCCAATATAGTTACGGAAGTCAGCGAAACAACCCTAATTCACGGCATCCACGGTATAACAACCATTATGAAACAGGTGATGGTGCATACCTGTCTAATTATTACATGTGGCTGTTGAAAGCTGATAAGGAGGATGGTGCAGGGATTGCTCAGATTGACCCCAGGATCCGATATTACTTCTACAGGAAAGTAGACGATGCTGTAGGCCAGGATGCAACTACCTATTCCTGCCATTTTTCAGCCCTGCCCGATCAGGCTTTTCAGCCTCCTCACTGGGTACCGGTTGATCCCAGGTTACCATACTGTGTAGCTTCTGCTGATGGATACAGTGGCAGGGACCATCTGAACGGGGAAGGTATTCCTCCGGATGGGATTATACGCACATCATGGGGTTTGTACCCTTTTGGTGGAGATTTTGATGATGACACATTTGATGATACCCGGGAATCCGGAACGAGTGGTGGATTGGGTCTGGGAGTTTCACCTTTGATGTTGTCTTCCTATGTTGATTTGATGAGAGCAGAAGCGGTACTAAGCATGGGTGCGAGTGGTGATGCAAGGGTCCTGCTGGAAAGCGGTATCCGTAAATCTTTGGATAAAGTTGAAGGATACGAAAGCCTTGTCTCTAGTAAGATGGGTACTGAAGTTGAACTAAGAAGTGGAGAAACAGGCACCGTAAAAGAACTTTATGGTATGGATGCTGGGTCTAAAGATAATTATGTAAATTTAGTTTTAGGCATATATGATGCAGCTTCTGCTGCCGATAAATTGGCGATCGTCGTCAAGGAATATTACATCGCCGCATGGGGAAATGGTTTGGAAGCATACAATATGTATAAAAGAACCGGATATCCTTCAAATATGGAGCCAGCTTTAGAGCCAGATGTTGGTGTTTTTCCGCTTTCATTCTTTTATCCAGCGAACAGCGTAACGAGGAATGCAAATATTAGTCAAAAAGCAGAATTGAACGTTCCTGTATTTTGGCAGGATGCCAGTGTTGCTTCTGGTTTATATTAATTTGATGAATTTATAACCTAACAATTAATTGAAATGAAATTTATTAATATAAAAAGTATAAAAGTATTCCTCATGATGATTTTGACAATTTTTGTCATCTCTTCATGCGTGGATGAAGAAAAAGCGCCAATTGTAACATTCGATTCGGCCGGGAAAGGAGCGTATGTCAGGGTCACCGAACAAACAGGTGATTTATTGATTAATCTACTGACCCAGGCAGACTTTGATGCTTCGCAATTTGGATATTCCGTAAGGTTTATTGATGTAAACCAGGGAAATGATGTTGTTGAATATACTCTGAATGTGGAATACGTTGACGTAACCGGGGCTAACTCCTCGGGACCTTCTGCTTTAAGAGCGTATGCGGCATCTTCATTTTCAGTGGATTCTGAGGGATTTCAGTCGATAGAGAATATAGCAGTAACCTCATCAGATGTTACTACGGTATTTGGTCTTGCATATTCTGACCTCAATGCCGGTGATGAATTCAAAATTACCGGTGAATTGATTATGTCAGACGGATCGATACATAACTTCGGAAATTCATCCGCGTCGGTGAATGGGACGGCTTTTCAAGGGTTTTTCAATTTTACGATGCCTGCTGCCTGTCCATCTGATTTGACGGGGACCTATAATTATGTGACCACGAACGCGTGGTGTGATGGTTCCGGAACGACTGGTACGGTGGATATTGTTGCGCTTGGAGGTGGATCATATACATTCGATGATTTCTCCTTTGGAGCTTACTCTATTTGTTATTCGCCCACTTCTACGGCTGATCAACCCTCACTCATCTTTACCGATGTATGTACAGAAGTTGCATTTACAGGTTTTGTTGATAGTTACGGCGATACCTGGACGTTTACTTCTTCTATTACGGGGAATGATTGGAATATTAGCTGGGTCAACACATATGGTGAGGCCGGTGATGCGGTAGTAACTTTTCCGGGAGGTGTTCCATTTACGTTGAAATAGCAAGTGTCAAATAGATTTAATTCTGGAAGATACATTAGTCTTTGGAATAAAATCCTGACCTGAATAAAAGGGCCGGCTCTGAATTTCGAGCCGGCCCTTTTTTTAATCGAATTATTAAATATCGGGTCATGCAGATCTGAAGGATGGATATTTTCAAATTATATAAATAGATAAAATTCAGCAAATCAATAGTGACTGGACGGTAAATAATAAACACAACTAATTCAATTCAAATTCCACTAATGCTAATTTTTAGTTCCAAAATCCTCTTAAAAAAGCCTTCCCGGCATGCTTTGGCAGACGCGGGGGATTGAGGGGGGTGTCGTAAATCATGATTCACTAATTTTGACTCAGGATAAGATCTTTTACAATCCGAAACTCAAACATGTTTGCAAGAAATCTCAGGAAAGCAGCACCATTCAGAAGTATTGTTTTGGAACGAAGTTATTTGCTATAAAACAACATTACCATGTTAACCCAGGAAGATTTTGTGTAAAAGGCACTTATATTTGAAATCATTAACAACAACAAAATAGTGTAATATGCATCGGTGGTTTTATTTAATTTTACTAAGTACTGTAGGTTTAATTATTTCTTGTTCGCAGCGATCTGAATTAGCTGTAGAAGACATCCCTGAGAGTTTACCCAAATTTGAAATTCTGGTAAATAATAATGACGCATTTGACGGATATATATTTTTAAGAAAGATTGAGAGGCCGGGTGCTCAGTTTATGATCAATAACGAGGGTAAAATTGTTTGGTTTCAATTATCTGATACTACTATCCTAAGGGTATATACACCTTATGAAAAAAGTTATATAGCGTTGTACAATAATAAAGAAATACATGAGATTACATATGATGGTGATACATTACTTAAATTGATGTATGGCAACGGTGGATTTGACCGGCCTCTTCATCATGAAGTAGTTAAAGACAATCAAAACCATATTGTTGCCCTAACGAAGGAAATCATACCCTACGATTTATCTCGTTTTGGAGGTGATAAACTGGATACCTTAACAACTGATGGAATCATAGTGCTTTCGAAAAATGGTGAAAAATTGTGGCATTGGAGTTTTAAAAGCGTATTGGATACTATGAAGTATTCAGATGAAGATATATTTCAAATCAGGAATGACTGGGCGCACGCGAATGCCCTTTTTGTAGATAAAGACGGGCACTATTTAATTTCATGGCGTGATCTGGACCAGGTATGGAAAATTAATAGTCAAACAGGGGAGATCATCTGGAAATATGGTGAAGGAATGATTCAAGATGAAAATTTAAAATTTCATAAACAACACAGTATACATCTAAATTTAGACGGTGATTACATGATTTTTGATAACGGTCCCAACAAAGTGACCTGGTCTTCAAGAGCATTTATATTTAACCGTATTGGGAATTCATTTGGCAATACGTTTACAATTAACCTGCCTGATTCAGTATTTTCTAATAAGCAGGGCAGCGTTTATCAATTCTCGAAAGACAGGTTTCTGTTTAGCAATACAAGAACGAATACTCTTTATGTTACCAATAAGCAAGGTGATGTCCTTTGGTCTGCTAAGAGTGATATTGGTTTTTACAGGGCATATTATCTAGATCGGGAAATATTGTAATAAGCAATCCACCCCATTTTGCCAACAGATCTCCCTACTACTTTATAGAAATCAAGCAAATTTCAAATAGCATTAAAGTGTGGGACAAGAAGATTAAACTTATGGAGATTACCATTCAGAATAGGAGAACCTGAATCTCTTTCCTTCACCTAAATTGGTATAGTGAATTTCTTTGGTTTGTCAAAAGCAACATAGTTTTTTGTGGACCTATTATCTGCACAGGATTTGGTTGAAAGATAATTTATCTCTGTCCAATTAGTTTATTCCCAGAAATCCGGTTTAAAAACAGTAGATAAAGGTAGTACGCGGCAATCATCATTAATCACTCTTGGATTTGCTTCCTGGTAGTCTTCTAATAAAGTGGGACTAATAAATACAGTATCAATGGAAACATTTGATACATAGAAATACCATACATTATCTTCCCCATGATCCAGGTTGATCATATTTCCGCGTATTGTTGCCGGGGGAGGGTCAAAGATATCGCCTTCGATGCTTAATTGTTTGTTGAGAAGATCAAAAAAAGCGTGGGCTTTACGTGACATTGATAGCTAGTGGATAACTACCATATAG
>SMVA01234266.1_pt1 | contig 10290 bp, 14 predicted proteins | sample 2456451 | NCBI WGS metagenome assembly SMVA01 (sample SAMN11095933, study PRJNA526329) | marine sediment metagenome | biome: Marine sediment; feature: Surficial sediment; material: Deep marine sediment; isolation source: Hadal surficial sediment | place: Pacific Ocean | collected 2014-05 | depth...
CTATGGTCACAAGAATGCAAGGACGCCAATGGATGACTACCTCGATGAACTGCTCAACGAGTTGCAGATCTGAGATTGTATCGTCTGCCTTCATGTTTCGAAGAAACAGGCAATACGTTCTCGGGGGTAAGTCCCTCTCTATGTTTGATGGTCTGTTCAATCTTGTGCTCCTTATCAGCTGCTGCGACCGCATCCACTGCTGGTTCTGCTGTATGGCCTGCGACCTCTGGCGGTGGTGCGACCAGCTGTAGGTCATCCAGTCTCGTGACCTCATTATCTAGCATGGCTTTTGCGCCATTCACCTGGGCAATTGTGTGGACGGTCTGACTCCATATCTGCTTGTATCCCTTCTTGAACGTGGGGCGCTTCAATCGTTTCCTTACATTACTACCCACGAGGAATGGACCGGCATCGGGAGGTTCAGATTTTCCTATGTTGTGGATGAGTAGTTGCTCCTCTGATTTTTGGAGGCTGGCTTCATTAGGCGTCAGGTCCAGGATTCCACTGTGTGGATTGTCATTGTATCCATCTATGTAGGTCTGTAGTCTGTCATGCCACACCACCGAGTCTCGCTCCGTGAAATCCTTGAATACGATCTCTTTGATGGTTCTGGACAGCCTGTCTACAATGCCCAGTGCCTTGTGATCCCCACCTCGACCGTCCTGTGCTCAACACCAAGTGTCTCCATCAGATCTTGAACGGGCTTGTTCAGAAACTCGGATCCTGAGTCCGTAACCAGAAGCTTCACATTTGTTTTGTCCAGTCGTTCCATGATAACCTCAAAGCCGTCTCTGACTGCATACATGGTCTTTCTCTTCATTGGCTCAGCGTATGCCTTGCGGGTGAATACATCCACACACAGCAGAATCCATTTGTATCCCTTGTTTTGTCGGCTGTAGTTGGACAAGTCCAGCAAATCTGCAAACCACAAACAGTTCTGGCAGTAGGCGACAATGTGGCCCTGTATCTGTCTTCGGGTCTTCTTGTGGAGTTGATAGGTCTTCTGCTCAGAGACAAACTTATCTACGTCGGCAAATGGGACGTTTCGCTTCATGATTTTGTACAGTTTCAATGCAGATGGATATCCATGTTTCTGCCAAGCTTCCTCCATTTTATACTCTACGTAGAAAATGTACAGCCAGTCCTACAACGCCGCTCACTCCCAGTGCAAAGTACAGCCTTTTGTCGTCATTATCCTGCCTTTCGGGCAGAGCGACTGCTGGGGCGCGATTCTCTATCCCATGGGGCACTGGTGGCAGAGCGACCACTGTGGTGCGATTCTCTCTCATGTGGAGTGCAGGTCGTTGAGTACGTTTGATCTTGCTATTCGCAAAGCGAACACTGCCAGTGGCTCGTGCGTGGTTGACATTGTTTACTCCTAGGTCCATGCCCACGTCCGCTACCTGGATGTCATTGTTGTACTGGACAACAGAAGCCATGTTGAGAACCATGTCGCTCGGTATCAGATACAGATTGGGTCCTATTGCATAGTCAAGTTTGCTGTGTGTACTTGCTATGGCGTTCTGGTATCGGTTAATCGACTGGACCAACGTACTGGATCCTTCTCCGTGTATGGCATCCTCCATCAGTGTTGTGAACTGTTTCTGCACATCGAACGCGGTGTTTGTGTTACCAGTGATGGCCGACCTTGTTTGAGCTTGAGCCCCCAGCACACAGTACACGTACGCTCTGATCGAAGAGTTGATTCTGGCCACTCCAGCCTTTGGCAGACCAAGCCCATCTCGAGGAATGAAGTTGACCCAGCCACGGACATTCTCCTGTTGTACGTGGTCAAACACTTTTGGCAACCCAGACCAGTTCAGCAGTCCTGGTTGAGTGTTGGCGATAAGACGTCCAAACTCCTTAGTGTACAATGTTCCGGCGCCACCGATGGGGCCAAGCTTGCAACGGAAATCTTCAGTTGTTTCGATTCCAAACTCACGACAGAGTCTGTTGAATGCCATTAGGTCTATGTGGTTATTAGACTGGTTGAAATTCCCATCGCTTGGCAGTGGGCAGCCCATTTCATGTAGGATCTTTCTCGTCTGGAAGTAAACGTGGAAGCGAAATATGCCAAGAATGAGAGGTAGACTGGGTCTGTCGAGGTGATCGTTCCACGTCACTCCACATCCCGCGCTGGCACACCAGACGGCGAAGTTGAGCTGGTTTTGCCAGTAGCCCATATGACATTTTTGTAGCCACCTGCGTGCAGCATCCGCTGTATCAAATCTAACCGAGTATGTGGAGAAGATGTCTGCCGTCTTGACCATAAAGCTATCTCCTCGGACAGACACTACAATGTTGAGATTAGTCAGAGCCTCCGGGAGAGCATTCCTGTAACTGATCTCATCGTGGAAAGGAATAGCCGGGGCAGGATATGAGACGTCTGCTTTGTATTGAAATTCAGGAGGGAACATTTTCCTCATGTATACATAGGGGCAGAAACTATGGATCCGATCTGTGACACAATATTGTGGTATGCTATTGGCCGTTCGCCAGCAATGAGCGGTACGCCGATTGTGAGTAGATTTCTACGAGAACGAGTTGTGGAGATTACCGAGAAGCAGTCTACATTGTTCTGCGGTTTGGTGAAAGAGATCTCTGAGCCAGTACATAGGCAGAGTCACGATATTCAGATGCAGGCCATCTGGGATGAGATTTTCATAGATGGAGTCATAAACTGGGGACGAATTCTCGTCATTGTTGCATTTGCAGCGACCCTGGCCCGGCATTACTACCTGTCCACTGGTGATGAAGATTATGCAGAACATATCGCCTACAAGACAAAGGAGTACTTCAACGACCGACTGGCACCTTGGGTTATAGAGCAAGGGGGTTGGAAAATATTGATAGGACAATAGATATTGCACGACATGGTACGTCTTTTTTCCATACTTAGATATAGTGCTAACATGTCTGCATACGGTAAACATCTGAATCCATCGAGACAAGCCAGAATGCCATTGGGCGTGAAGGCTGATAGACACCACGAGGTCATCACACATAATCCCTCCTCTGTATCGCCTGGTGAAACCCTCTATGTGAGAGTTCCCAAACTCCAGGTGAACACTCTACTCGTGCCCGGTACATTTTACCTAACATTCGACCTGGCCTCAACAGGTCCGGCCAATAACTACTTTGTCAGCAACATTGCCAGAGGTCTCCAGGCTAGGATTGTTGACAAGCTAGGTGGTGAGATACTCTCCGATCTAGATTACAGCTACCTCTACCAGACGTACAGAGATCTGTGGCTATCTGAGAAGCAGCGTAGAAATATGACCCTATGGGGAATTGGCAGCAAAAATCTCAGGAAGCTGAGGTCCAATGCGGACGATGCAGTCAAGTCTGATGCAGTGGAGAACAAGCTGGACAGCGTGTTCAAGACAAGATATTGCATCCCGATAGATTTTGAACTGTACAGTGACCACGGGCCCTTCTACCCATTTGCCATTAATGAGGACTTTGTTCGAGAGATAACCTTCAACACACCTCGATATGCTATTGAGGGTAGTGCAACCGGGTGGAGCTACTCCATCAAGAACCTTGCACTGGAGTACGATACTGTGTATTCTGAGGAATTAGCTCGACAGGTAGAGTCCGATCTTACAGCCGGTGTCAGCTTTATGTATGACTACGTTACCCATTTCAGGACTCAGTCCACAGGCTCATCCAAGATGATCAACACGAATGTTAATGTTCCACGACGCTCTATGAAAGGCTTGCTGATCTTCTTCCAGGAGGATTTCAATGACGGCGAGTACGATTCTGAGTCAACCTCGTACAAAAACCCTGACATCACCAATGTGGATGTTATCATAGAGGGGATTTCGCACAAGATCTACAAGCAGGGGCTGAAGCCATACCAACAGTGGTCAGAGGTGAAGAGACACTTTATGCCAGAGGAGCGAAAGGGTGGAGAGGACAGCCACATCGACGAAGTTGCCTACCTCGCAGAAAACAAGTACGCCCTGTGGGTCGACCTCAGAAGTACCGAGGACAACTCGTTGCATGGGTCTGGGCTCAGACTGGTGAACACTAAGGATGGTGTACAACTTGCCATTAAACGTTCAAACACCACCGATTACACGATGCACATATTTGTCGTTGCCGACGCTCAGGTCAACATACAAAACAACCAGCTCAAAGCAATTCTGTTCTAGGTTATAGACAAGGCATACAACCATGTCTGCACTTTGGCTGGACCCACCCTTCAACATGATCGTCTCTGGACAAACTAACAGCGGCAAGACACACTCTGTGCTAGATTTGCTCGAGACCACATACCGAGGGAAGTTCAACACTATAGTCATATTCTGTCCCACGTTCCTAGAGAACAAGACCTACAACCGCCTGTTTGTGCTCAAGGACCCCAATGTCGTGGTGCTACCTCCCGAGGCTGTGCATACAAGCCTCGATGTGCTCCTCGCATTCTGTGCTAAGGTATACGGCAGCCCGGAATCCAACACTCTGTTTTTGATTGACGACTGTGCCAATCTGAGAGACACAAAAGTGAAATCATCAGCACTGACTCAGCTCGCATTCTCCGGGCGACACCTGAACATCTCCGTGTGGAGTCTGACTCAAAAGTACAATGCAGTGGTCAAGGACTTCCGTGAGAATCTGCGGATGCTGGTACTCTACCATCAAAAAGATGAGGATGGACTTCGAGATGCACTTCGCGAGAACAATATCGTGCCAAAGGATGCTCGTGAAGCAGTTGTGAGCGAGCTGAAGGACCGAAAAAGGGCACATCTTGTGATGCGGTTGGAGTTTCCATTCAAGTACGAGGTGCACTAGATTTTCTGCATTCCTGTATAGACCATGTCCGAGGAAGTGTATGATCAAGTATTGGCCCAACTTGGGCTAGGTGCCGAGGCTGTCGTCGAGGAGGACAACGATGTTTCGGAAGTAGAAACTCATCGCCAGGTATTGCTTGGGCTGGCACAGAGTGGGTTGCTACTAAAATTGGGGATCAAGAGATCCGAGTCCCAGCTGAAGAAGTTGACACCCAAGCAGATCGATGAGCTGTGGACTGAGTATGAAAATCGGTACAGTGCCTGCGTGTCTGATGACTTGATAAGCAATCTACTCTATGCCTACTCTCGTGTGTGTAAGTGGCTGGTCCCAGATGTCGATGCGGTCCAACTGAGTAAGGAGTTGACTGACAACTTTGTAATCTCGGCAGAGATAAAGAACCAACTAGGCCGTCTCGGACGAGTACTGCAGACACCTCTCCTTGCCCTCGCCAATATGGCTGTGATCACTGGCAAAAATGTGCACTCAGCTATAACTGATGACACAGCGGGGACTGCGCCAGCACCTGCGGCAGACAACTTGTCTTTAAGTGACTTGTCGACTTGTCCCAAGTAACTTGTCGACTTGTCTGTAAGTGACTTGTTAACTTGCCTGTAAGTAACTTGTTGACTTGTCCAGAGTAACTTGTCGAATTGTCCCAAGTAACTTGTCGACTTGTATGTAAGTAACTTGCCAACTTTTTCCTCCCACTATATAGAACATGGAGCCGGAACAGGTAACAAGTCCAGCCAAGAAAGAGAAGTCACCGGGCCGCGTAGCATGGGGCAAGAAATTGGCAGAGATAAGTCGACAACAACGTGCTCTCAAGAAGCAAGGGGCTTTGGCTGTCCATACAGATCCACCCACTCCTGCAGTTGTCACATCCGTCTCAGACACAGAATCCACTAGTCGATCTCACATGCAGTTATGGCTCGCATTTGGAGGTCTGTTACTAGGAGTCGGTGCCTTGTATTATCAGCGAAGGGCTGCTACCACATCGCATAGCATCGGAGTTGCAACATCGCCCGTTCCTGCTGTGGATCCGCCATGTGCAAAACCAGAGAAGACTCGTCTCAGTCAGATGGCATAGCAAATTTTCTGCCCTACATTATAGAATGATGGCGAACACAGATGTGAAGAACATTGCTAACCTACTTTATCACTCGGCCGTACTTAGCGGTCTAACCGTTGGTTACTCGATGCTGGGTAAGAAACTCCTGCGCTTTGACGTAGGTGATCCCTCGAAAGCGGACCTCAGTGAGGCTCTGAAACTGACCGTGGCAGTCTCATTGGCGATTGTCACTAAGGACTACCTGGAGAAGTCAAAAATTCTGCCGCCATATATAGATCAGTGATGGCTTCGGTGGCAGTGTTGATAGGTGGTGCCATTGCAAACGCAGTGGCCTTTACTGGCGGGCAGGCATTGTTTCATGCGGCTCACGGTGGTCCCACTGCCGGAGCCGAAAGGGAAAGACACGACAGGGCAATTGAGAAACTAAATGCAGCCACAGTCGAATGGAACAAGTCCCGACAGAAAACGTTGGACTACCTCAACAGAGAGTTGCGAAAGGAGCTCCATGTTGATGCAGCCTTGAAAGTGTACAACTCCCTTACGACTCGGATGCATCCGTCTTGGGGCCCAAAGCCAGTGCTAGCAGATTTTTATACACCAGGAAACGCCCAATTGAAGAGTGAGTATGCATTTATATTCGGGACAGTTGTTGTGACTGGAATACTCGTGTACAAATATGGATGACCCATTCGGTTTGATGCCCGTTGGATTTGACGTCACGGCAGCTATGATGGAAATTGGTCGGTCAATCAACCCACCCTTGACATTGCCAGAGCCAGAGCCTGCAATACCATATGACGATGTACCTGCCAGACCAGTAGTTTGCTATGACTGGCGATCTCACCTAGAAAGCCATCTGAGAAAGGGTGTGCGGCAGCAGATCATAGACGAGCCTGAGTGCATGACAATTAGGTTCTGCTTTGTGGATCTAATGAGACTGTTTCGAGAAAACTACATACGTAAAAACTTCCTCTCGTATGGATTCTTCATAAACCGCATCTTGGAAATGCACGGACACTATGGCCGCCTGTTTGGAAAGGAGCCCTCGACGAAGCATGCCGTTTGTCAGAACTGGAAGTTATGGCACATGTACGAGGATTGGTTGGAGGTTGAAATTAACAGCAGCGGATCAGAGAGCAGCAAAATTATCTGGCATAAGTATAAGCAATGGCAGACTTCGACTTAGATGATCCAGACGAAACTTCGGGATGGTGGGAGATGGACGCCGACGATGACGCATCAGGGACTCCTGAGATGGTCCCGATGGAGACATTAGTGGAAAAGGACATGGTTATTGACGACCTCCTAAGCAAGTTTGGTGGAAATTTGGATGACACCGAACGGGCGCTAATGCGACTGCAGCTGAACAGAGAAGACAACTCATGGTTCTATAACACCGAGCTAAGTGGCCAGGCAGTTAAGCTCAAACTTACAGGAGTGCAGGGTCAGGTGTTGGCGAAATCCTCCATACAAAAGGCGAAGGGTGGGGCAGACTTTTTCCAAGCTTTGGGTCCCACGGGTAGTCCACGCACACGGACAATTCCACTAGAGCCAACTATTGTGGACAGACTTGACAGCATCACCCTTCAGCAAGAGATAGAGACTATTATCGATGATGATGACTCACCGCTTAGGCCACAGGACAGGAGAGAGCTTCGTGGTGTTGCGACCACATTAGCATCGACGTCCAGCAAAGTAAAAGCCGCAGCTGTCAACAGCGAGTGGGCAAAAAGCGAGCTCGAGAAAGCGAGGAAAGAGCTACAGCAGGCACAAGACGATGAACAAATGAAGTACTGGGCCGGCGAAGTGAGTAGGTTTGATACCCAGGAGATCCTGTACCGGCGAACACACGAGGCACTGCAGCAGACCGAGACGTCACAGTTGGCAAGGATGAAAACCCTTCTCAGAAACCTGAGGGATGATACACGCCCTCTGGGTCAAAGGCTACGAGAGCTATTCGAGCGTGAAGGGGTAACCATTATCAGCCTTGTTACTGCTGCCGTTATGACAGTTACAGCCATTGGGCTTGGCATAGCCACTGCAGTGCGGTCGGTCACAGCTGCATCACCTGTCACACCACCAGACCAACCGGTTCGCCCTACATTTCGTGATAGGATAAGGGATGCTCTCAGGAAGTTGGCAGGTTATCTCAAGGAGCTTGCGAAAAAGGGTGCTGCTGCTTTACCGGGATTGATTGGCTCGGTAGTAGGCTTTGTTCTGAGGAAAGCAGGAGAGGTTGTAGGCTATCTGGCCGATCATCTCGTCATCATCTTGATTGCGATTGTTGCTCTCGTGTTTGAAGGCGTACAGAAAAGATTCTCGACCTAGATATAGAAGGATGCGGATGGTAATAAGCCTCAGAGGAAAGAGACTGTCAACTCGTTTGTACTCACATCTCGACACGCGGCCATTTGAGACTGTTGCATTGTCCCGTGCAGTGCTGCCGTATGCGTATTTCAACATCTCTGACAAGATAAAGAACAACATCGTTAGATACATGACAGGTGAAAAGGAGGGCGCACACTACAAAGTCTTTCGGGTCACGATCAGAAATGGTCTGTACTCAGTTCAGAGCTTTAATGAAGAGCTTCAACGGGTCATTGCCAGAAATGGACACCAGAGGGGGTATATCAATATCTCATATGTAGAGGCCAGAGGACGGGTCAACTTGACCATCAAGAAGCCATACACGTTGTATGTGGATACGCACCTGGGTGATCTTCTCGGCATGGGCGAGGGGCGCTATGGTGATGGTGCGGACATTGACACCCGTGGTATAATGCCGTGCCAGTTCACCCCACACACCGAGTATCACATTACATGTAATCTGGTGGACAAGACGAAAAACCTGTTCAATGGCGAGCCATCTGACATTATTGCCACGCTACAGCCACACGTGGGACAATATGGGGATTCGTTCAGCTATGCATATGGTGTAAAGATGCCCATCACACATGATGGTTTCAGCGAGATTGTACTCAAGGTGTACAACCAGGCCATGGAGGAGATAGTCTTCCAGGAAGCGGTGCAAATTATATTGACATTAGAATAGCGATGAACCTGTATAGCGGAGCCGGTTTAATCAGAGAGCATAAGGCAGTTGTAACAATCTGGGCCGAGGAACGGGGTCGATTAGATGGCGGCTTCTTCGACTTCTCCTTTGGAGATGGGTCAAGGACAAACAACACTGGGTACCCGATGATGTGCCCTGGTCGGATAATCAAGATGGGTCTATCTGGTGGGGAGGTTAGCTCCAGGACGACAGTGATAGTTACAGTAAACAGAACCGATAGAGGGACGATAACCAAAGAGCCAGCGTCATTGATAAAACCTGTCAGCCCTGCTGACCGGGGGATGTTGTTTCAGGCAGCGGTCACAGAGTTCAAACCACCAATAGAACTTTCTGAGGGGGATGTGTTGAACTTCAAATCCGGCCAAAATGGTCCTTCCGCCCGGTCCACTATTGTGACGTTACTCGTGGAACTCGACCTCTAAAATTTTGCTTACCTAGTTATAGGATGGAAGGCGATACGAAACTGTACCCGCATATACAACCAATTGCTCCTCTGCCAGAACCAAACAGTTTCCGGCTGCAGAAGATATGCGAACTCCAAAAGGTGTTAGAGTCAGAGCAGGAGTCCAGGGCCGCTCTGTAAAAGAAGTATAAGCGAGCTGTGAATGCTGCAGACGGCATTGACACCGTCCTCATTACAGCCAGCATTGCAGTAGCCGCGGTCGGTGCATCTGGCTTGCTGACAAACATAATCACCATCCCATTAGCCGCGGTCCTAGGGCTCTTGGGCATTTCTGGAAAACTTGTTGGCCGTAAACTACAGGTCAAGGTCAATAAGCACGACAAGATCCGGATGCTGGCAGCATCAAAGCTCAACACAATAACTGACCACGTTTCCAGGGCCCTGAGAGATGGGACTATATCGGACGACGAGTTTAGACTGATTCTGGACGAAGTTGACAAATATTCGACGATGAAGGCAGAAATTAGGTCAAATGCACACAAATTCCACCAGGCAGTTAAAATCGACGAGGAGGCAAAAAACGAACTGATCAAGCGTGCTCGACAGGAGGCACGAGAGTCCCTTATCAGAAAATTGGATGGCGGTTCATCATAGAGTTTTCCAGAGGTTTACATCCGCCGGCATATAGGCCATGAAACCATTCGTTTCAGGACTGGATCTGGACCCCGGAGGGGGTGGCCCGGGGTCCAGACATCATGTTTTTTCAACCATGCCAGCGAACATATATCAATTTTCTGACTTATGATAGAGGGCGTTGTTTGGGGGTGGGCGGGGCCCAACTGAGCATTGTGTGGCTAGCCAGATTATGTCATTTTTCAAACAATGCTGGCGGCTGTTGCGTGTCCCATGGGCAGCACAGGATAGGTCCGAAAGGTGCTGTTTTACATC
>SMVA01413680.1_pt1 | contig 10289 bp, 5 predicted proteins | sample 2456451 | NCBI WGS metagenome assembly SMVA01 (sample SAMN11095933, study PRJNA526329) | marine sediment metagenome | biome: Marine sediment; feature: Surficial sediment; material: Deep marine sediment; isolation source: Hadal surficial sediment | place: Pacific Ocean | collected 2014-05 | depth 0-1...
GTGGGTAATACTTTGAAGAAGGGATTCGCCGGCGGTGTTGAGCTTTTCCATGATGGCTTATTTGCTTCGCTGCACGCAGTGAGTTCATACATAGATATCACGCATAAGATGGGAATACTACCATTTTATAGCATATGAATCAGTGTGGGATGTCTCCCACAGCATGGCGTTAGCCATATCTTCATGTCCGATAATTTGGTGGTAATCGCCTGTGGAAACGTTGGCTGAATACAGCCTGGCCTCACCGGTCTTGCAACCTCGCCGGCAGCCAAATAGTGATTGTGGTCAATAACATTACGACAGTCGCAATCATAATAATCAGTTCATAGTTGTCTTTGCCCAACAGCATGGCGGTGATAACAGGCCCGGATGCGAGACCCATTTTGGAGGCAAATCCGCCCAGCGCGGCCATTTGTCCGCTGGCATCAAAGCGGGATGCCAAACCGAGCAAGTATGAAATAGTAAATCCCCAAGTGATGCCAATCAGGCAGTTTGATGCAATCCATATCCAGGGAATAGTGCTATACAGCAGGGCCCAGATACCAACGGCCGTAAATACGATACCGGCCAGCACCGATTTCAGATAGCCGTAGCGACTGCCGATGGCTATGACCAGACCGGCACCTGCCAAACCTAACCAATTGGCGATACCCAGGGTGGTGGTAATAAAATCCAGACCAAGGCCGTAGTGCTCTCCCAGGCCGATAATAAACGCGAATAGCCCCATGTTGGCCGCCTGGAACAGGAAGATGGTTGCCAGCGTCAAGCCAAGCGGCGTCCACTTTATACCGGCTTTGCTGGTTTGTTTCTTCTTTTCGGGCGCAATTGCATAGTCGGGCAGAAAGGGCAGCATGAGGAATGTCACAAGGCTGAATGCTATCAGTGAATAAAACAGAATCTGTGTACCGTATTCCGGCACCATGCCCGGGATGAACATGATGCCAAGACCGCCAAGCCCAAATTGTACAAATAGCAATACGCCAAAGGTACGATCAGGCTCGTGGGTGCGTGCGATCAGTGAGAAGCCGATACCCACCAGCATTCCGCCGACAAAGCCATGAATGAATCTGACGATGAGTAAAGTCTTCGGGTCGGAAAGCGTAATTGAAAACAAATCGATGGCGATCAACCCGCTTAACAATAAAACGGACACCAGTTGCCAATTCAGCCGCTTTATTAGAAACACGATGAACAATGCCCCCGCTGCGGCGCCATACATATTGGATGAGGCGACGTTGCCGGCCTGTTGGTTTGTGAAGCCGAGCGCTTCAATCAGCCCACTGACGATCGCAGGCATGATATTGACGTAGAAAAGACCCGCAGAAGTGAGAAATGCAAGAAAGACTCTTGCCATCATGCTGTTTGGAGATAATTTAGGTAAGTTATTGAACATAATTATGATTCTTTACAGTAATTAATAACCTTATTTGCTTCAACAGCTGCACTATGGATGCTGTATTGATTGCCGTCTGTGAAGTAGTAATACACGCTGCCATTGGGGAACAGAGCCACTGATATTCCGCCATAACCCGACAGGAAGGGAACCCAGGTATCACTTTGGCATGTTATCCACTTGGAAACATTCACTCCCCAAAATCCATTGCGGTAGGCCAATCCACTGTCGTCAAGCATCGTGTGTTTTGGCTTGCCTGTACGGAACATTGCGGCCTCAAAACCTGTTCCGGAAAAATGTTGGAGGAGTGAACTTTCGGAATTTAAAGCCTGAGCAATCCGTGCAACATCGTCGCTGTGAAAAATCAGGCCATAACCAGTGAAAGGCTGAGACTCTTCGTCATAGGTTCTTTGTGTCCATTGCATTGCCGGACTAAGCTCAAGAGCTTTGAATAGTCGTTGATATATCAGATCCTGGTAAAAATCAGCCTGCGGGCCCAGTTTTTGTTTCAGAAATGTGTTCATTGCGACACCGAGAAGGTAGGTGTCGGTGGTGTGATAGACCCATTGCGTCCCGGGTGGTGACTTTCTGGGCCAGGCTTTGCAGCTAAAAAGTACTTTGTCGTTGTGGGATTCTGCCAGGAAGAATGTTTGCATTGAGTCTGCATCTTCGTCGTCTTTGAAAATATTTGAGTTGTAATTACCCGTTGTCATATTCAAAAGTTGAGCAGGCGTGACATCATTCCAGCGCTTATCTGCCAATACACATTCGGGAATCAGGTCAGAAATCGGGATTGTTGCAAACTCCGGCCAACGGCTGATCAAAATTAAGTATCCGATGCCGCCAATGAGGCTCTTGGCCAGTGAGTATGAAGGCAGATCAAGTACCTCGCAGAAAGGGTAGGGGCCGAAACGTGATGGACATTCACTTCGGTAGTGAACCCCGTTGATAACGTAACCATAAACACTAACATCATCTATTCCGGGTGGTTTAAAAGCCGACCGCTTCAGTCCAGGGTAATCCTTCTCAAGTGAGGAAAATGATTTGACCGGAAGACGATTGGCTATTTCTTTGTGGTAAGCCGCAATTACTTCGGCGGATTGTGAAATTGACTGCGGTTCATAGCTTGCATCAGCAACACCCCACAAGTTTATTTTCAGATACAGACAGGTTTCACTTGTGACTTGCCATGCTGCGCGGGTGATTGCCCCGCTGCTCTTGTACATAAACGTCATCACACCATTATGTGTGCAGTTTTGATTTCTTTCTTTTAGTGTGAATGGCAGTGCGGCATGTGACCAACCCTGGTCTGCAGTCTCACTCCAGGCGACGCCTGGTTCAGGAATTATTTCCCAATACGGGTGGTCACTCCGTTGCGGTCCACGGCTTAACGGGATGATTGCGGTGCCGTCCATAACAAAGCTGAATGAGTACGGCGGCAATTCTCTTAGCTTTAAACTGTCTCTGGTAGCGGCACTAAAGGTATCTGTCAGTATTTCAATCTGGTTTAAGTTTGCATCGGTATTGAGAGTTAGTATTCCTTCAAAGGTATTCGATGGGGGTAAAGAATTAATCGGTGGTGCAAAAACATGTGTTGGTTGTGGTGATGTCAGGCCGTTACCACTTTGAAGAAAGTCAAGACTGAGGACTTCAGCGCCTGGCTGGGTTTGGCCTGCTTGAACAACAGTTAGGCCGTGCAGCAACCCGAGCGCTGCGGACAACATGAGCTTCGCAAGGTGCCAGGCAGAATAAAGGCGTTGCCCGTTAATCAATGCGAATTCCGCCAGCACCCAGGATTTCAGCCAGCGGCGCCAACTGTGATTCATAATCGCGCCAGCGATGTACTGAAGAACTATAGACAGGCTGTCTTACCTGGGCCGCACTTGCAGTGGTTGTGGTGGCAGGATTATTTGTAATGTCCAGACACTGAATTTCCCAGGGGAAACCACATTGCTTAATCAGATCACGGGCCCGTGCTTCAAAATTTGTCACCAGGTCTTCGTAGGCAAATTCATGAATCACACCGGGCATAACGGTTTTCCAATGTGTCATCAGGCGGTGATACGAGAGGTAGTAGGCAGCGATTTCCTTTAAATCGTACGACCACGGGTAGCCGTCCTGGAACAATCGCTTGTAAATTGCGTAACAGGTTTCCATAGGGTGACGGGTCAAGTGGATAATTTTTGCATTGGGCAAAGATAAATGAATCAGCCCGGCATATAAAAAATTCAACGGCATCTTGTCAACAAAATGCGGGGTCAAGCCGGTTTGCGGACGGCTACTGTCGAGGTAGGCTAGTCCGAGCTGTTCAAAATCGAGTTTGGCGGTTTGATGTACAAGCTCCTCACGAGAAAGGTTTTGAGTGCCGGATTGTTTCCGAATTTGTTGCATCATTTGCATCGCAAAGTTATTCAACTCACCGGCAGCGAATACTTCCGAGTGGTTGCCGAGAACTCTCTCGACCAACGTTGTGCCGGTGCGGGGTAAACCTATTATGAATATGGGTTCCGTTGTTGAGTGTCCATTATGAGAGGCCGCCAGCAGTTCAAGAGTAAAGGTACTTATGATTGTATCTATGGTCTTAACATCGTTATCGATACTGTAGTTGATGTGTTTTCTACGTAGAGTTGCGCCACGGGAAAGTACACTGAATGACTGTTCTGAATCACCGGTATCTTCCAATTCTTTTGCCAGCGCATAGCAAAGCCTTACTTCCCCTGCTGGTATTTTTATGCCGCCTTCAATCAGGCTTTGTAATTCGACTATATGATTAGAGTCGCTTCTTTGTTTGCGCAGATCCGAACGCAGCTCATATGCCTCGTAATCTTTGCGGTTAAGTAAGATGGCTTGATCCAGGCTGGCCTCAGCATGTTCTATCTGCCCCTGAAACCTTTGAATACTTGCCAGGTTATACCAGTGCCCGCCGTTTTTAGGTTGCAGACCAATGAGACTTTGATAAAGCCTGGCCGCTTCCTCGTGCAAATCACCTCGACTGCACAAAAAAGCCAGCTGGGACAGTTGTGCAGGTTTACAATTACCCGAGTCGACTAATAGAGACAGTAATAATTTGTTGCTGCTTTTATTGTCTCCGCACTTTAACAGGCAGCTGGCACGGTGTAATTGCCAGTCGAAATTCCCGGGTTCGAGTTTAAGTGCCCGATCAATCGCGATCAGGGCTGGTTTTGGTTGTCTGATGAGCTGTGCAACGTGGCTGGCGGCATGCCAACCGGGTGCGTAGTCGGGAAATTTCTCACCCAACAGATTGCTGTGCTTAATAGCCTGCCTTAGATCCTTTTTCCGTAAGCTCTGCCACACCAAATCCAATAATTGTTTATTAGCTTGATGGCTGGTGTTCATATTTGGCTCAAGCAACTTGGAATGACCATATCCTAACACTCAGTAACTGTAATTCAGGGTAGATAAAAAGCCGGGTTAAAGCCCGGCTTTTTATTGTTATTTCTTCTAACCCTATTAGAAACGATAAGTAGCGCTAATACCAAAGGTCCGTGGCGTTGATATGTAATTACGCTGATTATTTCCGAAATAGTTTTCGAAAGGACCGGTATCCGTGCTCATATAGGCTTCGGGGTAAGAACCTGTAATACCTTCTTCGTTGCCGAGGTTTTTGCCATACAAAGAAAAGGTCCAGTGATCGGTGAGCACTGCGATTGATGCATTCAGCAGTACGAATGATCCAAATGTCTCCTGAATCGACGTGTCTTGTACAGAATTAATGGAATCACCCTGATAATAAAGATGTAACCGTGATGCCAAAGTCCAGCCATTGTTCAGATTATAGGTATGATTAAGGCCTACGGTAGCAACGTGTTCTGATGTGCCGGGCAATCTGTGGCCGTCTTCTGCGATCACATCACCGGATTGGGGCTGAATGAGGTCTGCTGTCAATTCAGCCTTGATGTAGGAATAACCAAAATTCACAATCAGGTTTTCAGTGGCTGCCCATGCTGCTTCAAGTTCCAAGCCTTTGGTAGAAGCGGAGTCACCATTCTGGGCCATGAAGAAGCCCCACCATGCGGTGGCCGTGTTGAGCTGAGGATCATTCCAGTCGACATAGAATACGTCAGCAGAGTATCGCCAGCGATTGGTAGAGCCTTTGATACCTAGTTCGTAGTTATTCACGGTATCCGCTTTATAAAACTGGACGGTTTCCGGATTCAATTCGGCAAAAAATCCGCTTGTTGGAATGGCGTTGGCACCACCACGGCGGAATCCTTCGGAATAGGTAGCATAAAGCATCTTGTTATCCGCAATATCCCATGAAAGATTTAACTTGATTAAAACATCGCTTTCTTCCTGGGAAGGATAATCTACGTAAGGTACTACAACACCCTCGAATAAGGGGAAGTCCATGGCTGTGCTGTTGGTCAGTTCATTATCAAACCACCGCAAGCCTGCATTGATCCGGAAGGTATCGGACACATGAAAAGTCATTTCACCGTAAAACGCCAGATCGGTGAAGGTCTCTCTGCGGTCATACCAAAAATCGATTTCAGACAGGTTATAGCCGCCTGCCCACCAGTCGCCGAAGGCACGACACGCCTCACCCAGTTCCGGACATGCTTTTCCGTATTCATTCAGACCCAGAAGGTAACTGTAATTATTGGTCGAGCGATCCTGGTCCATATAGTAAGCACCTACGATCCAGTCAATTTTACTGTCATCGGTGGTGTTTGAAACCAGGCGGAATTCCTGTACAAAGGCTTCTTCTTCATATCCAGCGCTTACATAGGCCGCTGCGCGGGGGTTGCCGGTGTAGAGGATTTCAAACCAGTTAGTGAAACTGGTATCCTGGCTGCGATCGGTAACCCACAAGCTGGTATTGTCTCTCCAGCCGTTTCCGTCGTGCTCGTAGCTCGAGGTGTTAGAAGTCAATGTAGCAAACCCCAGATCCCAGGCGATATCCAGGTTGAGTAGTTCTACTTCACGTTCTGAAGGTTCGAGGAATGTCGAACCGTTGTCATCATCACCATAGACATTGCCAAAAAAGTCAGCGCCTTTGGTGGTGCTGCGACGACCACCGATTTCATCATCCTGCATCTGGTAAGTCAATTGAAGTCTCAAATCGTCTGTGGCATCCCAAAGGAAAGATGCACGCAAGTGGGTGATTTCTACCGTATCTGCGTCTTTTACTGATGTATAACAGGAATCATTGAACGCGACTTCTGCCGGGCTTAGCGATGAGCTGTTGTTATCCACGCACTGGCCGTTATCGGCCAGTACCACCGGTTTACCATTGCTTCCCAACTGGTAAAGATTGACGTAGTCAATGACACCATCATTATCAATCATACCGCCGGAGATCCGGAACGCCGCATTGGCGCCAATAGGGAAATTGATCATCACGTCAGCGCTGAGGTTATTGCCGCTTGACCCATCTGTCTGGCTAATACTGCCGCGTGCTTCGGCATCAAAACCGCTCGCGTCAGGTTTTCTCATGATATAGCGGACCGCACCACCCAATGCACCTGAGCCATATAAGGTGCCTTGAGGACCACGTAAGACTTCTACCCGTTCCACGTCCTTGAGCAGAAAGTTTGCAAAAATTGGTGTGTTGTCGACATAGGTTGCAACGGTTGGAACAGATGATAAGCCGACGTCGCCGTTGACACCGTTGTCGACATTCACGCCCCTGATAACGATACTGTTCATGGTGCCCTGGTTTCTGAAACCCCGATCGACCACTGAAATTCCCGCTATGTTGCGCATCAATTCATAGGAATCCACGATATTTTGCGCTTCGATAGCTTTCCCTGAAATTGCAGAGATGTTGTAGGGGATGTTCTGGGTGGATTCAGCGCGCGCGGTTGCGGTAACGATGACTTCTTCAAGCACAAGATCGTCGCTGTCCTGGTCCTGCGCCAGCGCCAGGCTGACTTGCGTAGATGCAATGATTGCTGTGGTAATGGCGGTGGTAAGTGCATGTCTTTTCATGTGCAGCGTAGGTTTCATGGATTTGCTCCGTTACTTTGATTTAGATCAGTCCCCGGAACAGCCTGCATGCAGCTTGCTCCAATTGTAAAAGTATCGGAAATTGCTTTGCAACTGTAGAGCCAGTTGAACACTTGCATTGAGTCCAGAGTGATTTGCCTGGTCTGACCAGTTGATTTCATTGCTGTGAGCTACTTGTCCTTAACCGGCACATCAAGTGCACCTAATTCAGCGAAAGCACCGGCGCCAGCACCCGGTTGATAGACTGGATAGCTTATCGCTGAGTCGCGGAAGCTTTTAAGTGGTTGGCCGAGCCCGTGAAGACCGCGCTCACGAACACGACGTACGTGCTTAAAGTCCATTTCTACTGTGATGATGTCGCGGCCCTGTGAAGCTTGATGAATAACAGTGCCATCCGGGCCGACAAAAATTGATTGTCCGTAGGCAAGCCGGCCGCCGCTATTGAGACCAAAGAAATACAATTGATTGGTGGCGGCATGGGCACGTGATATGGCAAGTTCCACATCACGATCAATGGTGTTGGTCAAGGTCGGGGCGATGATCGCCTCGGCGCCCATCCATGCCAGTTGCCTGATGATTTCCGGAAACCAGATGTCGTAACAGATGATCAGACCGATTTTGCCGACGCCCGGTACTTCAAATACTACAAAGTTGTCACTGCCGTTGACGTTTTTTTCATAAGGCAAAAAAGGATATTGCTTGGCGTAACGCGCGACCACTTCGCCGTCGGGGTTGATAACCGGGGCGGTGTTATACACCACATCGTCCCTGCGTTCATAGATCGAACCGGGTATCAACCAGATGTCGTTCTTTTTGGCAGCCTCGCGGTAACAGTTTTCAACTTCACCAGGCAATTGTACGGCCATGGCGGTATTGGCACCGTAGGTACACAATTCTGGTAACACCACCATCTGTATCCACGGAAAGCGTTTTTTAACCAGGTCGATCTCTGTTTCGATGATCGACAGGTTATCTTCAATACCGAGTTCCAATTGCAAACCAGCAATCGCCAAATAACTCATACTCAACCCCACATTGTTGGATTACGCCCGACTAGCAGGCTATGGGGGCAGGTTACTTTGCCGTGATGACAGGGTATAGAACCAGAATTGAAGAGCGGATGAGTCCAGTCAGGGTTTTTTGCGGTGCAAAATGCCGGAATCGACCAGACGCCCACCGGGACGCCACCAGCGGATATGGTCACCATTCAGCGTGATCTGCAACTTGCTGACATCGCCGTATCCCCACTCCTTCCATTGACGGCACCAGACATCGCCTTCGAGCCACCATTTGCCACTGTCGCAATCCTCGTCAGCGCGCCCGGAGCGGCCACTCATATCGCCGTTTTCATGCAATTCAATGGTGCAAGGGTCGCCATAGAACGTCCTGGTCATAATGGTTGCGCCACTCAGGACCTCCCTAAGCTGCCCGGCATTTAACAATTGTGGATCCTGTAAATCTATTTGTTGAATCTGATCGGTGCACATTTCACGGATCAACCTGGTTAATTGGTTGACGCCTTCACGGATATTCTCTTCCGGAATGCTGGTTACACCCAATCGAAAGTTACTACCCGGATGGTGCGCATCACTGTAAAAATGATTGTCGGGTTCCAGCAATATGCCGCGTTTAGAGGCTTCTGAAACCAGCTCTTTTACCTTGATCTCATCCGGGCACCTGACCCATAAAGCGGTTCCTCCCTGGGTGGGAAGCTCAATTTCGATATCGCGCAAATAATGGTTTAATGCCTGCCTCAGCGCTTCCCAGCGTTTCCCCATGGTCTTGTGCAGGCGGGCCATGAATGCATCGTAGTGACCCATTGAAAGAAAGAACGCCGCGGTGCGCTGGGAAATCATGCTGGGGCGCCCGATCACCACCTGGCGTAACCGTCTGGCCTGTTGGATGAGTTCCGGAGCGGCAACAATAAAACCGATACGTAATCCCGGTGCGAGCACTTTTGGTAAAGCCGACAGGTAAATTACCCGGTTGTCCGTATCCATGCCTCGCAAGGCAGGATGTGGCTGGCCGAGATAATTATTTTCATGCTCCAGATCATCTTCGATGATCAGCTGGTCATTGGAGGTTGCCTGGCGCAGCAGGGCGCGGCGGCGTTGATTGGGCATGGTTACCGCGGTGGGTATCTGGTGACTGGGTGTGACGTAAATCACCTGCGCGTCATTCAGGCGATTATTGACCACCATGCCATGTTCATCGACAGGGCAGTTGATGGTGCTGGCGCCGGTCTGTTCCAGTAATTGACGCACCGCCGGATTACCGGGTTCTTCAACCGCAACTGTGATACTGGCATCGATCAACAGGCTGGCCAGCAGATAATGGGCGTTTTGCCCGCCCAGGGTGATCAGGATTTCATCAGCACTGGCCGTGATACCACGTCTGGGCAGCATCTTGGTGCGAATTTCTTCAATCAGGGCGGGGTGGTCGGCGTATCCTTCTTCACCTTCGCCTTCATCAACAATTCGCGCACCCAGCGCCATGCGGCTGGCCTCGCGCCATTGGGCGGTCGGGTAAAGCGATGAATCAAAATGGCCGTCAATGAATGGGAACGGGTAGCCTTGCCAGTTTGATGGCCAATGAAACTCAGCACCCGTTTTTGTCTGCAGTCGAATGCGTTTGTTCCATCGAGGGTCGGTCGTTGTTCTTTTTGTCGGCTTGCCCTGAAACCCAACACGACCTTCGAGTATGTTCTCACTAACGAATATGCCACTGCGCTCACGGCTTTCCAGGTATCCTTCATCGATAAGTTGTTCGTAGGCGAGCACCACGGTGTTGCGGGCAACTTTAAGCTGTTCTGCTAATTTTCGTGAAGAAGGGAGCTTGGATGCGGACGCAAAGCTACCATTCAAAATGCCTTCAACCAACTTTTGCCGAATCTGGCTCTGCAGATTCAAAGAGCTGTCCGGGTCGA
>SMVA01428201.1_pt1 | contig 10288 bp, 10 predicted proteins | sample 2456451 | NCBI WGS metagenome assembly SMVA01 (sample SAMN11095933, study PRJNA526329) | marine sediment metagenome | biome: Marine sediment; feature: Surficial sediment; material: Deep marine sediment; isolation source: Hadal surficial sediment | place: Pacific Ocean | collected 2014-05 | depth...
AGCCCACCACCCGAGGCACCCCCGACCAGGGAACGATGGCAAGGACATGAGCACCAACCGAGGCACCGTCGTTGAGCGCTGGGATCTGGCACCGGACCTGAGCATCTCCCGGGTGCTCACCGGCCTCTGGCAGATCGCTGACATGGAACGGGACGGCAAGGAGCTCGACCTTGCCGCCACCGCGCGCGACATGGAGCCCTACGTCGAGGCGGGGTTCACCACCTTCGACATGGCGGACCATTACGGGTCGGCGGAGGAAATCGCCGGGTTGTTCCTGAACAAGCATGGGGCGGACGCGGGCCAGTTGTTCACCAAGTGGGTCCCCCAGCTTGAGCCCCAGCCATCAGGCCGCGCCGACCTCCGCACCAAGGTGCGCAAGGCTGTCGAGCGGGCGCTCGAGCGAATGCAGACGGAACGTCTCGACCTGCTCCAGTTCCACGCCTGGAACTACGCTGACCCGAGCTACCTGGACGCGCTCTTCTACTTGCAGGAGCTCAAGGACGAGGGCCTGATCCGCTGCCTCGGGATGACCAATACCGACACCGCCCATCTGCGCCTGATCGTCGAGAGCGGCATCGAGATCGCTTCGAACCAGGTGTGCTTTTCGCTGTTGGACCAGCGCGCGCGGACCAACGGCATGACCGCGCTGTGCGAGCAGTACGGCATCACGCTGCTGGCCTTCGGGACCATCGCCGGCGGTTTTCTCACCGCCCGCTGGCTCGATCGGCCGGAACCGGACGGAGATGAGCTCGAGACCTGGTCGGAGATGAAGTACAGGCGCTTCATCCGGGAGGCGGGTGGCTGGGAAGCGCTGCAAAGCGTCCTCCGCGTCGTGCACCGAGTTGCGCAACGCCACCACGTCTCGATGGCCAACGTCGCCTGCCGCTACATCCTCGATCAGCCAGCCGTGGGCGGTATCATCATCGGCGCGCGACTCGGGATCCGTGCGCACATCGACGACAACCTGGCGCTGTTCCGCTTCCAACTCGGGGAGGCCGGACGGGCGGAAATCGCCGCGGCCCTCGACGCCCTGCGCCCTATCCCGGGCGACTGCGGCGACGAGTACCGGCGGCCTCCGTTCCTGACCGCCACAGGAGACCTGTCCCACCATATCGAAACGCTGCCGGCGCCCTACCCCGTAACGACCGGCTCGAGCGGGCGCCAGCGTGTATCGAGCGGCACGGTGTGGGAGGATCTCGCCGGTTTCAGCCGCGCCGTCCGCCAGGGCAACCGCATCCTGATAGCGGGGACCACCGCCACCCATGGGGGCCGCGCCATCGGCGGCTCCAACCCCGTGTCGCAGACCCACTTCGTGATTGACAAGATCGAAGGGGCGCTGCAGTCGCTCGGGAGCCACCTGAGAGACGTGGTGCGCACGCGAGTGTACGTCCGCCACGAGTCCCACGCCGAGGCGGTCGCTCGGGTGCACGGTGAGCGATTCGCCGACGTCAGACCGGCCAACACGCTGGTGCAGGCGGGCATCATCGGCGCCGAATACCTGGTAGAGATGGAGGCCGAGGCGGTCATGGGCGGCGGAAAACGATAGAATCATGACTGCATCTCACCCAGAGGTTCGAGACTCCTTCGCTCCACCGCTACCATTGTTGAATTTCCAGGTCACCACCACGGGCACGTACACACTGATGCACTGGTTAGGGCGGATATCTCCACGGGGCACGGCTTCGCGACCCGTTGAGAAATTCGGGCTAGCAGCCTTGCTGTGCGTTGCCGCTCTTCCCGTTGCCGCCACCGCGCAGCAGGGCTCACAAGCCCCGCAAACGCGCATCGCCGAAGAGCGCCGCAGCGTCATCGTCGAGGCCGTGCGGCGGGTGTCCCCGTCGGTGGCCTCGGTAGTGGTCAGCGGCGGGCCGCTGGCCAATGCCTCGGGAGAAATCGTCGGCATCAACACCTTCATCCTCACCGACAGCGGTGGCTCGCAGGGGCTCGGGTTTGCCATCCCCATCGAGCGCGCACTGAAAGCAGCCGCTGAGCTACGCACCTACGGACGGGTGCGCGAGGCCGACTTTACCGGCCTCACTCTGTACAGTTCCATGAACGCGGAAACGGATGAAGGCTGGGGTCTCGAGGGTCCCCGTGGCCTGATGGTCGCCGACCCAGGCATCACGGCAGAGGCCGGATTGCGCCACGATGACCTGATCTTGGAGATCGACGGCGATCCCGTGCGCACCCTTCAAGAGGCCCGGTCGGCGCTGTTGCCGCGCTTCGTCGGTGACCGGGTCGTCCTCGGGGTGTGGCGCGATGGTCGCCGCATCGAGATCCCCTTCACGCTGACCGAGGCGAGCAGCCGGCGATGAGCGAATTCGACCTCCCCGGAGCCGACCTCAAGCGCCTCGACTCGTTGCCGAAGCCGGATCGCCTGGCGGATGCCATGCGCGACCGACCCGCCGGAGATTGGTTCCGTGCCGATCTCGAGGAAGCCCGGTCCATGGCGCAGCACGATCCCCGTTTCAAGGCGCTCGCCGCCGGCCTCGAGTGCGACACGCTGGGAGGCCGGCTGGACGCTATCGACATGTTCTTCAAGCGGATCGAGGCGATGGAGTTGGCCGCGCTGGTGCTACCCCCGAACCTCAGCCAGCTACGCTCTATATTCTTGAGCTCACGGGCGCCTTGAGCGGTGGGGGGAGCTAACCGCCGCGCTCACGCACGGGCAAGCGGAGCCAACCGACCGGTATTCCCTCGCGACGTGCCTCGGCACGCAGGTCGGTCATTTCCTGTTCGAGTTCGGCGAGCCGCTCTTGAGCGTCGTCGATTTTCTGGCGCGTCTGGGCAGTCGAGCGCTTCGAGAACAGGAAGGCACGCTCTTCGCGGCGCAAATCCTCGATCTGCAGCTCCACCTGGCTCTTTTCGGCCTCGATCGTGCGGACACGGCCCTGCCAGTGCGCCCGCGTATTCGTATCCACCGGCGCATCAGCGCCTTCGGGGTCCGCCGGTGCGGCGGGGTTAGCACCCGGGTTCCGCGCAGGAGCAGGCGGCGGCGCCGGCGCCGCCTCAGGTTCCATGTTGGCGTCCTCGACGATACGGTCGACGAGCGCCATCGGCATCGCCACTTCTCCACCGTACTGGATGAAGAAAACGCGGTCGCCCTCGACCCGCACCTGGGACGTTCGGATGGTGCGACCGTTCTTCAGGTAAATGGTGTCGGCCGCCGCCGGCACGGCGAACCACAGGACCAGCCCGGCAACCACCACGATGAGCGCAGATCGGTGTGTCAGCTGCAGTTTCAACATGCGTTCAGGCTATCATGTCGCGACACTCATTGAGAAGTATTCTTTCACCTGGTGGGCAAACTTGGTCAAAATGGGCCAAAATGGGCTCGCAACGTCAAAAGAACACATGAGCGCAGTAGAAGGCAGTCTTACGTATCTCAGCGTGGTTGTCCCGCTGTTCAACGAGGAAGACAGCGTCGAGCCCATGCTGGACGAGCTCTTCGGCGTGCTCGACGGGCTGGATGTCTCCAGCGAAGTGATCTGCATCGATGATGGCAGCTCGGATACCACCTTCGACCTGCTGCGGCGTATCAGCGAGCAACGAACGTCGCTGACGGTTTTACGGTTGGCCAGGAACTACGGACAAACGGCTGCCCTCTCGGCCGGATTCCACGCCGCCCGCGGCGAGGTGGTGGTCACCATCGACGGCGATATGCAAAACGATCCCGCCGACATACCCCTGCTCTTGGAGGTCTTCCACAGCGGCTACGACATCGTCAGCGGCTGGCGCAAGGACCGCAAAGACGGTTTCCTGCTGCGCACCCTGCCCTCGAGAACCGCCAACTGGCTGATCTCGCGCATCACCGGGGTGCACCTGCACGACTACGGCTGCACCCTCAAAGCCTACCGGCGCACGTTGTTGCAGCGCTTCGAGCTCTACGGGCAACTGCACCGTTTCATCCCTGCATTGGGAGCATGGTCCGGGGGGAGCCTGAAGGAGATCGTGGTGAACCACCGGGCGCGCCAACACGGCGTTTCGAAGTACGGCATCGGCCGCACCGTCACCGTCCTTCTCGACCTGATGATCGTGAAGTTCTTGATGAGCTACGGCTCCCACCCGATCCGCGTCTTCGGCATGGCCGGTGTGCTCTCGTGGCTGCTCGCCTTGCTGGCGCTCGCTGCGGTGATCTTCATGAAGATGGCGCTCCGCCCACCGGTCGACATGACCGGCAACCCACTGCTCTACCTGGCGATACTCGGGGTCTTGGTGGGGCTACAGTTCCTCTTTATGGGAGTGTTGGCCGAGATGCAAATGCGCACCTACCACGAGACCCAGAACAAGCGCCCCTACGTCATCGCAGAGCGCGTCAACTGATAGCCGGCGACTACTCCCGCCACGGCCTGCTGCCCGGGCTAGCTGCCGCCGGTCGACAGCCGTTGTATGCGATCGCCGATCTGCACCGCCAAGTCGCCCTCGATAATGAGCACCGCGGCCGCATTCTCGCCCACCGCCACGACCAACCCCAGAGCCAGCGGCATCGGCGTGAACTCGGCGGCGCTGGTCCGAGTCCTCAAAGCGAGCTCGGCGCGATACATATCCACCAGATCGCCGGGCGCCCATCCCGAGGCGCTGCCCTGGTCGATGATGACCACGTCACGCTGCGCGTACGCCGACCTTGCCTCGGTGGCGATGCGCCGCTCGCCGCTCTCGGAAATCACCGACTCCAGCTCGCCCAGGATGACCACAGGGTCGGCCGGGTCGGGGGTGATCAGACGATCGGGCTCGAAGGCGGGAACCTCCGATACGTCGGCGATATCGCGAGAATCGGGTGTCACCAGGTACTCGCCGATCTCGATCTCCCGGCACGACATCGTGACGCGCACGATGGCGCGATCCGCGTCGACAGCGATGACCTCGGCGAAGCCGATCCAGCCGATCGCATCGGCGAGGACTCGGTTGGTGTCGGGATGCCGGATCTCCCCGTAGCCACGCACGAACTGCAGGCGCTCGCCGACGCTCATATCGCCGACGCCGGGGCCGGCTACGAACAATGTGTCACCCAAGGCGAACGATTCGCGCAACGGCTGCCCGCTACCGATGACGCGCGGCGCGTTGGTGGGTGCCGTCCCGGTGACAACGAGACAATCGGTGCCGTCGACCGGGGTAAACGCACGCTGCCCCGCGGCGGCTGGAGAAGCAACAAACAGAACGCCGGTCGCTACCACCACCAGCAGAGCCACAACACCCATTTGCCTGGCCACATCACCACGCATGGCGGAACGTCTCCTGACGAACGGTTTTAGAAACCCCGACCACCTAATCTGTGGCACGGGTCAGCCCCCGTTGAGATCGCGGATCTCCTTCTGCGCATCCTCCACGAGCTCACAATCGGGATACTCGCTGATTACGTACTCATAATACCGAATTGCGTCCTCCATTTGCTCCCCCCGTTTATATGCCTCCGCCATAGTGTAGTAAAGCTCGCATCGCAGCGTGGTCTCGGGGTAATGCTCCAGAGCCCACGCCACCCGGTCGATGGCGGCGTCCCAGTCTCGATCACGTCCCGACTGCCAGCGGGCGACCTCGAACTCGTGCCGGGCCAAGAGGTCGATAGCCTCAAGACGCTCCTCGACGGCAGAGGGGTACAGATTACTGATCGAGTGGCTGGCGATGAACAGATCGAGCGCCTCGATGGCGCGGCGCGTGGGCTCCTGGTCGCGATCGGCGGTGCGCATCTGCGCGACGTAGGTCATGGCGACCATGTACTGGGCGAAGTCGACGTCCTTGTGCGACGGGTGGTAGGTCAAGAACGCCTGGAACGCGTCGATCGCCATGAGCAAGCTGTCGACGCGCCCCTGTTCGAAGTGCGCACGGCCCATGCCGAGACGCGCCTCTGCCAGGAAGGGACTGGAGGGATAGTTGCGCAACAGCGTATCGAACGCGGTGACCGCATCGCGCCAGTCCTCATCTACCAGGGCGTCCTGGCCCTGCTCGAAGAGCACCGTCCCGGTGGGGTCCGCGGTGAGCAGCGGAGCCGCTCCGCCGGCACAGGCGGTGGCGAAGAAAACCAAGGAGAAGGCGCCGACCAGCCCGACCTTCTCAACGGGTCGCGCGACGGTGACCCATTGAGAAATCCAGGCCCCGCCTGCCCAGCGCGAGCACTTCGGTATCAACTGCATTTCAGGATCCTGAGGCCCCTGATGCCAGCCACTCCCAGTGCCTGGCGAGGCCCTCCTCGAGAGATATCGCGGGGACGAAATCGAGCTCACTCTGCGCCGATCGACAATCCGCCTCGGTCAAGCGCACGTCGCCCGGCTTGCCGGCCTCGCGCTCTACCCGCAGGCTGGTGCCGGTTACGGATTCGATCATCGCGATCAGCTCGTTGAGCGTCACGCGGCTACCACCGCCGATATTGTACACCGCCCCCGGTGTGCCCGTCTCGGCGGCACACAACGTGCCTTCGACGGTGTCGGCAACATAGGTGTAGTCGCGGCTCTGCTCGCCATCGCCGAAAACGCGGATCGGCGTGCCGTCGCGGGCCGCCAGCAGGAAGCGCTGGATCGCCATGTCGGGTCGCTGCCGAGGCCCGTACACGGTGAAATACCGGGTGCTGACCGTCGGCAGGCCGAAGTTGCGATGGTACAGCCGCACCATGTGCTCGGCGGCAAGCTTGGTGACGCCGTAGGGCGAGTACGGCCACGTCGCGGCGTCCTCGCGCATCGGCAGCACGTCGGTATCGCCGTACACCGACGACGATGACGCATAGATGAAGCGTTCGACCCCGCTGCTCTTGCAGGCTTCCAGCAACGCCTGCGTCGACATCACATTGTGGCTCAGATAGTCGGCAAAGGCGCCGCCCCACGAGGGGCGCACACCGGGCAGCGCAGCGAGGTGGAAGACGCGATCGACGCCGTCAAGAAGCCGCGGCAGATCGGCTTCGAGGAGGGCCGCTTCAACCAGTTCGAAACCAGGCTCCTCGCGCAGCGCCGCTACCTGACGCTCCTTGCGCTCACGGCCATAGTTGTCGAGAAAGCAGTCGATGCCGACGACCTGATCGCCGCGGCGCAGCAGCTCTTCACTCAGATGCGAGCCGATAAAGCCCGCTGCGCCGGTGACCAATATTCTCATGAAAGACCCCTGCGGGCTTCCTGGAGAAGCCGTGTCGCCGCCGCCCGCGGATCATCGGCGCCATACACGGACGAACCGGCAACCAGGATGTCGGCCCCGGCGCGCACGATGTCGGCTGCGTTCGACGTATCGACGCCGCCGTCGATCTCCAGCTGCACCCCGCCGAGTCCGTGCTGGTCGAGTCGGGACCGCAAGGCTCTCAGCTTGTCGAGGCTGGAGCGCAAGAAGCTCTGGCCTCCGAAACCGGGGTTCACCGACATCACCAAGATGAAGTCGGTATCGTTCAGGACGTACTCCAGCCCGTCGGGAAAGCTGCCCGGGTTGAGCACCACACCGGCCCTCGCCCCGGACCCGCGGATGCAACTCATGGTGCGTTCGAGATGCGGCGCGGTTTCATAGTGCACGCTGATCCAATCGGCCCCGGCGTCGCGGTAGGGCCCGATCCACTTGTCCGGCTCCGTGACCATCAGATGCACGTCGAGCACCACTTCGGTTCGGGGCCGCAGCGCTTCGACAACCACCGGCCCCATGCTGATGTTGGGCACGAAGTGCCCGTCCATGACGTCAATGTGAAACACGTCGACGATGTCGGCGAGCATGTCAACCGCCGCTCCGAGGTCGGCGAAGTCCGCGGCGAGCAACGAGGGCGCCAACCGAATTTCACGCGACTCGCTCACCGGTTCACCTGCAGCACGATGGTATCGCCCTCCCGAACGGCGAACCCCAGCGGAGGCCGGTGCGTGATGATGGTGCCGGGAGGCTGACCGGGAAGCGGACGTTGCACCTCGCGGACCTGTACCCGGAACCCGAGGCGCTCGAGTTGCTCCCGCAGCCCGTCGACATTGCGGTACACGAGGTCCGGCATGACGTAGGTGCGCGGCTCGGGCCCCAGCGAGACCAGCAGCCTCGCCGGTACCACGGTGCCCTCCGGCAGGTCCGTACTGTTGGGCTGCTGCCCGATGACCTGGTCCTTGGCGAACTCAGTCGAATACACCCGGGCAACGTACTCGACATCAACCTTTTGCTGCTCGAGAGCGATCTGCGCACGCCGCAGCGCGTCACCGACGATCATCGGCAACACGCGCCTCGGCATGCCGAGCGAAAGCGTCAGGCGGATGCCACGCTGGCGCTTGATGGCGGTGCCGGCGAGGGGGTTCTGACGCAGCACGTGTCCGGCGGGAACCTCGCGGTCGGTAAGCTGCACCGAATCGACTTCGACGATGAGCCCCTGCACGGCAAGCAGGTCTTGGGCTTGCACTAACTCCAGGCCCTTGACGTCGGGCACCTCGAACTCCTCCGCGCTCAGCGCCCACTGCACACCGAGATATCCGCTCACCACGAACACCAATCCGAAGACGGCGAGCACGGCGCCAATCTTCAGTAGCGACACGAAGATGGAAATGAATGAGGACATGCGATGGGTCAGAGGCGGTGGCTGGAACGGTTCATTTATAGCACGCTCGTTTCACCCCGTCTTGACCAACAGGGCGGCGAAGAAGCCATCCATCTCGGTGCACTGTGGGTAGGTGCGGAAATAGCCGTCCACACCGACGAAGGAGTGCTCAGCCGCGGCGACCCCGGGCACTCCGGCAACCCCGGGCACCCCGCCAACGCCGGCAACCCCGGGCGGCAACACCACCGGGCGCTGCTCGAGATCGTCGCGCCCGGCGACCACCGCGGCAACCACCTCTTCGTTTTCCTCCGGCTCGGTCGAGCAGGTCGCGTACAGGAGCGCGCCTCCCACCGCCAGCGTGTCGGCGGCGTGGCCGAGAATGGCTCGCTGCAGCTCCGCCAGGCGCCGCAGCCGCTCGGGGCGAATGCGCCACCTGATCTCCGGGCGCCGCCGCACCGTGCCCAGACCGCTGCACGGAGCGTCGACGAGGACCGCCGAAAAACGCCGCCCGAACGGCGCCGGTACCGAACAATCGGCGACCACCACGCGCACCTCCCCGACACCGGCTGATCTCGCGGCACGACGACAGGCCGCGGCGCGCCAGGGGCTCACGTCGCCGGCAACGACAATCCGCGGGGCGGCGTCTTCGGCAATCTGCAGCGTCTTGCCGCCCCTCCCCGCGCAGGCATCGAACACCCGGTCGTTGGCCCCAACCGGCAACAGAGATGCCACCAGTTGACTTGCTTCGCCGCGCAGGGCGAAAGCCCCCTGGCGCAGTAAGGGAGAATCGAGCGGGTTGCCGGAGACCACGCGCAGCGCTCCGCGCGCGTATCGCGCCGGCTCGACCTCGATGCCCTGTCCTGCCAGTGTCGCCGCCAACTCCTCGGGGTCGGTGACCCTCGGGTGCGCCCTGAGCACCAGCGGCGCCGGCCGCAGGGTGGCCGAAAACCATGCCCCGGCGTCCGCATCGCCGTAGCGGCCTCGCCAGCGCTCCGCCCACCATTCGGGTACGTCGGCGAAGGCGGCCGCCGCCCCCGTCTTCGGGGAGCTTTCACGATCACGCGACAACCCGCGCAGCACCCCGTTGACGAAGCCACTGGCGGCGCGGTTGTGGCGTTTGACGGCATCGACCGTGGCGCCCACCGCCGCGTGCGCCGGAACCCGGTCGAGGAAATCGAGTTGATAGGCACCGAGGCGTAAGGCCTCCAGAACGGCGACATCGAGTTGCTCCAGCGGGCGGCTGCTGTGAGACGCAAGTCGCCGGTCGATGCTCTGGCGGCGTCGCAGCACGCCGTACACCAATTCGGTCGCCAGCCCGCGCTCGCGCGCCGGCAGTTGCTCGCGGCGCAGGGCGCCATCGAGGGCCCGATCGCTGGCGGCTCCCCCGTCGACCCGGATCAGTACCTCGAGGGCGACCTGGCGCGCCTCGGCGGCGCTCACTCTTCGTGCGGCGCCAATCGTTCGCCGATGTCGAGGGGCCGCCCTCGCAAAAACTCCGCCGCTGATTGACGGCGGCTACCGGAACGTTGCAGCGCCATGATTTCCAGCGTCCCCTCGCCGCACGCCACCAGAATCCTTCCATCGCCGATTTCGCCAACCTCGACGACGGTGCCTGGAGGGCGGCCGGCGCTATCGACCCGGGGACGGACGCTCCACAGCACCAGCCGCTCGTCCCTCCAGAACGTGAACGTACCCGGCCAAGGCTGCAGGGCGCGCACCTGGCGATCGATGGCCACCGCCGGCTGCCGCCAATCAACCGCACCGTCCGCCTTCTTGAAGCTCGGCGCCAAGGTGATGCCGGCGCCCGGTTGAGGTTGG
>SMVA01256993.1_pt1 | contig 10287 bp, 8 predicted proteins | sample 2456451 | NCBI WGS metagenome assembly SMVA01 (sample SAMN11095933, study PRJNA526329) | marine sediment metagenome | biome: Marine sediment; feature: Surficial sediment; material: Deep marine sediment; isolation source: Hadal surficial sediment | place: Pacific Ocean | collected 2014-05 | depth 0-1...
GGACCAGGCCGTGATCGCCATCGACAAGGCCCCGGGCCTCGCGGTCCAAGGCGGCAGCGGCCAGCATCGCCATCTCGATGCCATGCTCGACGGCCTCAGGTTCGGCGCGGACGAACGGCCGCGCCTGGTCCATCGCCTGGATAAGGATACCAGCGGCGTCCTGCTCCTGGCCCGGACCGCGTCAGCGGCGCGCAAGCTGAGCGCGGCATTCAAGGGCAAGTCGGCCCGGAAGGTCTACTGGGCGCTGGTGGCCGGCATGCCGCCGGAGCCGCGCGGACGTATCGACCTGCCGCTTGCCAAGGCCGGCGGAGCCGGTAACGAGAAGATGGGCGCCGGAGCGGACGGCAAGCCGGCGATGACCCTTTATCAAGTGGCCCAGACCCGAAAAATCACGGGCGCCACTGTCTCTTGGCTGGTGCTGATGCCGCTCACCGGCCGCACCCACCAACTACGCGCCCACTGCGCGGCGCTCGGCGCGCCGATCCTCTGCGACGGCAAATACGGCGGCCGCGCGGCCTTCCCCGAGGGGTTGGCGTTTGACGGCGCGGCGCGAATTCCGAAGCGGCTGATGTTGCACGCGCGCGAGATCGCCGTGCCCCACCCCGAGCATGAAACCACGCTGCGAATCGAGGCGCCGCCGCCCGCCCATATGGAAGCGGCCTTCGCCGCGCTCGGTTTTCAGGCCGCCAGGGGTGAACCCGCGGCCGATGACCTGTTAGGCTATGCCGAGGGCCTGGCGCATTCGCCGCCCGGCGCCCGGCCCGGTCCCAGGAAGGATCGCAAGCAACGCACGGCGGGAAGCAAGCAACGCACGGCGGGAAGAAAGAAAAAAACATGAAGCTGTCCGAGTTGGATACCCCCACCCTGATCCTCGACCGGAACCGCCTCGAGGCCAACGTCGCGCGCATGAGCGCGCGCGCCCGCGAGCTTGGCGTCGACCTGAGGCCGCATATGAAAACCGCCAAGTCTGCCGAGGTCGGCCGGCTCGCGACCGCGGGCCATTTCGGTGGCATCACGGTGTCCACGCTGAAGGAAGCCGAGTATTTCGCCGGGCACGGCTTCACCGATATCGTCTACGGGGTCGGCATTTCGCTCGACAAGCTGGCGCGGGTGGCGCGGCTCCAGGCCGGCGGCGCCCGGGTCGCGGTGGTCACGGACAACCTCGAGGTGGCACGCGGCATCGGCGCGCGCGCGGCCGAGTTGGGCGCGCGCTTCGAGGTGCTGATCGAGCTCGACACCGGCGACGGCCGGGCCGGACTGACGGCGGACTCCGAGACCCTGATCGAGATCGGCAGGGCGCTCGATGCTGCCGCGGACGCCGATCTGCGCGGCGTGTTGACTCACGCCGGCCAGTCCTATGGCTGTCAGGAGATCGCGGCTATCGAGGCGGTCGCCGAATCCGAACGCGCCGGCGCGGTGGCCGGCGCCGATCGCCTGCGCGCCGCCGGTTTGCCGTGTCCAGTAGTCAGCGTCGGTTCGACCCCGACCGCCTTGCACGCCAAGAACCTCGACGGCGTGACCGAGATGCGTCCCGGGGTCTACGTGTTCAACGACGTGTTTCAGGCCGACATCCATTCCTGCGCGCTGGAGGATATTGCGGTCACCGTGCTCGCGACCGTCACCGGCCACCACCGGGAACGCGGCGAAATCGTGATCGACGCGGGCGGGCTGGCGCTATCCAAGGATCGCAGTACCCAGAACGGCCCGCGCGACGTCGGTTACGGCTTGGTGGTCGATGCCGCCGGCGGCGCCAGCTTGCCGGAGCTTCACGTCGCCCGCGTGTCCCAAGAGCACGGCGTGGTGACCGCCCCGGGCGGCGATTTGCCGTTCGACGCTCTGCCGCCGGGCACCCGGGTGCGGGTGCTGCCCAACCACGCCTGCTTCACTGCTGCCGCCTACGAGGGCTACCACGTGGTCGCCGGCGGTCACGAGGTGGAAGCCGAATGGCCGCGGGTCAACGGCTGGTAGGGGCAATGAGATGACTCATCCATTCCGGCTGATCGTGTTCGATTTCGACGGCACCCTGGTCGACAGCCAGCGGTTCATCGCGACCGCCATGGCGCGCGCCTTCGAGGACCAGGGATTCCCCGCGCCCGCACCGGAGGCGGTCCGCCGCATCATCGGGCTGCGGCTCGAGACCGCAGCGGCGCGCCTGCTGTTCGGCTCGCAAGATCCTGGCCCGGACGAAATGGAGACCGCCGAGCGCGTCGCCGCCGCCTACCGGATCGCGTTCCAAGACATGCGCGCGCGCAATCTCGTCGACGAGCCGCTGTTCCCCGGCGCGCGCGCGGCGCTGGCGAATCTCGACGAACCCCACGTCTGCTTGGGCATCGCGACCGGCAAGAGCCGCCGCGGCCTGGTTTCCAGCCTGGAACGTCACGATCTGAGCGCGTTCTTCGTCACCCTGCAGACTTCCGACGACGGACCCGGCAAACCGCATCCGGAAATCCTCCACCGCGCCATGGCCGAGGCTGGTACCGAGCCGGAGGAGACTGTCATGATCGGCGACACCAGCTATGATATGGAGATGGCGGTTAACGCCGGCGTCGCCGCGCTGGGCGTCGATTGGGGCTATCACGGTGCCGAGGAGCTACGCGCCAGCGGCGCGGCCCACGTCGTCGAATCATTTCCCGAATTGCCGTCTAACTTGGCGGCCCTGAACTAGGAGCGAACATGAAGATTAAGTGGATTCTGACCGGACTCTTGGCGCTGGTCGTTGCAGTGGTAGTCGCGGGCGTCGCGATCCTCTCCACCATGGATTTCGAGGATCTGCGCGGCGTCATCGAAGCCGAGGCCGAGAAGGCGACCGGACGCAAGCTCACCATCGCCGGCGACATCGACCTGGAAATATCGTTCTCGCCCGCAATCGCGGTCGAGGACGTGCGCTTCGCCAACGCCGACTGGGGCAGCCGGCCGGAGCTGGTCTCGGTCCAACGCCTCGAGTTGGAGGTGGCGCTGTTGCCGCTGTTCTCCGGCGACATCCAGGTCAAGCGCCTGGTCATAGTCGCGCCCGACATCCTGCTGGAAACCGATGCCCAGGGCCGCGGCAACTGGGAAATGGCGGGGACCACCGAGGACGCGGCGGCACCCGCGCCGGCGGCCGGGGAGATGACCCTGCCGAATATTGACAACGCCGTCGTGCGCGACGCGACCGTGGTTTATCGCGACGGCCAGACCGGCGAAACGATCCAAGTGAGTTTTTCCGAGTTGACGTTGCGGCGAACCTCGGCCGGCTTGCCCTTGGAAATCGCGATTGAAGGCGCCTACAACAGCATTCCGTTCAAAGCGGAGGGGGCGGTGGGACTAATCCGCGACCTGGTTGGCGCCGCGCCCTATCCGGTGCGGCTGAGCCTTGCGGTCGGCGGCGCCACCCTCGATATCGACGGCAGCATCGCCGAGCCCATGACCGGCCAGGGCATCGACTTCAAGGTCCAGGTGCGCGGTCAGAATTTGGCCGAACTCGGCGCTGCGGTTGGCACCGAACTGCCGCCGCTCGGTCCTTACGATCTCAGCGCCCAGGTGACCCAGGACGGGCAGAGCTTCAAGCTGACCGCCCTGACCGCGAAGATTGGCGGCAGCGACATCGCCGGCAACGCCACCTTGACGCTGGGCGATAAGAGGCCGGCAGTGAGCGGTAGTTTCACCTCCGCCAACCTGAACCTCGGCGACCTGGCACCGGCAGGCGGCGCGGCGGCGCCGGCGGCCGCCGGTGGGCGCTATGTCTTCACCGAGGATCCGCTGCCACTCGACGGACTCAAGGCGGTCGACGCCAAAATCAAACTGAACGCCAAGCGCCTGGTGCTACCCAACGGCCTCGCCTTCACGGACCTCGATTTGGCGCTGTCGCTTCAGGGCGGCAAGCTGGCCCTCGATCCGTTTTCGAGCGGTTTCTCGGGCGGCACCCTGACCGGCAGCATAAGTCTGGACGCGGGCAAGACGGCGCCGCCGCTGGCGGTCAAGTTGAGCGCCGCCGGCATCGACTATGGCGGCCTGTTGAAGTCGCTCGAGGTGACCGACGGCATTACCGGCAGCTTCGACGCGGAGATCGATCTGCGCGGCGCCGGCGTGTCGCCGCGCGCGATCGCGGCCGGCCTGGGCGGCCGGATCGAGGTGACCGGCGGCGAGGGCAGCATCAGCAACAATCTGGTGCAGGCGGCCGGCGCCGGGTTGACCGGGATGCTATCGGGCTGGACCGAAGCCAACAGCGACCTGCGCCTCAACTGCATTGTCGTGCGCCTGCCGATCAAGGACGGGGTGATAAATGGCCAGGCGATTCTGCTGGATACCGCCGCCGTCACCGTGAGCGGCCAGGGCACGATCGACCTGCGCGACGAAACCCTCCACCTCAAGGTTACGCCCAATGCCAAGAAGACCAGCTTGATGAGCCTGGCGGTGCCGTTCCTGATTCAAGGCACCCTGGCCAAACCCCAGGTCCTCCCCGACCCGGTCGGCACCGCGCTCGGCGCGGCCAAGATTGCCGGGATTTTCATCAACCCGGTGGGCGCGGGCGCGGCGCTGGTCGCCCAGTCGGAGACCTCTGAGACGAACCCCTGTGTGACCGCCCTGGATAATCCCGCCCAGGCCTCGGGCGGTGGGTCCGCCCAGCCCCAGCCGGAGAAATCGTCGGTCGAGAGTATCACCAAGGGCGTGGGCGACGCGATCGGGGGCGTTGGAGAGGGTCTAAAAAGCCTGTTCGGAAATTGAGCCGCCAGGGGTGATCTGGCCGAGCGGGCCGGCATGATTGCCGCCAAGTTCAAGCGCTTCTACACGCAGGCCTCCTGGGAGGCCGCCGCGCCAGGCAAGGATGGACCGGCCGGCGCCGGGTTTCGTGTCTTGCTCGACGGCAAGGCGGTCAAGACCCCGGCCAAGGCCGAGATGGCGCTGCCCAACCAAGGGCTCGCCGAGGCGATCGCCGCGGAATGGCAGGCCCAGGGCGAAGAGGTCGAGGCCCGGTCCCTGGTGCTGACCGGATTGGTCTGGACCGCCATCGATTTGGTCCGTCCGAATCGGGAGCGGGCGGTCGCCGAGCTCGCCGCCTACGCCGCGCACGACCTGGTCTGCTACCGCGCCGAGGCGCCGGCGGACCTGGCCGCGCGCCAGCAGGCGCAATGGCAACCGCTCTTGGACTGGCTCGCGCTTACCTTCGACGCGCCGCTCGCGGTCGCCACCGGCGTGGTTTCGATCGCGCAAACACCCGAGTCCTTGGCCGCACTGAGCAAGGCGGTGGCCGCCCGGGACGATTTCGCGTTGACCGCGCTTAGCGCGGCGGCGACCGCGGCCGGCTCGCTCACGATCGCGCTTGCGCTCGCCGAGGAGAGGATCGATGCCGCGGCCGCCTGCGCCGCCGCCCAGCTCGACGAGAGCTATCAGACCGAGCGCTGGGGCGCGGACCCGGACACCGCCCGCCGCGGCGCCGCCATCAGGGAAGACCTCGACGCCGCCGCGCGGTTCCTGGCGCTGCTACGGAACTGATCCGTCCCGGGAGCTCCGCCGCGTTTCGTCAGTTAATGTTCTGACTTCTGGGTGAGAGAAGCCGGTCGACAACGTAGAGGACACCGTTGTCGGTTTCCTTGCGGTCCGTGACGACGGCCCATCCGTTGATCACCCGCGCCGCGCCAAGGCGGGCCATATGAATCGGGGCATCTGTCATTGTCGGCAGATTGCCGTCATTCACCGCGTTCCCGGTCGCCGCGTTCCCGGTCGCCGCGTTCCCGGTCGCCGCGTTCCCGGTCGACTGTGCGGATGGCACGATATGATACGAAACAAGATCCTTGAGGCGCCCGGCGTTCGATTTCGTCAGCAGAACGCTATCGAGCAGAAAGGCCGAGCCTTCGTTGGTCATGGCTTGGTCCGACGGGACAAAAAGGATAAAGGGTCCTTCCTGTTTCAACATGTCCGACAGGCCAGCCCGGTCTATGGCATTTGCGAACAGTGTCAGCCTTTCATCGGAAGTTACTTCCTCATAGAGATTGGCGGACTTCGCTTGGGTTCCGGTCCCGCCAAGGATAATTGCAGACAGGAAAACGGCAAGAGAGATCGCCTTGCCGGTACGTGCGACGGACTGAGTGCTGGTATAAATCTGCATCGTTACATCCCCCATAGGTGATCCAGTGTCCTATTGATGCTGAGCATTGCCGTTCGGTGGGGGTGTTGGGCTGTTCGCGTTGGAACCACCGCGCCCGAAGACACCGCCATCAATGATCTCATATTGCGCCGCGTCCAAAAGATGAGCGTAAGGCAACCGTAAGAGGACCGTAAGAAATCCCCTTTTCGGAAAATTTTGCTATCGGCAGTATCTACGCTATGGTTGTACCAGCGCTCAGGAAAGGATTGAGCGGTGATGCCCGGACTGAACCTGCAACTTTTCGGTGGCTTCGAGGCCCGCACGGCGGACGGGGCGGCGCTTTCGTTTCCGACCAAAAAAACCAGAGCCCTGCTGGCCTATTTGGCCGTCCACCCGGGCAAGAGCCATAGCCGCAACAGTCTGGCCAACCTGCTGTGGGGGGACAGCGCGGACGAACAGGCGAGAGCCAGCCTGCGTCAGACGCTTGCCTACCTGCGCAAGGCCCTGGCCCCCACCGGCTTGGACCACCTGGTCACGCAGGATGACCGCGTCTCGATCGACCCCGCCACCCTCCAACTCGATGTCGCCACGGTCGAGCGCCTTACCGCCGATGGTAATCCCAATGGGCTCGAGCCGGTCGGGGAGCTTTTTCGGGGAGACTTCCTGGAAGGGTTCGATCTGCGCGAGGAAGAATTCAACGACTGGCTAGGGGCTGAACGTGCACGGCTCCGCGGACGGGTCACGGCGGCATTGGGAACGCTTCTGGCTCACCATGAGGCGCGCGACCAGTTGGCCGAAGGCATCCGTGCCGCCACTCGACTGCTCGAAATTGACCCGCTCCAGGAACAGGCGCATCGCGCGCTCATGCGCCTTCACCTGCGCCAGGGAGAACGCGCCCTGGCGCTCAAACAATACGAAATCTGCCGCGAGACCCTCTTGCGTGAGGTCGACAGCGAGCCGGACGAAGAGACCAAACGTGTCCGGGACGAGGCACGAGCAGCGACACCCATCGACCGCAGTCAGGAAGGCGAGGGCCAATCAGAAACACCGTCGGAAGGCTCGAATGGCGTCCTGGAACTTCCAGTCGTCGCGGCTTCGCATCACCCGAGAAGCCGCAGGTGGATGCGACCGGCTCTGCTCCTAGCCACGATGGCGGCCATGATCGTCGTTGCGGTAGCGGGTGTTGTCGCCTGGCTCAGGCCGTGGTCACCAGACGTCGAGCCAGCCTCCATCGAGAGAATGGCCTTCCGACTACCTGACCAGCCGTCCATCGCGGTCCTGCCATTTCTCAACCTGAGTGACGACCCCGAGCAGAACTACCTGGGCGACGGCATCACTGAAAACATCATCACCGAGTTGTCGCGCTTCAGCGGTCTGTTCGTCATCGCCCGCAACTCCGTGTTCACTTACAAGGGTAAGCCGGTCAAGGTTCAGGAGGTGGCCGAGGATCTGGGCGTGCGATACGTGCTCGAAGGAAGCATACAAAGGATAGACGACGAAGTGCGCGTCAACGTTCAGTTCGTTGATGCCATCTCCGGGGAGCACCTGTGGGCCGAGCGCTATGATCGCGAGTTGCGCGACATCTTCGCCGTTCAGGACGAAATTACGCAGAAGATCGTGGCAACGCTTGGCGCCTATGAGGGCAGGGTGACGGAGATGGAGCGGGTGAAGCGAAAAAAGACGACCAATTTAGGCGCCTACGAGCTTACCTTGCTCGCCAGGGAAGCCAGGCATCGCTTCAATAAGGAAGACAATGCGAAGGCATTGGAGTTATTGGAGAGAGCGGTGGCGCTCGACCCCCAATATGCCCGGACCCACGTAGAAATTGCTTGGGGGCATTTCCAAGACGCGGTCCAAAATTGGAGTGAGTCTCGGGAAGTCTCCACAAGGAAAGCGCACGACAGTGCGCAAAGGGCGATTGAGATCGACGAGTCTTTTGCCGAAGGGTATTGGGTGTCCGGTGATATTTACGCTTGGCTCTTGTGGGAGCCTGAGAAGTCTCTCGCGGCATATGAGCGGGCCCTCGCTCTCAACCCCAACCACGCCGATATCCTTGCGAACTGGGGCGGATGGATTCTGCCTTTGGTGTTGGGCAGGGCCGAGGAAGGAATTGAAGTCGTCAAGAAGGCGATGCGCCTCAATCCCTTCCATGCGGACTGGTACGAACGGGGATTGGCAACCGCTTATTTCGTAGCGCGACGATTCGAGGAAGCGATATCAACACTACAATCCGTTGAGCACCATACAATTACAAGTCGCCTCATACTGGTAGCGAGCTATGCGCACGCCGACAGGTTGGAAGAGGGCCGCATAGACGCAGCCAACGTCCTGAAACTAAATCCCGATTTCTCGACCGCGACATGGCTACAGAGCCCATACGAACCTTATCGGTCGCTTATCCGCGACGGTTTGCGCAAGGCGGCAATGCCCCAATAATCTCAGATCCGGCGATCAAATCAGCCGAGCCGCGCATCGGTTGCGGCGCGACGCCGGCACGCGGGCAGGGGTCGGTCTAAAATCGCCTCCCCCCCCCTACACCGGTAAATCGCGCCGCGCTCGACGCGTCAACCTCACCAACGCTCTCAGCGCACGAAATGACCACTGGTAGGGTTTTCCATCAGCGGTTCAGCCCGACAAAGCGGCAGATCGTGATCTGCCGCCCCAGTATTGGGACCGGACTCGCGGCCGGATGGCCTTGATGCTACCATCGTCGGCAACTTGAGGGAACCGTCTGGGGGATTTTCGGCTCGATGGGGAATAATGACTGCCGGATCACCCCTCCGGCAAGAAAAATTCAGCGAGAAATGGCACACCAGTCTGTCGCGCGCTTGGAGGAATTCAACATGGCACTCAAAAAAGGTTCGATCATATTGTGGTTGGGAATATCATTCTTCTTGATGCTGCTGCCTTTGGCGCGCGATGCGAATTCGCAGATGGTGGCCGAGGGCGTGAGTATGACGGTCATCGCGGAATATCCGACCACGGTACCCGGGCTCAGGATCATTCGCCTTATCAGGCTCGATTACGAGCCTGGAGCAAGCATACCAGACTCGTTGCTCCACAGCGACGAATTCTGCATCGTCACCCAGGGCGCTTTGAGCGTTGTCGATCAGGGAAAGGGCACGACGAACGTGTATCCGGTAGGCGGCCGTTGGTCGCTTCAAAAAGGGACGACAGCCACGAGTACCAACATCGCGGACGGTCCGGCCACCATGTGGGTCTATCAGCTAATTGAGAAAGGCGATGGCGACAAACAGTAGTAATAAAACCGTCCATGGCGAAGTATATAATAACGACCTGACCCCCGACGTTATTTCCCCGTTGGAGCGCTGCCACTTGCCATCAAAGGCGATCACGGCGCTGTTGCAGCAGGTCCCGAACTTCACGGGTGAGGACGCACCGAGGAGTGTTGGATTCCCAGGGGACGAGAATTCAAACCAGCGGCTTGCGAAGCAACTGATTGAGGCCGGCCTGCCACAGAACAAGGGCGCGCCTGTGACGCAGTAGGCTGAGGGGCCGGCGCGGCGCGCGCGGGTGTTAGCGCTGGCACCCGCAAAGATAGCGGGCAAATTTCAAATACCCGACAATCTAGCCGAGCTCGAAACTGGTGACGCCGAATATCTTGTCAATGGCGATTGCCGGTGCGCGACCGGTATACATCCGGGCCGTTTCGAAAACCGGTGCAAGTCCGAGATCTTGCGCCAATTCCACCGCAATTTGATTCGGTTCGGGCACATCCAAAAAGACCGCATCGGAACCGTCTTCGATACCGGATCCGGCCAACAAAGCCGACAGTAACGCTTCCGCGGCTTGTCTGTCGTCAGCGAAGAGGGGACCGATTTTGTGACCCTTTCGACACGGCCGAATCACACCGTATCCGATCAGTTTCTTGTCCCTATAGGCTGCTCGCGACACGTGGCCGGGCGCCGAGACCCAAGATTGCAGAAACCCGTCGCGGGATGCCGGAAACACCTTCCGATCGAAGGCGACAATCTCCTGCGTCGATCGATCCAAGGGCACAATTTCAATATCTGGAGGACACGCCGCGCCGCCGATGTCTAGATTTGCCGGCAGGCTTCCGCCGTAGCGAACGTTCCGATAAGCGAGTTCAAAGCCCGAACGGCGATAATTGTCCTGTTCCGCGAGCACGCCGTCGAGGCCGACGAGCCGTTCGCCCGCGTGCTGCACGGCGTGACGCCACAGCCGGTATCCGTATCCCTGCC
>SMVA01396222.1_pt1 | contig 10284 bp, 7 predicted proteins | sample 2456451 | NCBI WGS metagenome assembly SMVA01 (sample SAMN11095933, study PRJNA526329) | marine sediment metagenome | biome: Marine sediment; feature: Surficial sediment; material: Deep marine sediment; isolation source: Hadal surficial sediment | place: Pacific Ocean | collected 2014-05 | depth 0-1...
AGTTCAGCTCGTCCTCGCCCGGGAACCCCGAGTCAGGGTCGATTTTTTCGATTGGATCGCGGGCCCAAGCCTTCGATCTTCAAGGGAAAATCCGATTCTGGCGCCTGACGAAGGTGAGTGGATCATCCGATTCCGGGCGACGGTCGTCTAGTATCGGGGGTGAATTGCCGCACTGGGTGGGGGCCCTTGGATCTGCTCCAGCGGGCGAATCGCATCGAGCATGCGAAGCGTCGGCCGGAAGCGATGCGAGGAGAGCGCCCCGATCTCGGCGTCGGCCGATCGATCGAGGGTCAATTTGCGCATCAAGAGTCTCCAACTCCACGGATTCAAATCCTTCGTCGACCGGACGGTGTTCAGCTTCGACGCAGGCATGACCGCTGTCGTTGGGCCGAACGGATGCGGGAAGTCGAACGTCGTCGACGCGATCAGGTGGGTGATGGGCGAACAGTCCGCACGCAAACTGCGCGGCAAGGGCATGGACGATGTGATCTTTGCCGGATCGGAGGACCGACCCCCGATCGGCATGGCCGAAGTCGTCCTCACCTTCGACAATTCCGATGGGAAGGCCCCCGCGGCGTTTGCGGCCTACAGCGAGATCGAGATTGCGCGGCGTCTCTATCGCTCCGGTGAATCCGAATACCTGATGAACAAGCAGCCCGCGCGGCTGAAGGATGTACACGATTTTTTCCGAGACACCGGCATCGGCCTACGCGGCTACACCATCGTCGAGCAGGGGAAGGTGGCCGAAATCGTATCGGCCAAGCCCGAGGATCGACGCGGCCTGATCGAGGAAGCGGCCGGAATCAGCAAATACAAGGCGCGTCGTCGCGAAGCCGAAGGCAAGATGCGATCGACCGAACAGAACCTCGTACGGGTCGCCGACGTGCTCGGTGAGATTCGGAGACAGATCGGTTCGCTCGAACGACAGGCGAAGAAGGCGGCGCGCTACAAGCGGTTGCAGGAGACCCAACGCGTTCTCGAGCTGTCCCTGGCGGCAGACGAACGTCGAAGCCTGCTCGAGGAGGTCGCTGGCGAATCGGCCTCACTGACCGTCCTGAAGGACCAGATGTCGGTTCTCGACACACAGCTGGCCGAAAGAGAATTGGCCGCCCAGGAAGTTCGCATCACGTTGACCGAAGCGGAGAAGGCGGTCACAAAAGGCGCGGAGAAGCTTTACGGCCTTCGGAGTGAGATCAAGAATCTCGAAGGCCGGATCGAATTGGCGCGACGTGAGCGCGACAACCTCGGGGAGGCGGGCGAAGCGCGTCGCGAGGAGCTCGAGCAATTGGGCGCTCAACTGCGGATCGCGGAACAGGAGCATCGCGGCGCAAAACAGGAGCTCGATCAGCTCGAGCGGGGTCTCGAGCAAGAAGAGTCCGCGATCGAGGTCGCCGAGCGCGAAGTCCAGACCGCCCAGCAGGCCTCGCGTCGCATCGAGGGTGAGCGAGACAGCCAGAATACGGCCCATGTCGATTTGCTGACCTCGGTTGCGCGGCTCGAGGATCGCATGGCGAACCTCGCGGATCGGCAGGCCGCGATCGACCAACAAATGCGTGGCGTCGATGCCGACGTCGAAGCTCAGCAGAGCGAAGTGTCGATGGCGAGTCGTGAACAGACGAACCTCGAAGAGGGACTTCGCAACCTGCTCGCCGAGCGGGACCGTCTACAGGACGATCTGCGAGAGGCCATGCGGCAGCACGATCTGGCCAAGGAGAGTCTGCGGGCTACGACGCTCGAAGAGCAGGCCGCGATGAAGGTCGCTCAAACGACCCGGGCGCGTTTCGACTCCTTGCGTGAGGTCGTCGAGGGCAATCAGGACGTGGCCGCGGGAGCACGCCATCTTCTCGAAGGCGGTGACGCCGTCGCCTCGCGCTTCGGACTCAAGGGTCTGGTTCGCGAATTGCTCGAGGCGGACTCGGAGGTCGAACGAGCGGTCGAGGCGGTCCTCGCCGATCGGGCCGATGCGATCGTGATCGAGGAAACTCGGGGTGCCTTGGCGGCGCTCGAAGCCCTGCGTGAAGACGAGGCGGGCCGTGGCGTCTTCGTGATTCAACGATCGGCGCACGAATTGCAAACCGGAACCGTTCCGCTCGGCGACCCGCTCCTCAAACACGTTCGGCCTCGCGCAGGCAGCGAAGGGATCGCCCGCACTCTGTTGGGGGATGTCTATCTGATCGATCGACTGGAGCTCGCCTTCGAGCATTTCGGGAACGATCGATTGCCGGCCACCTTCGTCACGCCGAGTGGAGACCTGGCAACCCCCGACGGCGTCATCCGCGGCGGCGGCGAGTCCACCGCGAGCGGCGTGTTTTCCCGCGCTCGCGAAGTCCGAGAGCTCGAGGTGGAGGTTGCCCAACTCGATTTGGCGGCCGAGCGAGCCCACACCACCCAGCAGCAGGCGGAGTCCACGCTGACTCGGGCCGGTGAGGAGCTGGAAAACCTCCGCAACCGCCATCACACGGCGGCTCTCGCCGTCGCGAACCACGAAAAAGATCTCGAACGCTCGACGGAGAAGGTGAAGCGAATCGATGAGGCCCAGCAGACGCGTGTCGCCGAGCGGTCGGATCTTCTCGGAGAGCAGGAGTCGGTCGGCGATGATTTGATCCGTCTCGAGCAAACGCTCCAAGAACAACGGAAGGAACGCGAGACGAGTCAGCGCATGCTGGATGGGTTGGGTCTGCAAATCAGCTCCGCGGGTCGGGATCTGTCGCGCCGCGAGACCCGGGTGGCCGAGCTGCGTGTCGCCTATCGAGCGCGGGACGGCCACCGCCAGCGCTTGCGTGAGACGGCCACGCGGGCCGAACAATCCGAGCGTGAAACACGCACCTGGATCGACCGGCGCAATGCGGAAATCGAGACGGCCGGGCTGCGACGAGAAGCGCTACTCGGCGAGATTGAAACCGCCGAGGCCGAGCTCGGCGTCCAGCTGGCGACCGAAGAGGGCGTACGGCTCGAAAGCGATCGATTGAGAGAGCATTTCGAGGCGACCTCGGCCAAGGTGTCGGAACTCGAGGAAAGTTCCCGCGGCTTGCGGAGCGACCTCGGCGGCGCTCGCGAGAAGACGAGCCAAGCCGAACTCAAGCTCAGCGAAGCGCGAATGCGACTCGACCATCAGGCCTCGACGGTGCGCGAGCGTTGGGAGATCGAGATCGAGCATTGGAAGCTTCCGACCTTCGAGGAGTTCGAATCGAGCGCCGGGGAGGTTGCTAACGATTCGAAAACTACGTCCGCCAGCGAGGGCGCGGTGGAGGCCGATGCGTCCGAAGTCGTCGAGGATTCCGGCGCGGTGGTCGAAGCGGCCTCGGAGGAGGCCCTGGAATCCGAGCTGACCCCGGCCGCGGTGTTGCGCGAGGCGCGACACAATGTCGAGCTTGCGATGTTGCCCACGGTCGAGCGGCGGCGAGAATCGGAGAAGGTTCGCAAGGCTCTTCAGTCGCTAGGCGATGTCAACCTCGGCGCGATCGAGGAGCACGAAGAACTTGCGGAACGCTTCCGCTTCCTTTCCGAACAGAAGGAAGATCTCGAGGCCACGATCAGCAGCCTGCGTGATGCGATTTCGCGTATCAACCGCACGAGCCGGAAGCTCTTCCGGGAGACCTTCGAACAGGTCCGACTTCGTTTCGAAGAGAATTTTCCGCGACTCTTCGGTGGAGGCAAAGCGAGTCTCGAATTGACCGAGGCGGACGATATTCTCGAGGCCGGCGTCGACATCATGGCGATGCCCCCGGGCAAGCGTCTCCAGAACGTGAACCTGCTCTCCGGCGGAGAAAAGACGATGACGGCCCTCGCGCTGCTCGTGGCGGTCTTTCAGGTCCGTCCGTCCCCGTTCTTTCTGCTCGATGAGGTCGACGCCGCCCTGGACGACGCCAACGTCGGCCGTTTCAATCAGTTGATCACGGAGATGGCAACCGAGAGCCAGTTTCTCGTCATCACACATAACAAGCGGACGATCGAAGTCGCCGACGTGCTCTATGGTGTGACCATGGAACAGAAGGGTGTTTCGAAGATCGTTTCGGTGGTGTTGAACTAGCGACTCCCTACGCTCGCCCTGGACGGGTCGGGAACGCTTTCGAGGCCGGTGATCCAGCGGTTCAAGGCCTTTCCGATGTTGGTTGGCTGTGTCTCCTGCACATAGTGCATTCCCGGACCGATCTCCTCAGTCATCATGCGTGGCAGCTCGCGCTTCAGCGTGGCGACGAGATTCGGATCCATGATCATGCCGGGATCGGCCGTGAGGAGCAGGAGCGGCATCGTCGAATTCTTCAGCTTCTCATAGGTCGCGGACATTCGGATCTGGTTCCGTTCGGGGACTCCGTCGAGCGGAATTTCCTGGGGCCAAACTCGAATCGGCTTGCGGTCGGCCTCTTTTAGATAGGGCGCTCGGTAATAGTCCATCTCCTCCTCGGAGAGATCCCGACCCGCCATCATCGGCATGAGATTCTCGACGAAATAGTTGTCGCGCACGATGAGGTCGTATCCGGTCTTTTCGTCGCGCAGATTCTTGAAGAGGTATCGCGCGATGGCCGGGGCATCCTGCCACCGGCTGGGCCGCAAGACGGCCTCCATGAAGGCGATCCCGCGCACGTTTTCAGGGTGACGCATCGCGTAGTCGAAGCCGATTCCGCCGCCCCAATCATGGAGAACCAGGAGGATGTTTTCGAGTTCGAGCGCCTCGATGAATGCCTCGACGTATTCGACGTGATCGCTGAGCTCGTAGGCGAGATCCGGCTTGTCGCTCTTTCCCATTCCGATCAGGTCGACGGCGACTACGCGGCCCGCTTTGCGAACATGCGGAATGACGTTTCGCCAGAGATAGCTCGAGGTCGGATTTCCGTGGATAAAGAGGATGGGGTCGCCTTCGCCCTCGTCGATGTAGTGCATTCTTGAGCCGAGTACTTCGACGAATTTGGACTCGTAGGGAAATGCCGCACTGATCGAGGGTTCCGCGTCGACGCCCGGCGCGATCGCGGGGATGATCTTCATGCATCCGCTCGATCCTGCGAGGCATAGGCTCGCCAGAACCAGGGTCTTCCAAAGGCTTTTCATTGCTCAATCTCCATGTTATTCGAAATCTCGTTCGACCGTGGCCATGATCTCGTTGACGAGGCGCTGGATCGGCCGGCCCTCGACCCCCATTCGCTTCTCTACGAAGAGGCCGAGGATCGCGGTGAAGAGGAACTCGCTCCGTGCGCGAACGACCTTCCTGGGCATCTGGGGGAATGCGTGGACGAGCGCCCGGGAGAAGGCCTTCAGCATCAGGTCGCGATAGCGTTGGATCGAAGCCGATACCGACGGGGTGTGTTCGGTCAGTTCGATCATCGTATTGCAGATCAGACAACCGTTGGGCGCGTTTCTGTTTCTCGTGTCGACGAAGCTCTCCAGGAATTCTCTCAGCTCCGGCATCGCGGCTCGTTTGGAACGAAGCGGACGCAGCGCCGATCCGAGGACCACGTTGTCGATATAGTGGTTCAAGGCACGTTCGAAGAGACGCGATTTACTCTCGAAGGCGGCGTAGACGCTATAGGAATTGATGTCCATCGCCTTCGACAATTGGCGCGTGCTCGCGCCATAGCCATCCGCCCAGAAGACCTCCATTGCGGCGGCCAATACCTCGGTCTCATCGTATTTCCTCGGTCTGGGCATGCGTTTCCAATCGATCGATTAGAAATAGATAGACCGTGGTCGAGCCAGAGTCAAATAAGCGGTAGGCCGTGGCGAATTCGGTGGGTAGAATGGAGCCATGTCGAATCGTCCCGAGTCCGTCGCAAGCATCCGATCCGAGCTGAATTACCTGAGCGAGGTTCCGTCCGAGAAGGCCGCCGTATACCTGCATGTCCCGGTTCCCGAAAATCCACGCCGAGGGCCCCAGCTCCAGCCGAGATCGACGCCGATCCATGACGCGAGACCGGTTCGCGACCGGCTTTCGCTGGACACCGAGGGCGTCATCCTGGTCGATTCGCCGACGGCGTTCAGCGAGTTCTATGATCCGGATCGGGTTCGCGAGTCGTATTTTCCCGAGATCGAGGCTCTTGTGATGCGGGAGACCGGGGCCATTCGAGTCGTCGCCTTCGATCACAACTTGCGCTCGAAGGCGTTGGCGAAAGAGCAATTGCACGGGGCGCAAATGCCCGTGCTCTTCGCGCACAACGACTACACGGAGGAGTCCGGACCACAACGTGTGCGCGATCTCTTCCCCGACGAAGCGCAGGAGCTGCTCGAGAAGCGCTTTGCCGTCATCAATGCGTGGCGCCCGACACGAGGTCCCGTACGCGAATCGCCGCTCGCGGTCTGCGACGCTCAGACGATGGGTCCCGACGATCTCGTCGCGATGGACTTGATCTACCCCGACCGCATCGGAGAGATCCAATCCCTGCGTTTCGACGCGGGCCATCGCTGGCTCTATTTTCCGGAGATGGAGCCGAGCGAGGTCCTGCTTCTCAAATGTTTCGATTCGGCAACCGACGGCCGAGCACGTTTCACGGCCCATACCGCGTTCGACGATCCGAACACGCCGGCCGACGTCGAGGCTCGGGAAAGCATCGAAGTTCGGACGCTGGCCTTCTTCGCCGAAGCGCGTTAGGCGTGGGCGCTTTCTCCGGAAGGGCTCGATCTATCGACTGTTGCTGTTAAGATCCGCAACCGATGGATCTCTCTCTCTCTGAACTCACTCTCTGGATTCGACAATATCCCTGGGCGCTCGTCGCCATGGCGGGCCTGGGGCCGGTCTTTTTGGGGATGCTCCTCGAGCGCATCGGCCGGCGTCGACAACGGTTGGCCTCGGAATCGGATTCCAGCCCGACGACCGATGATGTGCCGCCTTTCGAAACAGGATCTACGGCACAACCGATCGAGGCTCCGCTCGAGGAATCCGCTGCGATCCTTTCACCTGAGCCTGAGCCTGAGCCTGAGCCCGAGCCTGAGTCTCGAGTACGACTGCGAGATCGCCTGTTGCGAACCCGCGAGGCGTTGATTGGACGCTTGAGCGAGGTTCTGCGGGGCCGCCGGGTCGATGAGGCGCTGCTCGAGGAACTCGAAGAAGTCCTCTTCACGGCGGATCTGGGCGTTTCGACGGCGGAGGCCTTGCTCGAACGCGTTCGAAGAGAGGGGCAGGGCGCGGAGGGCGAGGCGGTTCGCGATCTCTTGAAGCGATCGATGAGTGAGATGCTGGCGAAGGCGGGACGAAGTGACGACGTCTTGGCCCTGAAGGGCAAGCCCCATGTCGTACTCGTCCTGGGGGTCAATGGCGCCGGCAAGACGACCACGATCGGAAAGCTCGCGGCGAAACATCAGGCGCTCGGGCGAAGCGTGTTGCTCGGTGCGGGGGATACGTTTCGAGCGGCCGCGATCGAGCAGTTACAGGCGTGGGGTGATCGTGTGGGCTGTGAGGTGATCAAGGGAGAGGCAGGGGGAGATCCTGCCTCGGTCGCCTTCGACACGGTGAGGGCCGCGATTGCACGCGACATGGACGTCGCGATCATCGATACTGCGGGTCGGCTTCAGACCAAGAAACCGTTGATGGAGGAACTCGGGAAGATCGTTCGTGTCATCGGCCGGGAACTTCCCGAGGCCCCACACGAGATTCTGCTGGTACTCGACGCGAATACCGGGCAGAACGCGATCTCCCAGACGAGGCTCTTCAGCGAGGTCGCTGATGTGACGGGTCTCGTCCTGACGAAGATGGATGGGACGGCCAAGGGCGGCGTCATCGTCGGCCTCGCGAACGAGTTTCGAATTCCCGTCGATTTCGTGGGTGTGGGCGAGGGCATCGGCGATCTGCGCGAATTCGACTCGACGGAATTCGTCGACGCACTCTTCGAGGACGCGTCGGACTAGCACGAGCCGGAGGAGCCCCGTATGGCTGGATACATACTCGCATTGGACCAGGGAACGACGTCCTCCCGCGCGTTGCTCTTCGATGCGGACGGCGGAATCGTGAACATCGATCAGCTCGAGTTCTCCCAGTCGTTTCCCAAGCCCGGTTGGGTCGAGCACGACCCCAATGAAATCTGGCAGAGCCAGCTTCGCGCCGCTCGCGGTGTGTTGGCCAAGTCGAAACTCGAGGGCGGCGAGATCGTCGCGATCGGCATCACGAATCAACGCGAGACGACCGTCGTCTGGGACCGTCGGACCGGCGAGCCGATCCATCCGGCGATCGTGTGGCAGTCGCGTCAATCGAGCGGGGTATGCGATCGGCTCCGGGCGAAGGGTCTGGAGGAGGAAGTCCGGTCCCGCACGGGGTTGTTGATCGATTCCTATTTCTCGGGCACGAAGATTCGATTCATCCTCGATGCGGTTCCCGGGGCCCAGGCACGGGCGGAGGCGGGGGAACTCTGCTTCGGCACGATCGACACCTGGCTGATCTACAAGCTGACGAAGGGGCGCGTATTCGTGACGGAGCCGTCGAATGCCTCGCGAACCCTTCTCTACAACATTCACGACGGGGCATGGGACGATCTTCTACTCGAGGCCCTCGAAATTCCGAGAGCCATGCTGCCCGAGATCAAGGACTCGAGCGGCGTCTTCGGGGAGACCGACCCGGAGTGGTTCGGGGCGTCGATTCCGATCGCGGGGGTCGCAGGCGACCAACAATCCGCCCTCTTTGGCCAGGGCTGTGTGACGCAGGGACTGGCCAAGAACACCTACGGGACCGGATGCTTCCTGTTGATGCATACCGGCAGCGAAGCGCCGCGCTCGGAGGCGGGGTTGATTTCGACGGTCGCGTGGAGTTTGGATGGCCGGCTGGAATACGCTCTCGAAGGCTCGATCTTCGTTGCCGGATCCGCCGTGCAATGGTTGCGAGATGGACTCGGGTTCGTCGAGCATGTCAGGGAGACCGAAGCGCTCGCCCGCAGTGTTCCCGATACGGGGGGCGTCTACATGGTGCCCGCTTTCGTCGGCCTGGGTGCGCCCTATTGGGACGAACAGGCACGGGGAACGATCGTCGGGATCACACGCGGCACCACGCGCGCGCACATCACGCGTGCCACGCTCGAATCGATCGCCTATCAAACGCGCGACGTCATGCGCGCGATGGAGAAGGATTCGGGGATCGCCCCATCCGTTCTTCACGTCGATGGGGGAGCCTGTGAGAACGATTTCTTGATGCAGTTCCAGGCCGACATCCTCGGCATCACCGTCGAGCGGCCCGCCGTGCTCGAAGTCACCGCGATGGGCGCCGCGGCGTTGGCCGGTCTCGGTGTGGGCTTCTGGCGGGACCGTTCCGAGCTCGATGCCCGGGTCGGCCCGACGACGACCTTCGAACCGACGATGTCGGAAGACGAACGCGAGTCGAAATATCGGACGTGGTTGCGTGCGGTCGAACGTTCGCGTGGGTGGGTGGAGTCCAGCGAATGACCCGCCCGCTCGTCATCGCACATCGGGGTTCATCCGGAGAACGCCCGGAGAACACGTTGCCGGCCTTCGAGCGCGCGATCGAGCAGTCGGCCGACATGATCGAGACGGATCTGCATCTCAGCCGCGACGGCGTCGTCGTGATTCATCACGACGCTGTACTCGAGCGGCTCGGGGAGCAGGGCGAGATTCGGGAATACCTGGCCAGGGAGCTGGCGGCGATGAACGCGGCACCGGGCCACGCGATCCGCGAGAAGATGCCCACGCTGCTCGATCTTCTCGATGGCTTCGGCGAGCGCATGCGATTCAATCTGGAGTTGAAGGTCGGCCGGGAGGATGTGACCTACGACGGACTCGAGGAGATCGTCGTAGCGGCCGTGGAGGCGCGTGGCCTGATGCCCCGCATGCTCTTCTCGAGCTTCTACGACCCCGTTCTGGCACGGCTGCGCGAGCGGAGTCCTTCGGCGCGGATCGCGCTCTTGGTCTCCCCTCGGGCACCGGTCGCCATCTTCGAGCGAGCCGGTCGCGTCGGCGCAGAGGCGATCAACCCCCATATTTGCCTCGTCACGAAAGAGCTCGTCGAGCAAGCCCATGCCGAGAACCTCTGTGTGTATCCGTATACCGCGAACGATTCCAAGGAGATGGCGCGATTGCTCGATTGCGGAGTCGACGGAATCATCACCAATCATCCCGCTCTTCTCGACACGTTGCTGGACAGCCGCGGACAGGAGTCCAAAGCCCGTTGAGGGTTGAAACGGAGGTTTCGGCGCGTCTCGGAGCCGGCTCGATCAGGTTGACTTTGACAGATCGTTGGCTTAGGTTCGGAAGTTCGAAAAACGTTGGATCCGCAGTGACTTAGCACTTCGCGAGCCGACTCAAATGCATCGATCCGACCGAGCGAAACTCGGACGGGACTCCCCCGATCGCCCGCCG
>SMVA01098219.1_pt1 | contig 10283 bp, 8 predicted proteins | sample 2456451 | NCBI WGS metagenome assembly SMVA01 (sample SAMN11095933, study PRJNA526329) | marine sediment metagenome | biome: Marine sediment; feature: Surficial sediment; material: Deep marine sediment; isolation source: Hadal surficial sediment | place: Pacific Ocean | collected 2014-05 | depth 0-1...
AAAAAGCGCCTTTTGCTGTCGTTCGCCGCCAGAACAACAGGCCCAGAACCGGGAAAAATATTCCGGCAGCACCGAAAGTGTACGCATAAAGAATCAGGTCCAGCACGTTGGGAATCAGATAAGCGATACCAATCGCCAATACGCCGAGCACAATGGTTGCAATGCGCGCTACTCGTACCAACGACTTGTCGCTTGCGTCGGGTCGCAGATGTTTGTGATAGATATCATTGGTGAAGATAGCGACAGGTCCGATCAGGCATGAATCCGCAGACGACATAACAGCCGCGATGTAGGCAGCGATCACAATACCGGCAATACCAGCCGGCAGCAGCTGCATGATCACCATGGGGGTCGCAAGTTCAGGGTCACTTAAGTCCGGGATCAATATGCGGGCAATCATCCCTATCAACGTGCTACCCACCGCGAAAAGCGGCCACTCTATCGGCACGCCCGTTAACAGAAATGCACGCTGTGCGGTTTTGACATCACGCGCAGCAACAATGCGTTGCATAGCCGCGATTGAGATAAACCAGACAGGAAAGACGGCGAAGAACCAGCCCAGTGCCTGCTTCCAGCCAACAGCGCCCCACTCGACCATGCTCTGGGTCTCCGGCGAGGCGCTGAAATGCTCAACTATCCCGCTCCAGCCACCCACTTCAATCAAGCCGATTGGAACGGCGATAAAAACGATGCCGATCATCAACACAAACATCTGGAAGACGTCCGTGTAGATGACCGCTTTGAGACCGCCCATTGCTGTATAAGCAAGAATGACACTTCCCGACAGGGCGACTGCCATCGTCAGATTCATTCCCAAGGTAACCTGCAATAATTTTCCGCCCGCGATGATTTGCCCGCCGACGAAGGTAAACCAGGCGATGCCAATGACGATGGCGGCGAGAGTGCCTGTGCGACGATCGAATCGTGCTTCAAACATGTCGCCCGTTGTCAGCCCCTTGACACGATCCGACCAGATTTTGACTCGCGGCACCATCAGAAATGAGACCATCACAATACTCAAACCCGATACCGCGATAAGCCACGAGCCGGAAATACCGAGCGTGAAGCCTAGTCCGCCCATCGCAATGCTGAAGCCACCGCCAATATCAGTTGCCGCAGTACTGCAAGTGGTCTGGACAAGATTCATGTTGCGGTCGGCCGCGAGGAACGATTCGCACTCGCCCTCCCCTTTTTCCGATCGGGCGACGCTTACGCCGATCCAGATGAGGATCGCGAAATAGATCGCCATTGCCGCGAAATCCAGTAGATGCAATGAAGTCATTGTGCGAGTGTGTTCATTGTTGTTTTCGCGGATTCGCTCCCATCCAGCGAATTCGCGTCGCATTCGGGAAAAAACATGCCTGGCAATGGAGACATTGCAAGCCAAACATCCTGCCTGCTCCGCAAGGCCACGCCCGGGAAATCGGCGCCAAGGCCCAGCAAGTCCAAAATCAACTGGAAGTGCAAATGTGGCGGCCAGTTGCCATTTTCCGGCGCACTGCCGATGGTTGCGATCCGGTCTCCGGCGGATACCTGCTGCCCTTCGCTAATATGAGCGACTCCATCGAGGCTCAGGTGGCCGTAAAGTGAGTAAAACGACTCGCCCGTTGGCGTCATGTGCTCCAGCACTATCATTGGACCGTAGTCCAGCTCCACCGCGTTGTTGGCCTTGATGTGTACACGTCCTGCCAGTGGTGCGAACACAGGCGTCCCGGCTTTGCAAAACAGGTCGACGCCCATATGAATGCTTCGCGACTCCACATTCTGCAGCGGTTCCTTGACGAACAATTCGCTGCTATACAGTTCACGTGGTTCACCCCAACGACCAAAAGCGAAGCCGGTGTCGGCGCTCTCCAGGCGCTGCTCAACAAGTTGGCTGAAGCGCTCGACCGGGAGATTCTTCAGTGGCACTCCCAGCGCCTCGCTGCCGATACTGAGGTCAAGGAAAATGATCCGACTGTCCGTCGATACGATGGCCGCCGCTTCAAATTCGGGCGAGAGAAGATAATCCATGACGACATCGGCATTCTCGACCACGGGCAACCCTGCGGATTGCCGCTGGATGGATGCTGCAATTACCGCTTCAAGCTGGGTTTCATCCACGCTCAATGACCCGGATTGCGCTAATCACCAGGCCGCAAAACTGCGCCCATCAATTCCTCAGCCCGGCGACCGTTTTCACGTGCTACTTTGCCGTTAACAATCACAACGTCAAAGCCGTCTGCCAGTTGCAGCGGGTTTGGATAGGTTGCATTCGCTCGCACACGTGAAGGATCGAAGACAATCAGGTCCGCTACCATGCCCTCCTTAACGACACCCCGGTCAGTGATCCCCAAAACGTCAGCCGCAAACGATGTCATCTTCCAGACCGCCTCCGGAAGCGTCAGCAAATGATCTCGCATGACATATTGCTGGATGATTTTTGCAAACGTGCCATGACCACGCGGATGAAAGCCTGTTGGACTTCCGTCCGAGCAAACACCGATGTGAGAATCCGTAACAAATCTCGACTGCAATTCTTCATTCATTACGAAGTACGCACCTGATACGCCATCCGGTCCGATGACGTCGATCAAAACGTCCTCGAATGGCATCTCCAGTTCATGCGAGAGTTCCGCCAGAGTTTTTCCCGTGTAAGGATCTGTGCCAAGAAGCGTTGCTTCAGGACCATTGCGGCGATTGATGCGCTTGCGTAAATAGTCCCGCAACTCTTCGTGCCGCTCAACCTTGGCCACCTCGAACTGCTCGAGGGTCTTTGCCCATACGGGGAAGACGATATCGATGCCCGTATAACTGGCGTTATACGGATACATGTCGGCCGTTATTTCGATACCGGACTCACGGGCCAGATTGAGGATATTAATTATCTGGTCCGCACGATCAGCACCCTTGCCATACACCGACTTCAGGTGAGCTGCGTGCACTCGAGCGAAACGGCCCTGATCCAGGAGCTCCGCGATAGAATTTTCGATCTGGTCATCGTCTTCATTACGCATGTGGCTCATGATCATGCGGCCGTTCCGACCGACAACTTTTGCCAGTTCCTGCAACTCCGCAGACTTCGCATTCAGGCCAGGGTTGTACTCGAGTCCGCTACTTAGCCCGAACGTGTACTTGAGCGCCGCATCAAGCATGTCCAGCATGCGCTGCAAATCTTCGGGCTCCGGAACCTCGGTTCGACCAATTCCAGACAGTGTTCGCAGAGTCCCGTGGCCAACGAACATGGCGAGATTGGTGCCAATGCCTTTTGCAGCGACCTGGTTCAACCAATCTTCAAGATCGGCAACTTCCGGGCTTGACCCATCCTGGCCCAGTGAGATTGTCGTTACACCCATCGCCAGGAAATTTTCCAGTGCAGGCGTTTCAAGCGGATTGCCGTGGGAATGCAAATCGATAAATCCAGGGCTGACAATGCGACCGTCTGCATCGATTCTTTTCGCTACCCGATTGGCAAAATCGTCTTCCGTGAATTGTGCATCGCCGACGAAGACGATCATGCCATCGACAATAACGACATCGGCCCCTACAGCATCATTTCCCAGACCATCGAGCACTTGACCGTTCTCGATAAGCAGGTCGATCGATGCATACTCAGCCAGGAACGGAGGTGTTGTCTTGGCGCACCCTCCCACCAGCGCCACAAACATTATCATCACAGCTATGATTCTTGTCATTTGCATATTTTTCCCTGGATTTTATATTGCGAAATTTGAACTTCCACGCCGTAGTCGGCGTAGTCGCCATCCGTCCTTTTGCCTCGATAATCTGACCAGTCGATTGTCCGGTAATGCGCCGGAACCTCATTCGTAACGACGCTCGGCAATGGCGTCACTTGCGTGCCTGCGCCGGGATTGAAGAAAAACGGAATGCTGTAACGATCCTTCTCACTCATTGCAAGGACGCGGTGTATCGCCGCGTGATATATGTCGTTCGACCATACCTGCATCATGTCACCGGTATTGATGACGAATGCGCCCTCAACCGGCCTGATATCGTGCCAGCAATCGTCATGGTAAACCTGCAAACCTCCGACGTCGTCCTGCAAGAGAACGGTCAACGCACCGGCATCGGTATGGTGATGCACGCCAAGGTCCGCGTCGCCGAGGCTTTTGACATCACCACGGTCTTGCAACGGATCTTTGGTCGGATAGTAATTCAGGCGAATAAAACCGGTATGGTCCGGATGAAAACTCCGGTTGAGAAAATCGGGAACGAGATCGAGCCCGTGGCAAAACGCCTCCAGAAGTCTTAGCGATAGCCGGACACATGCATCCCGATAGGACTCCATGACTGATCGAAACTCCGGATCAAAATCCGGCCACCTGTTAGCAGCGTCATAAATCCCATCCTTGCCGTCTGAGGTGAAGTCGAACACTTCCTTTTTGTCCCGCTGGTTCTTGGTCAACTCATTGTTGTAGTAACCCCAGGGATTGTCCCGGCTCCTCAAAATTTTTTCTTTGGTGTCGATGGGTAGCGCGAAGAACCGCCCCATTTGCAGACGTGCCTGGCCCATAAGATCGTCCGCTATGCCGTGATTGACAACCTGAAAAAAACCCCAGGTCCTCGCAGCATCCGCAATTTCTCGAATAGAGCGATCGCCGTTCACCCCAACGCCATCCGCGAGGTCGCCGATGTCGATAACCGGCACTTCATCTCCGAGCCGACCCGTCGGATCAGTACCGTGGGCATCCAGGTCAGACCCGCGCACGTCGTCAGCATTCACGTCACTGGCCACCCGAACGCAGGTAATCGTCGGAGCCATCGAGCCAGTCATCTCTTCTTGGTGCCCACATGTCCATTTCTTCGACATCGCCAACACACAACGCTTCGTGGGGTAGATGTGCCGGTATTACGACAACATCACCTGCATGAACGTCGAGTTCGTGCTCACCATTTTCGCCAAAGCGAAATTTCATGGTTCCGGAGATGACTTGCGTGATCTGTTCATTGTGATGACTGTGCCTCGGTACCAGGAAACCGTCTTTGAAATAGATTCTGGCCACCGTCATGAGTTCGCCGGTAATTACACGGCGCGTCATCATCGGGTTAACCGTTTCCAGTGGAACATCGTCCCAGGGCAGCACAGATGCTGTATTCACCATAGTCATTTCGCTGGATTCCGTTTAGTCAGCCGTCGGGCTCAACCCTATCATGACCGGATCATGGTCCGAGGCGCGAAACGGACTCGCTGGATCGAAGAACGTATCCTCGCGGTCAAAATCGAGGTTATAGTCAAGCAGCGGAGATTCATCGGCGTTGATGTGCCACTCGCTTACTCCTGTAATCTGCCTGACCAGTGTAGCCGATGCGAACGCGTGATCCAGAGCACCCGATTGGCCTCGAAATACGAATGAGTATGCTTCTTCGCCGATGAAAGTTTGCAGGAGGTTTTCATAACCCGCTTCGACGAGAGCGCGCACCGGGTCTTCCCGCAGATACGCGTTCATATCACCGATAATCAGCACATCACTATCGCCACTACCGGTCGGGTCTTTCGCCAGCCAGTCCGCGAGCGCTACGGCGGCGCTTGTCCGGGTCATGTTGCAGTTGCCCTGGCCATCACCAAGATCCGGATCGCCGATCGAATTACAGTTCGACCCCTTCGATTTCAGATGATTAACCGCAATGGTAAATCGACCGTTGTTGCCATTCGCCGAAAATGTTTGCGCAAGCGTCTGGCGATTCTTCGTATCGAGAAATCGCGGATCGACATTTGAATTCAGCAGCGCGAACGCACCCACCGGGTTAACGACAGATGTGTCATAGATCAGCCCTACACGTATCGCATCGGTGCCGATGACACCAGTATCAACATACGACCAAACACGCTCTCCGGCTTTTGCGTTTAATCCGTCAACGATACTTTGCAGCGACGCACGCGGATTATTTTCCACCTCCATCAAGCCAATAATGTGGGCGCTTGCCGCAAATAACGTGTGAATTGTTTTTGCACGCTGGCGATCGTACTCATCATCGGAATCCGCGCCACGGCAGCCAAGATTATGCTCGGGCCCACAATTATTCTGCCCATTGTCAATCGTCGTAAAATAGTTCAGCGCGTTAAAACTCATCACTCTGACGCTGCCACCAACCACCGGTGGATCCGGTCGTTTATTGACAGGCTCAAAACGAGGTTCAGTCACCGGCATTAACCGGTAGGTCTCTGTGCCGGACTTGCCACTACTGCGACTGTATCGAATGACGCCGGTCAAACCGGCTACCTCGTCTCCGACGCGTAATGAGAAAGACGACGAATGTATATCTTCCGGCATGAGGTAACGAACCGGTGACATGTTCTGACGCGAACTGCCATCATCGAGGACAAGACTGCGCAGAGCGCTATCGCGTTGGTGAAGCGCTAAATTCATGACGTCGGGCGCGTTGGAATTCGTGAATTGCATTAAGCGACCGCCTTGTGACAATAGAATTTCGCCATAACGCGCAAGACCGTACAGATCACTGACAGTCAATGACTGCGGCAAGGTAACCAGCATGCCCTCATACGCCTCCAGGTTTGCAATTATCTGGCCGTCGCTATTCACAGCCGTTTCGGCTACCGGTAACTTAAGCTCCGTCGCGCGAACAATCCCTTGTCCTGTTATTTCGATTCTTGAAGCGACAATCTGTGTTTCACCAAATCGCTCTTCAACCACCCCGAAAACAGTGACCGCATTTCCCACCCGAACATCGCCACTTTTGGAATCCTTGTCGTAAACAAATATTCCGTTGGAGGTCAACGCATCGTTGTCCGGAATCTCTTCCTGAATAAAGAAGCCTCCCAGGTTGTTTTGCGTATCGCTGTCCGCATCCTGGAAGTCGCCAGTGACAACTCCGGAAACGATCACCGACTGCCCAACCATCAGGCTGGCCGCGCCTGATCCCTGGATCGCATGGATTGGCGTGACATCTTCGTTTGCTACTGGCACGGCAACAGGCGCAGCTGCGCCGCACGCGGTCAGGAAAAAAAGAAATAGCAGGTGAGAACGTACGCGATGCACAAAAATTCCGGCCAGACCGTTAGTTGTCGAGCCGCAATTTATATCATGAACGAAGGTATGCTAACGCAATACTTCAGCGAACGAAGAAAGAAATTCCAGGCCTTTACGAAGTTTGGTTCGGTCAATCGCTTCAGGTGCGATATCGTGATAGTCGGCGACCACCCAACGCACTTCGTGGACGTCACAGTACCCCCACAGCAAGCGCCCTATTTGCCAGACGTCGCTATGGGTGCCGCAATGCGGACAGGTGCGCATATCACGCCTGCGACTCAACGGAAATTGCACCACGTTGTCGGGAATATTCGTCATCGTGGTTCGATATTCGGCCAAATTACCGATATCTGGCTGTGACATGACTCTCAACGCCGTCAAAGTCAGCAGTATTTGTGCCGGTTCTGAGACCTGTGTCGAATAAGGTACGAATGGAAACCCGTTGTCGTCTCCTGTAAAACAGATCATCTGGTTATATGAACCATTCACTTAGGGGACACCTTCAATGAAATACCGACTGATAACGGGAATACTGCTGATTTTCGCGCCCGGATTGTTGCTGGCTCAGGATTCGGAGATCCAGGTGCAGAGCACGGAAATAGTACCGGGGCTGTACATGCTGGACGGTGTCGACGGCCAGTTCGCCGGAGGCAATATCAGTTTGCTGATCGGTTCTGACGGTGTCGTTCTGATTGATGACGGGCTGCCGACAACCGGACCCGCGTTGCTGGCTGCTATTGCAGAACTCACCGGCGAGCCGGTCGATTTCCTCATCAACACCCATGTCCATGGCGATCACATTGGCAGTAACGCAACTTTGCACCAACACGGCGCAACGATCATTGCCCACGACAACATCCGGGCTCGTCTGCTGGAAATGACCGGTGACGAGGCCGTCTCTGTCGACGCACTGCCGGAGATCACCTTCTCGGATTCGGTGACTTTTTACCTTAACGGACACAAGGCATTCGTCTTTCATGTGAAAAACGCCCACACGGATGGGGATGCGATCATCCACTTTCCCGACATCAACGTCATTCATGCCGGCGATATAATGTTCAACAGACTGTTTCCGTTCATCGACATGGATTCGGGCGGCAGCGTGGCGGGGTTTCTGGCTGCCCAGGACAAGCTCATCGCGCTTGCGGATGACGATACGATAATTATTCCCGGGCACGGTGCCATAGCGAACAGGGCTGATCTGATTGTCGCGCGTGACGTTCTGGCTGATAGCCAATCCAGGGTAAGGAAACTCGTCGACGCTGGAATGTCTGAAGAGGACATTATTGCGGCAAATCCGCTGGCCGACTATCACGATGTGTGGAACTGGGGCTTCATCACCACGGAAAGAATGACTCGGTCGATGGTGAGGTCACTGACAGAGTAGTACCGACCCACGGGATCAGGAATCACTTGATTGACTGATTGACTTCACTGCCCCGGTATTCGGGCCCCTGATTTTCCCTGGTCATTTGAATTCGCCTTCCTGGAATATTGTGCGTCCGAATAACGGGTGGTCCACACTCAGCCTGAAACGAAATCGCGGGCCTGTAATCTGTTCGTGAGAAACAGTGGTTCGACCGGGTGTCAGAATATCGGGAATTCGAATCTCGAAATTGAGCAGTTTCAATTTGTAGGCGTGACTGATAAAGAACAGATCGCCGTGCATTACCTTCAATGACAGGGCCATCGAGAAACCGCAGCCGATGTGTTCGATCAGGTCATTATTCTTGCCTCGTTTTTTTGTTGACCGGACTGTGTATTCAACCTGATTAGGGAACTTGTAGATGCGCACCCAGGCCACGCCTCCCTCATCGGGCTCAAGCAGAATCTCCATCGGTACGTCCTGGCCGGAGCGCGGAGCCAACGGTGTGCCGATCAATCGACAAATCTGTGCGAACAGCCAACCCATAAACGAGAGATGGACCGTATGCATTGTGCCACGGTATCGAATGATCGCGCCTTTCCCGGGTCGAAGAGAAAATCGCTTCCTTATCTCCGGTTTTAACTTGTGCCATTGAACCTCGCCAAGGATTTCTCTATAGGTACTGTCTCGCTCAAATGTGAAATTTTCCGGCGGCTCCGCTTCACGAATTCCACCGAACCTCAAATCGCAATTTTCCTGGGCGTCTTCGGTGCGGTTGGTATCGCGAGCGGGAAGCATTGTCGTATTTCTCTTACTTCTGTCTTTACAGAAATATATGATATTATAGAAACAAAATCAACTACCCCATGTTTTCAAAGGCTTATGTAAAACAGGATCAATGACTACCCGGACTCTGAAAATTCTCATTATCGGCGGTTATGGCACGTTTGGTGGGCGCATTGCCCATTTGCTGTCTGACAATGCCCATCTCGAGATCGTCATCGCGGGTCGTTCCGCGGATAAAGCCGACAAATTTACCCGTGGCCTAGCGGGCCAGACCAGATTCAGTACCAGCGCAGTGGATCGAAATGCCGCACTCGACAAATCGATCGCGCACATTCGTCCGGATGTCCTTATCGACGCATCGGGACCTTTCCAGGCATACGGCAATAATCCCTATCACGTCGTCGAGTCGGCCATCGCCAGCGGCGTCAACTACATTGACCTGGCGGATGACCCGGCCTTCGTCAGTGGCATTTCTCGATATACACAGGCCGCGATTGATGCCGATGTGTTTGTTTTGTCGGGCGTCAGTACGTGCCCTGCGCTGACAGGGGCCGTGTTTCGACGAATCGCACGCGATTTTGAGAGCATCGATTATGTGGAGGGCGGCATTGCGCCCTCCCCCTATTCGGGCGTCGGTCTGAGCGTCATCCGGGCCATCGCAGCTTACGCGGGACAGGAAATTTCAATAATCGAAGGCAACCAGCGTGTCGCCGCTTACCCGTTTACAGAACCGCGCCGATTCACGATCGCGCCACCGGGCAGTCTGCCGGTGCGGTCGTTGCAGTTCTCGCTCGTTGACGTACCCGACCTGCATCTCCTGGGAGACAAAAAAAGACCGGCGGCCAACGTCTGGTTCGGTGCCGCGCCCGTGCCTGCAATTTTTCATGCCGCACTGCGAGTCCTGGCCCGCGCAGTCAAGCGCGGCCTGTTGCCAACACTCGCACCTCTTGCGCGACCCATGTTCGAAGTGATGAAGCGATTCAGTTGGGGAGAGCATCGCGGAGGCCTATTCCTGGAATGTCGCGGCCTCGATTCCGCTGGCAAGCAACTTGCCCGCTCGTGGCATCTTGTCGCCGAGGGCAGTACAGGACCGATGACCCCTGCCCTTGCAACGGTAGCTATTATTCAACGGATCCAGGAAG
>SMVA01004061.1_pt1 | contig 10280 bp, 8 predicted proteins | sample 2456451 | NCBI WGS metagenome assembly SMVA01 (sample SAMN11095933, study PRJNA526329) | marine sediment metagenome | biome: Marine sediment; feature: Surficial sediment; material: Deep marine sediment; isolation source: Hadal surficial sediment | place: Pacific Ocean | collected 2014-05 | depth 0-1...
CCAACAGCAGTGTCCGGCGCTCGATTCCCATGCGGACTCCACTCCTGGGAGGTCCCGGCGGAGACTGCCCCTCCGGTGTTTTTCGTTTCGGCCGTCCGGCCGTCCGACATTCCCCCCAGGGGTGCCTTCGACTGGAAACCCACCGGATTCCGTCGCCTGTCCAGCCGGGTTTAGCCGCCTACTCAGCTGGGTTTTGTCGCCTGCTCAGTCGAGGAGCCTTGAATTTTTTGACCGCGAAAAGCGCGGCTATTTGATCGCGAGCGGGTTGATGGGTGCGCCCGCGCTGCCCGAAGTTGGCAGCGCCGCCGCGGTGAAGAGGAATTCGTAGCGCTGATCTTGCGCGCATGCGTCGGCGAGCGCGTCGAGGTCGAAGACTTCGCCGACGAGCAGGCCCGTGTTGCGCACCGCGATCAGGTGCAGCGGTTGCGAGCAATCCGGTGTCTCGTAGGGGCGGACCTCGATCCCCCAGGTGTCGGTCGCGATGGCGGAGATCTCGCGTTCGTAGATCCAGCGCGCGCAGAATGCAGAGAGGCCGGGGGCCGGGCCGCCGAAGTAGCCCGCCCAATTCTGCTGCTCGCGACAGCGCGTCATCATGCCCGTTCGAACCAGCACGGTGTCGCCGGGTTCGACAGTGACCCCGAAGGCCTCCGCGCAGGCGTCGAGGTCGGCGGGGCGGATCCGGGTGCCGTTTTCGAGCCAGGGCTGTCGGGTGAAGCGCGGTAGATCGAGCAGTACGCCGCGACCGATCACGCCGCCCCGCGTTTGATCGAAGCAGTTTTCCGACGCGGGATCGATCGAGACCTGCGCGACGTCCTGGCCGTTGTACATCTTGCCGTCGTAGGAGACGCGGGCGAGTGCATCCCATTGGGTCGCACACGGCAGCGGGATCGAAAGGCCGTCGCTTCCTGGCCGAGAACCGGTGGGCAACGAGTCAATGGCCAACGCGCAGGAGATCACCTTGCCCGCCGTTGGAATTGCACACGCGGCGATGACGCGCTCGCGGGTGATGAAGTTCAGGGTTCCAAGTTGGTCATCGTCGCCCCATCGGCCCCAATTCGAGAAACGCTCGCCCCAATTCCGGACGGTTTTCGCGTTTAGCTCCTCGGCCATGTGTCCACTTCCATCGACGTTTGATCCGATTCAGCCCGCCAGCAGATAGCCTCGACCGAACGCGAATTCGAAGATCAGCCGAATTCCGAACGCAATCGAGATTGCTCCGGTCCCCGCAATCGCGAAGCGGCGCGCGAGATCGCGATCGAGGAAGAGGGCTGCCGGTGCTCCGAGCAGCAGCGAAAAACCCACCATTCCGCCGATGGTGCCCACGGAGAAGGCGGCGACATAGGTCATTGCCATTTCGGTCGTCGGCATCGCGGCAAGCGCGAGCAGCGTGACGGTTCCGCTTCCCGCCAGTCCATGCGCGACGCCGATCATGCCGGAGCGCGCCATTGCCGAACGCAGCGGTGACGGAGCGCTGCGCTCGCCGATTTCGAAGCGCGCCGAAAGAGCCAGCAAGTTGGTGGCGCCCAGAGCGATCAGGACGACGCCAATCCCGACTTCCACGGAGGCGAGCAGGCTCTCAGAGATCGCAACACGCAGTGCGATCACCGCAAATCCCGCGGCGAGCAGCATCAGGCTGTGCCCAACTCCCCAACTGACACCGATCCACGACACCGTCCAGGGGCTGCGCTGGTGGGCCGCGATGGCGGATACCGCGACCACGTGATCGGGGTCGAAGGCGTGGCGCAGCCCCACGACGAACCCCAGCGTGATCGCCGTCAGCACCCCTCGCTCCCGCATCCCGCTGCGATTCCCGCCGCAAACCGCGCTGCGGAGTGTCCGGAACCGCGAGCGAGTTGCCCTCGCGCCCGAGTAATTTGCACGGCCGTCATGGCCGCGATCGTAACCGATGGGTACATTTCCCGCCGTGGTGGCCCGGCCGCATCAGAACCCAAACCCCCGGGTCTGCTCGCTCGAATGGCTGAATTGATTCGGTCATCATCCAAGGGAGAGGCTCGATGAGCACGTTTGGAATTCTGGTCGGAGGTGGCCCCGCACCGGGCATCAATGGTGTGGTGGGCGCCGCAGCCACCGTCGCGTTGCGCGCCGGCCATCGCGTCGTCGGAATCTTCGAGGGCTTCCGCCACATCATGGCCGGCACTACCGACCAGATTGTCGAACTCGATCGCGCGGCGGTCGATCAGATCCACCTCAGGGGTGGGTCCGTGCTCTTCACGTCTCGGGCCAACCCGACCAAGGCGCCGGAGACGATCGCGAATTGCGTGAAGTCGCTCGGCGCATTGGGTGTCGATTACCTGATCACGATCGGTGGTGACGACACGGCAAGCTCGGCGATGCGCGTCGCCGAGGCCTCGGAAGGCCAGCTGCGGATCGTCCACGTCCCCAAGACCGTCGATAACGACCTCCCGCTGCCGACCGGGATTCCCACCTTCGGGTTCGAGACCGCGCGAGAGCATGCGACCGCAGTCGTCGAGCGAATCATCGAAGACATGCGGACCACCCGTCGCTGGTTCTTCATCATCATGATGGGGCGCACCGCGGGGCACCTGGCACTCGGCGCGGGCAAGGCCGCGGGCGCACCGATCGCGTTGATTCCCGAAGATTTCAGCAAGACGCCGATCCAGATGGACGACGTCGTCCGCACCCTCGAGGGAGTCATCGTGCGCAGGTTGGCCGAGGGGCGCCCCGACGGTGTTGCGGTGATCGCCGAGGGGATTGCCGAGCACCTCGACGAGACCGATCCGATCCTGCAGGGTGTTCCGCGCGACGAGCACGGACACATTCGGCTCGCCGAAATCCCGTTTGGCAATTTCCTTCGCAAGGCGGTGCGCGAGTCGCTCGCAAGCCGCGGTGTAACGGTCGCGATCGGTGAGAAAGACGTTGGCTACGAGGTTCGCTGCGGCTACCCGACGGCCTTCGATCGCGACTACACGCGCGATCTCGGCGTCGGCGCCGTGTTCTGCTTGCTCGAAGGACACTCGAGCGTGCTGATTACCCGCCAGTCGGGCGTGATCGTACCCATACCGTTCGCCGAGATCGTCGATCCCAAAACCGGCCGCGCCAGGATCCGACACGTCGATACGTCGTCGGATTCCTACCGCAACGCGCTGGCCCTGCAGGAGCGCATCACCGCTGAAGACCTCGCTGATGACGCCATGCTCGCGCGGATCGCGAAGGCCTCGAACCTGGGCCCGGACGAGGCGAGACGTCGCTATTCGCCCCTGTAGGGGAGGCGCCGACCGCCAACCGCCGAGACGTCGCGGCCCTCGAGGGCCCGGGTTCGGCTGTTGCGTCGCGGCGTGCGGGCAGATCGGTCAGCCAGCCTGACGACCGATTCCCAAGCCGTCTCCGGCGGATTCAGCAGCACCGGAGGGGGCTTTCAGGCGTCTGCCCGACCGGAGCGGGCTCGCTCCTCGCCCAGGGCGGCGGCGATGGTTTTCAACAGCCCATCCGGTCTGGTACAACCCCCACAGCATGCATCGCGAGGGGCTGGTGAAAGGCGAGCGCGAAAAGAGTCTCGAGCGCCAGATGCGCGCGTTCCACTGGGTTCGGCTGCTCGCCGAGCTGCCCGATCGTCTCGCGGGTTCGAGCGAGGAGCGGGAGGCCGCCGGTCGGGTCGAGGCGTGGCTGCGCGAGATCGGGATCGAGGAGGTCAGCTCGCAGCCGGTGCGCGGTCGGCCGAACCCGCTCTGGGTGGCGGGGCTGCATCTGGGTCTCGGAGCGATCGGGTGCGCGCTCGGGGGCGTGTTGGGTGTCGTCGTCGCGGGTGTCAGCGCGTATTCGTTCAGCCGCGAACTGCGCGCGCGAGAGTCGCTGTTTTCCCGCTGGCTGCCCGCCGCGGATTCGCTCAACGTGATCGGACGGGCCGGATCGAGCTCGCCGAGCCAGCGCGTGGTTTTGTGCGCTCAGCTGGGCGCCCGGCAGCCCGGCTGGATCTTCTCTGAATTTCTCGCGGGCTGGAACGCTCGACGCGTGGATCCGACACCGGCGTCCCGAGCCGCCCGAAGCCCGGCCGCCGTCGCCGAGGTCCTGCTCTGGTCGGCGGCAGCTGCGCTGTTTTCCCGCTGGCTCGGCGCGAGTGGGTTTCTGCTTTCAGTCGCCACGATGTCGATCGGCATCGCGCTCGCCGCGGGGGCGGTGGCTTCGCTTCGGCAGGCCCGAGCGGTGCGTGCACCCGGTGCAAACGACAACGCCTCCGGGGTCGCCGCGATGCTGACCGCTACCGAGCAATTGCTCGCATTGCTACCGCGGGGCGTTGAACTCTGGGTCGTCGGCAGCGGCGCGGGAGGCGCCGGTTGCAGCGGCATGCGGGCATTTGTCGACGCGCATCGGGATTGGTCGCCCGACCACACGCTCTTCATCGATTTCAAGTGCGTGGGCGGAGGTGCACTCCACTACATCCGCAGAGAGGGACCTCTCGGTGATACCGTGTACTTTTCGCAGCTCGTGGAACTGGCGCGCCGGGTGTCGTCGAGCGGGTTGTTCGGGGAGTTGACACCCGTCGATTGGCCCGAAGATTCGGATGGCGGTGTCGCGGTGCGCAGCGGTTTCCAGGCGCTTTCGTTGCTTTCCCTCGAGGCCGACGGGCTGCCGCGCAACCAACGGCCGGCTTCGGACCTTCCCGCATCGCTCGATATGGCGACCGTGATTCGCGCCGCGGATTTCGGCGCGGCGGTGGCGCGCGCGGCGCTGCGCGGAGAAGCGGGACCCATCGCATTATTGTGACGCATCCGACGGGAGCCGCCTTTTTGCAACTTGGCGATCGTTGATCGGCTGGAAGATTCCCCATGCTCGACGCCTTTCGTGATTTCGGTGCAGGTCTCTCGCGATTTACCGAGCGCTGGGTTCCCGATTCGTGGGTGATCTGCATGATTCTCACGAGCGTCGCGTTGCTTCTCGCGGTGTTCGGAGCGGATGTCGGTGTGGAAGAGGCGGTTCTCGCCTGGGGGGATGGCGTCTGGATCCTGCTCTCCCTCGCAATGCAATTCACGATCGCGATGGTTGCCGCGCACGCCTGCGTTTCGTCTCCGGTGGTATTTCGGTGGCTGGATCGGCTGGCTGCGATTCCCGACCCGGAGCGACCCGTGCAGGCGATCGTGTTGGCGGGCTGTTTTTCCCTCGTCACCGGCTATCTGAACTGGGCGCTGTGCCTCGTTGGCTGTGCGTTGTTCGTTCCGTTCATTTGTAGACGCAATCCGAACGTCGACATTCGCGTGTTGATCGTGTCGGCTTATCTGGGGCTGGGGACCGTCTGGCATTGCGGATTATCGGGTTCAGCGCCGCTGATCCTCGCCACCCCTCACAACCCACTACTCGACCCGTCGTCGGGAGCGCCCGTGGTCGACCGGCTCTTTCCGGTTACCGAGACGATCTTCAACACCTTCAATCTGCTTTACATGCTGGTGATCGGTGCGGTGGGTCTCGGGGTCGCGGTGGCCCTGCACCCGACGCGCAACGTCGTGACGCTCACGCCCGAGCAGGTGGACGCGATCATGCCGAAGCCGCCGGAGCCCGTGGGCGTGCCGACATCGCCGGCTGGCCGCATGGAGGCCTTCCGCGGCTGGGTGTGGCTCGCCGCGATCCTGCTCGCCTATCCGTTGGGTCACTCGATCTGGACCCAGGGCTTCGGGACGAGTTGGACGATCAACGCCTACAACGCCACGTTCCTCGTGGCAGCGCTGCTGCTGCACGGGCGCCCGGTTTCGTTCCTGCGCGCGTGCCGCCAGGGTGTCGACGCCGCCTGGGGGATCATTTTGCAGTTCCCCTTCTACGCGGGAATCTTCGGCGTGATGCAAAACACGGCGCTCGGAAAGTGGATCGAGTCGCTGTTCGCCGAGTTCGCCACCCAGCGCAGCTACCCCGCCGTGGTGTACGTCTACTCGGCGATCATGAATCTCTTCGTTCCTTCGGCGGGCTCGAAATGGTTGATCGAAGCCCCCTATCTGTTGCCCGCAGGCGAGCAACTCGGCGTCTCGACCGTCACCGTGCTGCTCGCCTACGCGTATGGGGACTCCACCACCAATCTGATACAGCCCTTCTTCGCGATTCCGATTCTCGCGGTTACCAGGCTGCGCTTTGGAGACATCGTTGGCTACACGAGCATCGTGGCCCTGGCCTGTTTTGTGGTCACGCTTGTCGCGATGGGGCTGATCCCGCCTTACCTGTAACTGCCCCCAGAATGACTTAACCTCTGCGGCGAGCCGGTGGAAATCGGTTCCGGGGATGAAAACGTATGAACATCGCCATCGTAGGGGCCGGGCGGGTAGGGCAGACCCTGGCCGAGAAACTCGCGCGCGACGGACACGATGTGTCCTTGATCGAATCCGATGCGGCCAAGGTTCGGGCGCTCTCGGAGACGCTCGACGTTCAGTTGATCGAGGGAAATGGAGCGACAGCTCCCATACTGCGTCAGGCGGGGATCGAGAAGGCCAACCTCGTCGTCGCGGTGACCGACCACGATGAAGCAAACATGGTGGTCGGTCTCTTGGCGTCGTTCGCCTTCAACGTGCCGCGGATCGTGGTGCGACTTCGCGACGCCGACCACGCCGAGGGGTTCGACCTGATCAGTCAGGATCACCCCGGTGAACACGTCTGGGTGAATCCGGACATGGCGGCAGTGGATCGGATCGCCTCGCTGCTCGAAGTGCCCGGTGCAGTCGACGTGGTCTCCTTCATGGACGGCGATCTGGTTGTCGCCGGTTTTCGGATCGGTGCCCAATCGGACTTTGTCGGTGTCCGGGTGTCGGATCTCAACCTGCTCTTTGCTGCGACCCCGACCCTGGCGGTCGCGATTCACCGCAATGACGACTGGATCATTCCACACGGTGGAGAGGTCATCGCGATCGGGGATCTCGTCTACTTCGCGATTGCGCGCGAACACCTGGGCGATGTGCTTCCGCTGGTCGGCGCGCCGAAGGACGACCGTCGCACGATCATGATCGCCGGCGCGGGGCCGATCGGCCTGGAACTCGCGCGTCGATTGGAGGCCGGCGATGGCCGGACAGTCTTGATCGAAAGCGATGAGAAGCTCGCCCAGGAAGCCTCCGAGCAGCTGAACGAGACGCTGGTCGTGATGGGACACGCGACCGACCGGGCGCTGCTGGAAGAGGAGGACATCGATCGGGTATCGACCTTCGTTGCCGTGACGCCGGATCACGAGACCAACCTCGTTGGAGGGCTTCTCGCCAAACGCCTCGGAGCGGGTCGCGCCGTGGTACTCGTCGACAATCCCGCGCTCGTCGATCTGGTCGGAGATATCGGAATCGACGCGATCATCAGCCCACGCGTGTTGGTGATCGGACTGGCCCTTCAACATATTCGCGGCGGACGTGTGCGGACGGTTGCGCAACTGCTCGAGGATCGGATCGAGATCGTGGAGGCTGAGGTTGGCAAGCGCAGCACGCTCGCCAAAGGGACCCTTTCCGATATCAAGCTCCCCCGTGGCGTGTTGGTCGCGGCGCTCAAACGCGGCGACCGACTGCTCGTTCCGCGAGGTTCCGATCAGGCCGAACCCGGGGACCGGGTACTGCTGATCACGACCTCCGAGAACGCTTCCAAACTCGCTGACTTCCTCTCCGAGTAGAGGACGTGAGCGCGAGTCCAATCCGTTGAACGTACTGCGTGATCTGCAGATTCTCGGCTGGCTGCTGGTTGTCATCGCAGTCGCCCAGTTGATTCCCGCGGTTGGGTCGCTGGTCTGGGGAGAGCCGGCGCTTCCTTTTCTCGCGAGTGCGATTGCCGCTGCGGTCCCGGGACTGCTGATCGCTCTCGCGAGTCAGCCAACCCACGACCGCGTGCGGGTTCGCGACGGCTTCGTGTTGGCGACCGGCGCGTGGCTGCTGGCCGCGTTCTTCGGAGCGCTTCCCTACGTGATGACCGGGGCCCTGCATCCACTCGACGCGTTCTTCGAAAGTGTCGCGGGGTTCACGACCACAGCATCGAGCGTGCTGAGGTCGGTCGAAACGCTTCCCCGTTCATTGTTGCTGTGGCGTTCCATGACACAATGGATCGGTGGGATGGGGGTGCTCGTCGTCGCGGTGGCGCTACTTCCGTTTCTGGGTATCGGAGGCATGCAGCTGTTCGCGAACGATGAAGCGCGGAGCACGGCCGATTCCGGACGCCCCCGTTTTGCAGCGGTTTCGCGTCGCTTGTTCGGGGTCTATCTGGGCCTGACGGCACTCGCTTTTGTGCTTCTCCTCGTCGCTGGACTCAACCCTTTTGACGCCATCTGTCATGCGCTGACGAGTGTTTCCACAGGTGGTTTCTCGACCCGTGATGGATCGGTGGGTAGCTTCGACTCCCGAGCTGTCGAATGGGTGATGGTCGTCGTCATGTTTCTCGGAGCGACCAACTTCGTGATCCATTACCGGATCGTCAGCGGGCGAAGGGTGAGGCTCTGGTCCGACGGCGAGTTCCGCTACTACGTCGGTGCGATCGCAATCACAAGCGCGCTCGTGGGTTGGTCGATCTCTGGCAACATCGACGTCTCGGATGGCGTTGTGCGTCCGGCGATCTTCCAAACCCTGTCGATGCTCTCCGGTACCGGCTACACCATCGCGGACTACACGCATTGGGGTGGTCTTGCGCAACTGGCCCTGCTGGGCGCAATCGTACTCGGTGGGATGTCGGGCTCTACGACGGGTGGCATCAAGAGCCTGCGCTTGCTGATCGGAATTCGCGCGCTTCGGCATTCCTTCACAATGCTGCTTCACCCCCACGCCGTGCATCGCGTCAAGTACGCCGGGCGAGCGATTCCAGACGAAATCATCGCCGCCATCTGGGCGTTCTTGACCGCCTTCTTCGCAATCGTCGGGTTGGCTGCAGCCATCGTGGCATCGGCGGGCTACGACCTGGTTACCGCAATATCCGTCGGATTCAGTGTGACTTCCAACGTCGGCCCCGCTCTGGGCGCGGCGGGTCCGGGCAGCCATTTTGCCGACTTTCCAGACTACGCGAAGTACGGCCTCTGTTTCTGCATGCTGGCCGGAAGACTCGACGTCTTCACAATACTCGTCCTACTCCAGCCAAAATTCTGGCGCAGCTAGGAGGATTACCCGCAAAGCGGGTGATCCAACGCCGCAAGTGAATCCACAGGATTCACCGTTGATCCCCAACTCGATGGGCAACGGTTCTGCGCGGGTTTAGAGGCGAACGCGCGGTTGTCGTCTACGGCCGGAGCTTCGGCCCAGCAGTGCACCCAGTGCCATTCCGGCGAGAACGATTCCAGCGCCAGTGATCCACTCGGGCCAGCGGGCTTCTGCGCTTAGTTCGTAATTCTCGCGGGTGAGTCGATCGATCTCGAGTCGCTTCTCTTCCTTGTCGCTCTCGAGTTCGTCTTTGCTGGTGCGCAGATCGGTGGTCGTTTCAGAAAGCTCGGCAACCTGTCTGCGGAGTTCGTCTGTGTCGCGCTTCAAGCGCTCGAGCTCGACCTGCGCGGGTGGGCTCGCCTGCAGAAATCCTGCGGACACCCAACCCTCTCTTCCCTCTGCGGTTCGGACCTTCGTCCAGCCATCGCCGCGGGTCAGGATCGTTACCACGTCGCCGGTCGTGAGGCTGCCGATGATCCGATACTGCGTGCCGGCACCCGTGCGAAGCGTCAGGTTGACTTCTTTATCCATCACCCAGGCTTGCTGGGCCTGACTGGAGGTTGCAGAAAGAGCCGTCAGGCCGATCACGAGAAGCGGCAGCAGCGTGGCCAGGGTGAGGGCACCGGCTGAGTCCGCTCGCGGCCGTGGGGCCTTCCTCAAGATGGGTTCCAGGTGATCTGGGTCGGGCATTTCATCTCCGTCACACCGTGAAGAGAGCGTGGCTCCCCGGGTAGGACTCGAACCTACGACTTGGCGGTTAACAGCCGCCCGCTCTACCAACTGAGCTACCGGGGAATGCTCAAGGGCCCGGATTCTAGGAGAGGGGCTCCGAAAATCAATCCGGCGGAGGCTCGGGTATCGAGATCTCGACCGGTGCAGACCGGGGCGCCAGGCTCTGGTTGGTTCGCTCCAAAACGACCGTATAGCGATAGGTCGCGCCCGCTTTGATGTCTTTGTCGACGAAGCTGTTTCCGACTGAAAATCCGAGATTCTTGTTCTGCAGAACCGCGGTTCGAAAGACATGGCCGCCCCGGAAGCCTTCGTCGGTCCGGCCGTTCCACTCGAGGTGGACGCCTTCCGGTCGAACCGTCGCAGACAGCCCGTAGCGCTCGCTCTCGACCTCGATGGGATTGGCGGGGCCGCTTTCCAGGCCATCTCGATCGATCGCGACCAGCG
>SMVA01150119.1_pt1 | contig 10278 bp, 8 predicted proteins | sample 2456451 | NCBI WGS metagenome assembly SMVA01 (sample SAMN11095933, study PRJNA526329) | marine sediment metagenome | biome: Marine sediment; feature: Surficial sediment; material: Deep marine sediment; isolation source: Hadal surficial sediment | place: Pacific Ocean | collected 2014-05 | depth 0-1...
CGTCTGTGTCGCGATCGATGCGGCAGCGCACGAACTCGCGCCGGTCGCGCTTCTTCTTGTGCGAGAAACCGGCGCGCACGCGAAACAGCAACGGCGCCACGTCGGAACATCCGCTCAAGTGAAGCACCAGTGGCCGGGCGAAGCGCAGGAACGTCACGATCACGGCGGCCGGATTGCCGGGCAGGCCGAGGAACGGCACCGCGCGGCCGGAGTTGTTGACATGGCCCAAGGCCAGCGGCCGGCCCGGCTTGATGGCGAGGCGCCACAGGGTGAGCCCGCCCAGCGCCTCGACCACCGCCTTGACATGATCCTCCTCGCCGACCGAGACGCCGCCCGAGGTGACCAGCAGGTCGTGGTCGGCCGCCGCGCCGTCCAGAGTCGCGCGCACCGCCGCAGCGTCGTCGGGCAGGATGCCGAGGTCGGTGACGGCGCAGCCCAGCCGGCCCAGCATCGCGGCCAACATATAGCGGTTGGCGTCGTAGATCGCGCCGTCGCCCAGCGCCGCGCCGGGTTCGCGGATTTCGTCGCCGGTCGAGAACAAGGCGACCTTGAGCGGCGCGCGCAGCGCCAGATTGCTCCGCCCCACCGAGGCGGCGAGCCCGAGGTCTTCCGGCCGCAGCCGGCGCCCCGCGCGCAGCACCACCGCGCCCTCGGCCACGTCCTCGCCGGCGTCGCGCCGGTTGGCGCCGCGCGCCATGCCGGGCGGCAGGCACACGGTATCGCCCTCGACCCCGCAGTCCTCCTGCATGAACACGGTGTCGGGGCCGGTATCGGCCTCGCCGGCCGGCATGATCGCGCCGGTGAACACGCGAAGCGCCTCGCCGCGCCGCGCCGGCCGGTCCAGGGGATGGCCGGCGGCGACGCGCCCGGTCACGGGAAGGCGGGTCTCGGCGTCGTCTTCCAGGTCGTCGAAATAGACCGCGTAGCCGTCCACGGCCGAATTGTCGCGCGGCGGCACGTCCATGCCGGCGATCACGTCCTCGGCCAGAAAGCGGCCCAGCGCGCGGCCCAGCGGCACGGTCTCCACGGCGGTGACCGGGACCATGCGCTGGGCGAGCAGATCGAGCGCCTCGTCCAGCGGCATCAGGCCGCCGTCATGGGCGAAGCAGTCGTCAGAGAGTTGGGCCATTCTCAGCGTCCCGCCAAGCCGCAGTGGGCGGCGATGAAATCGGCGATGGCGGCGGTGTCGTCGAGGTCGAGCACGGGCCGCGCCGCGTCGGGCAACGGCCGGTCGCTGGCCACGGCGACAACGCTGGGCGTGGTCGGATAAAGCGGCGGATGGCGGCTTCCCGTTCGGACCACCTCGATCTTGTCATGGCCCTCGGTCTTGAAGCCTTCGACCAGGACCAGATCGACGGGACCGAGCTTGGCCAGCAGTTGGTCGAGGGTCGGTTCCGCCGCGCCGCGCAACTCGTGCATCAGCGCCCAGCGGGCGGCGGAACCGACCACCACCTCGCGCGCGCCCGCCGCGCGATGCGCGAACGAATCCTTGCCCGGTTGGTCGATGTCGAAATCATGGTGCGCATGCTTGACCGTGGACACGCTAAAGCCCCGCGCGGTGAGTTCGGGGATCAGCCGGGTGACCAGCGTGGTCTTGCCGCTGCCGCTCCACCCGGCGATGCCGAGTACTTTCATTGCCATGCCGGGCCGCGCCGCGCCGGACGGGCCGCTTCAACTTCCCCCCTCCCCCTTGATGGGGGAGGGTTGGGGTGGGGGTGGCCACACAAAGAATCGTGGGGGCGGCCACATGAAGAGTCGTGGGGGTGGCCGACGGGCCAACGGCAAGCGGCGATCCGGAAAGCCAGCGGCGACAGCACGGGAGACAAGACTTTCGCTGGCGAAGATTGCGTTTTGTTGGCCACGCTCCGCGCGGCGCCCCCCCACCCCGGCCCTCCCCCGCGTTGGGGGGAGGGAGCGTTACTCCGGAGACGCTGTCGTTTATCCCTCGACATCCATCGTATCGCCGGCATCGACCGCTACGCGGAACGTTCGGCGGGTTTTTTGGTGTCGGCGGGCGCGGGTTCCTCGATCATCATGTGCTTGAGCCCCATGCGGCAATAGCCGTAGCCGGTGATCAAGGTAATCAGCGCCGCGAGCCACAACAGAACCGCGCCGACAGCGTCCGGGGTCGCGTCCGGGTGTCCCAGCGCCGGTCCCGCCGCGCCGACCAGGAGAAACCCGATCGCGGTAACCTGGATCCCCGTTTTCCATTTGGCCAGGCGGCTGACCGGCACGCCGACCCTGATTTCGGCGAGAAACTCGCGCAGCCCGGAAACCAGGATCTCGCGGCACAGGATGACGATAGCGGGAAGCACCGGCGCGCGGTCGAGCCACACCAGCATGATGATCGCCGCGGCGATCAGAAGCTTGTCGGCGATGGGGTCGAGGAAGCGTCCCAGCGCCGATGTCTGGCCAAGCCAGCGCGCGGCCATTCCGTCGAAATAGTCCGTCAGGGCCGCCGCCACGAACAGCCCGAAAGCCGTCCAGTGGCCCCAAGACCCGGGCAGATAGAAGACCGCGATGAAAACCGGGATCACCGCGATTCGCGACAGGGTCAATAGATTGGGCAGGCTGGTCAGCATGATTACCGGTTCGTTGAGGAGTCTATCATTATAGCGCGGGCGGGTCAGCCATCGGCGTGAAAGTAATCGTATATGGTGCGCGCCACGGCCGTGCTGATTCCCTCGGCGGTCTCCAGGTCGACCAGTCCGGCCTCGCCCACGCCGCGCGCCGAGCCGAAGCGGTGCAGCAGAGCCCGCTTGCGCTTGGCGCCGACGCCGGGGATGGCGTCCAACTCGGAGCGCCCGATCGCCTTGGAGCGTCGCGCGCGGTGGCTGGCGATGGCGAAGCGGTGCGCCTCGTCGCGCAGGCGCTGCAGAAAATACAAAACCGGATCGTTGGGCGGCAGGGTGAAGGGCTTGCGTCCGGGCAGGTACAGGCGCTCGCGCCCGGCGTCGCGGTCCGGCCCCTTGGCGATGGCGGCGATGGCGCAACCGTCTATCCCTAAGTCGGCGAAGGTCTGCCGCGCGACCGACAGATGCCCGGGACCACCGTCGATCAGCACCAGGTCGGGCCATTGGCCCTGGGCGCGGTCGGGATCGTCTTTTTGCAGGCGCCCGAAGCGGCGCGCGAGGACCTCGCCCATCATGGCGTAGTCGTCGCCGGGCGCCATCGCGCCGTCTTTCGCGGTGGCGTCCGTGCCCTTGATGTTGAACTTGCGATAGGCGTTCTTGATCAGGCCCTCGGGTCCGGCGACGATCATGGCGCCGACCGCCTTGGTGCCCGAGATGTGGCTGTTGTCGTAGACCTCGATCCGTTCCGGCGGGCCGTCCAGTTCGAACAGTTCGGCCAGGCCCTCGAGAAGGCGCCGTTGCGAGGCGCTTTCGGCGAGGCGCCGCGCCAGCGCCTCGCGCGCGTTGGTCGCGGCGTGTTCGACCACCCGCCGCCTTTCGCCGCGGCGCGGATACCATAGCCGGACCCGGTGTTCGGCGCGCAGCGACAGGGCTTCCGCGATGAGGTCCTGGCCGGCGATCGCGTGGCTCAGCAGGACCAGCTTGGGCGCCATCCTGCCGTCGTAGAACTGGCCGAGGAAGGCGCCCAATACCGCCTCCACCGGGGCGCCGCGGTCATGGCTGGGATAATGCGCGCGGTTGCCGTAATTGCGCCCGCCACGGAAGAAGAACACCTGGATGCAGGTTTGTCCGGCGTCCTGGTGGGCGGCGATCACGTCGGCGTCGTCGACGCTGCGCACGTTGATGCCTTGATGCGATTGAATCTGGGTGAGCGCGCGGATGCGGTCGCGCAGCACCGCGGCGGTCTCGAATTCCAGACCGTCGCTGGCGGCCTGCATGCGGTCCGAAAGCTGCTTCTGGACCTCGAGGCTCTTGCCGGCCAGGAAGTCGTGGGTCTGGCGCACCATGTCGGCGTATTCGTCGGGCGGGATCAGCCCCGCGCACGGGGCCAGGCAACGCTTGATCTGGTATTGCAGACAGGGCCGCGTGCGGTTGGCGAAGATGCTGTCGGAACAAGTGCGCAGCGGAAACGCGCGTTGCAGCGCGTTCAGCGTCCGGTTGACCGCGCCGGCCGAGGCGAAGGGGCCGAAATATTCACCCGGCCGCGACCGCGCGCCGCGGTGCTTGACCAGTCGCGGCCAGTCGTGGTCGCCGGTGAGCAGGATATAGGGGTGCGACTTGTCGTCGCGCAGGACGATATTGTAGCGCGGCTTGAGGCGCTTGATCAGGTTGGCCTCGAGCAGCAGCGCCTCGGCCTCGGTATGGGTGGTGACGATTTCCACCGCCACGGTTTCGCCCACCATGCGCGCGATGCGGCGCGGTTGGCGGGCGGGGTTGGTATAGCTGGTCACGCGCTTTTTCAGGTTGCGCGCCTTGCCGACATAAAGCACGTCGCCGCGTCGGTCGGTCATGCGGTACACGCCGGGGCTGCCCGGCATGGTGCGCAAGCTCAGGCGAATTGCCGCGACGCCGTGGCGCGCCTCGCCGTCCGCCGGTCTTGTCGATTCGGCCGATTCGGCCGATTTGGCCGATTCGGTATTGGCGTCGGTCGCGTTCGCCTGGGTTCGCGGTGCCATGGCCTGAATATCGGGGGCCGGGCCGTCTTGGTCAACGTGGGTTTGGCCCATTAAGTTGCGACTCTGGATCAACGCGGCCCGCCAAACCCGCCTGTCAAAACAGAACCCCGTGGCGCCGTTAAGCTATCCACGATTCTTGTGGAAAACCCTGTGAATAACCCCGGCCGAATCGGCCGTCGGTGGCGGTGACTGGCGCTCTCGCACGGAATGCCCAAACAATAGGCATATTAGTTAACTCATTGATGTTACAATGTTTTCTGTTTGTCAAGGCGTTTCCGTTTTGTGAACGGGAAAAAAATGCAGGTCGTTTCGCGGTGATTACAGTCGCGCGGCGTCGCTGTGAACAAATCTTGTGGCGCGAGCCCCTGGGAACCGCAAAATATCAAGTTTACCGCGCCTTCGCGCGCCTTCGCGCGGGCGTGCTATTCCGAAAGACCCGCCGGATCGGGCGGATGCGCCCAGCCCAGATGTTGGCCACCGTCGGGCGCGATCATCTGCCCGGTGATCGCCGGCGCGTCGAGCAGGAACAGCGCGGTGGCGACGATTTCGTCGGCCGTGGCGCCGCGTCGCAGCGGTGTCGCCGCGACTTGGGCCTCGAACTGTTCGCGGCTTTGGCGCGCGCTGGGCAGGGTTGGGCCGGGGCCGATGGCGTTGACCCGGATGCGCGGCGCCAGCGCCAACGCCAGGGTCTGGGTCAGCGTCCACAAACCCGCCTTGCTGACCGTGTAAGACAGGAAATGCGGGGTCAGGCTCCACACCCGCTGATCGATCATGTTGATCACGGTGCCCTGGACGCCGTCGGGAAGCTGACCCGCCATGGCCTGGATCAGCACGAGGGGCGCGCGCAGGTTGACCGCGATATGAGCGTCCCAGCTATCGCGCGTGGCGGTCTCGACCGAGTCGTATTCGAACACCGAGGCGTTGTTGACCAGACACGTCACCGGGCCAAGGGCGTCGGCGGCCGCGCCGATCAGCCCGGCCACTTCGTTCTCGCGCGTCAGATCGGCCGCCACCGCCACCGCCGCGCCGCCGGCTTCCTCGATCGCGCCGACCACTTCGCCGGCGCCCTCGGCCGAGCGGTTATGGTGTACCGCCACCGCCCAACCGGCGCGCCCCAACCCGATCGCCAACGCGCGCCCGATCCGCGCGCTGGCCCCGGTGACAAGTGCCACCCCCTTCGCCATGGCGCGCAGCTTGTCGCAAAGCCCAACGCGCCGCAAGCGGGCGGGAGCGCCGTTCAGTCCTCGTCGCGGGGGGGGACGTAGCGGAACACCAGGTCGCGCTGGGTGACGATGCCGACCAACTTGCCGTTCTCGGTCACCAGCGCGCGCGACAGGCGGAAGCGCGTCAGCATGCGCACCGCGTAGCGGATGTCCATCATGACGTCCAGGGTGAGCACCGGCTTGGACATGATTTCGTAGACATTGGTGCGGTCCGGCGAATGGTCTTCGCCGATGATCCGCTCGGCGATGTCATGCACCACCAGGATGCCGTATTCGTCGCCGTCGTGACGCCGGTCGATGACCACGGAGCTGACGTTTTCGCGGCGCATCAGGTCCATGGCCTCGCGCACCGTGGCCAGCCCGTCGATGACGTGCGGCGCCGGGGTCATGACGTCGCGCACGGGGGTGTAGGATTTCTCGGTCATAACTGGTCTTCGATTTCGTGTTCGATGGTGTCGAGCTGCGAACCAAGACCCACGGCGTCCTCGATGTCCAACTGAAACGCGATGCCGCTGCCGGGCTCCTCGTCGAAGCGCGCCTCGCGGGCGATGGTCTCCAGGATATGGCGACTCAAATGCCGTTCGACCAGGAACAGGATGGCGTCGGTCTGGCCCTCCAGGGTGAGCCCGAGAAAGGTCTTGGCCGGCGCCAGGCCCTCGCCCCGGGCGCTGGTGATGACCGTGCAGCCGGTGGCGCCGCCGTGCCGCGCCGCCTCGGTGACGGTCTCGGTCTTGTCGTTCGTCACCAGGGCGATGATCAGCTTAAATTTCATCTTCTTCCTTTCCGCTCCCGCCGCCGGCGCGCCCCGGCGCGCGACGCGCCCACCAGGCGGAGAGCTGAGCATAGGTCATAACCGTAATCATCGGAAACAGGCAGGCAAGCCCAATCAGTCCGAAGCCGTCCACCAGCGCGCTGCGTCCCGGCACCGTGGCGGCCAGGCCGAGACCCAGAGCCGCGACCAGGGGCACGGTCACGGTCGAGGTCGCCACGCCGCCGGAATCGTAGGCCAGGGGCACGATCACGCGCGGCGCGTAGATGGTCTGGATCACCACCAGCACGTAGCCGGCGATCATGTAGAGGTAAAGCGGCGTCCCGGTGACGATGCGAAACGCGCCAACGGCGACGCTGAGGCCCACGCCGATCGCCACGGCGACGCGCAGTCCCGTCGCGCTCACGGCGCCGCCGGAGACCTCGCGCGCCTTCAGCGCCACCGCCATCAGCGCGGGCTCGGCGATGGCGGCGGCGAAGCCGATGGCGGCGGCGAACACATAGACCCAGTAATAGTCCCACCACGCGATCGCCGCGCCGGCGCCTTGCACGAAACCGGGGTCGGTCAATTGGCGCGCCATCTCCCGACCAAGCGGAAACAGCGATTCCTCGAGCCCGATCAGGAAACAGGCGAGACCGGCGATCACATAGGCGAAACCGATCAGCAGGCGCTTGAGGTTGGGAATGCGCCGGCGCAGGACCAAGAGCTGAAACGCCAGCAGCACCGCCGCGATCGGCAACACGTCGCGCACCGTATCGGCGACGGCCCGCGCGATGGCGGATATCCAATCCCCGGTCATATCCTAAACAAACATGCCATAAACCAGAACGAACATGATCGGGGCCAGGCTGGCGAAGGCGATCAGCCCGAAACCGTCGACCATCGGATTGCGTCCCTTGATGAAGGTCGACAGACCGACGCCCAGGGCGGTGACCAGCGGCACGGTGATGGTCGATGTGGTCACGCCTCCCGAATCGTAGGCGATGCCGATAATGTCCTCGGGCGCCAAGGCGGTCAGCGCCACCACCAGCAGATAGCCGGCGATGATGAACCATTGGATCGGCCAGCCCTTGAGGATGCGGAACACGCCGATCATCAGCGCGACACCCACCGACACGGCGACGGTGTAGCGCAGACCCAGCGCGTAAGTGTCGGCGAGCCCGGCCGCGGCCGGGAAGCGCACCCGCGCGGCTTCCTGGGCCACGGCGGTCAACGCCGGCTCGGCGATGGTGGTTCCGAATCCCAGCGCGAAGGCGAAGGCGAGCAGCCACGATACGCTGCCCTTCCGGGCGAAGGCGCCGGCCATGGACTCGCCGAGCGGGAACAGACCCATTTCGAGACCGCGCATGAACAACGCGAGGCCCACCACCACCATGACCAGCCCGAACAGCACGTCGCCCAGGTTGGGGAACGGCTGCCGCAACACGACGATCTGAAAGAAGGCGATGACCAGGACGAGGGGCGCCAGGTCGCGAACGCTGCGCAAGGGGAACCGGGCGATGGACAACAGCAGCCGCCCCACCCGATCAGCCTTCGACTGCGGATTGACGGACAGACTCCTAGGCCGCCGCGGAGCGTCGCTTGTGGATCAGGCCGAGGATTTCGATCGCCGCGGCCGGGATGTTGGTGCCGGGGCCGTAGATCGCGCCGACCCCGGCGGCGAAGAGCTCGGCGTGGTCCTGGGGCGGCACCACGCCGCCGCACACCACCAACACGTCGCCAGCGCCTTGCGCGCCAAGCGCGGCGATCAGTTGCGGCACCAGGGTGCGGTGTCCCGCCGCCTGGCTGGATACGCCGACCACGTGGACGTCGTTCTCCACCGCCTGGCGCGCGACTTCTTCCGGCGACTGGAACAGCGGGCCGATGTCGACGTCGAAGCCGATATCGGCGAACGCCGTGGCGATCACCTTGGCGCCCCGGTCATGGCCGTCCTGGCCCAGCTTGGCCACCAGCATGCGCGGGCGGCGGCCTTCCTCGCGGGCGAACGTGTCGACCTCGGCCTGGATTTTCGCGAACCGTTCGTCGCCTTCATAGGCCGATCCATAAACACCGGACACGCCGCGCACCTCCGCCCTGTAACGGCCGAACACCGTTTCGAGCGCGTCCGATATCTCGCCCACCGTGGCGCGCGCCCGTGACGCCTCGATCGAAAGCGCCAGCAGATTGCCGTCGCCGGACCCGGCCGCGCGCGTCAGCGCGTCCAGTGTCTCGCGGCAGCGCGCCGCGTCGCGGTCCGCGCGCACCCTCTCAAGGCGTTGGATCTGTTGATCGCGCACCTTGCCGTCGTCGATATCGCGCACCTCGATGGGCTCTTCGGTCTCGGGCCGGTATTTGTTGACGCCAACGATGACTTCCTCGCCGCGGTCGATGCGCGCCTGGCGCTCGGCGGCCGATTTTTCCACCGCCAGCTTGGGCATGCCGGTGGCCAGCGCCTTGGTCATGCCGCCCAATACCTCGACCTCGTCGATCAGGTCGCGGGCGTGGGACGCCAGGCTGGCGGTCAGGCTTTCGAGGTAATAGCTGCCGCCCAACGGATCGATGACGTGGGTGATGCCGGTTTCCTCGCGCAGGATCAGCTGCGTGTTGCGCGCGATGCGCGCCGAGGCCGGCGTCGGCAAGGCCAGCGCCTCGTCGAACGAATTGGTGTGCAGCGATTGCGTGCCGCCCAACACGGCGGCCATCGCCTCGATGGTGGTGCGGACGATGTTGTTGTAGGGGTCTTGCGCCGTCAGGCTGACGCCGGAGGTCTGGCAATGGGTGCGCAGCGCCAGGCTCATCGGGTTCTTGGGCTCGTGGCGCGCCATCATCTCCGCCCACAGCAGCCGCGCGGCTCGCAGCTTGGCGATCTCCATGAAGAAGTTCATGCCGATGTTGAAAAAGAACGACAGGCGCGGCGCGAAGGCGTCGATGTCGAGCCCGCGGTCCAGCGCCGCGCGCACGTATTCGATGCCGTCGGCCAGGGTGAAGGCGAGTTCCTGGACCACCGTCGCGCCGGCTTCCTGGATGTGATAGCCGGAAATCGAGATCGAGTTGAAGCGCGGCATGTGTTGGGCCGAATATTCGATAATGTCGGCGACGATGCGCATGCTGGGCTCGGGTGGATAAATATACGTGTTGCGGACCATGAACTCCTTGAGGATGTCGTTCTGGATCGTCCCCGACAGCCGGTCTTGCGACACGCCCTGTTCCTCGCCCGCCACGATGTAACCCGCCAGCACGGGAAGCACCGCGCCGTTCATGGTCATCGACACGCTCATCTCGTCCAGCGGAATGCCGTCGAACAGGATTTTCATGTCCTCGACCGAGTCGATGGCGACGCCGGCCTTGCCGACATCGCCGGTGACGCGGGGGTGGTCGGAGTCGTAGCCCCGGTGGGTGGCTAGGTCGAAGGCCACCGACAGGCCCTTCTGCCCGGCGGCCAGGTTGTCGCGGTAGAACTTGTTGGACTCTTCCGCCGTCGAGAACCCGGCATATTGGCGCACCGTCCACGGCCGCCCCGCGTACATGGTCGCGCGCGGTCCGCGCAAATAGGGCGGAAAACCCGGCATGCCCGGCTGGTCCGCCAGCGCCGCCAGGTCATCGGCGGTATAAAGTGGCTTGACCGCGATGCCTTCCGGCGTGTGCCACACCAAGTCGTCGGGCGACCCGCCCTTGAGTTCCTTGGCCGCCAAGGCGGCCCATTCGGCCGCGGTCCTGTC
>SMVA01056775.1_pt1 | contig 10277 bp, 9 predicted proteins | sample 2456451 | NCBI WGS metagenome assembly SMVA01 (sample SAMN11095933, study PRJNA526329) | marine sediment metagenome | biome: Marine sediment; feature: Surficial sediment; material: Deep marine sediment; isolation source: Hadal surficial sediment | place: Pacific Ocean | collected 2014-05 | depth 0-1...
ATCACCATGGTATTCGAACGTTTGATATTTGCAGTTAGTTTGCGCAGTGCCTGTGACATGAGACGTGCTTGCAGTCCCATATGACTGGCACCCATATCACCTTCAATCTCGGCCTTTGGTGTCAAGGCAGCAACCGAGTCAATAATGATCACATCAACTGCGCTTGAGCGCACCAGCATATCGGTTATTTCAAGGGCCTGTTCACCAGTATCTGGTTGTGAGACCAGTAAGTCATCAATTTGCACTCCTAACTTGCCGGCATAACCTGGATCCAATGCATGCTCGGCATCAATAAAGGCAGCGGTGCCCCCCAATTTTTGAATCTCCGCCGCCGCATGTAATGCCAGGGTGGTTTTGCCCGATGATTCCGGCCCATAAATTTCAATGACCCGACCTCTTGGCAGTCCTCCAATACCCAGGGCAAGATCCAGCCCCAGTGAACCGGATGAGACCGCTTCAATATCATGTGCCGATCCCACATCACCCATTCGCATGACAGCTCCCTTGCCAAACTGCTTTTCAATTTGTCCCAAAGCCATCGATAATGCTCTTTTCTTATCTTCAACAACCGCTGCTGTAGCCATTTCTATTCTCCATTTAAAAATTCTGGTAAAAATCCCAAATTCGTTTCAAAACCTTCTTGCCATTCTTCAGAATGGTCAACTTGGTAAAGACTATAGGTAATACATTCGCCTATGTCAATATAATTTACTACATAAGTATTTTTTACTATATTATATATTATATATAGGTGTTATTTGCTTGAGTATAATTCCCAACATTTCTACCTATAAACGTGATGACAGCAAAATGATGCTAAATGAGATTAAATGGGCGACCCGCCAAAGGTTGCAATACATTGAAATAATGGCCTATTACACGGGTATTATCACTCGTAGTGATCTTGCCAAGGCATTTGGAATCTCTGATGCAGCTGCCACCAAAGACTTGAAGTTTTATAGCGATATTGCTCCAGAGAACCTGTTGTACAAACACAATGTCTTCGGATTTGTCCCCACGCCTGCATTTAGGGAAGTCTTTGCGGATCTCTCCCCTGCGGTCGTTTTACCTATGATTGAAGCCAATCTAACCGTGGTTGGTAGACCTAAGCAAGACAATCCTATCTTTGGAATTCCCGTCGAGGGTTTGGCACTACCGAATCGATTACCCGATAAGTCCGTGCTGGCACAAGTCACGCGGGCCATACGTAACCATAAAAAATTAAAAGTTAGTTATCATTCACTTTCTAATATCGCTAGTGATGAAGAGCGTATTATCGAACCACACGCCCTGGTCAATAGCGGTTTTCGTTGGCATGTTCGTGCCTATAACGAAGATACCTTCGATTTCAGAGATTTTGTCTTATCCCGCTTTGAGGATGCAGCATGCCTTGACCAGGTTGCTGAATCCAGCGCCCAGTACGATGATGATTGGGTAGAGATCATCACCCTCCAATTAGTACCCCATCCAGGACTGGATGAAAAAAAGCGAGCCAGCCTGTTAGTTGATTACGGTGGTGTGAATGACCTTATTGAAATCAAAATCAGACGTGCCTTGATTGGTTATCTACTACAACAGTTATCTGTCGATACAACTCAAGATCAGTCATTGAATCCAACCAAGTATCAATTAGTTATTGTAAATCGAGACGAAATTGAACCATTTGCAGCTTGGGTATTTAGTTAATCCGGAGATTAAATGTCTGCTTTATACTGAAAGCGGACGTTCAGGTGCATATTATGATAGACAGCTCCCAACCCAAAGCAGCCATTTATCGAGTGAATCAAAAGTAAGTTTAATAGCTACCTGATTCTATATCCCATCCAGAATATATCAGTCTGAAAAGTTTAAAACTTATCTTTCAGCATATCTTTGGCGCTTTCTGTTGCACTTTCCTTGGTAGCTTCAATCGCTTGTTCTTTGGCCATATCAACAGCTTTATCTATCATACTAGAGGTCTCTGTTTCAGGATAATAATACACGTTTTGTTCAAGAACAGCCCATGCTGGTTTTGTGTATGATATATCGGCAGGTGGTGTAATAGTTGTCTCTGTCTCTGTTGATATTACTGGTGTAACTGCAACAGGTACTGCTTGCTCCTCTTTAGCATCTTGCTTCTGTTGGACCGCCTGATCTGCTTGATCATCGCCACAACCGGGAATGACGAATATTGCAGCGAGTAAAGTTATTTTAATAAGGTTTTTCATTGTTCACTCCAGTAGCACTGGCTTAAATTATAATGAATTGTACCGTTATACTACAACATTGTAAGGAATATTTGAGTGTCCGCTTTCGCTGGTAAGCAGACGTTGAATAACCTTTAACTCGCGTAACTCAACACCTTTTCGTTGGTGCATCTCTTAATATTGTGATGCATTTATCATTCTTCTACTTAAATTTGTGATGCACCTGACATTCATCTGTTTCAATTACTAGTAAAATTGCGATTATGAAGATAAAAATTGACCTTACTAGAAAGTATGTTTTTGCACTTGGGTTTATTCTGTTTTTTATCAATCCAAGCGTAGCACTTACTGCAGATACAATTACCCATGTGGAAGAAATAGAGGGAACAGTTTGGGCACAAAGCACTGAAGGTTCTAATGTCGGTGATGAGGTAACCGCAGAATTACGTTCCGATGAATTTAGCCTGCAGTCAACACGCCATATGCGTCTACAAACAATCGATAATATTGTGCGTTCACAACAATCTAGCCAACGGATCAATGTTCCACACCCGCACATGTTATAGGCACTAAACCTCATATGCTCAGTAAGTATTTCGTGGGATAGAAGTTCTGTTAGACTGAGAAAATCGTTCTTCTAAGTGTTTTGGTTTGTACAGCTAAAAATCAGCTCTCAAAGTCAAACTGATCCTGCCTTCGTCAAAGTCATCCCTGTCAAAACGTTTGCTATATTCCAGATTCCCGCTGATACTATTTTTATCAAAATATCTGACACCGACTCTCATTAAAATATCATCACGGTCGTTTGATGGCAGTGGGCCTGTGGTCACAGCAATTTCTGTTAATCTTAATGTCCGCTTTCGCTGGATAGCAGACGCTCATAATGGTTAATTTGTCAAAGGCCAATCTTGCAATACCCGATACTCGACACCGCCATCGGTTGATTTAGAAATTACTAGTGCAATGCTATTGACATGCCATGCAATGTTAAATGTTTCTTTCGGAATAATGACCTGTTTTACCTTCCTTGCAATGGTGACATGGGGATTATATTCCCTTTGATCGGGATTTAGACCTTGCTGATCGACACATTTTTTGATTGATTTAACCAGACTGGTTAATGGCTTTGGAATATTAGTCGTCCCAATCCATAAGATGGCAGGTTTACGCCACCAGCCTATACGAGCCAACTCCAGATCAAATGAGTCGCAGCGTAATTCATTTATTTTATTAATAAGTTCTTTCTGGTCATTAACTGAGATTTCACCAAGAAATTCTAATGTAATATGCAGATTTGGTTTTTTTGTTAATCGAAAGCCTTTGTTCCTGAATTGTTGATTAACGTTTTCGATTTGTGTTCTTATTTCTTCATTGGGCCATAGTGCAAAAAACAATTTCGCCATGTCTAATCACTACTCCGCTGATTTTTGTAATAAATCAAGTAATCCCTGCATTGCCAGCATACACGCTTGTTCCCTGACTCTGAGACGATCTCCGTCAAAACAAATGTGTGCTGTGTTGCCACCTTCATTTCTCTTGTACCAGGCAAAACAGACTGTGCCAACAGGTTTGGACTCTGTTCCGCCATCGGGTCCAGCGATACCAGTAATGGCAACGCCGTAGTCTGCCCGGCTATTATCTATAGCGCCTTTTGCCATCGCACTTGCTGTTTCTTCACTGACGGCACCAAATTGCTCAATCGTATCTAATGGAACTGATAACATTTCATGTTTCGATTCGTTTGAATAGGTCACAAAACCGCGTTCAAACCAGGTAGAGCTGCCCGGGATACGCGTCAAAATTTCAGCGAGACCACCTCCGGTACAGGATTCAGCTGTCGCCAATTTACTTGATGTTTTCAGGAACATCTCAGCAAGTTGCTCTGCTTGGTTAGTTGCCGTATCCGTCACTTCTGTATAGCTCTCTTTTGTTTGAAGAATGACTGTATTAAAGATTGACATTCTACTTCCATTACGCCTTTCTCAATTTCTACTTTATGATTTAATTCATCAGTTTGAAGTAAATTAAATACACTGCCACAAGCACCTGTTTTTGGATCTTCAACAGCATAAATAAGTTTGCCTAGCCGCGCATGAATCATTGCACCAGCACACATAGTGCAAGGTTCAAGGGTGACATACATGGTTGCATCTGGAAGACGGTAATTACCGATATTTTTCCCCGCATCGCGCAATGCCATTATTTCCGCATGTGCTGTAGGGTCGTTTGATGAAATCGGTTGATTCCAACCCTCTCCTATTATTTTATCTACATAAACAATGACTGCACCAACAGGAACTTCATCCTGTGCTCCTGCTTTCTGTGCTAATTCAAAAGCACATTGCATCCATTGTAGATCCGGAATCATTTTGTCTACGCGAAAAGTATTTTAAAAATAAGGATTTTTTTGTGAGAGTGAGGACGCCCGCACGGAAAGCCGGAGTGTATAGATGATACATGAGGATTTGAGTACGGCGCTGACGTAAAGATCGCGTGAAAATACAATTTTTTAAGTACTTTTCCTATTCCCATTCGATAGTGGCCGGAGGCTTGCTAGAAATATCATAAGTGACTCGTGAAATACCATCGACTTCGTTAATGATCCTGTTGGAAACAGTTTCCAGAAAATCATACGGAAGCCTGGCCCAACGTGCGGTCATAAAATCGATAGTTTCAACAGCACGAAGTGCGATCACATAATCATATTTGCGCGCATCACCCATTACACCTACAGATTTTACGGGAAGAAAAACTGCAAAGGCCTGGCTGGTTTTGTCATACAAGTCTTGCTTGATTAACTCTTCCATATATATCGCATCGGCCTGGCGTAAAAGATCAGCGTATTCCTTGCGGACTTCACCCAATATACGTACGCCCAAGCCCGGCCCTGGAAATGGATGACGATAGACCATATTTTTTGGCAGTCCTAATTGAACACCAAGTTTCCGCACTTCGTCTTTGAACAGCTCACGCAAGGGTTCAACCAATTCAAATTGCATATCATCTGGCAGACCACCAACGTTATGATGTGTTTTTATGACCTGTGCCTTACCGGTTTTTGCACCGCCAGATTCGATGACGTCAGGATAAATCGTACCTTGTGCCAGCCATTTAATATCCTGCAGTTTATGAGCCTCTTCATCAAAGACTTTAATAAAATTGTTACCAATAATCTTTCTTTTTTGTTCTGGATCTGAAATACCTTTCAGGGCATTAAGAAATCGCGATTCTGCATCGACACGAATCACCTTTACGCCCATATGTTCGGCGAAGGTTTCCATCACCTGATCACCTTCGTGTAAGCGAAGTAGACCGTTATCAACAAATACACAGGTCAGTTGGTCACCGATGGCTTCGTGTAACAAGACAGCAACCACAGAGGAATCCACACCACCAGATAACCCTAATAAAACCTTATCCTGTCCAACCTTCTGTCTGATGGTCTTGATTGCATCTTCTGCAATGTTGTCCATATTCCACAAAGACTGGCAACCAGCTATCTCATGCAAGAACCTTTGGAGTATAGCTTGACCCTGCCTGGTATGTGTGACTTCAGGATGGAATTGCACAGCATAAAAATTTCGTTGTTCATCCGCCATGCCTGCGATAGGCGTATTTTCTGTCGAAGCCATGACCTTGAATCCATCAGGCAGCTCAACGACCTTATCACCGTGACTCATCCAGACATCCAGCAAACCATGCTCCTCGGAATTTGACTCATCCTGAATATCTTTTAATAGTGTTGTGTGTCCTCTGGCTCGCACCTGTGCATAACCAAACTCTTTCAAGTTCGATGACTCAACCTTGCCACCCAGTTGAGCAGCCATGGTCTGCATGCCGTAACATATCCCCAGCACTGGAACATTCATTTGAAAAACTATCTCTGGCACCTTGATATCATTCTCAAGCGTTACTGATTCTGGTCCACCAGAAAGAATGATGGCTTTAGGATTAAATGCCTTGATGTCATCTGCTGGCATATCGAACGGATGGATTTCACTGTAGACATTCGCCTCACGCACACGACGAGCAATCAACTGTGTATATTGGGAGCCAAAATCCAGAATGAGAATTTTTTCGGAATGTATATTGGTCATACTATTGTTAGCCATTCTTGGATATAAAGAAACACTTCTAAAACACTGCGATTTCATTTCTCTAAAAAATTTATGAGAACCTGACTTTGGAAAAAATCTTATTCCATTCGATAGTTCGGTGGTTCCTTGATGATGGTCACATCGTGGACATGACTTTCACGCATCCCCGCATTGGTTAAACGGAGGAATTCTGGACGTGTACGCATTTCTTCAAGATCTTTACAGCCGGTATAACCCATCGCTGCACGTACACCACCCAATAATTGGTGGATAATGGCATCCAGAGGTCCTTTGTAGGGTACGCGTCCTTCAATGCCTTCAGGCACCAGTTTTTCAATCTCATCATTCTCCTGAAAATAACGGTCAGAAGAACCATGTTGTAGTGACATGGCACCAAGTGACCCCATGCCACGGTATGACTTATATGAACGTCCCTTATATAACTCAACTTCGCCAGGTGCTTCTTCTGTACCAGCGAATAAACCACCCACCATGATTGAATACGCACCGGCAACAATGGCCTTGGCAACATCTCCTGAAAAACGAATCCCACCATCGGCAATGAATGGTATATCGGTGCCCTGCAGACCTTCTGCGACATTAGCAATTGCACTGATTTGCGGTACACCGACACCTGAAACGATACGAGTAGTGCAGATTGATCCAGGCCCGATACCAACCTTCACACCATCTGCACCGGCATCAACCAGCGCTTTGGCACCAGCCGCTGTTGCCACGTTGCCGCCAATCACCTGGTTATCAGGAAATGCTGTTTTGACCCACTTCACCATTTCAAGCACACCGGCAGAATGACCGTGAGCAGTATCGACAATAATCACATCAACACCTGCCCCAATCAGCGCCTCAACCCTGTGCTGGGATGCTTCACCTACACCGACTGCAGCACCCACTCGCAATTGTTCATCACTGTCTTTACAGGCGCTCGGGAATTCATGTGCCTTCTGGATGTCCTTGACTGTCACCAGACCACGTAACTGGAAATCCTTATTAACCACCAGTATCTTTTCAATGCGATGTTTGTGTAATAGTGCCTTAATCTCTTCCTTGCTCGCACCCTCCCCGACTGTAACTAGCTTGTCTTTCTTTGTCATGATGTTACTGACAGGATCTTCAAGACGCGTTTCAAATCGCATATCTCGACTGGTAACAATCCCGACCAGATCTTCACCATCCACAACTGGCAGACCGGATATCTTATAATGCCTGGTTAATTCGAGAACTTTTTGAATCGATGTCTCCGGAGAAACAGTCAGTGGATCTTTAACCACACCGCTCTCATGTTTCTTCACTAGACGGACATGCTTGGCCTGTGCTTCCGGACTCATGTTTTTGTGAATAATGCCAATGCCGCCCTCTTGGGCCAGAGCTATCGCCAGGCCAGACTCTGTAACGGTATCCATTGCGGCTGATAATAAGGGGATATTGAGGGTGATATCTCTTGTCAGGCGGGCAGCTAAACTAACTTCACGAGGCAATACATCCGAGAAGGCGGGGACTAATAAAACATCATCAAAGGTAAGGGCTTGCTCCATTACATGCATATTCAATCTATCTACCTATCTTAACTACCTGATTTAGAGATAAAAAATAGCCGACTAGTATAGCGCCTAAAGGCCGAATGGTAAATCACTGTTTGCTTTGCTAACCAACTCATCTTTACGTAGCATTAGAGCATGAATGAGATTCCTGACAACCAACGAGATATTTATAACGTTACACGATTGAATCGTGAAGTCCGTGCGGTGCTGGAGGGCAGTTTTCCGTCTATTTGGTTACAAGGTGAGATCTCAAATTTCGCCTGCCCTGCATCAGGCCATATGTATCTTACCCTGAAGGATATTCATTCCCAGGTACGCTGCGCCATGTTTAAAAACAAGAACAGGTTCCTTAAATTTGAACCAGAAAATGGTGCAGAAGTCCTTGTGCGCGCAAATGTAAGTCTTTACGAAGGTCGTGGTGAATTTCAATTAATTATTGAACAGATGGAACTCGCTGGTGAAGGTGGGCTTCAACGTGCATATGAAGAGCTGAAACAGAAATTGTTTAAAGAAGGCTTGTTTGATGAGGATCATAAAAAACCTGTCCCCACCATGCCTAAGACGATCGGTGTAATTACTTCTCCTACAGGTGCAGCCATAAGAGACATCTTAAGTGTCCTCAAACGCCGTTATCCTGCAGGCAATATTATTGTTTATCCCGTCTCTGTTCAGGGGGATGGTGCTGCAGAACAGATCACAACTATGCTCAAGACTGCTGAAGAAAGAAATGAATGTGATGTAATTATTCTTTCACGCGGCGGCGGTTCGATAGAAGATCTCTGGGCCTTCAATAACGAAACTTTAGCCCGAGCTATTTTTGATTGTTCTGTTCCTGTCGTTTCTGGCATCGGACATGAGATTGACTTCACCATTGCCGACCTCGTAGCCGACCAGCGTGCAGCCACACCTTCAGCAGCAGCAGAATTAATCAGTCCAGATCAAATGCATGTTAAACAAACCGTATTCCTGCAACAAAACCGGTTGATACAAACTCTTCAGACTAGCTTGAGCACACTCAAGCAAAATATTTCACATTTGGCAAAGCGTCTGCCTCATCCAGCAACACAACTACAGAATAATGCACAGAGACTTGATGCCATATCTATACGAATGAACCACTCAATTAAAGCAACTGTGACACAACAAAATCATAAATTGCATGAACAGCTCTCTACCCTAAATAAATACAGCCCATTACAAAGATTAAAGTTTTGCATAGAACAGTCTGAACATATGTATCACCGCTTACAACAGGCAACAAATCATCACTATCAAAATTTCAATGCACAACTACAAACGCTAGCAAGGGCATTAAATACGGTGAGTCCACTCGCGACCTTAAACAGGGGCTACGCTATCGTACAAAGATATGACAATCAGGAAATTGTACGAGACGTGAGGCAACTGGTCTCAGGAGATGAAGTATTAACACGTTTTTCTCAAGGTCAGGCCAAATGCACCGTGAATGAAGTTTTCAATAACACAGACTTTGATAAAGATTCGTAAAGAACACTATTTTCATTCTTCGAATATTCAATTATAAATTAATTTCAGTCTCTGATTTCTTCACCTGCAGCCTGTAAATCAGCATGATAGGAAGATCTTACCATCGGGGCACTGGCAACATTCTGAAATCCAAGGCTTTTTGCATAGTCACCCAAATCGGTAAATTCGTCTGGTGGAACAAAACGTTCTACCTGTAAATGGTAGCGACTGGGTTGAAGATACTGACCGAGGGTCAGCATGTCGCAATCATGTTTCCGTAAGTCCTGTAACACTTGTTTGACCTCATCTATGGTTTCTCCCAGACCCAACATCAATCCTGATTTAGTTGGAATTTGCGGATGTTGTGCCTTGAAATTTTGTATCAATGTCAAAGACCAATCGTAGTCTGCTCCGGGCCTGGCTTTTCTGTATAAACGCGGAACAGTTTCAAGATTATGGTTAAAAACATCAGGAGGACACTCTGCGAGTGTAGACAAAGCTATTTCCATCCGCCGCCTGAAATCCGGCACCAACGTTTCTATTTTAACTTGAGGAGCTTTATTTCGTATAGCTTCGATACAGGCTTTAAAATGACCAGCACCTCCATCTTTTAAATCGTCGCGATCGACGGAGGTGATAACGACATATTTCAAATTCATCTTTGCAACAGCTTGCGCAAGGTGCTCCGGTTCATTTACATCCAGCGGTTTTGGACGACCATGTGCCACATTACAGAATGGACAGCGTCGGGTACAGACATCTCCCATAATCATAAACGTCGCCGTGCCATGAGAAAAACATTCGCCAAGATTGGGACAGGCCGCTTCTTCACAAACCGTATGTAAATTTTGCTCACGAAGTAAGGCTTTAAGATGTGAAACTTGATTTCCAATAGGAGCTTTGACTCGAATCCATGATGGTTTACGCGCAGGTCTACCTTCCATTGGAAT